>ERZ795055.963-NODE-963-length-24465-cov-24.391889_pt1 | contig 24465 bp, 21 predicted proteins | sample MGYA00375139_ERZ795055 | MGnify/ENA primary metagenome ERZ795055 (study PRJEB30184, sample SAMN05720283) | anaerobic digester metagenome | isolation source: active sludge of municipal wastewater-treating anaerobic digesters | place: USA | collected 2015-01-23 ... | reverse complement strand
GGTTACTTGGCTTACAAAAACAGAAAGAAAATAAAGAAATTATTTTCTAATTCCTAATAAAACAGTGTTAGCTAATCTTCAATTTCCATTAAAAATCCTGAGTATTTAGATTTTTTAATATTTTTTTCGCTACTTTGGTAAGATTCAATCATCCACTTGTCATCAACTTTTTTTACAACCAAGGTAAAGCTCTTAGCAAGAGGACTTGTATATTCTGGATTTTCGGGACCTCCATAATAAGCTCTTAACTCTTCGATAATTACATTACACACTCCACTCTTTTCTGTTTTTATTGGATTGCTAATTACACTGTAAGAATCAGTTAAATAATTGGTTGACACATTGTTGTAAAGCCTTGGAGGCAATCCAGAGTCCGAACCATCTAAGTTCGCTAATTCTGCTTTCTCCTGCACACTTTCAGGTTTCGTAAAAAGTGATAATACTGAGGAAGCATCCTTTTCCTTTTGGTATTCTTCGAATTGTTTGATCATTGAAAGAATTCTTTGTAGCTCAGAGACACATATGTCTTCAGTGGAGGTCTTATCCACCTTGGGAGCAGTCCCATCACCCTGAACTACTATCAATCCTTGACCTTCAGTATCATCTTCATTCTTCCTGTTTGCATTCTCTCCTGTAAATAAATACTGCTTTGCCATAAAATAACCACCAATGATTAATGCCAAAGCAATCAAAATTAAAAGCAAGATTGGAAACTTTTTCTTACTCTTATCCTTAACTTTCACTTCTTGCTCTATAGGGATCTCTTCTTGAATAGGAGGTTTTTGTTCTACAGGTTCGGGTGAGATAAGTGTATTCTCCTTAAAGGTGTTTTCTTGTGATTCTTGTGGATTGTGATGTACATTAAGTATTTGTTGTGATGTTTCAATCGGATTTAAGACTGAAGGTTCTGAGGGGAATTGTGTTGGCTGCTCTTTAACTGGCTCGGGTTGAATATCGGATACTGGCATCTCATTTATTACAGGTGTCTGCGAAATTTGCTGTTGATTTGTATTCGGGGTCGTCTGTAACTGCTCAGAGGGAAGTGAGTCTGGTATTGGAGGAACATTAATCTCTGGTGAATAATTATTTGTTGACTGTCCCATTACTTTATTTGAATCATCCATTTAGAAAAATAAAACATATTAGCTATATAAAATATACAGGGATATTTTAGTGATGTAAATGGCAAATCCTTGGAGCGAGAGACGGGGGTCGAACCCGCGACCTACACATTGGCAATGTGTCGTTCTAGCCAACTGAACTACTCTCGCGTGGTGCCGAGACCCAGGCTCGGACTGGGGACCCTCTGTTCTTCAGACAGATGCTCTACCAACTGAGCTATCTCGGCATACAAAAAATGATATCAAATATCAAAGCCATTATCAACTAACAATTTCTTAATCTTTCTCTTAAAATCCTCTTTACTATTAAAATTTTTAATTTCTTTAGATATTGAGGAATAATCCCATGGATAATTTGAGAACTCATAAAATTTGTTTTTAAATTCCTCAAGTGTTCTGCTTTTTATAAACATACCATTTTCTCCCTCCCTAACTGTATCCAAAATTCCTCCTTGCGAGAATGCAAATACAGGAGTTCCACAGCTTAAAGCCTCAACCGGAAAAATTCCGTACTCCTCTATTCCCATTAATATATACCCTTTTGCTCTCGATAAGATGTCAAATTTCTCATCTTCAGAAACCCATGATTCAAAAGAAATATTTTTACAATCACGATATTTTCTTTTGTATTTCTTCATCATCCCACCACTTCCAATAACCTTAAGATTAAAACCTATCCATTTAGCACATTCAAAAAGAAATTCCCCTCCTTTATTAGGTTCAAATGGAGCACCTGAAACAAAATACTCCTCCCTCTCACTTATAATATCCCCTTGAGACAAATTGACAGGTGGAAATACAACCTTATCAACTTTTCTTCTCCAATACTTATATATTCTTTTGGCTACAAAATTAGAATTAGAAATAATGACATCTGGCCGAGAAGAAGCCACAACATCCCAAATTCTTAGCCAATGTATTATCTTTGCGTATACACACTTAAAAACTTTTTTCTTAAAATACAATTCATACATATCCCAAATATATCTCATTGGAGTATGAACATAAGCTAGATGAAAAGTGTCAAGAGGGGTAATTACACCATGAGACACAGCCCAAGATGAAGAGATTACTAAATCATATGAGGAGAAATCAAATTTTTCTATTTCAAAAGGCCAAAGAGGTAAAGTAAATCTATAAAATTTCTCGATAAAAGGAATCACATTTAATTTAGATGTTATTATCTTATGCGAGTTAATGCTCTCAGAAAGTTTTATCATTCTCCTTTTCTCTGAACATGTAAAAAGTGTAAAGATATCAGAATTTGGGAAAAGCTCAGCAAACGCCTCAAGTACCTTTGCACCACCAGCCATTTTGAAAAGAGAATCCGTAACCAAAGCTACTTTTAATTCCTTTTTATTTATCATCTCCAATAATTACTACAGTACCTTTTCTTCTTCGGTAAAAACCCGGTCTAGTAAAAATCATAAACCCTCCGAACATAAGTAAAACAGCACCCACTACAATTAGAAATTTAAAATCGAATATGCCTGTATCTACATCTGGTTTGATAACGCTACCCTCTGAGAATTGGAACACTATATTCTTTGGCTTTTCTGTTAAAAGATTTTGAGGAGGACTTCCATCTTTCATTATCTGAGTATCAAAAACCCCATTATTTGTATCAAATTCCCAATCTAGGTAGGTTGTTTTCTCTTTCAAGACTTCAAAAGTCAGTCTGGCCATTATTTCTGGCTTATCGGAAGTAGAAAAAGGCGTTCCTGTCCCAGACTGAGTAAACCCACTAAGCATTACTACTCCATTATCATTGTCCAAACTAGATTCGTCTTCAGGCCAACTTTCAAACAATGAGCTATTCCTTTCAGCTTTCTTAAGTCTTAAAACAGTTGGGTCAAAAAGTACTACAAATTTTGCAGACATTACTTCTTCCCCTGAGGTGTCTATCAAAACATCTACAGTAAATCCTTTAGAGCTATCCACAATGATTCCGCCATCAGGATAAAACGAAAAATTTGCTCCTGTTGCAAAAAGATTCGAGGAAGAAAAAAAGAAAATAAATGATACAATGAATATTATTAATAATTTTTTGATTATCATACTAAATAATACTATCATAAAATCATGGATACTTTAAAGATTCTTTTAGTAAGTATAATACAAGGTATAACAGAACTACTCCCCATCTCAAGTTCTGCACATATTATTCTGTTTGGGACCTTACTTAAAATTGACATAACCTCAGCACTTCTTGTTCTTTTTCACTTTGGTACTACTTTAGCAATTATTCTTTTTTTCTGGAAGAAAATTTTTTACAAATTATTTTCTAAAAACAAATTAGTATTTTTGTTAAAATTATTTCTCGCAAGCCTTCCTGCGGGAGTAGCTGGTTTACTCTTTGAGAATACAATTTCTTCGAGATTGCATCATCCGTGGATATTAGGCACTTCTCTTGTTTTCTGGGGAATACTTATGATTTTTGTCGAAAGAAAATTTACTAAGATTCATAAAGAAAAGATTAATGATATTGAGGAAATCTCTTGGAAACAAGCATTCATTATTGGGCTTTCTCAAACAGTTGCCTTAATCCCTGGGACTTCGAGATCTGGGATTACAACAATGACTGGAATACTCCTTGGACTTGATAAATATACAGCTTTTGAATATTCATTCTTTTTAAGTATCCCAGTATTAGGTGGAACATTTGTATGGTTATTTCTTAGAAACCAAGTAGATTCTATCCTTAGAATTGTGGGAGAACCAATAATTCCAAATATTATTATTACAATATTTGGAACACTCTTATTTAGTTTGTTAACTTTATTTGTTTTGAAGAGAATAAAAAGAAAAAATTGGCTAACATTTTTTGGTATTTATAGAATTTGTCTTGGGATATTAGTACTTCTCTATTTTTATTTATAACACTGACCTCAAATCAACCCCGGTCATATTGGCTGGTATGTCAGAACCTAACAGACCCAATACTGTTGGGGCAACATCTGCAAGAATTCCCGTAGTTCTTGATTTCGATCCAGTTCCAATTTTCAACTGAGGGACACCCTTGGTAGGAGTAATTTCTTCAAGTGTATTTGCAACAATCAAAGGCACAGGATTACTTGTATGTGCGATATCTATTTCTTTTGTTACCCTATTAATCATTGTTTCGCAATTTCCATGGTCACCAGTTACAACAAATGAACCACCTGCCCCTATTGTTGCTTTCCCTATCTGAGCACATAACTCATCACATATCTCATTTCCTCTTACTGTTGCTTTAAAATTTCCTGTATGGCCAAGCATATCAGGATTCGCAAAATTTATTAATATGAAATCAAGATGATTATTACTCATATCTTTAATTCTGTTTAAGACCTCATCTTTAATTATGGGTGAGCTCATTTCTGGGACTGAAGCATAATTATCTACTTTCCTAGAAGGAATATTAAAAAATATCTCTCCCTGATGAGGTTTCTCGATACCTCCATTAAAGAAGTATGTAACATGCATATATTTCTCCGTTTCAGAAATATGAAGTTGCTTTTTACCATTATCTGCTAAATACTCAGACAATGATTTTTTAATTCCGATTGGAGGGAAGACAACATTTGCAGGAAGATCTTCTTCATAACCTGTCATAGTAGCAAAGTACAGATTTTGAGGATAGTTTCTTCTTGTAAAATGTGGGAAATCTTTTAGAACAAATGCCTTTGTTAACTGCCTAGCTCTGTCCTCTCTAAAATTCCAAAAAAGAATCGCATCGTTATTGCCAACAGAGCCTATTGGTCTAGAATGGTTGTCAACACGAACCCTCGGTTTGAAAAACTGATCATCCTCTCCCCTGCTGTAGGCTCTTTCTATAACCTCAACTGGATCAGTAAAAGTTTCGTCAGAAATACCTACCATGGCATCATATGCAAGTTTTGTTCTTTCCCATCTGCTATCTCTGTCCATACCGTAGAACCTTCCCATGATTGAAGCAATTTTACCTACACCCAATTCCTTTATTTTTGCCTGAAGTTTATTAAGGTAAAGAAATCCTTCTTTAGGAGGAGTATCTCTACCATCAAGCATAATATGAATATATGGATCAATGTCGTTCACAGCACATAACTCAAGTAAAGAGAACAAGTGTTTAATATGTCCGTGAACTCCAGCTGGGCTTAAAACACCCGTTAAGTGTAATCTTCCCCTGTTTTTTCTAAGATACGAGAACATATGCTTTATCACGGGATTGTCATCCAGTTCTTTTCCACTTATTGCATCATTTATCCTTGGCAAGGTTTGATATACCACCTGACCAGCGCCCAAATTAAGATGGCCAACCTCGGAATTCCCAGCATACTCTCCTAGAAGTCCAACATGTGTCCCCGCAGCATGAATTAAAGTCGATCTACCATGAGTCCAGATTGTATCAAGAAAAGGAGTCTTCGCAGCGACAACCGCATTTCCTTCACTATCAGGATGAATTCCAAATCCATCTAGTATTACCAAAGTAACAAATTTTCTCACATCAACAACACTCTCGTTTGTCATTAGTAAATTTTCGATTCAATATTAATTTCGTAAAATGAATATCTTTTACATCTAGATATATATACATTAGTTCAATATAATATACACTAATGACAATTTTAAGTAAAAAAGAGATATCCGATTTGCAGAAAGATTCTTCAGATATTACTAATTCTCTTGATATGCCAAGCCTAACAGAAGAACTCTTGGTTTTGGAGAAAGAAAGCCTAGAAACCGATTTCTGGGAAGATTCAAATCAAGCTAAAACTGTTATGAACAAAATCTCCTACATCAGAGAAACTCTTGATACAGTAGAAAAATTAAATCAAGATATTCAATCCCTATCTGAACTTTTCAATTCAATTAAAAACGAATCAGAACAGAGTCAATTGCTTGATGAACACCAGAGATTAAGAAAAGAATTAAATGAATTTCTTCTAAGGAAATTTCTTTCAGGAGAATATGATTCATACCCAGCAGTTCTAACAATCTTTTCTGGGCAGGGAGGAACTGAAGCGAATGACTGGGCCTCAATGCTTTTTAGAATGTATACTATGTATTTTGATAAAAAGGGATGGCAATATACAGTTACAGATATACTAAAAGGAAGTGAGACAGGTATTTCTTCTGTAACGATAGAGATACATACTCCACTATCATTTGGGATGCTAAAAAGAGAGCATGGAGCACACAGATTAGTTAGGATCTCCCCTTTTAATTCTCAAGGACTAAGACAAACTACATTTGCAGGTGTAGAAGTAATACCTCTGTTCAATCAAAATGATGAAAATATCTCAATCCCTGATAAGGATATTGAATTCAAAGCAGTCAAATCAGGCGGCCCTGGAGGACAGAATGTAAACAAAACATCTTCTGCTGTCCAGATAACCCATATACCTTCGGGAATAACTGTAAGTAGCTCCACACAAAGGAGCCAAGCACAAAACAGAGAGAATGCCATGAAAATACTAAGGGGAAAACTTTGGAGAATAAAGGAAGAACAACAATTAAAAGAAATCTCTGATATTAAAGGAACTTACAAAGTTGCAGGATGGGGAAATCAAATTAGAAATTATATCCTTCATCCATATAAATTGGTTAAAGACCTCAGAACTAACATTGAGTCAAACAATCCTGAATCTGTATTAGATGGGGATTTAGATGAATTTCTTGAAGCAGAGATTAGAATGAAGTAGTATATATGATAAAATAAATGAATATGGAAACTGCCATGCTACTATTTGATAAAGTTACAAAACGATACACCGATAACATTGTTGCCCTTAATGATGTTACATTTGGTATTAACAAAGGAGAATTCTCTTTCTTAGTCGGTCCTTCTGGTGCTGGTAAAACTACACTGATGAGACTTCTAATCAGAGAAGAGATTCCCACTTCTGGAAACATTGTTTTTGACAAAATAGAAGTTCCTAAACTCCCTAATAAACTTCTGCCTAAATACAGACAAAGGTTAGGCATTGTATTTCAGGATTTAAGACTTTTGGAGAGTAAGACATTAGAAGAGAATATTAAGTTTTCCCTAGAAATTTTGGGCAAAGATGACAAGGAAATCAAGGAGACTACTGAATACCTTCTCGAATTGGTAAAGTTACAAGACAGAAGAAATCTTTTCCCAGTACAACTATCGGGAGGAGAACAGCAAAGAGGAGCCATTGCTCGAGCATTAGCAAACAATCCTGAATTACTTGTCGCAGATGAGCCAACTGGCAATCTTGATCCTGATAGCTCATTTCAAGTACTTGATATTCTAAACAGTATTAACAGGGGAGGAACAACTGTCTTAGTAATTACACATGATAGAGAGATTGTGAACAAACTTAAAACTAGAGTAATCCGAATGGATGAAGGAAAAATCATTTCTGATACAAAAGGGGAATATGACACAATTGTCAGACCCGCTAAAGAGACATCCAAAATTGATTCTAATATTAAAATTGGTGATGAAGCTGACACAGAGTTTGAGCAGAAGAAGGAAGAAGAAGTTGAGTATGACTCAGAAATGGACAAGTTAGATAAAAGAACACTTCAGAAGTTTCTTGATGCGAAGATTACTTCGGTAAATTTAATTCTTAATTTAACTGAAGAGGATTTGCTTAATTTGAAGATTGTGAAGAAAGAGAAAAAGGAGCTTGAGAAATTTCTCAAAGAGTATTTAAATAATAAGTGTAAAAAAGATGACAAAAAACAAAATAGTTGAGACAACTAAAAAGAACATACAAAGAAATAAGTTTCTTTCACTTTCTACCATCTTTGTCTCCGCAATTGTCCTTCTTATCTCGTCATTTTTCATAAGTATTGGAATTCTTTCTCAAAAGGCAATCAAGTACTATGAGAAGAAAGCCCAAGTGATTGTTTTTTTCAAAAGAGATACAAAAGAAGCTGATATTATGAAGATTAAGGAGCTTTTCAATGACCCCCTTCTTGTAGAGGATATTGATTATATCTCTCAAGAGAAGGCACTTTCTATTTACAAAGAAGATTTCTCAGACAATCCTGATTTACTAGCTACAGTTACTGCAGATTCTCTCCCTCCAAGTCTTGAGATAAGAGCAAAGGATGTAGATTCATTATTACTTCTTATTGAAAAAATTAACAAAGAAAAAGAAACTAACTCTTCTATTGATGAGGTTATGTATTTTAAAGATGTAGTAAATAATTTAAAATCCCTTTCCTTTACAATACGTATTGCATCAGTAATATTAATTTCTGCACTTGTTGTTATTGCATTCTCCCTTATTAGGATAGCTGTAGGATTTAATATTAATACCCATAAGGATGAGATTAAAATTATGAATTTAATGGGTAGTTCTAGTAGATATATTAGGATGCCCTACCTTTTTGAGGGAGCATATTATGGCGGGTTGGGAGGCTTTATTGCAGCGACACTGATAATTGTACCATTCTACATTATCGTACTTTCACTTTCTAAAAATCCTGATTTCTCATTCTCATTTAATCAAATACTTAGAGACTTAGGTATTATATTTTTAAGACCTATCAATATACTATTTCTAATCTCTTATTACAGTATACATATGGTATCTGGCATTATTATTGGTATTATTAGTAGTGTTAGTGCAATTAAGAAATATTTGAAATAATGGGAAGATGAAAAAAAGGTTTATTGGAATATTTACAATTTTTGTTATACTCTTCGCTTCTCTATTATTGATTTCTCACTTGTCCAGTCAGAAGGTTTTAGCCCAAGCTTCATGCCCTGAATACATTAATCCAGATTCTCTCGAATGCCTCGATTATCTCAGGAATCAACTTGGATCACTTCAGAATCAACAGGGAAACATTCAAAAGTTACTAAAAGACGAAGAATATCAGCAGTTATCCCTTCAGGATAAAATCACATATATTAACAATTTAATTGCACAAACAGAACAAAAAATAAAATCTTTGCAAATAGAGATTGCAGCTACTGATGTGGAAATCCGTTTGTTCCAGCAAGAAATAACAAGAAATGAGGATATTGTTTCTATTTTAAAGCAAGAAATTAACACTCTTAGCACATCAGTAAACGAAAGAATTACTGAATCGTATAAATACTCCTTTATCAATCAGTTTGAGCTCTTCTTAGATATTAAAAATTTTTCCTCTGTATTAAGAAAAAGTAAATATCTTGCCACCACAAGAAATAATGACAAAAAAGCCTTAGAACAATACACAAATACCGTATCAGAATTGGAGCTAGTAGAAGCTGAATTAGAGGATAACAAAGCCCAACTTGAATTAAAAAGAGCTAGCAGAGAAGAGGAGAAAAGTGAATTAGGAGAAACCATTAATACCTTGGATTCACAAAAAAAAGAGAGAGAAAAATTGCTTGCTGAATCTAAAATTAAAGAGGCTCAATTACTTGCTGTATACCAACAGAACATAAAGAAACTTTCCGATCTCGACAGAGCAATAATCAACTATATTAATACACACGAGAGTGAAATTGTTGATAGTGGTTATGTTACAACTAATGTTGCAATTGGAAGGATGGGAAACACGGGCAAATCAGACGGCTCACACCTTCATTTTGGTTTGAATAGCGGGAAAAGATATGTAATCGGAGGAGTTAGCTACGGATACTTCTGGAGTGACATAAACCTTTTCGACGGAGGATACTTAGTAAAGGGTCCAAATTCCTTCATGCAATGGGGACCTCCTTGTTCTTGGGGAACCCCCTGCCCTTGGTGGTCGCCTTTCGTATATTCCGGCTCTAAGAAAATCCCCCTCTCTGGAGCATATATCTTAATGACCCAAACTGAACATCAAGGGAATGCCATTGATTTAGTATCATATAGCCGAAATGAGTGGGGGTATAAGAATGAAGGGGCACCTGTTTACCCAATTATGGCAGGACAACTATACAAGGGTGTGGATGGCTATGGTGGGAAATACGCCTATGTAAAGCATGGGAATGGTATGGTATCGGTTTATTTACACCTTCAGTAGCACTCTTCCCTATTTCTCCAATATCTGATAAACTACAAGATAATTAATCTAATTTATTTTTAATATTTTCATGGCAAGAACTAAAAAGATTGTCAAAACAAAAAAAACTACCCCAAAGAAAACTGTCTCAAAAAAGGCACCTGTAAAAAAAACAGTTGCTAAGAAAGCCCTTCCAAAGCTTCCAAAGATAGTATTCAAAAAGCCTGATTTCAAGAGCCCTATATACAAACAAATACTAAAAGTATTTGGCTTTGTAGTTGCTATTATAGGATTAATTGCATTGGTAGACTTAGGTGTTCAATACCTTAACAATGATTACAGTGTAGCCAAGGTAAACAGCAAGAGAATCTCCAAGGCAAAATGGCATAAGAATCTTGAGAATTCATACGGTGCTTCAGTTGCTGACACTATGATAAATGATGCAATTATAGAATTAGAGGCAAAGAAAGCTGATGTTAAAGTAACAGATGAAGATATTAAGACTCAGTTAGATAAGATTATCGCAAGGATTGGTGGACAAGAAGCATACGAGTCAGCATTGAAAGCAAGCAATTTAACAGAGGAGGAACTTAAAGAGCAGATAAGGGTACAAGTGCTTTACACCAAAGTAATTGGTCCAAGTATTGAATATACAGAAGACGATCTAAAAGCATTCTTCAATCAGTACTCTAGCGTTATCTTCCCCCAGGAAAGTGCTGCATTAGCAGAGGGAGAGAAACTAGATTACGAGAAATACAAAGAAGAAACTAAGGAGCAATATATTGTAAATGAAGTTCAGACAAAACAGAGTGAATGGCTAACAGGTAAAAAATCTGAGTACAGCATTCAAAACAATAGCGTTGCAAAACCTAAGTATGGATTTCTAACTACACTGTTTAATCTCTTAAGCAAGTAAGTTAGGTAAATTAGATTTCTAAGATGGCTCTACAATACCGTATGAGCCATCTTTTCTTTTATACACCAATGATATCTTGTCTGTCTTCTTACTTCTAAAAAGGTATGAATCATAACCCAACATCTCCATTCTCTCAATTGCTTCACCCTCCTCTAGGGGGGACATGTCATTAATCTTTTTCCTCTTGGCAATCTTTGGCACATAGTTACTGTACTCATCAAAACCCTCTTCCCCATCTCCTTCTATCTCCATAACCTCCCACTCCTTACTTCCCCCCCAATGCTCTTTCATCTCAAAATATCTTGTAAGCCTTCTTACCAGAGTATCTACTGCCAAATCAATATTTGCATACATGTCCTCTCCCCTTTCTGTAACCCTAATTGGTGTCTCAGGTAAATCTACAGATATATCAACTCTAAAATCATTTCTCACCCCCTTACTAGCCTTATGTTCCTTAAATGCTATTTCCAAATTTAAAAGCCTCTCCATTAGATCTTCCCTTTTTGAAATTTTACTAAAAGCATATTCCTTAAGAGCATCACTAGGATCCATCCCCAGAAAAGTGTATTTTACTTCTTCTTTTTTCATATCTCTCCACTCTAAAGTTATATATGATATATTGTATACGATACTTCCAAATGTGTATACCATTAATTTGTAATATCTTAAGAAATGCCCAACGAATACGACATTGCCTATGAAGACGAAGGTAGTGAAGATTACTATCCAGCTAAACTTTTAAAAGACTATGAGCAATTTTTTGAGAGACAAACACTTCCAGATGGTACAACAATTTATGTAGAGAAATACAGACAGTATGGCAGAATTACTCCAACAGTAAGATATTTACTTGTTGATGGACTTTTAGGGAACATTCAGACCAGAACAAAAGAAAAAGATGAAAGAATATCAGTCTATGATCTAAAATTGACCGAAGGAATTATCAATCAAATTAGACATTCTATTAAGACACATAAAATTCAAAATGAGGAATCTGTTCCATATTGTGAGCATTTTGAGATAGGAGAAAACAATACTCTTCTCTATACCTTCTTTCCTTGTGATGACTGTAGATCTTTTGAAGAATTAAGAGATTTCTTTAATTTTAAATATTATGATGAGTTTTTAAATGATGATATTGAATAATGGAGAAGAGATGGATATAATAGACCCAGCTATTCCGCGATAGCTCAATGGTAGAGCGAACGGCTGTTAACCGTTTGGTTCCAGGTTCGAGTCCTGGTCGCGGAGTTTTATACATTCTCCAATTTCTCCTTAATCCAATATTAATATATAATAACCATATTCAATTAATATTAATAATTAAATGAAAGAGAATATTCTAGACAAAATAAAAGAAAGTATCTCAGAAATCGCAAACAACAATGAGGCATATACAAAATTAATTCATCTAAAGGAAAACGTATTACAAACATTTGATGAACATATCAACAAAATCCTCGAAGAGAGGGAAATAATAAAACGAATTAAGTTCCCTAAGGTAAAAGTCAATTTCAAATATGTTCTAAGCATTCCATTTATATATTCAATGATATTACCTTCTGTAATTCTGCATATATTTGTGCAGATATACCAACAGGTATGCTTCAGATTGTATGGAATTCCTACTGTCAAACAGAGTGGATACTTTGTATATGATAGAAAGCTACTAAGTTTGCTAAATCCTCTTGAAAAATTTAATTGCATTTACTGTAGCTATGTAAACAACCTTTTCCGATTCTGCACAGAGATCGGTGCGAGAACAGAAAGATACTGGTGCCCAATCAAATATTACAGAAGAATAAATAAAACACATTCTCAATATGAAAAGTTTGTAAAAGAAGCCAAATCAAGAGATGATTTTGAAGAAAAATGGGAAGAATTAAGAGATTTCTCTGATTTAGAAAACACCTAATGATATACACAAGAAGAAGTATCTGATATTATTTACTATCTATGAAAACAAGGAATATTTTCTTACTAAAGTATGTATTTGCATTAATAATTCTTTTTGCTTCCTCATGGTTAATTATCCAAAATCACAAACTTTTTGAAATATTAAAAGAAAAGCCTTCTGATATTGTAGTAACAAACATTGGAGCAACAAATGCAACAGTATATTGGAAAAACAATGAAGGAGTATTCAGCATTCTTTCTTACAAAGAGAAAGAAAAAAATATGCCATACATTTCTGTAAGTGGTTCTGACCTTTACAAGAATATAAAGGAGGATAACTATATCTATAAAGCCAATCTATCCCAATTACAGCCTAATACAACATACTCCTTTCGAATTCAATCCCCAAAACAAACATGGGAACATGACTTTGAATTCTCTACAGAAGAATACGGTACAAAAGTAGAATTGCCCAACATTAAAACAGGATCAACAGAGAAGGGAAATTTCCTTTTAATTGATAATAAAGGTAAAAAATTTATGGTTTACTCAAGCTCCCATGGGACCTGGGCATTAGATTTGAAGGGGAGTGATTATACTGTTACCGAGTATGCACAATTTATTCCATCTGAAATCCTCAGAGAAGAGTTGAAAGCTAGTTTCTTTGGAATTATTTCTCCTGCTTATGCTGAGAGTGGTGCCAATTGCAAAACTAATATATCAATAACCAATACTCAATATCTTCCGACAAAAAGCCAAACACAAAGCTTACTTGATAGGTTAATTGGAGGTTGTAAAGGACATTATGCTCAAGAGTGTTACAGTGATGTATATTGTCAATCTATCGAAGCAGGAGTAAACCCTGCACTACCGATAACATTGTGGGTGCATGAATCTGCAGGAAGTATGTACGCCAAGTATGCGAATGTACAAGATTTCGGAATAAATGGAGCCAATATCCCAAGCAGAGACTTTACAAGACAATTAAGGCAATTTCTTGATGTACAAATGGCCGATGACTATATTTCAGGTTACTGCACGGACAAAGGTATTACTGAAGAAGAAAGATGGGCTACGAAGTATGCAAGAGGGTACTGTACAGATGAAAATATCGCTCATGGGAAAGCATACATTACTGAAATCAGAGAATACTATAACTGGCTAACCAGAGGAACTCTGCCTAGCTGGCCATGGAATGTCTCTAAAAGCTCAAGTGCTTGTGACAGGTCAAAACAGGTTACAAATGGTATATATAGGGACTGTCAAGGAAATCCCACAGGAACAAATCCACAACCACCTGAGAATGAAGATAAATACGATGGGCTTGGAAGATTAATCTTATACTCAAAGGATGGGAAAACATGCAATTATTCCAAAGGATGTGTTTGCATACAAAACAATGGTGATAGATTCCCTCTAAACAATGGTGATCGGTGCAGAGCAACCACTGCACCAGCTCCAAAAGAATATGATGAACAAGGGAGATTAATATTATTTTCCGAAGACCAAAAAATTTGCGATTATTCTAAAGGGTGCGTTTGCATCCAAAACAATGGAAGAAAAGATTCCCTTGAGCAAGGTCAAAGGTGTAGAGGGACTTTTTCACCAGATCCCGACCCTAATCCAGATCCAGATCCAACCCCAGACCCAGGTGTAACCTGCACAGGCCCAGATAACAAACCTGGGAAAGAGGATATTTTGGTTGGTCAAACTTGCAAAGATGTCGGAGGATGTGAATGCTTTAAAGGAACAATTAAAACTGGAAACTACCTTAAAGATATAGCATGTGGCCTTGTGTGTACAGATCAAGCACCCGACCCAGACCCAGACCCAACACCTGACCCTGATCCAGATCCAACCCCAGACCCAGGCGTAACATGCACAGGCCCAGACAACAAACCAGGAAAAGAAGATATTTTGGTTGGTCAAACCTGTAAAGATGTTGGAGGATGTGAATGCTTTAAGGGTTCAATTAAGACAGAGAACTACTTCAAAGATGTCAAATGTGGCTACGTTTGTACTGAAGAAAATCCTACTCCCGAAGAGAAGACAATTCTTGAAGTCACAGATAAAGATTTGTACTGTAGAAATTCAAAGGGTTGTATCTGTTACTGGAATAACAAAACTGTTCAAAAGGATGCAGAAAACGGACAAACCTGCACTACCGACCAACAAGTTATTAAAACAGAAAGTATTTGTTGCTACTCCAATAATTCTCTTTCTATGAAAATGCCCTATGATTGCTCTGGTGTAATACGCTCAGATATTAGCAAAGAGAATTGTCGATTAGAAAGTACTAAATATGAAATCAGGGAAGGGATTAGTTTCATTAGTCCTCTGGAGGTAATTGATCTTGAGAATCCCCTAATCCCTAAAAGTGCCTACGACCTAATCAATATCTCAGACAAAAGAGTTATAGCTGTAGGAGAATACCAAGGTGGCCAATGGGTAAGTATTGTTAAATATGAGAATGGAGCAATAAATGGAAATGATTTCCAACTAAAATCTGGCAAGTCATACATGGTTTCTTCTTTGCATGACACAGAATTCCCTGTGAATGGATACAGGGTTAACCCATCAAACATTCTCGAAACAGCTGGATGGAATTTAATTCCATCATTTATATTTGATGGGAAAGGAACTTATTCGGTTGATATATTAAAGAATTTGGAGTTTAACAAAATCAAACAAATTGGCCAATGGCAAAAAGAAAAGGGTTTGTTTGACTATACTTTCAAAGATGAAAGTAACTATATCTTTGGTAATCCATTAAAGATTAGCCAAGAAGAAGGGATATTCATTAAAGTGATTAAATAAGGTTTTAATCTCTCGCTTCTTTTAGTAACTTAAGAAGTAGCGCTCCCTGCTCGGGTGTAGCTAAGCGAACAACAAAATCCTTGTCCATATATATTGGAACAACCTTTGTCTGAATATGTTTTCCTTCATAAAAATAATGAGTAAGGACTAATCCCTGCCTTGTACCTATCCAAATATATTGATCAAAATAGAGATTCCCCAATCCATAAAAAATAACTCCATCTCCATACAACTCATATGTCTGAGGCTGATGGGCTTGTGTACCTACAACAATATCTGCACCCAAATCAATTGCTTTCTTAAATGTCCCTCTCTGATCAGGTATAGAAAGGGGCTGATAGCAAATTGGATATATAACATCACCATCAGGATATGAATAACACTCCTGAAATTGAAAAGTGGTAATAACAATATCTGCATTCTTCTTAGCTTCTGCAATATCCTCTTTCAGTTTACTTTCTGAATACGAATTTGCTCCCGAAATATCGTTTCTAGCTAAAGGTCCAATATTATTTTGCATAGAATCATAGTAATTATAGCCAATAAATGCTAATTTTGTACCATTAACCTCCTTATACAAAATTTTCTTAGCATCCTCTTCATTTAATCCTCCACCAAAATAATCCCAGCCCAACTCTTTGAAAGTCTCAATCGTACTTGCACTATACTTCGTCCCGTAGTCATTGTTATGATTCCCAGTCAATTCAACTATATCAACACCACTTTTTTTAAAGCTTTCAATATAATTTGGACTCGAGCAAAAAGCCATACTTCTTGTTGGAACACAACCTGGAACAAAAGAAACTTCATTAGAAAAATGAGTTAAATCCGCATCAGCCAAAAAATCTCCAATCTCTTTCGCAGGATAGGTATAATCCTTTACTGCCTCCATCTTAAAAGCAAGGTTTCTTGCTATTGCGACTACACCTCCCATATTCAATTTAGTTAGGGAAGCATCCTCAAAAGATGCACTCCCCATATTTCTTGCGATAACCGAGAGAATAAACTCATCTTGAGGTTTAACTGAGGAATAAAAATTAAACTTAATAGCTCCCTCTTTATCATCAAGATAGTATTTATTATCCAACGGAATTATCTTTACTCCAGGGTCTAAATCTTCAAATGATAACAACGCAATATTTTCATCTCTCTCCTTAAGCTTCTCAATTAATGCATCCTTTCCTTCACCTATTAAGGTGATTTCTAAACCAAACTTTTGCTCTAAAAAACCCTTCATATTGGAATCAAGCATATAAACATTTTTACTCTTAAGATCATCTAATGAGACATTTGTAAGCAAAGAATAAAAATGACCCACAGGAATAAAATCTTTACTAAAAACTTCCTTACTCCCCTCCTCTTCCTGCATTCCGACAACAATATCTGCTTTCTTCTTGTCAAATTCAAATCTGGGCTTTCCTTCTAAAACAAGCTTACTTAAATTGCTTTTCATTGAATTTACAAATTCCTCTGGAACATCATCATTAAAAGATATGGAATAAGTATCATAAATTACTGCACTTTTGCCAAATGTAAACAAATTTTCTACTGCATGGATAAAAAGATGCTTGTTCTCAAAGAAAAGGAATAAAGTAGTAAACAGGAACGCAGCAAAAAATACTTTGGAAAGAAGTTTTTTCGATTTTTTCTTTGATTGTGTCTTTCTGAAAGAAACCGTATCTCGAGTACGGTGAGTTTTGGGGGTTCTTCTGTTTGACGCAGATATATCAATATTTATCATAAAACAATATTAACACAAACTTCTCCCTTCACAAAATCAATTGTTACTATGGGCCTTCTATGGTATAATATGGTTCGATATTCTAACATTTCTATGAATATATTAAGAATTAATAGTAAAAAAACGATGTCATTTTTAAGCGCCATGCTTTTTGTTGGCCTTTTACTTCAAACAGTCACAGGGAAAGTTGTAATCTCAACTGCAAATGCTGGAACTGCAGAAGAAATTCTTCCAATTATTAAGAAAGACCAAACAGAACACATCTATGAGGAATCCAATCCTATACCTTTCGTAGTACCAACTGAAGAACAGATTGCTCATGAGCAGAAGGTACAAAAAATCAGAAAATATTTACAGAGTAGAAATTCTCCCTTGTCTCATTTTGCAGAAGATTTTGTTAAAGCATCAGAAGAATACAGAATTGATTACAGAATAGTTGCTGCGATATCAATAATTGAATCTGGTGGAGGAAAGAAGAATTTTAGGCCCTACAACGCATGGGGGTGGGGAAAGAGTGGATTTACTGACTGGTCAGAGGGTATTTGGGCTGTTTCTAAAGGAATTGGAAAATACTACAGTAAAGGACTTACAACACCAAGATTGATTAGTTACTCATACTGTCCCCCTTCTGCAGATAGCTGGGCAAGAAAAGTTCAAGGAGTAATGAACCTAATAGCTCAATACTAATGAACTAGATGTATAATGAACTATGCTACCCCAATTAATTACCCTGCATAAATACGACATTGCTTATCTCAATAAGTATGAGCTAAAGATAATTGATAAGGAAATTTTTGGAGATGAGATTTATCGAATCGATATTGAGAAGAAAAATCCATTAATATTCGATGTGGGTTCTCATATTGGACTTAGTATCCTTTACTTTAAAAAAAAGTATCCTACTTCAACGATATTGGGATTTGAACCTAATCCAAATGTATTTCCAATTCTGGAGGAGAATATAAACGGAAATAATATAAAGAATGTAACACTTTATAATTTGGCTCTTTCAAGTAAGGAAGGCGAAAAAACTCTTTACATAGATTCTTCAGGTAGCGGAGCATTCTCGACTTCATCATTTATACCAAACGCATGGAATGGGAAACAAAAAACAAAAGGAATTAAAGTCCAGGCAGCAAAGTTAAGTTCCTTTATCAATACACCAATTGATTTGTTAAAAATTGACACTGAAGGAGCAGAAGCAGAAATTCTCCAAGATTTATATGAAAACAGAAAATTGAATCTAGTAAAAAATATCGTTCTTGAATATCATCCTATTAAGAAAACTGGCCTTAAAACAATCTTAAAAATGTTACAAAATGAGGGATTTGCAATTGAAACAAAAGAAGATATGAATGGAGATGAGGGTTTAATCTTTGTAATAGGAAAGAAAAGTTTTAAATAATTTTGAGAGGAAAGTACTGTCTGAGTAGAATATTTTATTCAATTCTCTAAACAATTTCTTACTGTCATGTCTTACAAGGCTTCTCTCAAGTTTATCACCCTTGTCTTTTACAACTGGGGCTGTGGCTACAAGATCTGCTCTGATTATCTTTCCCTTTATTTCTTCTGGGGATAAATCATCAGCAATTATATGCTCACCCTTTTTTAGATATCTTTCATACGCTTTTGTAGGAATTTTTCCATTGTTTATTAAGAAATAATCAACATCTCTTCCTATATACTTTTCAACAATTTCTAAATATCCCAATTGAGTAAGATTTCTTGTTTGTCCTTTCTTGCTCATTAGATTTCCGATACAGACTATTTTTGCCCTACTCTTCTGAATACTCTCTTTTATCCCATCGACAACAATATTCGCTAAAGTGGTAGTATACAAATCACCAGGACCAAGGAGAATGTAATCGGCTCTTTCAATTGCTCGTATTGCATCCTCATTCGCTTTCGCAGCTGGATTAAGATAAATCTTAGTAATATTCCTATCATCCTCAGGTTCATCAATTAAATGTTCTCCCTCTATCACTTCCCCATCCTCATATTCTGCCACCAATCGTGAATCATCAAGAGTAACTGGGATAATATCGCCCTTAATTGAAAAAATGGTTTTAAACATCTCAATTGCTTCTATTTCACTTCCTAAAATATCTGCCATTGCAACCATGAGTAGATTCCCTAAAGTGTGACCCTTAATACCCTCTCCACTTGAGAATCTATACATAAACAAATTCCTAAGAACTTCGTTATTCCCGCTATCGTACAATGCCAACAATGATTTTCTAATATCGCTTAATGGCAACAAACCGAATTCATCTCTGACCACAGCATTACTACCTCCATCATCCATCATTCCAACAATTACTGAGAGATTTAAATCTTTATGCTTTTTTAGACCTTCAATAACTACGGTACTCCCTGTCCCCCCTCCAATTAGAAGAATATTCATAGGATTAGTATATCATTTTTGTGGTATAATGTAGCATTAAGATAATAATACTCAAGTATGAATTTCAAGATAGGCTCAAAAGTTTTTTATCCATCTCACGGAGCAGGTTGGATTAAGGGAGAGAAAGAAATTGAATTTAATGGAGAGAAAAAAAGATATTTTGAGTTTGAATTAATTACAAATCTATTGAGTATATCAACACCTGTGGATAATGTTGATAATTTAGGAATTCGCCCTGTCCTTTCGAAAAGAGAAATAGTAGAAAAAATTTCAATACTTAAAAAAAATCCTTCAATTGACCCTAAGATGAAAGATTTCAATTTGATGCTAAATACATTTAAAGAGCTTGAGGAAAGCTCTTCTATTGAATCTTCTATAAAAATTATCCAATACTGCAATCATGTAAAAAAGGTTAGAGAGAAAGAGGGTCGATTGATCCCAATAAGTATTGAAAAACAGCTTGAGAATGCTATAAGGAATATTGTGGGAGAATTAGCAGTATCATCTGGAATTTCATTGAAGACAGCTTCAAAGAATTTCAGTGATATTACTGGTATTAAGGTTGAAATCGGAAAAGATTAGTTATTTGGCAAATCTCCAATTTCATACAAGATGGCTTCCATTTTATTAACTTGTTCAAAAAATGTCGATTCATTGTCATCTTCGTCACCTAATTCTACCAAAACCCTGCCAAGTAGTTCCTTGGGACTAGCATTTTTTGAGTACACATCTAAGACCATTGCCGCTTGAATAATCTTTTTTGTTTTCTCATCCATATACATTGCAAACGCTTCATCACAAGCGAATTGGTTAGAAGCTTCTTTCTCTACCATATTAACAAGTATTAATTAATACTAACTCCAATTTTAGTATCCATTACTTCAATTTCTATATCTACTTCCTCAACTTCATTTATTACTACACTTTTCGCATTAAATACAGAAAAATTGTTTTTAATAAATTCTTCAAAAATCTTTTTTGTTAAACTATCCTCAATTTTTAGATATAGGGTAACTAAATCCCCTACTTTAAGGCCTTTACTCTTTCTATAATCTTTGTACCTTCTCATAAATTCATTTATCAATGCTTCATTCCTTAATTCACTAGTAAGATTACAATCTATGGTTATTTGGTTCTCTTTTTCCCCTTCAGAAATCATATTTTCACCTAAATCCTGTTTTTCAGAGAATATTATCTCTTTAACATTTAACTCCTCTTTAATAATTTGAGAGAGTTCTGGATCTTTTACATTGACATATGCTCTGCACAAAGGCTGTCTTAGGTTTAGCTTTGCTCTTTCTCTAATCTTCATCCCATTTGAAGTGATACTTCTTACTAATTCCATATCTTTAAGAATCCTCTCATCAATTTTTTGTTCATTGGCTAACGGATAATCAGCTAGATGTACAGATTCAAAACTTTCTATGCCTAGATTAACTACAATATTTTGAAACATAACTTCCGAAATATAGGGGGTAAAAGGGGCTAGTAATTTGGATAAAGTCATAAGAGAGTAATGAAGAGTACCTAAAGCGTATAAATCTCCTTCCTTAAATCGTGTTCTGTTTCTCCTTATATACCACTGAGACAAATCTTTACAATATTCTTCGATATCTCTTGACGCTGTAGCAATATTGTAAGAATCAATTGAGGAAGAGACATCAGAAACCAATTTATTTGTTTTAGATACTAACCACCTATCCATCAAATTTGTTACTTTATCAAGATTAAAATCTTTATACTTCCAACCGTTTAACTGTGCATATGTAACAAAATAGTTGTAAGAATTCCAAAGCTGTATGTAAAATCTTCTTCTTACATCTTCAAGAGTAGGCCAACCAAATCTCATATTTGCACCAATAGATGCAGAGGCGAAGTTCCATCTTAAGATATCAGAGCCGACCTTATCTGCAGCGTCATCAAATTTTACATAGTTTGGCTTTGTTTTACTCATTCTTTCATTATTCTCATCTCTTAATTCAGCGAAACACATTACTTCTTTGTAAGGGACTTTCTTTTCCAAAACCGTTCCAAAAACAAGCATAGAGTAAAACCACAATCGAACCTGTTCAATCATTTCTGTTATGAAGTCTGCGGGATACCACTTCTCCCAATATTTACGATTCTCAAGATAATTAAGTGTAGAGAAAGGAACAACTCCCGCATCTAACCAACAATCCCCAACATCGGTAACTCTTTTAACTTTTTCTCCACACTTTGGACATTTAATTTCTATCTCGTCAATCCAAGGTCTATGGATATCATCCAATTTGTCTACAAGCTCTGGCTTTACTGCAAGTTCTTTTAACTCTTCAATACTTCCTACTACATGTAAGTTCTTGCAGTGAGAACATTCATAAAATGGTAGCGCGAGGCCATAGAATCTCTTTCTACTTATCATCCAATTCCCCATACTATCCAGCCATCCAAGCATCCTTTTACCAACATACACTGGATTCCATTTAACAGTATCAACCTGCTCTTTCAATTCATCCTTTATTTTTAATACATCAAGGAACCAGTTATCCTCAAGCCTAAACAAACATTTTGTATGGCATCTCCAACAGTGAGGATAGCTATGTTCATATTCTTCTACTTTGAAAAGTAATCCTTTTTTCTCAAGGTCATCAATTACTTCTTCGGTTACATCGTGTGCATATTTCCCATCCAAATTTCCAAAGCCAACTGTAAAATGTCCCGTTGAATCAATCGGAGAGATAATATCAGATTTTAATCTCATCCCAAGCTCAAAGTCTTCCTGCCCACATCCTGGTGCAATATGTACAACACCACAACCCGTTTTAGCATCAACTAAATCCCATTCAACAATTTTATGCTCAATTCCCTTTTGGGCTGGGATGTCTAGCAAGGATTCATACTCCCTACCAAGTAATTGGTTAACATTAATCTCTTCAAATTCCTTAATGTTTAATCTTTTTGCACCATCTGAACCTAAATAGACAGTTTTACCATTTATATTAGCCTTTACATATTTCAACTCAGGATTAACTGCCAAAAGAACATTTGAAGATAAAGTCCACGGAGTTGTTGTCCAAGCTAAAATATATTCATTCTCATCCTTTCCCTCACTTGGCTTCAACTTGAAGAAAACAAAAACAGATCTATCTTTAATCATCTCATATCCATCTGCTTGCTCGTGCTGTGAAAGACCTGTCTCACACCTTGGACACCATGTCGTAGCTGATCTATCCTTGTAAAGAAGACCTCTTTCATTGCAAACTTTTAAGAAATGCCAAATATATAGATTATTCTGCCTAGACATTGTGTAGTAGCTATTATCCCAATCCATAAACATTCCAAGCCTCTTGGACTGCTCGGTCTGAACTTTAGAAAATTTATTAACCCTTGCTATACATGCATTTGTAAAATTATCCAGACCAAAGTCCTGAATGTCTTTCTTACTGTTAAAACCTAAATCTTTCTCAACGCCAACTTCAACCCAAAGACCTTGGCAATCAAATCCATTTTGGAATCTTTGCTCAAATCCTTGCATATTCTTATACCTTTGAATAATGTCTTTATATGTTCTTCCCCAGGCATGATGTACACCCATTGGATTATTTGCAGTAATTGGCCCATCGATAAAGGAGAAGTGTTTTGTCGATTTCTTGTTTTTTTCTAGATATTTCTTTTCAATATCGTTCTTTTCCCAAAAAGACATAATGTCTTTTTCCATTTCTACAAAATCTTGAGTAGCATTTACATTTTTCAAACCAGTTTTATTCATTGTAATTAATAATAATATAAAAAAGCCCCCTTACAAATAGCTAGAAATTCACTAACCATTTGCAAAGGGGCGAATAAATTCGCGATACCACCCTACTTTAGAATATTATTTCTAATACTCCCTTACAACCTAAAACGGTTTGGGATTCTACTAAATATGTTTACACACATCTTTCTTTCCCTAGCTCCCCAGTGATAACTGGTTCATCACTTCAAAATTATATCACAAAAATTATTCTAAAAAGAATATTCATCATATTCTTTAGCCTGTTTTATCATACCAAAGATATTTTTAAGAATTTCTGGATCTGGCTTTCTTTTGCCAATATACTCTTTAACCTTTTGAGAAATCTCCTTGTCTCCAACATATTTTGTCTCTTGGACTTTTGAGAAATCGGGTTTTAAAGAGAATCTCCCTTTAATGTCTTTAAAAAATGGGAACTTTTTCTGACCTTGATTGAGAGTGGTGAGTATCACTCCATCTTCACTATTTTCAATTAGAGAAAATTTCATAAATGTAATTGAACTAAACATATTCCCTCCTGGAGATTCCTTAAGTACATGTCTCGTGATATAGAAATTATTTCCTAATTGATTCCCATTCTCAACCTCCTGATGAAGCAGTAGCAACCCAAGTTTATGTTCAAAATATTGACCTCCAACCGGAATATAACGACCCTCTTCTTTGATCTCATTTTTGGATAGAAACACCATTTCACTTTTTTTTACATCAGCTATTGATTCATTAATTCTTGGGACCATACTCTCCTTTCTTTGCAACGAATCGAATGCTCTTCTTTCAGCTACAATCTCGACAAGAGGTCGTACTTCCTCATCAATTTTAAGTGAATTAATGAAATTTACAGTATTTGTATGCATAGTTACATCAGAGGAAAAACCTTCA
>ERZ795055.959-NODE-959-length-24555-cov-7.223102_pt1 | contig 24555 bp, 42 predicted proteins | sample MGYA00375139_ERZ795055 | MGnify/ENA primary metagenome ERZ795055 (study PRJEB30184, sample SAMN05720283) | anaerobic digester metagenome | isolation source: active sludge of municipal wastewater-treating anaerobic digesters | place: USA | collected 2015-01-23 ... | reverse complement strand
TCCTGAATAGGTAATTGTATAATAAACTCCGTCTATATATTTACCGACACTGCTGAGGTTTCTTGTAATGATCTCCAAGGGTTCGGTATCCTTTAGGATCATTGCTAATGCTATTTTATATTTGTTCATAGTTTTTCACACACCCTGAATTCAGGGAATTTCTTGGCGAATTCTGTGAAGAATTGCTTGTCTAATTTTATATCCTTGTACAGGGTTTTGGCAATAACTATTATAGGTTTAGGCGCGTCTGCCATATACCTCATCCTCGAACCCTTTGTCGAACCGTACTTGTCTCCCCTTGTTCTTCTCTTCTCGTCAATGTCTACTAAGAACGACTCATACTCATCAGCGCGAGTCTTCTTCCAATACTCTACTATCTCACGGATTACATCCCACATATCCCGTTTGTTTTTCATTTGGATTAATCGGTCAATAAATTCAACCTTATTTGCGTCTATTATTTCACCTGTTATTGGATTCACTGTTTTCATATTATCTCCGGGCCTTCCACCCGGCAGGGAGCATTGAGTTAAAGTGCTGCTCTGACACCAATAAGTCGCTGTTTAAGCTTAACCGTTGATGGCGAAGCCAGTTTCCTTAAAGTTGGATCTCTCAGCAAGATATTCAAGGGTTCCTTCCCCAATGATTTCTCCTGACTGATAGTCTCCGTCTTTAGGCCTGTCTTCTGCTTTTGGCTGCCTCAAGTAAGCTATCTTCCACTTATCTTCTCTTAGACCGATAAGTGTAACCGTTCCAGCTGAGTTTTGTACATCCTTATGTGCCATTACGCTGTGTACTCCGAAGTCTGACTCGTAAACCATTACTGGTCTAACAAGTTTCTTGTCGGTTGCATCAACGTATCTGGTTGAACCTGCGGTGAAGGATGAGATTTTTCTCTTCAATCCACCTGGTACCAGAATCATATTAGGAACGTAATCACTACCCACATCTGTCCACACGCCTTGAATTGCCTCGTTGAATGAATCCTCAGATAAGGATGATCCCGAGTTTCTTGCGGTAACGTGTGTAGTAATGACTGCATCGATTCCATACATTGCTCTTGCAACGCCTGAAGAACCAGAAGCCCCTGGTGTGCTATTTATCAAAGCAAACTCAAGTTTATTCTTCCAAGTTCTAAGTGCTTTACCTTTTTGGTAAGCAAATGGATCGCCCATTCCTGCTACTGCTACAGCCTGTTCAGTACCTGAAACTCTAAAAGAATCGGAAATAATATGAGTGAAATTTCCTCTCCTTGAAGGTTGAGTCAAGTCGCTGTATGTGGTCTGTTTACCTTCGATTGATGTCGAAACGCTGGAAGGTCTTGCAATGTAGTCCTCTAACCACTCGTGGTATGTACCCTTTGCGGTTGTAGTGCCTAACATTGTTGATAAGGGATTATCATCGGGTGATACGTCGCCGATCACGTCGATTAAATCCTCTCTTCTTGCTGCATCATCATAAGTCAATAATCCGAATGCCATTTTTAAGACCTCCGTTAAATTAAATACTATAGTCCAGAGCGTCTTAATCGTTCAGCAAGGGCGCGGTCATCACCTCTTCGTGATGCTTCTTTTAAGTTTTCAACGTCTTCTGCCGTAAGTTTTCGCTTATCGCTTCTACCTTCAGCTTCTAATGTTGCGCTTTTTTGCTCAACTGACTTCTTGGCTTGTTGAAGCACCTCGTTTTTGATTTCAGAACCTTTTTTACTGAATGCTGTATCCCATTCCCTTTTTAGTTCCCGGGCTATTTTAGCCGCGGATGGTAGTGGTCTATAAGCACCAGTCATTATACCTCTTGCGTATCTATCAAGCTCTGCTCTGTACTGTCCAGCTACTGCGATATCGAATAACTTATTATATTTATCCGAATCAGGATCGAGTTCCGGGAACGACTGTTGTGCTTTGAACTCTTCCATTTGAAGGCTTATTTGGTCTTGGGGAGTAATCAACGGAGCTACTACGCTACCGTCTTTTATACCTTCCATTGCCGAATTACCTTCACCTTTCAGGGCTTTATTTTCCCTTTTAAGTTGATCAAGTTCTTCACGAACAGCTTTCCAGTTCTTATCCCCAGCTGGTTCTTCAACTTCGGTTTCCCCTATTGGTGTTTGTTCAGGCTTCTCTGCCGTTTCAATAGATTCTTCCTCTGTTTGGTTTTGTTCAACAGACGGCGAATCCTGTTCGGTGGTACTCTCTTCCACCTCGTTTTGTTCTGCCATAATTGTTCACCTCTTTTCTTACAGCCCGATAATGGGTGGCGAACCCCCAGGTTACGTCCTGGTACCTACAAGTCAGACTAATCCGACTAATAGGTATCAGAATACAACCTTGCCGTCTCTCGTTAGGTGTCCGTTTAAGAATATGTCCTCATCGTCCAGGAACATCCCCGCTCCACAAAGACTGCATTTTATCTCTCTTGCTCCTACGCGCTCAAAGTTATGTTCACACTTACTTTTAACGGCGATGTTTGTTAGTTCCACCTCGCCTTCCCAGAATTCATTTGAGCTTTCCGGCAATCCTTTTACCTTTTCCTTTTCCATTCTAATCCTTTTTCTTTATTAACTTCTCGAACATTTCCCTAAATTTATCATCGTATTCTCCACGTTCCTTCTTTCTTATATCTTTAGCTCTCGCTATTGATAGATCTATCTCTGTTAGAAGTTCTTTGGCTATATCAGCACTGTGGAAAGCATTGAGTTCGGCCCATTCCCAATCTTCCTTCTTTAATCCTCGAGGATCAACCCAGCTGTGCCAAGCCCTCTTCTGCAGCCATTCCTGTAGCACCGACCATCCCAGGGTTAACTTGAGCTCCTCCAGGGATTCCCCCTCCCTGACCGCCCTCAACTCCTCCTCCGATAGCTTGATTGGTTTGCCCATTCATTGCTCCTTGCTGTTGGGCAACATCGAAGTACTTCTCGGATCCCTTGAAGCCCAACTTTTCAAGTGAATCTCCTAATAGTTCTGCAAATTTAACTGATTTACCTTCCATCTGCAACAGTTGAACAGTCGCAGGGTTCATTATTAAACTTAAGGTTTCTCTTATAAGGCTCTTCTCTTCCATCGAAGATAGTGCTCTCATTGGTTCTACATCGATTATAAAGTCGTAGTTTCCTGTCATATCCTCGGGAGTCATATAGATTGTCCCCACTTCTCCTGTCGTGTCTAATTCCATCTTGGGTACGAACTTACCTTCTTTTTGTACAGGGAACCTTGGGTATTGTCTGAGTTCGGGTTCTATACCTTCTTCTGCTAAGTCTGCTTGTCCTAATGCTTCTTCCTCTGTTATCCCTGTGTCGTAGGCATCCATTCCCATTTCCTTGAACTTTGAGATTGCTTCTTTACCCACTACTCTTAAGGGTATCATTTCCTTTGAAGGATCGCTGAATATAAACTGTTGATTCATTAAAAACCAGAATGTATAGAGCTTTTTGATTGCCTCTGACATAAATATCTGATTGAAGTTGTCTCTTATGGATCTTGTGAATTGAGTTTCTCTTATCTCGGTTGCTGTCTTTTCTCCCCCGAATGGTTCAAGAGATGAGAATGCTCCTCCTGCGTCTCCCATTGCTTCCTTGTATATTCCCGCAAGTAACCCATAAACGTTCACAAATTGGTTCATAGCGCCTGACGTGGCATCTAATGGTACTACGTCTGTCGCCGGGTTGTTCATCTTCCACTTCTTTCCTGCTCCCCATTCAAGTGAGTTCATATCTACACCTGCTGGGTTTATCTTTAAGACTCTGTATAAGTCCATATTGACTGAATCCACGAATTGCGATGCAAGTGCGTTCATTGCTTTTTGGATCTTCTCCACGGGTTCTATCTCTGATAGTCCCCAGATATCGTCGTCTACACGAATATATCTTAAATGTATCACCGGGATTTGTTTATGCTTATATGGGTTTTCTCTGTCCTGTACAATCACACCGTGTTTTGGTGCGAATACTATCTTCTTGTTATCTCGTAGTTCTGTGACTACTTCTATGATTTTAAACTCAGGGGCTTCGTCTTTACCTAAATAGTCCGTGTTAGTTGATACGTTCTTACTGAAGACATCGTACTCTGTGTCTCTCGAGTCCCCGCCCTTGTCTTTAACTGATTTTCTAAGTAAATCTAAATTCTTATAAACAGGCTTCTCACCTGAGACGTCGTTTACTCTTTCCATCTCTTCGATTGTTAGCCAATCTCTGTATTGAAACCAATTCTTGACTGCTGAGTATGATGGATTAGGTAGTGAGTCCTTTGGGTTTAGTACCTTAAAGTTAGGCCCGTCGAACTTCGTTTCACCAGACTCATCTGTTTTAAATTCCCACTTTGCTATTCCAAATGAAGCGCCGAATATTCTTGTCTGTAAATCCATCAGTGCCCACTTTGCTATCATAGGATCGTTGTCTATTCTTGAGGCTTCATCCCATTGAAAGTCTAACATCTCGTTGTTTATCTTCGCTCTGACTATATCCCCGCCCTCTCTTGGTATTAGACGACCTTTAGGTTTACCGCCATTTAGTCGTGCCATCTTTTCAAATAAGGATGAGAATGTTTGAGGGATGAAGATTAGTGATTGATACGGCCAATTGTTTTCATTTATGTAGTTTCGGAATAACTCATACTTACTATCCCAGTCAGCCCATCGGCTCTCGTTATCTTCTTTAGCCATCTTATAGTGCTGATTGACTATAGTAAATAGTTTTTGTTCTTCTTCTGTTCCTTTTGGTTTTGTAAATCGGGCCATAAAAAAATACCGACAATATCTTATAATGATATGTCGGCTTTCACAAACTGTTTTTGCAAAAACTTTAATTTGTTATACGTATTATACACCACATCAATCCTTTATTTCAATATCTAATTTTCTCCAACTGTGTGATTTCGTTACGGTTACAGTCCCATTCTCTATCATCACTTCTACTGTACCGTATCGTGTTGAGTCATTTACGAACGCTATGGCATCTATTATTGACGGCAGTATCTCCCCGGATACGTTTGTTTCGAGTAGCTTCTTCTTTATTCTCCACAGCGATGGATCCAGTGACGCTAACATATTCATAAAAACTTCATTATTTACATCTACTGTTGGTTGAGAGTTCATTTTTTATCCTCCAAAAAATCCCATTATTAGTCATTATTTTCCTATCCTCCATTTTTTCTCCTCTACCTGTTCGTTGTATGTTTTAAACTGAACAGGGGCAATTTGGTAGCTTACTGCAAAGTATCTGAGTGAGTCTAACGCGTGATCGTAGGCCTTCTCGGGCATATCAGGTTCGTTTACTTCTTCACTTCCGGCGATTTTCTCCTTCCATCTGTATGTTTCAAACTCTTTGATTAGATTAACACACCTTTTAAATACAAATAGTGACGGGTTATCGCCTTTGTTTGTCTCTTGTACGAAGTGTCCGGGTACTGATTTTAGCTTTTCTTGTATCTTCTCTATTCCAAGTCGTGTCCAGTTAGGTTGGGATGTGTTTGATTCCTTCGTTGCCGGGGTTATATAGATTCCTCTTTGTGCGAATTCCTGAATCCATTGTGCGCCCGACGGATCGCCGTAACTTCTTACTACACTTTTGGATAGAGGGTTCGCGTTTATTACCCCGCAGTGATAGTCAATTGTTTGTCCTGAATTGTAATACTCATCTACTACCCACCAGTTGTTATCTTTATCTACTGCAATCCATAAACACGCTGTTGGGTTCGTTGAGCCGAAGTCAAACGTTCTGTATATCTGCCACCCTTGTGGGATATCAAACCCATCTACCGTGTGTACATCCCGGTCAAATGTCCTGTAAACCAATCCTACGTATTTTCTAAAGTCTCCCATATATTCTTGTGCGAAGTATTCGGGAGTTGATGTTATCTTGGCTTGTTCTATTCTCTCTTTAGGTAGGTAAGGGTTGTCGTATGACGTAAACTTCCAAGATTTCCAGTAAGGATTGTCCTTCTGTCCTCTCTCGTACATTGAGTTGAAGTGATTAAACCCGAGCGGTGTTGAGATAAAAAGCGCAGAACCTCTTCTGAATGCAAGTGTTGGCTCCAAGACCGCGTTCCAGTTATAGTCAAAGTTTCTCATTTGTGCCACTTCATCCAAGACCAGAAAGTCAAACTGTTGTCCTCGGGTTGTCTCTACGTTCTCCCAACCTCGCAGTGTTATCCGGGAGGTATCTCCATCCTTTGCTTTTATAATGATTTCAAGCCTTGATTCGTTTGGTGTCTTGGCCAGTATGTTTTCAGTAACATCTTTTAGCATTGCCCAGGCGATGTTTCTTGCCTGATCGTACGTGGTTGCAAAGTAGGCAATTTCGCTCCCACCCTTTGAATAAGCACACGCCACCATCTCAAGCACTGATAGGGTTGTCTTCCCCCATTGTCTTCCGCAACACACTACCCTAAATGGATGGGTGTCAGTTGCTACTTGTTTCTGTGATTCGTGTAGGATTATCTGGTTGGATACCATATTTATCTAATAACTCGCTTGGAATTACCAATACTTTCTCACCCGAAATTTGTACACTCGCTTCTTTGAATTGTCTTTTCTCTAACCACCACTTCGCTGTGCCCACATCTCTATTCTTTACGATGTTATCTACTACCACGTTTTTGGCTACCACATCAGCATAATGCTGTGCTGCTTCCATTTTAGTCAATAAACCATCGTGGCGGTCAATCCAATCGTAGTAAGTTTGTTTGGATATACCTGCGTAACTCACTGCCTCATCTACGGTTCCTCCTACTTGGAATATACTTTCAAGTTTCTTGACTGCCTCTTCTGAATATAGTGTAGGTCTTCCCCCTAAATTTTTGGCGATAGCTTTTCCCATTCTTCTTCCCTTCCTATAAACTTAGCGTATCTTTTTCTTATCACATCAACATACTTGGGATCCAATTCCATCATATAACACACTCTATCTAATTGCTCACACGCTATCAAAGTTGAACCACTTCCCCCGAACAAATCCATCACTGACCATCCTTCTATCGTTGAGTCACTAATTGCTGCCGCGCATAGTTTTACAGGTTTCATTGTAGGGTGTTCTTCACTCTTGTTTGGCTTATCGTATTCCCATATGTCTGTCTTTACTTTCCTTTTAAGTATCTTCCCCTCGACTTTTCCTTCTAACTCTATTTTTATATCTCCTATTCTTATAGTTGTCTTCCCGTCTTGGTAGATTATTCTGTTCTTTGCCTCGTACCACACATTTCCTACATCTCTAAATCCTGCGAAGAAGTGATTCTTGTTCTGTGAGTTCCATCCGTATAGTATTGGTTCGTATTGCTGTTGGTAGTCTGCTCTGCTTAAGGTGAAGTTATTCTTTACCCATATAATAAATGATTGCCAGTGTCCCCCGACTTCTTCAAATGCTTTTTTCAGGTTCGGGAGTTCTTTTGAGCTCATACATACATAAAAGCTCCCGGTGCAGTAGTTCATCATATTTTCCAGTGCGTCGTGTAAAAATGCGTAGAATCCCTCATCGCTCATTGAATCGTTTAGTATACCTTTTTTCGTATTCCTGCTGTGAGTGTTCATTGATCCTTGATAGTCTACGTTGTACGGTGGATCGGTGAATACCATCTGAGCCTTTTGTCCGTTCATCAGTTTCTCAACATCTTCCTTGCTTGTAGCACTTCCACACATTAGTCTGTGCTTTCCTAACTGATACACTTCCCCTAATTTGCTCACCTCTTCTTCTGTTATTTCCGGGACGTCGTCTTCTGTTATCTCTTTCATACCTAATAAGACTTTGTCTAATGTTACCGGCGGATTTAGGTCTACCGCGTACCCTGACCAGTCAAAGTCCGGGTAGGCGCTTGAAAGATTCGCAACGAGGTCATCGTCGTAGTATCCTGCACGATCGTTTGATGATAAAGCGTATTCTAATTTCCTCTTATCATCTCCACTAATAATATTTACCCACACTTCCTTAATCCCCAAAGCTCTGTAAGCTCTTAGTCTCATATTCCCCCCATACACAACACCGTTTTCATCTACTAATAATGGGGTATGTTGTCCTAATGATACTATTTGCTTTTTAAGCCTCTCGAAATCCTTTTCCTTTATATTCCTCGGGTTATTATCCCAATTACTTAAAGAGTCTATATTACAGAATGTCTTTCCTTCTTTAATGTATGTTTTCAATAAGCCATTCTCCATAAAATATATCAGCTATTACGCTGTCCACAAACATTAACCTGTCCTGCTTACGGGAATTACACGATTTACACAGAGGTATTATATTCCACTCATCGTTATCCCCCCCTCTGTTTATAGGCAGTTGATGATCTATTGTTATAGACTTCTCATTGCACTTTTTACCGCAACCAAGACAAGTAAAGTCTAATTTTTTACATAACCACATAAAATAATTCAAATTCAAAGTCTTTTTTAGCTCTCTTTCCCTCTCAATTCTTCTATGTGAGTTTTCTCTACTTTTTATCCTACCCACACTACTATCTGAATATTTCTTTTTTATCTCCCGCACCCTACTCTTATGTTCCTCGTGCCAACGTTTGATTCTTATCTTTGATTCTGGCTTATTATTATATCTCTCCAGCGCTTCTTTTCTGTGTTTTATCTTCTCCTCAGGGCCCATTCCTGTACCTTTATTCCATCCGTGACCTAATAACAACCCTCTGTATCTTGGATTATCAAAGAAGTCTTTCATAATTTCTTTACTTTGTACTTGTTAATTATATAATTTATTTCCTTCCTTGAATACCTACCTAATACCCCGAATGTTACACCCATCAGTTCTTTTATCTGCGCAATGTTTACCCCTTCCTTCTTCCCTTCTAACTTTGCTATCTCTTCTGCCATCACGTTTAGGTTGACAGGTCTTTCCTCGCGGTCTAAATATCTCGAGATTAATATCCCCGAAACGTACGAAACTACTACTATTATTGCTATTCCTACTTCTAAGTTCATATATCCTCCCATTAAATTATTACTTGGTGCTCCCCCGCTTAATATAATACCCATATTGCTATCAGGATCCCTATTAAAACCCCGAACCCTACTATCTCTACAGGCCTCTCCTGTACCCACCACCACAGCTCTTTGTACCATTTATCTTTTATTCTCATAGATTATTACCTTTCTTTTTAAATGCGCATCCTTCCCGAAGTTTAGTTCGTGGCTTTCCTTTACTTTGTACCCTCTTGGTTTCTCGTACAGATTCTCGTATGCTCTTACCCCCTCCCATACTACATACTTTGGTTTGAATTGCTTTATCAAATCATAGTACATACTCTCTTCGTACTCGCTTTCCGGCGGGTATCCTATCGTCGCTCCGAATAGGCAAATCACATCAAACTTTTCTCCTTCCAATCTATTTGTTAAGTACGTATCCTCCAGGATCTCAAACTTACAGAACTTATGCTTAGGGCATTTACTTATATACTCTCTCTCCTTATCATTCCCGTAGTACCACTTCGGTTTTTTTGCATAATTAGCGAATCCACCTATCCCGCAGTTTATATCTAAATACGTCAGTCCTTCTTCAAGCGCTTCTGCGACTATCTTGTATCGTTCGTCTAACGAATCATTTTCGAGATGTTCCCAGACTATTTTGTTGCCCACAAGCATAGCTTCCCCAAATCTTCTAACAACACGTCTGTCCTTACGATTTTAAATAGTTCCCGGATTTCCTTATCAATCCTATTGTATGAATGATAGTACGCGTCTGAGTGTTGGGTATCCCCATCTGTCCAGGATATCAGGAGCAAGTCTCCGTCTTTTTTCAACACTCTTCTGTACTCACTCAACGCCTTCTTTGTGTCCCCGAATGGTATGTGATCCAGTGTCGATAAGTCCATCACTACGTCAAAGCTCTCATCTTGATAGGGCATCTCTCTTATATCCCCCTCAATGACGTTTAGCATTCCTTCTGTGAAGTCCTTTACCTTTGCAACTATCTCCGGGTTTATATCAATCAATGATACCTCTGCTTCCATTAAAGGCGCTATTCCCCAGGGTACCAGGTACGGGTTTGGGTGATGGCTCGGCTCCTGTTGGAAGAAAGGGTATCCGTAATACTCATTTGAGCAGTCTGCTTTCAGTATTTTCTTGTCCTTCCCGTCAAATTTTAACGCCTCTTTTAGGTATCTTTTATATAAGTCTGAGTATCTTTTATCTTTTAGCATAAGCAATCAGGCATCCCATATCGTGTGCCTCATATTCCTTTGTAATTTTAATACTTTTAAATCCCGCCTTTTTAAGCTGGTTTCTTAGTTTAGTCTCATTGAACCAACTCAAGTGTCTGTCATACGGTGTTGTACAGGCTCCTACTAAGATATCTCTGCATCTGTCTATATTATTGTAAAAAGGTGATAGTGGTTCGTCCCCTGCGTTTATTGCCATCATATTGTCCAGGGCCCATTCTATGTCCGGGACGTTTATCTGTACATACCCGCCGTCTTTCAGGCAATCGTACCAATGCTTTAGTGTTCCTTGGGAGTCTTTAATATGTTCTAAAAGGTGGGATGCGTAAATAGCTTCTATCTCTCTATAGGGTATATCTCTTGCGTCTATCTTCTCTATCTTTTCGTTTCTTGGATCTATGTCCGAGTATACCCACGTGTCGTCTACATACTTCGCGTGATATGGGTGCGGTGGGTAATCAAATACCCCGAGTACAAGTTTCATTCTTTGTTTCTCCAGTATTCTTCGTATCTTTCAGATTCGTCTTTTTCAAACAATGACGTCACCCAGGCCGCCAAGCACATTGAAATGTAAACCGCTACTGATACTAAAATAAATAAACACGCGACATAAATTATTTCGAGCAGCATATTATCCCTTTCAAATTAACCCTCAAAGGTGTAGGCGAGTAGTAGAAAGTTACCTGCCCAGAACTTTGGTCTCGCCCACACCCTTCAAGGTTAATTGTTCTCCATCGTGTCCTTATATAGTTCCTTGTATTCGTTTTTTATTTGCTCAAGCTCCTCTTGTCTCCATTGGTGTACTTGGTTCTTCTTCTGCCAGAACTCTTGTACCTTCTCAAGCCCGTATAGTTCAATCATCTTTGGTGTGTATTCGTCTTTGTTTCCTGACTTATATATATTACACCCAACGCATTGCGCGTGAACCAGGTCTTCATCAAATAATACTGATGCGTTCCTTCCGTCTATGAAGTGTCCTGCTTGTAAACTCTTAAACGGGTACACTTTACCGCAGGTGAAGCATCTCCCTTGTTCTTTGGATCCCATTGTCACGAGGCAGTCTCTTAGTCTTATGTACTTACTAAATTGCTCCCACGCCTCTTTTTTCAGTTTACTGATTGATTTTCTTTTTGGCATTTTTAATCACTAACTCTATTTCCTCTACTCTGTTCTCTAAGGATACTAACCTATCTTCTAACAAGTCAGTCTTTGTAGGTATGTCGAAGTTTAGGTATTCTCCGTTCTGCTCTACACTTATCGTTACTTCGTCGCCTTCCTTCCATCCATCTACTATCTCAAGTTTCTTCTCTCCCCACTCTTTATCGAGATACATCGAGAGTTTCCCTCCTGCTGTGTCTAATATAACCATATTATACCCTCTACCTTTTTTGCTTATTCCTGATCTTATTTCAAGGCCGTTTATCTTTACTTTTTGTATCATTTTAACCTTTCAGAACTTTATACGCTTCCGGGTATTCGGTTTTCAAGATATCGTCTATCTCTTCCGAAGTTAAACCCTTAAATCGTTTATATGAATTATACTTGTCGTTGGATTGCCAGTCCATAGTTGCTTCAAATGCCGGTACTTTTTTGTCCTTTAATGCTGTGTTGTATTTTTCCACGATCGTGTTTAGCTCCTCTTCGTAGTCCTTTGTGTCTAATAGATAAGTCTCTACTCTGTAGTCGTCTGTTGCCACGTAGTCTATGCAGAACCTATCTGTCCCTAATGCCAGGGCATAAAGACAGGCCTGGAGGGTGTGTTGTTTGTCCGGCTTTCCTTCCTTTTGGATCCTTTTAAACTTCATATTTGATACTGATTTTATCTCGTGTGGTAGTATCCCGAAGTCCAGGTTCCATTGGCTCATATCTACTATCGCGTCTACATACCCTACTACGTTGTTATACTCTACGAACTTCTGCTTATCTTTTATCCCTATCATTTTCTTGATAAGCCATTCCTCAACGTCCCTTCCTCTTTCAAACTTCCTGATCGTGTACTCTTCCAGGTCGTCCTGTGGTACCCCTATTATCTTTAGGATCTGCCATTGAGTTGGTTGTCCCAACATTGAGGCGGATAGTTTTCCACTTGATTTGTGGTTCTTCCTCTCTTCGTCGTTTTCCTTTAGCAAGGTTTCTTCTATATATTTGTCTATAAATGTTATTTTTGTCATAAATCCCCCACATCTATATCCGCATCAATGTAAAAACGTGCGCTGTAAAGTGCGGCTTGTGCAGTATCTTCAATTTTTAAGTCAATCAAGTTTTGTAGTGTTAACTTATTGCCTGTGTATTCTTTTAATTCTTCCTCACATACTACCTTGATTTCAGACATCAGTTCTTCGTTGTCTTTTATTCGTTCGATCGTTGTATTTAGTAAAAGCTGTTGGTAGTCAAATTCAAAGTTACTAAAATTTACCTTGTCGTCATATTTAAATGTCATTTTTATCCTATTATTGCCAGGATTAGCCATCGTAGTATTGCGATGGTTATCCTTAAACCTATGTACATCATTGCTCCGTAAAATATGCATCCTATTAAGTCTTTCATAATATCCTTTCTTAAATTAGCGGTATCCCTGACTGGGGAGTTAGCGATACCGCTTCCCCAGTCAAGGAGTTGTTTACTCTCCCTTTCTGAACCTTGTATCCTTTCCTATTTCGTGTATTTTCATATGTTCTCCGCGCGTTATCAATTCGAGGTTCTCTATCCTGTTGTCTAACCTATTGCCATTTGTATGATGAACCACTTCATTACTATTTATCCTTCTTCCAATATGCTGTTCCATTATGTATGTGTGTTCTCCAACCTGTCTTCCATCTTTAAGTAGAAACTTATACCCATCTTGAACCCACCCTCCTTTGTAGTTGGGGTGATTTTCACCTGATATTTCCGGCATCCTCTTCCCCCAATTCCAAGGTTTTTTACCATACATTGGGTTTCCTTTTCCCATATACTGTTCGGATAGACTTTTTCTAACCCCCTCACCCCATATAGCGTGACTTGGTTTTCCTTTTCTATCTTTCCCGTAACACTCTCTGCTACAATATTTTCTCCCTTTTCTAACACTGTTTTCCTTTTTACAGTACGTGCAGGTTTCGGTTAGTTTATTTATCATATAACCGTTATACCTGTGTTATTCCATTTATTCAATACACTCTATGAAACTTGCGTTGTTAAACACAGTCCAAGGCGTAAATGAACCCTCCTTGTTTCCTTCCTCACCATCTGCCCTATCCCAAATCCAATAAGCAACCTCAAGGTTTCTATCTACATTAAATAAGTCTAACAATGTATAACCAAACTTCTCTTTTATCTTATCTTTCCATATTGGGAAGTTTATTTGTGCAATACCGACATCGTTTGAATCCCAGTTAACTGCTTCGGGATTTAGTCCTGACTCACATTTAAATATCGCGATTGCTAACATTGCGTCTTTGTAGTCTCCCCATACTTTGATTATCTTTTGCTCGGTTGTTGATAAGTCTTCGTATGGGGTTCCTACTACTACTATTTCCTTTATGGGTTCAGGCGCTTCTATTTCCTCAACCCTCCAAGGCATTCTAACCTGTAAATCAATTATTCTTTGCTTGACTATTTGATGTCCAGCTCCCCAGTCTGCGATTTTCTTTGTCGCTGTAGCTACACCAACTATCAGTAAGGCTATCCCGATCAGTATTCCTACGGTCATTAAGTTGAAGTCTGTCCCGGGTTTCTTTTTAGTTTTTTTGATTGGTAATATCTCTTCCATTATTTTTCACCCCCTTAAATCCTTTCGGCTAAATTTACTACGATCTTGCTCATTCTGAACCATCCTCTTTTTTGTAAGAAGGTGGCCATTCTCATTAGTCTGTGGTAAATGTAGGTCATCTGTCTCCTTCCTCGAAGGATCCTTCTAAGTAAGCATCTGTTGCCCACTTATCTTCGTTGGCTTCATCGTGAAGGTCGTCTATGACCTCGCCTCTTACGTGGTCGCATCTCATACACTCACCGACCTCGTTTATGAAGTCTGCGTCTTCTTTGTTTCGGTAGATTGTCCCGCAGGTGGGGCACTTGTGCTCTGTGAAGAGGAATTTATTAAACTCTTGCTGTTTCTTGATTGTCTCAAGAGTATCTTGACAGGCCTTGATGGCGATGTCGAGTTTACTTTGTTTCATAGCAGGTTACCTTTCAAACTTTCTACTATACAGAATCATACTCTATTGACTATACTTTGTCAAGTGTTGAAGGATCTTCTCGTACATCTTCTCTGATATCACTACTTGATTTTTTCTTACACGACACAGGTATGCCGGGTTCATCCCAGTGATCCTTGAGAATTTCATCAACGGAACCCTGTCGAGTTCTGTGTTGTTTATTTCAATTACTTTGCTTACTCTTACTTTCATTTATTTTCTCCTGTGGTAGTTTTTCTACCACTTTAGTTAACAAATAATATACATTTTTGTATAGTTTCTATTTCTCACTTTCAAGGTATTGTTTGGCTACTATCATTGCCATTTCTACTTCACCCTCTGATAAACCCCAAAACTCATCTTTATTTCTTCTTTTAAGTAAGTAATAAGCAAACCCCTCTACCGCTTCCTTTTTCTTTATACCAACAAGAATATCTGTTAGTTTTTTACAATCATCAAAACCACTACTATAAGCATTTTCTCTTTCTTCTTGGATTAGGGTAGATAGTTCTTTTATTGCTTTTCTTTTGTTTTTAGGTGCTGGTGGAGTCCAAACTGCACCATTTATATCTATTATTCCTTCTATCTTCTTATCTGTTTTCATCTGTATCTCCTTTATCTAAACTTTGTAGGTAGTGTTTATAAAACTCATCTGCTGTTATATGGTAGTTAGCCTGTATATCCTTGTAAATCATTTCTCTGTCTTTCTTTCTTTCTGCTTGGATTAGGGTAGATAGTTTTTTTATCATAGAATCCCAACAATAGACAGGTACAGGGTATTTACTTAATATTTCTTCTATCTTTTCTTTATTCATTTTGATACCTTTCCGCACACACTACAGAGCAAACTACCATCTCTCTGCTCCACATATTCGTGTCCTGAAAACCAAATACCTATATTTGCTATATTCTCAAAATAAGCATCTATCGTCATAAGCAAACCTTTAATCAAGCATATCGGGTAGTTAAGTTTTTTCATTATGTTCCTTAATTTTTCTATTATATTTTCTTCTTTCATTTTGTTCCTTTCAAGATATTTTCTATTCCATCTGCTTTTGGGCTTCTCATAAACTCACAAATGTCTGTCCAAACTTCTGTGATGTCCAACTCAATAAAAGCCAAACTTGAAAAATACCCAAACCTTAAAAACAGACGGTTGTACTTCATAACAATGGATATAGCACCATTTTTAGTTTCATATACAGTTATTTGTTCTCTTTTTATTTTCTTCTCATCTTTATTCATAGGTTACCCCTCTCTTTGAGGTAGTCATCAACTGCATCAGTAAGGGCTTTCTGAATATAACTATGTCCGTAAAATATTTTCGGTTCTAACTTTGCCCATTCAACAAACGCTTTAACTGCTTCCTTTCTCTCTGATTGGATTAGGGTAGATAACCATTTCTTAAACTCATCAGTATCAAACTCAAACCCCCAATCAGGAGATGTTATAAATGTTTTTTTAAAGTCAACATATATTTCTTCAATTTTATCTTTCATATTATCCTTTCAAATTTAGTACACTTCCTTAAACCACGATTTTTCTGCACTTCGTTTCTCTGTGTTGCTGATAATAGCAACTTTGAGATATGTTCACTCTATATAAGCAATTTTGTACATATTGCTGTATCATTGTTTCTCCAATTCCTTTAATTCCGGGTGTATAGACTCAAACTTCTTAAAGTATTCGTAGTAGTTCGGTGTCTTGTAGGTCTTAATTATATCTATCATATTGTCTATCCTATCAAGTCTTTGATCCACTTCTCTTATGTACGATAGCATTATAACCATTATCGCGAGTTGGATGCTTACTATTAGAAGTGTTTTTAGTTCCTCTTTGATTTCCTTCATTCGTTAAATTCGAAGTTATACTCCTCGATCTCCTGCAAATATTTATGTGCGTTTATCATCCCTAATACGTGGGAGTCAGTTGGTACGAAGTATTTCCATTGTCCCCCGCAACTTCTTATAAAGTAAAAAAAGAATATCGCCTTCTTCCCGGTGTCCTTCTCGTAAAATGCAAGTGCTGTGTTCTCACTTAGGGGTGTTATTTTCTTTAGCTTAAATGTCTCCCCGGTAAAGTTAAACTCACGATCGGGATTTGAGAACTTCTCTCCTGCGTACCTTGCTTCCGAGATTAACTTTTGTGCGACATCTTTGTTCATTAAAACTTAAACCCGCAGTTTGGACAGATTGTTTTCTCCTTCTCTTTGGGATCTCTTTTCACTTCCGGGAGTAAATCATTTACTACTTTGTGCCAACTTATTGCTTTCCCTTCTGGCAATAAATTCATATCAGGGTATTTTTCGTAAAACTTAACCGCTCTTTTAAGGGTGAGTTCTGATACCTCAATGTCTTTTGCTACCTGGTCGAGGTCGTAATCACAGTGTGATTCGGTAATGAATTTCCCTACTTCGTGGTAGGTTTCAAGCAATGTCCATCGTGCGTTGAATTCTCCTTCGGTTATCATCGCTTTGAGTTCTTCTAAGAATGCCAAGTATTCCTGGCTTCCTTGTACGACTATTTCATTCATCTTTTTTTCCTCTCTCTCACCTCGGAGCTACATTTAAATCCAAATAGCCACGCGCCGAATTCGTCCCACATAATAAGCAGTTTAAGTCTGAATGGTATTTTATTCACGTAATGCAACCCTTTCAAGGTAGTCAATTAAATAATCAGCGGATAGTTTTTTGTCGGGGTAATTCTTGTAGTCTTTTAGTATCTCTATTAAAATCTTTATTACAGCAGGATCAACTTTCATATTTTCATCTTACGCTCTTTACATTAAAAGTCAAGGGTAATGTCCCATCGAATATGGAGTTCGGATCTGCGTAGTCATAGTTCGCCAACTTTTTCACGACAGTTTCTGATCTAAAATCCCGCTCATTCAATAGTCTGTAATGCTCACGATACATCTTACCGAAATCCTCCGGCGGGATCTTACCTAAGTTTCTTTTTAATTCTTTTAAGTGTTCTTGAGCAGTCATCTTGTTTTATTAGCTTCCCCAGGTATGGGATGGTAAGTACCTCGTTTAAGATACTAATTTTTTGAATGATTTTTGTCGGTTTTTTCTCCGCTCATTCTCAGCCAACCTATCAGCTTCAGGTCTTTCCTGAAGGGGACACTACTTGTTTGGCTTGAGTAGCTGTGTCCATTTTACTTCCCCAGTATAAGGGCCTGGTTAAGCTCGTTTCCTTTTTTTAGTTGGCTCACGATTTAAACCTCGCCAACGTTCCAATACAAAAAGAACCCCCCGACCGAAGTCAGAGAGTTCTTTATGTCTACCACCGTGTTTGACAGTGTGATAGCCGTTGTTGTATAATAATTATAGTTATTCATAAGTAACTAAATATTACACAATATAAAAAAAAGTGTCAAGTACCCCTCCAACACCCTCGAGGGGTTTTCTTGTTATATAGGGATAAATTGAAAAAAACATCTCCCAGATATTATCCGAGAGAGGGCAGTAAAGAAGCAGTAAGCGTACTGTATTTAAATATTAAATAAGGTGTTTAGCAGTTACTGTTCAATACACACCATTTTTATTTTAACAGAAAATTCGGGGAAGGCAATAAGTTTTATCTCATTAACCTTCCCCTTGGGAGACCGATTCTTGTTTTTAGTAATCGTTTTTGGTTGGGACGTAGAATGGGATCCATTCTGATTTAACACTCTTCAGTCCTGTCTTGTCAGTCACGACCTCACAAATAAGACCGCTCACGTTTGGATTCAGTCCGGCTCTTACAAGGTAAGGTGTTTGACTTTGGAATGCGCCGATTGAATATGTTTCCACGTTTCGGTACTGAGGAATGTAGCAGGTGACGTGCCAATGTCCGATGAATATCATATGTGGTTTTGACTCTGAGGAAAGTTGCTCCACGATTTTCTGTGGTTTATAACTTCTCGAGTACGCAACCCCACCGCCGGAATGCATTATGGCAACTTTGATTCCACCCATTTGGACATACGCAAGATAGTCTCCAAGGTAATCCATATCTTCTCGCTTCTCGCATATCTCCTTCACTACATTTACTCCACTCGTCCTATAGAAACTCTCATCGTGATTCCCCATAATTACTTTGGTGGAGATCCCCTTGATTTTAGGGTAGTTCTCTACCGCGTAATCTACTTGGGCATCTGCACCGTGGAGGAATAACTCATACTCTTGTCCCCGGTAGATTTTTTCTCCGTCTACAAGGTCTCCGCAATGCAGTACAACATTTGCTCCCCGTCTCTTGCACAAATCGTAAAAAGTGTGCAAGTGGGTGAGTTGCTGGTACTTCGATCCAATATGTGTACACGACACTACCCCGAATCGGAATTTGTTCCCGGACATCTGTTTGACGTCTGCGGTGAATATCTTCCCACTTTGGGTAGGCGGAACCTTTGAAACGAAGAACCCTCTGTTCTTTACTTCTTCCAATAACTCTTTATTGGTCATCCCTTCTAACTTTTCAACGTTCATCTTTTACCGTCCTTTCGTATCCTCTTCATCAGCCTCCTTTGCGTCCAGCTCATCGTCGGTAAGACAGAAAAGAAGTTCCTCATACTTGGCAATGAGGGATTTGACCTTCTTGCCTTCTTCTTGCAGTCTATAAAGCTTGGACAGTTCATTTAATACCTCCGACTTTGTGTACTTTCCCATCTCATACCTCTCTCTCTATGTTTTTTGGGCTAATTTTGCCCTTTTTAGGCTTCTTTTATTTAGAAGCGAGTCAGACCACCACTTGTGCCTTCGGGTTCGTGTAGGTGTAGTAATTTGTCTACAAATCTTAAACCCGCTATTGCTGCGGTAACCAGTAAAACTCTTGTATCAAACTTGTCCGACGTGAGTGCGTCTATCATTATTGGTATTATTGCTAAAACCATCACCCTTCCTAATTCTTTTAGTGATTCAATTAAAATTTCTTTGTTCATATTTTCCTTTCATAAATTATCTTTTAAATATCCTCTTACGTAATTCTTCCCACAGCTCCTTCTTCGTATAGGCCGATAGCGGATCCTGGGACATTAGCTTGGCCTCGAGCTCACTAACTCGGGCTTTTAGCTTGGAAATGACTATCTCATTACCTTTACAGGCATCTATCAGTCCATCTCTTTCGTTGCTAACTGTAGAGAACTGTGCTTGTAGCTGTGCGATTTCCGACCTTAACCCCGCGTTGGCTTGGTTGCTTGATTCTATTTCTTTAGTAGCTGTCGCAATTTTTTCAGCTTGGCTTTGAACCACTTCCCTAAGTTCCCTTGCTTCTTTTTTGTATTTTTCTTTTTCTGCTTTTTCATATTCAACCTCCTTTGCTAAAACAACCCAATCGTTAATTAGTTCGTTATAAGTCCAATACTTATTGTATCGTGTTACTTCTTTTAGTTTATGTGCGTCTTCTACCCCGGATGGAATGTCCTCGTCAAGGTAACTTGCTACCCCGAGGGCTTTTAGTATTCCGCCGGATATTGCATCTGCGATAAAGTCGTACCTTCTCAAGACCTCATAATCGTTGGGCCTTCGGTTTCCTACCCCGCACTCTATAAGTACACACGGTGTTTTAAGACTTAAACTCTTCCACATATAGTAGAATCGGGTATTCGCGTTTGATCTGCTTATATTCTTAATTCCTGTCATTTGGAAATAGTGGTCAGATAGGATCTTGGCGATTCTTTGACTCTCTTCGGTCGCTGTGTCGGTTGACGGATCTGCAAAGTCCACGAATCCTCCGCTTTCATTGTAAACATCTGCATCGTAGTGTACCGCCAAGAATAAGTCCCAATCGGTGTCTGTTACCTTTACGTCCTCGTATCCGAACGAGTCTGTTTCATAGACTTCAACACCTTTGGCTCTTAACCTTTCGGCTATCATAGGTACTATTCTTGTAGTCCAATCCCTCTCTCCCGCGGCTCCTGTGGCACCGCCTGTCATTCCTTTATGCCCTGCTTGTAAACATACTTTTTTCATAACTACCTCCTTTATTAAAAATTTACTTTTTTCCTATTTTTATAAACCCTTGACTTATAAGGCTATCTATCTGTTTTTGTGGAAGTCTCCCAAGTATAGGTTCCCCTGTTCCTTTTTTTCTAATTACCTTGGCAGTAGTGTCGTAATAAACATTCTCATACTTCTTGATAAGGTCTGTCAGTTCTTCGCTTGAGTATTTTCTATAATCCTTATAAGGGTATGACATTGAGGATTTTTTTACATTAGTGAAGTATTTACCTGTCTCCCCCTGTCCTTCTTTGATTATGGGTGTTTTATTTGGCCGGTTTAACCACTCTTGAGCTTTGTCCATATTTACATCTCGTACTATCTCTTTGTTTTCTACTAACGGTTTCCACTTACCGTTTACTTTTATTTCTAACATTTCGGGTGGTATGTCGTCTTTTGAGTATATTGCGTCCACGTCCTCTAAGAATTTATTATTTACTGCGTCTTTTGAAACCCTAACCGATGTAACATCCTGACCTTTGTATAAAGTTTTTGCCCAGCTTAGTGCCGACTCTTCTCCTTCTTTAGTTAAAGCGACCGCTCCTGAATTACCTACCTTTAACCCCCCTTGCTGAATACTTTTGATATTCTTAGTCGGTGTTCCGTGGTAATAGTAATTATCACCCCCTACTTTATTTATAAGAGTATCTCCATACTTCTGTGCATCGTTTATGCTATTAAATGTTTTTATTACACCTTTGTTTTCTTCTGCTAATGTAAACTTACCTGTTGCTTCCCCCATCTCATCTAATTCGTCTAATACTGCAAACTTTCCTTTAATTGCAATGGGTTCTCCTGGCATCCAATCAGACATCCCATCCCAACCCTGTCTTGAACCTTGAAGTTTTACAAACTCTGCCTGTCCTGTTGGAAGTGTCCCCTTTGCGTAAGTATATCCTTGGTCTAATAAGTCTTGAGATATTATCTTTGGATCTGCAAGTTCCCCACCTTGTGCATACTTTGCTTTATAATAATCCAGGTTTGCCACCTTTGTTCCTTTTTTAAGTGTATCACCGTCTATGACTGTGCCGTATTCTTTAGCCAAGTTTATATCATCCGTGTAGTGCTCACCCCAAGCCATTCTATTTATGTTCGGCGCATCACCCCCAACACCTTTTTTAAGTTGTATATCTTTATCCAATACTATTTCTGGTTTTTTAATATCAACTACATCCTTTCCTTTTTTTAAACCTTTAATAGCACTTCCTAAGCTTTCCTGTGCAAATGGAAACAGCGCATCGAGTGCTACTGATTGGGCCGTGGTTTTAGATCCTGTGGCTTGATCCATTGCTAACCCCTGGACGACATTCAGCGGTGATTTTATTAGGTTTCTTCCCCAATACCCTTTCCCTGCTAATCCTGCTTTATCAATCCAAGGATTCGTCAAACTCGATATTCCTGCGATTTGAAACCCTCTCGGTACGGATTCAAGCATATTTGGAAGTACGTTCGACATTGCTGATTTATGACTCTGTCCCGCTACTCTGTTTCCCAAGTACCCTACTCCCCCGGATATTCCTGTATAGACCGCTGCTCCTAATGGGTTCCCCGTTCCTGCAATGAAGGATCCTGTGCTTAATGTTCTTCCTAATTGTTTTCCTACATTCCCCCATCCTGTTCCGGGTGCGTTTCTCATCTGATAGTTAGGGTTGTTCATACCGAATATATCTGATATATCGTTGGTCATTTGCTGACCGAACTCGTAGGGATTCTTGAAAAGAATATCTGATGTCGCTTTACCCGCTTTGGTATGCGCCTGACCTAATTTGCTCTCTTGGTATTTGGCTAATATCTGAATAAGTTTATTATCTGAATTACCTCTGAATTCATTAAAACCTTTTTCTATGTTACTTGTTAGTTTGTCCCAAGTGTCTGCGTTTAGAAATTTACCTCTCTCCGCTTGGGTTCTGTTTGTTGCCATTATTTTATTAAAAACACTCCAGTAATAGCGCTTACTGTTACTGTTCTTATAGGATTAACTTTATACGTATAGTCTAATTCAAGTCTATACTCTCCTGAAGGCAAAGATTCGGGAATTAAAATACCTATATTTGAAACTCGACATCCCTTTTGGTTTGTCGTGTAAACTTCTGGTACTGAATAAACCACCCCATCTATGAATTTTCTACTTATGTGTACCTGGTCGCTACCTTTTTTACAGTAATCAAGCTCATATATGAATATTTCCCCACGTTTTGCTTCTTCGGTTTTTATTGATACTTTATTTATTTCTAAAGGTTTATAAGGGTATACAGACCAGAAGGTTACAATCCCTATAAGGGCTATTGCTGTGGCTATTATTATTCCCGCGACTATGTACATTATTTTATGTTTCATTGTTTTAATATAAGGGTTAACAGTGCTCCCACCACCGCTGTTAACGTCATAGTTACCATTCCGTAGACTATGTTACGGATAGGCTTAAATTCCTCCTGCGTAACATAGTCCTGCTCCATCTTTCCCTTGATTTCCTTTACATCGCACTTTATGTACTCGATGTCCTTCTTTATTTCGGCCAATACGACCTTGTCTGTTGATTTTGTCGTCATAGTACCTCTGTTTCGGTCTGTGCTCCTCCTGCATAAGCATTTAATATGTCCTTTACTCTTTGTGCTTTGGCTCTTGCCTGTGCCTTTGTATCCTTTAGTGAAGGTAGGAATTCGTCCTTTATCATCTCTACCTCAATTGGTGTTAAAGGTTTCAATCCAAGTGCTGTTGCCACCAATGGCGCTAATCCTGTTTGAAGTGATTCGTACTCTGCTGCTTTTACCCCTCCTGTGTATCTTCCCGCTCCTGATATCCTTCCACCTATCTGACCTGTCGACATCTGAGAATGCAAGTTTAATAACTGATCTACTTGCTGAATTGCTCCTACCATCTTCTTATCGGTAGTGTCTTTTTTAGTTACCTTCTCGGTTATCATTTTTTGTATTATTTGATTCTGTGCTTCCGCTGGGAGTTGAGCTATCAAAGCAAGGTCTTGTCTGCTTATACCTAAGTAACTTGCTAAATCTGTTGGTTGTTCTTGGTTGTACTGCGATCCCATTTGAGACGTTATCGAGGGTGTCATTCCGTATTGAGATAACTGACTTTCCACTTCCATACCTTGTGGCATTGGAGTTTGTGGAAGCTGTGTCCCTTGTGAGTTTCCTCCTACTATAGCTGGTACTTTCATCGCATTCTGTAGAATCGCGCTTCTTACCTGTGGGTTGAGTTTTGACCAATTCTTTGTTATAAAGTCTGGTATTTTTGCACTCGGTGAGTTTACTCCCCCGCTCATAATCCTTGATGCCATCTTTGGATCGTTCATTACTTTATCGTAATAGAACTTTGGATTTACTAAATCGGTTGCGCTGTTAAATGCTCCCCTTCGGATTTCGGATCCTTGTGTATTTAGGGTTCCTCTTGCTCTTGTTACTAACTCTTTTAAAGCAAATAAGTCTGACTGAGACTCTAACGCGTCTGCTGCGTCCGGGAGCGCTGCCTTTAACTCTTGTCTTACATAGTTTCCAAGTCTTTTTTGGAACTGTGCTGCAACGGATCCTGTACCTTCGTCTAATACTCTTTTACCGAATTCGTTATCTACTGACCTTTTAATCTCTAAAGCCTGTGTATAGGTTATTCCGTTTTTATACTGCTGTTGAGTATTCTTAATGATTTTATTTAGTGCCGTAATTTCTGACTCGTTACCAGGGAGTTTCTTTAGTGCTTTAACATCTCCTTTGAGTTCGTCAATAAAGTCATCTATTGATATTTTAGGGCTTCCCTTACCTTTACCAACATTCTCTACGGAGGCTTTTATCGTTTCCTCTGCTTTGTTCATCTGTTCTTTCCATATACCGCCTCGGTTTCTCTCGGATGTTGCTCCTAAGTAGTCATCGTAAGAGGTTCCCTCGGGTATGTATTTTTGTGCAAGTTCCTGCGATCCTTTACCTCTTGCTTCTATTATCTTAGCTTCTTGTGAAGGTGTTGCTTTAGTATATCCTTTAGCCGCGTCCCTCTTCATAAACTCTGGTGCTTCGAGTCTCTTTTGTGTCGTTTTTCTGTTTGCTAACCAATTAGATGCTCCTACGGTTGCTCCCTCAAGACCTGCTCCTACCACTCCGCCCACAATTGCACTTGCTCCAAGTTCGGGATTTATTATTTCATTCCCTTCTTGTCCGTATAGTGTTCTACCATAGGCTCCTGAAGCTCCTCTTAAGGCTCCTGTTTTAAGCGCATTCACGACTGTTGGTCTTATACCTGACTGCATCATCTTTCC
>ERZ795055.958-NODE-958-length-24563-cov-4.548800_pt1 | contig 24563 bp, 53 predicted proteins | sample MGYA00375139_ERZ795055 | MGnify/ENA primary metagenome ERZ795055 (study PRJEB30184, sample SAMN05720283) | anaerobic digester metagenome | isolation source: active sludge of municipal wastewater-treating anaerobic digesters | place: USA | collected 2015-01-23 ... | reverse complement strand
AGTATTATTATTCGAGAAGTTTTTAATTCAATCAGTGACCAATATAAGGTGTAAGAATGAAGCACAGATATTATGATGTAATTATGGCATGGGCTGAAGACAAGTGTATTCAATATCGAGTTATTTTGAACGATGGTCTTAGAAGTCCTTGGGTTGATCTAAACGAGTGTTCTTTTGATAAAAAATCTCCAAATTTTGATGCTGAAAATGTTGAGTGGCGTATTAAACCAACGACTAAAATTATTAAATATCGATTAGCATTGATGCGCCATCGATCAGTAGACTATTATATGGCTGTTTTTAATAATTCTGAAAAATTTTTAAGTGAATTTAATAATCTACCATATTTTGTAAAATGGGTTTCCGATTGGATTGATCATGAGGTAGAAGAATGAAACATAAATTTTATAATGAAATTATGGCATGGGCTGAGGGTAAACCTATTCAATATCAAAATTACCTTAATTGGTTCGATCTTGAGGAAGGAGAATCACCTAATTTTGAAACACCACACGTTAATTGGAGAATTAAACCAGAAACTAGGAAATATCGAGTAGCCTTATTAAAAGAACTTAAAGCAGGTTTCTACTATACCGCAAATGATGATGGTTATGGGACTGAAGATTTAGAAAATTCACCAAATTTTGTAAAATGGCTAACAGATTGGATTGTATATGAGGTTGAAGAATAAAAAATGAATAGTGATTGGGATTGGTTTGGCTCTTTTATGATACCCATTATATTTCTAGTACTTGGTTATGTGGGGTTTGGTTTTTATATGGGTGGTCTATATTTTTCAAATACTGGAGTAGAAACTTTCAAAAAACAAGCTATAGAAAATAGTTGTGCTCAGTATAATCCAACTAACGGTAATTTTGAATGGATTAAAAGGTAATATTTAATGCTAGAGAAAATTAAAAAATCTCATTGGTATATTATTTTTAATAAGAAAATCGAAGACTATGGGTTTGTAATATGTTATTATATTGCAGGAATACAAATTAAAACTGAAGAATTTATTGCTAAAATTAAACAAAGGTAATATTTAATGCAAGTATATTTTAGAAAAAATAACGATAATATTGATGAATTTGATGAATGTGGTAAACATTTCCTAACAGTAGATTGCAGAACTAAATTATTACCTAATAATGATACTGTTATTTGTAGATATTCAGCATTACCCTTTAATAAAGAATTATCAGAAGATTTACACAATCTAAAATTATCACCTATTAATAATGTATATGAACATTATTATATCGCCGGTATGGAATGGTATGATGATATTAAACTATATACCTTTCCTACCTATTTTAATATTATTGATATCCCCGAATCTGCCTATCCTCTAGTAATTAAAGGAAAAACTAATTCCCGTAAATTCGAATGGGATACAAAAATGTTTGCAAAAGATAAAAAAGAAGTGTATAATATTACTTCTGAATTGTTAAATGATCCTCTTATTGGAACTCAGGGATTGGTTTATCGACAATATGTTCCCCTAGAAACTTATGAAATTGGTATAAATAGTATACCAATGACTAATGAATGGCGCTGTTTTTTCTATAAGGGAATTTTAGTAGATTATGGCTATTATTGGGCCTGCCTCGATGACCTTGATAAAATAAATTCTAAAGATTTTGAGGAAACCGGCCTATATCTTGCCTATTCAGTAGCACAAATTATTAAAGAACATACTAATTTTTATGTTATTGATATTGCTAAAGATATTAATGGAAAATGGTGGGTAGTAGAAATTAATGATGGTCAAATGTCTGGATTATCTACTATCCCTATTGAACGATTTTATTATAATTTGAAAAGAATAGTAAACAGATGATATATTTAGATTTAGATGGAGTATTTGCCAATTTTAATTTAGCAGTAAAAGAATTGATTGGTAAATATCCTGGTGAAATTGATCGTAAAACTCTCTGGAAAAGTGTTCAATTAGTTCCAAATTTTTATTATAGTTTAGAATTAATGGGTAATGCTAAAGAAAGTTTTGATTATATTTATAACAATGCTTTAGTACCAGTAGAAATTTTAACTGCATTACCTTCTCCTGCCAAATATCTTAGAACTGCTAGTAATGATAAAATGCAATGGGTTAATGATTATTTATCAGAAAATGTCATTACTCATTGTGTAATCAATTGGCGAGAAAAAGCGAATTTTGCTACTAATGCTAATGATATATTAGTAGATGATCAGTATAAAAATATTATAAATTGGGAAGAAAAGGGTAGTATCGGAATTCACCATCATAATTTTTTGGCGACAATTAATTTATTAGAAAATTATGGTGTAATTAAATAAAAAAAACAGGAGAATTTTATGACAGAGTTTGTGGATGCGTTTTCTGAAGATATTTGGGAACAAACATATAAAGACCATAATGATATTACAGTAGATGACACTTTTAGAAGAGTGGCTAAGGCTATTGCTACCGTAGAGAATACACCAGAAAAACAACAAGAATGGGAGGAGAAATTTACTGATTTATTATCTGATTTCAAAGGAACTAGCGGCGGAAGAATTTATGCTAATGCTGGAACAGATTTCAAGGGAACTACGCTTATAAATTGTTTTGTAGCATCCAGGAATATTAATGATTTAGATAGTCTCGATCAAATTGTTGATGATGTTAAACGGCAAGCACTTACGTTGAAAAGTGAAGGTGGTTGGGGTCAAAATTTTAGCTGGATTAGACCTAGAGGATCATTTATTCATGGTATTGGGGTAGAATCTCCTGGCGCGGTTAAATATATGGAAGTTTATGATAAAGTGTCTGAAATTATTACTTCCGGTTCTGGAAAAAAATCAAATAATAAAAAAGCCAAAGGGAAAATTAGAAAAGGGGCTATGATGGGTGTCTTGGATGTTTGGCACCCAGACATTATCGAATTTATTACTGCTAAACAACAACAAGGACGATTAACTAAATTTAATATGAGTGTTAATTGCTCTGATGAATTTATGAAACGTGTTATTGATATTGAAAATAGTACTGATGAATTAGAAATAGCAGAATTAGATAAATGGGATTTAATATTTCCTGATACTACTCATGAAAAATATAAAGAAGAATGGGATGGTAATATTCAATCATGGGTTTATAAAAATTATCCAGTAAAAACATATAACACGGTTTCTATTAAAAGTTTGTGGAATCTTATTATGGAATCTACTTATAATCGTGCTGAACCTGGTATATTATTCTTAGATCGTGCTAATGAATATAATCCCTTTTATTATGGGGAACATATTGCGGCAACCAACCCAAGTATGCCAGCGGGAACTTTGGTTCATACTTATAATGGGGTATTTCCAATTGAAGAATTAGAAGGCAAAAAATTCTTAGTAAAATCTTTAGATGGAACTTGGGCAAACGCTAATTGCTTTTTGTCAGGGGAACACGAAAAACTATTGGAATTATCTTTAGGTGGGAAATATAGAACCGTAAAATCTACCCCTAAACATAAATGGCCAGTATTAGATATTACTACTAATACAATTAATCGAGTAGCAACAAGTGATCTAAAAGTTGGGGATTATATTCCTCTAAATCGTAATGAAGATATTGGAATTTGTGGTGACATGAGTTTAACCCGTGATGAAGGATTTTTTGTTGGGTATTTTGTTGGGAATGGTGTTATCTCAAAGAGAAAAAATGTAGACCAATATAATTGTGGTATCACTTTCCCAAATAAGATTATTGGTGAAAAGGTTGTTAGGATATTGAACACATTAAAAGTAAATAAAACCAATTTATGCGAACAATATCGAGTTGGACGAAATGTAGAGTATGTTGCGCAATTCTCAGATAGAGGGTTTATTGAAAAGTTATTCACTCGATATGGTATAAACCCAAATTCAAAAACTATTCCAGATAGTGTTTGGGTTAGTAATGACGAATATATTAAAGGATTTGTTGATGGGTTATTAAGTGCAGATGGGCATGTTTCTAAAGATATTAAAGATATCAGAATATCTTTAACTACTTCAAGAAAAGAATTAGCAATTGATTTTAGTAAATTATTAAGTTTTGCTGGGATAAATTCTAACATTTATTATAACACTATAGAATCACCTAAATTTCCTAATGGCAAAACTTATGATCGTTCTTATAGTATTTACTCAGTTCGTATTGGTGGTTTTAATGTAGTAAAATTTAATAATGTGTTTACTATTTCTAATGAAGATAAACAAGAAAAACTTAGAAATTTAGTAGCGTATAAAAAAACCAAACCAGTAAACAAGTTTGATGACTATATTAAAATTACGGGTATTTCCGAAACAAAATCAGAAAGGGTTTGGGATATTTCTGTATATCATAATCAACACGTTTTTCCTGCGCAATGGTGTTATACTGGAAACTGCGGGGAACAGGTTTTGGCGCCTGGTGGCGTGTGTTGTTTAGGCAGTATGAATCTTACACAATTCATTAATAACGAAGGAACAGATTTCGATTATGATAAATTAAAAAAATATATTAGTTATATGGTAAGATTTTTAGACAATGTTAATCAATATTCTAATGCTCCTTTACCAGAATACGTTGATTCTATGAGAAATAAGAGAAGAATAGGAGTAGGAATTCTTGGTTGGGGTTCTTCTTTGTTTATGTTAAAAGTTCGATTTGGTTCCAAAAAATCTGCGGAACTTAGAGAAAAGGTAATGAGCACCTTAGCAACCACGGCATATGAATCATCTATAGATTTAGCTATTGAGAAAGGAATGTTTACCTATTGCGATCCTATTAAACATTCTAATGGTAAATTTGTAAATTCTATTGGTTTATCTGAAGAATATATGGATAAACTTAGAACTACAGGAATTAGAAATAGTTCATTATTATCAATTCAACCAACTGGAAGCACGGGAATTTTTGCTAATATGGTTTCTGGGGGATTAGAACCAATATTTATGCCAGAATATATTAGAACCGTAATTGTTCCTGTTGCTCCTGAAGAAATTGCAGATAAAACTCCTAAATGGTATGAAGGAGAGTGGTATGAAACGGAATTATTTAAGTTTGTGAAAGAAGGTGATGAAGATATGCTTAGAGGAGTATATAATGGAATCACATACAAAATTGATAAAAATCGTGGTTTATTGAAAGAAGTAGCGTGTGTAGATTATGGCGTAAGGTATTTAATGAATAAAGGGGAATGGAATTCTAATGCCGATTATGCTGTCACTGCATTAAATGGATTAACCGCAGAGGACCATCTAAACGATTTAATCGGATTCACTAAGTATATAGATTCGGCGGTAAGTAAAACAATAAATTTACCTAATGAATATAAGTATGAAGATTTTAAGGATATTTATTTAACCGCTTATGAATCTGGACATGTAAAAGGTGCAACATCGTACAGAAGTGGCACAATGGCTACAGTATTATCTTCTAAAGAAACGGAAAATAATGGGTATGATGAGGAAATCATTTTAGATAATGTTAAAATGCCCACTTCTACAGATGCTACTATGAAAGTATTAAAAGCAGAGGGAAGAAAATGGTATCTTACAATTGTATGGAATGAAACAAAAAAAAGACCTTTTGCATTATTTGTTCATACTAATCATCACGAAAAAACAGTTACGACTCATGATGGTGTAGAAAAATTATTAGAATTAGCAGTAGAAAAAAATATTCCCCTCAATTTTATTGAAGGCGCTAAAGAAAAAATAGACAATGATAATAATGCTACTAAAATTACTAGAATAATTAGTTTACTATTAAGGCATGGTGTAGCAATTAAAAATATCGTAAATGTTCTTAATAAAGTAGATAATGTTTTTGTAGGATCATTTTTATTTCAAATTACTAAATATCTTGCAACCTTTATTAAAGATGGAGAAAAAATTGTTGGAGAAAAGTGTATGGAATGTGGATCAGAAACAATAATTTATCAAGAAGGCTGTAAAAAATGTACTTCTTGTGGTAGTAGCAAGTGCGGATAATCTAACTAACATACCAAATACGCCAAAAATAGCAAAATATTCTGAGAAAGTGCTTGCTGTTTTTGGTGGGTGGGGTATAATAGTTATATTGTATCAAGTGGGCATTAAAATGAAATTAGCACCATACCAAGATTCTAAATTGATATATCTTTTGGTAACAATTGATGATATAAACAAATTGCCAAAAGCAGATTACACCATCGATTTTCAGGACGGCAATTTTTGTTTAGAGTTTATACGATCTATTCCTAATTTAATAGGGTTGCAATTATGTGGCGTCAAAATAGATACAGTGTTTAGTTAAGATTATTTGATGACAAAATTATAAATTTGGTACCTAAACTATGAATCAATATCCTAAATATGAACTAAATGACAATACAGAAACTCGTATAGCCAAATGTATTCAATTTGAATTAGAACATAGAGGAAATTATAAGGCTTGTGCTAGGGCAGTTTTGCGAGATATTAAATTGGGCTATATTCAATTTGATAACATTTATAATGAAAATGATAATAAAAGTTAATTACCTAATAGTTTATAAATAATATAAACAACTAATTGGGTAATTTTATGCTATCATTTAATGAATTTCTAGTAGAACATATTTTAAGTATTGGATTAAATTCAAAACATGAAAAATTTAGGGAACAATATCGTTATCAAATTCATGATTTAATTAGAAGTGCTTATAAAAACTCTGGTGGGTATGCTGGTAATGAATCTGGATCAATTGCAGAATCAGATGCAATTCATGATGATATTAATAATTCATTAATAAAAGCAACAATACGTAATGGTAAAATATCTTCAGTAAATCTATATAAAAAGCAATATGGCAGAAAATCTATTGCTTCTGCTACTGATGGAACACCACAAGGTAAAGAAGATTTTAAGAAAACTAAAATAGAAGATCATGAACAAAAACGTGCATGGGGAGAAGTATCAGGGGCGGTTGAACATATTTCTAAAAAATTGGGTATTCCTGGTGTTCCTGCCGATGAAGCTGAAGAATTATTAGGAAAACCTGTTGACAAAGATTCCGAAGACGAGTATCATTATAGTAGAAAGATTGGTGGAAGTTTACACAGAAAAATGATAGTAGGTCATCCGATTAAATGAAAAAATTTATTGTATATTTTCATGGTTATGCTTCATCTCCTAATAGTGATAAGGTTAAACAATTAAAGACAGCATTTCCTAATGATTATGTTTATGTTTTTTTAGCAAATATTGGTCCTGATATTGCTATTAAAGAAGTTGGGGAGGAAATTGATTTAGCATTATTGAATCATTTACATGAAGATATTGATATTACCTTTATTGGTACATCATTGGGAGCATGGTTAGCAGCAAAAATGGCTGATTTATATGGAGTAAAATCACTATTAATTAATCCATCATTATATCCAGCAACGTCATTAAAAAAATATAATGTATCTGATACTATTTGTGATAAATATACGCCATTAACTATTACCAATAATTCTACCTTTGTTATTGCTAGACATGATGAAGTGATTGATCATAGTGATTTGATATCAATATTAGACAATAAAAAGATTAAATATTATGTGAATGAAACTGCAACACATAGATATAATGGCAAACACTTTGATGAAATAATTTACAAAGTACTCTAGGAAATAAAATGAAAATTGAATATGATATGACGGGGCATTTTGATCTTGGTAGAGAAAAATGTAATTGTGGTAACGATACTTTTCAAGTAGTATATTTAGGTTCGCCATCTACACCAGCACATATTGTAAGCATTTTAACTAAGTGTTGCATATGTGGTTTAATGCGAGAAATTGCTGTAAAAGAAGCAAAACTTTTAAGAACACAAGAAAGTTAGAATGATTTTATAATTTTAGGATAAACATGTGGAAACTACCCCAAGATTAAGTATGAATATATATAATAACTATAATAAATTTATTGGATAGAAACTTAATATGAAAAATTCATTACCTAATAATACTTTAATACACACTAAACTAGGTATTTTCCCTATTGAAACATTAGAAAATACTACGTTTCAAATTAAAACAGTTGCAGGAAAATGGGTAGATGCATCTTGTAAACAATCTTTAGAACCAGTAAACATTTTAGAATTTACTTTAGGTAAGCATAAACTTATTCGTTCCTCTGTTACTCATCAATTTCCTATTTATAATTTCAATACTGATATTGTTACTAATACTAATAGCAATAATATTAAAGTAGGAGATCATATTCTATTACCCAGAAATGAACCTATTGGAATATTTGGTGATTTAACACTCTCTAGGGATGAAGGATTTTTTATTGGATATCTATTAGGTGAAGGTTGGTTTACTGAAAAAGATGGAGTATTAGATTCTGGTATTATGTTTGAATCTTATGAAAAACATATAGCAGATAAAATATTGTTTACCGTAAATACCATTAGTAATAATAACTCAAGATTGGAATGTGTTATTAATGATTCTAAAGAAAAATATTATTTGAATTGTAATAACATTAATGACTTGTTGATTAATAAGTATAGTCTTATTCCTAATGAAAAGGATATTCCATTATTATTATGGTCCAGTAATGATAATTATATTAGTGGATTTGTAGATGGCTTATTAAGTTCTATTGGTTGTTTTGATACCCCCAAAATTATTTTTACCTCAGATAGAGAAAGTTTTACGGTAAATTTTGGTAAATTATTATCATTTGCCGGTATTAAATCTACCATTCATTCAATAACCTATTCTGCTAATCAATCCTCTAAATGGGAATTACATATTTGTGGTTATTCTATGCAGAAATTTTCTAATGTATTTTGTATTACTAATATCGATAAATGTCTAAAATTAGAGAAGTTAATTAAAGCATTGGTCCCACATGATGAAGATTGGAAACATGATTATCAGGGTGTTTTAGCCATTTCAGAAATTTTACCAGAAAAAGTATGGCATATTACTGTTTATAATAGTCAACATTTATTTCCTATTGAATGGTGCTATTCAGGAGTGTAATCGTGTTTTGGCCAGAATTAACCCTTCCACCTATTAATCTCTATTCCCTTCCTTATTATAGTACTAATAATAAACATTGTCAGGGAAAATGTGAATTAAATCAGGACGATATATGTATCGGTTGTGGTAGAGACATTAATGAAATATTAGGAAAATCTGGGTATCATGAACCACATTATATTGGTGGTTGAATATAATTTTGGTTGATGTTATAATTGAATCATGATAAAATATTATACAGATTCCGAATTAGAAGATATTAAAATACGTATCATGAACGATGAAGGTATTTCTGGGGAAATTCTGGAGGAACAAATAAAATTATCAAATGAAATAATAGCAGAAATTATTGCAGAAGAAGGTAATACATGAAAGCAGCAAAATTGAAAAAACTCATTACTGAATTTTTGGTATTAGAAGAAGAACAAAATAAATGGCTAGAATCTATTAATCCAGAAATTAGAGATTGCTTTTTTAGTAATAGTCTTGTAGAATCATTACATAAACAAAAGGATATGCTTCTAAGATTTGTTCTTGATGATCTTTATGATGATGTTTATTGGTTTCTTTATGAATGGAAAGTAGGGTATAACATTACAACCGAAGATAAAGACTATACCATTAATTCACTTGATGATTTTATTGAATATTTAATGAATGAATGGTTAGTTGATTAAAATGTAATTATTTTGACAATTGGATATAAATGTTATGTATAATGGCGATGGATTAAATTTTACTATTTTAAGTATTCTTGCTGTTATAGGATTAGCGGCTAGTTTGTATGGTTTATATTCTCTAATAAGTTTTTTAGTATCTCATTTATCTTGGGTTAGTTAAAAAAATAGTTGACGCCGGTATAACATACGTGTATACTTACTTTACTGACCTAACAAGAGAAACCTAGAGAAATAAAATGAAAGAATTTTTCGTAATGGTAAAAGATCGTAAATCAGTAGGTCTACAGATGGCGGCTTTTTCTAAACGCGCTGAGTTGCTTTTTTACAACAAGTGCGGTATTAAAGCAGTCGCACTAACCATGGACGAATTTGCTCAGGTACTTGCACAAAATAAAAATCCTGATGCCTTAGTATAATACTTTTGCATTTGTTAATTAATAATTGAGAGTATAAAATGAAAAATCTAATGAATAAATTTATGTTGCAACCTAGTTATGTGATTATTGCAGAATTGTGGTTTATTGGGTTATTCGTTTTAATTGTTTTATACGCACCACAAATAGTTACATTGTTACTTTTTGGAAGTATTGGAACAATATATTCCATAGTATCATTGGCATATTATTTTGCTAATAAGACACACTATAATTAATAAAATGAAAAATCTAATTGATAAATTTTTGTTACAACCTAATTATGTGATTATTACAGAGTTATGGTTAGTCGGAATATGTATTTTAATTGGGTTATATAGCCCATTAAAACTTGTATTGTTAATTGGAACTATAGGAACAATATTTTCTATAGCATCATTAATATATTATTTCCTTGTAAAATATGAAAATTCTTAGCAAAATGAAAAATTATTTATATAAACGTAGGGCTGTTATTGCCTTATTATGGTTTTTTTATATCATTATAATCCTATTAAGTAGTCCTCTTTTATAACATGAAACGTAAACCAAAAAATCCTATTACTAAAATTCGTACAAAAAATGGTGATAATGGGTTTACCTATTTTGGTGGAGGTAATATTTCTAAGGGTGAACCTGTTTTAGAATTTGTAGGAAATATTGATGAATCGTGTGCTTTTTTAGGAAAGTTAAATGATGAAGGTCTTTGTGATGATATCATTAAAAAAAGTTTAGTAATATTGTTTGAAATGGGCGCGATGGTTCATTCTTCAGAGGCTTTAAGCAAATATAAATACCGTCTAGATGAATATGTAGTTAAAGTAGAAAATTATATAGATGAGTATATTAACAATAATCATTTAGCGGAATTAAATGGATTTATCATTCCTGCTAATTATAATGCTGATATTATGATTGCTAGAACCGTTATTAGAAGAACAGAGCGGTCAGCAGTAGTTTCTAATCTAAACTGGGCTGTACCAGTTTTGAATTGTATGGGGGACTATTTGTTTCTCTATGCGTGGATTAGAAGTGGTGGATCTCAACAATGGACAGGGTTTGAAAACCATACTTAATATTTTACACAATGCAACTAAACGGAGTACTGCATCTATGTCTATTTATATTTATCGACCCTATTTTTATATTATTCAACATATCAAATCTGGTAAATTTTACGCTGGTGTAAAATATGCTGGAAACGCGAATCCCGTCCAACTTCTAAAATCCAACGGCTACCACACAAGTTCTAGTTATATAAAAAATATAATTCTTAATGAAGGACTAGAATCTTTTGTTATTAGAAAAATCAAAGTTTTTGAAAGTGGTGAAGAAGCATTAGATTATGAATCTAGATTTTTGAGAAGAGTTGGCGCGTCCTTTAACAACAATTTCTTAAATAGGTGTAATAATTCTATTAGTACCTTAAATGTGGATTGGGAAAAACGTAAACACACTTGTCTAGACCGATATGGCGTAGAGCATTCATTTCAGTCAGAAGAAATAAAGGAAAAAATTAAACATGCTAATTTAGAAAAATTTGGATTTGAGTATCCATCACAATCTCCAGAAATACAAATCAAAATGAAACAAACATGTTTAGAAAAATATGGTGTAGAAAACCCGTTTCAATCTCCAGAAACACAAGCCAAAATGAAACAGGTTAATTTAGAAAAACTTGGTTTTGAGTATCCATCTCAATCTCAAAAAACACAAGCCAAAATGAAACAAACATGTTTAGAAAAATATGGTGTAGAAAACCCGTTTCAATCTCCAGAAATACAAGCCAAAATGAAATGGGTTAATTTAGAAAAATATGGTGTTGAAAATCCATCACAATGCGAAGAAATTAAGGAAAAGAAAAAACAGACCTGTTTAGAAAATTTTGGGGTTGAATATCCAGGCCAATCAAAATTACTAAGAGAAAAAATTAAGAAAAGTTGTTTAGAAAAATACGGAGTAGAAAATCCATTTCAGTTAGAAGAAGTTAAGGAGAAGATAAGCCAAACCCGTAAAAGTTTATTTAACAGATCAATAGTATTTGAAATAAAAAAATATAGAGACAAGTTCAAATTAAAACTTGGTAATAATTGGTTTTGGAAAAAGCAAGAAGTGTTAGATATTATGTTAGAAGAATTAAAGATGACTTATGGTGGTTTAGAATGATTATGCAATTCCCCGATGTATTTAGTGTGTTATCGAATAAACAGGAAATGGTTCTTCATTTGGTTGGAGATCACATAGAGTCTTTTTATATCAATAAAATAGAAGCTGCATATGATGGAAAAACTAGCATTGAAATTATATGTTATAATAAAGATATTCAACGTAAGATATTAGAGATGTTAACACCATGAAAGTTTTAATTAATGCAAATGTTTATGGCTGGGTAATGTGGGGATTTCTGGGTAAAAATGCTAAATGGTTTTTTGGATTTAGTAAACAACCAGAATAAGGTATATCATAATGGAAAAGAAAAAACCAGTTAATGTGATTGAAGTTGATTATATTTGTGATAAATGTCATGCAGGAAATATGATTTATACAAGAGACGTGTATAACAATTACTCATTAAAATATGAGCATTTGTGTACTAATTGCACTAATATAGAAGAGTTTGATGTAAAATATCCAATTTATAAGTATGAACCTGTAGTACCAGATATGATTGGACCACTATCAAACACCCGATATTAATTATGTGATGGAGTATAAAATGAGCGAAGTAAATATTAAAATACCAGAAATTGGTTCTATTTGGCAGCATTATAACGGCAATTATAAAGTCATTATGATTGCCAATGAATCTACAACTAGACCAGAAGAATATCCTATCACAGTAATTTATCAAGGTGAAAACGGTAAAATTTGGGCTAGAAAATTAGAAAATTGGTATAAGTCTCTTACATTTTTAACAAATGATACCAATATATTACATTGTTTTAATAGGGAAATTAAATCATGAAAGATTTCTGATTGATAATTGTCAATGACTAAAATAAGTTTTTTATAAATATTATAAAGAACTTTATCGAGGTCATATAAATGTATAAAATAGTAACCATTGGTATTATATTATGTAGTTTGTTTTCTTCTCAAGTATTAGCAGAAAATTATGTAACAATTGAAAAGGCTAGTTGGGAATCAGGGGATAATAAACTAAAATTAAAGGGAAAAACTGGCGAACGTGGTAATGTTATAGCAGTTAATGCCTATAATATTACTCAACAATTAGGATCAGATTATTCAGATAGAGAATGGGAAATGGAAGTAAAAAAACCTAATCCTATTCCTTGTCGTGTTAAAGTTATTTCTAATAATAAGTCTATAGAAAAAGATGTATCAAATGCTCCTGCTAATTGTTCTCCAAAAAATCCTATAGTTATTCCTCCTAATCAAATTCCTATTGCTAATGTTAATGGTCCTTATAGTGGATTAGTTAATGAATTAATACAATTTAATAGTAATGGTTCTATAGATAATGATGGAACGATAATTAATTATCTATGGGATTTTGGAGATAATACTACTTCATCTAATATTAATCCTACTCATGCTTATACTACTATTGGTGAATATTCAGTAAAATTAACTGTTACCGATAATAATAACGCCACTAACACAAGTTCTACTACTGTAACAATTACCAAACTTAATGAATTGCCTATTGCTAATATTAATGGTCCATATAATGGATTAGTTAATGAATCAATTCAATTTAGTAGTAATGGTTCTATAGATAACGATGGTAATATTGTTAGTTATTTATGGGATTTTGGTAATGGAGATACTTCAACATTAGAAAATCCATTATACAGTTATACTCTAGGGGGTACTTATACTATTACATTAACTATTACTGATAATGATACTGCCTCTAATACAAGTTCTACTACAGCAACCATTATTAAACCTAATGAATTACCTATTGCTAATATTAACGGTCCTTATTCTGGATTGATTAATGAATCAATTCAATTTAGTAGTAATGGTTCTATTGATAATGATGGCAATATTGTTAGTTATTTATGGGATTTTGGTGATAATATTACTTCATTCAATAGCAACCCTTCCCATGTTTATACTACCGCCGGAAACTATAATGTTACCTTAACTGTTACTGATAATGATAATGCCTCTGATAGTATTTCTACTAATGTAACTATTACCGAACCTATTATATGTAATGCTACTATCACTGAACATTGTTTTGGTGAATATAAAGGACCAGAAACTTGCCTAGAATGTCATGAAGAAGAAGCCAGAGAAATGCATGGTTCTGTTCATTATCAGCAAAGTGGATATTTTCCTAATGTCACTAATATACCAAAAGAGTTTATAACGGCTGGTGAATATCCTGCTGAAGAATTAGGGGCAGTTGGTATTAATACTTATTGTGGTTCCCATGAAAATTCACCAAGATTTACCTGTGCTGGTTGTCATGTGGGTAATGGTAGATATCCAATGGCTCAATCAGTTTTTGAAACATTAGATCCTAATTCAGTAGAGGTACATAAACAATTATCTAATATTGATTGTTTAATGTGTCACCAAGAAGTTTATAAAAGATTTCCTGATTGGACTGCTGAAGGTCAAGGTTTTAGTGATTTTAGTTTACTTAATCTGAAAGATGTTAATGGAGTATTAGTAAAATCAATAGGAGATGAAGTATTAAAGACTGGATTTTCTGGTATTCCTACTGTAAATGAAAATGGAGATTTCTTATTTTTACCGGCTGGATATGATAAATTACCCAAGAGTGTTCCTATGCCACCCATGAGTTTAACTACTTTAGAAGCAGCACAATTAGTTCACGTTACTACTAGAAAAACATGCTTAAATTGTCATGCTGGGGCTTCTGGTTCTGATGGTGCTAAACGTGGAGATATTTCTTTTGAGAATATTAATCCTACTATTGATATTGATATGCACATGAGTCCTTCTGGCCAAAATCTTACTTGCTCTGATTGCCATAATGCTGGTAATCATAGAGTAAAAGGTAGAGGATTAGATTTAAGAGCAAATGATGTTTCTGAGAGATTTACCTGCGAATCTAGTAATTGTCATGGAAGTAGACCCCATGGAGATTTTAGTAATCTAATTGGATCAAGTATCGACAAACACACTATGAAAATTGCTTGCCAAACTTGCCATATTCCTACCTATGCAAAGGCTAAAGTTGGCACAGAAGTTGCCCGTGATTGGCAAAATCCTCATCCATCTAATTCTGCTTGTAATGGTAGAGGTGGATGGCTACCTAATGAATTAAAAAGTAATAATATAACCCCTCTTTATAAATGGTTTGATGGTACAAGTAAAGTTGCATATCTAGGAGAACCATTGTATAATACCTCTACAATACCATTAACCGATACTATTGCTAATCTTTTTGCAGGAGATTATACTACATCTGATTTAGCATATGTATTAGGCGAACCCAATGGTAATAGTAATACTGGTAAAATTTATCCTATGAAAGGACATTGGGGTAAATTGGCTAAGGACGATACCAATAATACATTAATAGCCCATAGTACTTTTGAATTTTTCAGAACAGGTAGTTTTTGTAGAGCAGTAGACGTAGGATTAGGAAATTCAGGAGATAATTGTTCTGGTATTCCTGGTGATTTAGAAATGCCAGCAAATACTTCCGTAGTTCCGGTATTTACTTATCAAACTATTAATCATGGTGTAGAAGTTAAGGAAAACGCTCTGGGGGGCGATAGTAAACAATGTGGGTCTTGCCATGATCAATTAACTGGGGGGCCATTACAGGTCGATTTAAGCACTCTAGGGTATGAATTAAGAACCTTACCTAGTATTGTAGTTAATACTCTAAAAACTACCTTAAACGGGGATATTAATCAAATATGTTCTCAATGTCACTCTAACAAAACAGAGGGAAGAAGTTTTAGTTCAGTTCATAAACGTCATGTGCAGGATAAAAAAAGAGATTGTGGAAGTTGTCATAATTTCTCCAGATTAGAACGAGGATTGTTTTTAACACGTAAATAAATGAGTATATAATATGAGTACAGAAAACGATGGGTATTCAGTAGTTCTATATCCTAGAATTACTTATACAAATCTTGAAAATGAAGAAAAAACTGAATTTGAAGACTCTCATGCGTTAGCGTTATTGTTAGCGCATGAGGTTGTATTCATTAATAATCATTGGTGGGAAAATGATTATTCTGAGGAACAAAAACGATTATTTTCTGTTAACTTAAATGTAAATGATTGTTTTTGTTATGGGGCTGATGCAGAAGAAGTTTTTTATGATGAATTAGAAGATTTATATAATCATTATGAAAAAGATCCTGATTATGGTATTGTTATCTGGTGTGCTAAAAAACGCAAAACATTACCCTTACCAGGTATATGTAAATGGATTAAAAAGCGGGGTATATGGGATTTAGAAAAAATAGTTTGACATGACCCGTGAATGAGTTTATACTTGTCTTATAGTAAAGAAAGAGATAAAAAAATGAGTATTCCTGTGATTATTGTTGGTCTAACTTATGAAGAAATCGCAAAACATTTCTCTACAATTTATAATTTACCATTTGATAGTAGTGAATTAAGGGAACTCCTAGAACCTATGATGTTTAGCAAAGGTTTTGATGTTGTTTATCCTGAACCAGAAGAAGTATGCCCTGATCTGAATGTTATTTATGGGTATATAGTACTAGAAACAAATTCTACTAATTTTAATACAATTGAGTTTGATCCTCGGAAAATTAAATTTGAAAGGGCTATTATAGATTTTCAATGTTATCTTGGATTAGAACCTAGAATTTTTTTAACAGTTAGTTGGTGAATTATATTATGAAAAATCCAGAAGATTTAATTGATGAAGTTGGTATTGCGTTAGAACATGATTGCGGTAAACATCGTGGTCATGATGTAAGATTTCTTTCAAATATTGGAGTATTTCAGGTGGGTGAAAAAGATTTTGATAGATGGGCAAATTCTGTAGAAATGGAATTTGATCTTCTATTGCCATCAGGTCAAAGAGCATTTTTAGGTTGGGTGAAATGATTAACTAATATTGACCAAATTGACCTGTTGTAAACAAACAAAAAAATCTTTTAGAGCGTGGTAATTAAAAATGAGTTATTTTTTATCAATTTACGATGAAAATTTGGATGATCCGCATAATCAATATCTGGGTGATGCTATGTTTTATTTTGCTGAATTTGAGGAATTTGAAGAATGTAAAGAATTTATTCTAAAACAATTAGCGGCTGGTGTGATTTTAGATAATGTGAATGTTGTTCAGGGGTCTAAAGTAATCTTAAAACTAGATTTGAAGCAAGTTTAATTATTGAAAGGTGCAAAAAAAATGATTAAAGAAGAAGATTATGTATACCTAAAATGCTTGGTGACTGCTGCGTTACCTCTAGGTCCAGTAAAAATTTCAGAGGGGCCAATAGATCCAGATGTTTTAGATTTAATTCCTGTTCATTCTGATAATAAAGTTATTGAACGGTATAAAACTAAACCCCTTTGTTTTTTTGTTGATGATGTAATTTTAACTAAATAATTCTTTGGAGTAATATATAATGAAACATCCATATTCCGACGTGATTAAGGCTTATGTCGATGGGGAAATTGTTCAAGTTAGAAGAAAAGGTTGTATTGGTTGGAATAGTTTTGTTTGTGAAGATGAAGGGCTATTTCCAAATTTTAATCTAAAGGATCATGAATTTAGAATTAAACCTTCTCCTGTAATTATTAAATATCGTTTAGCATTAATGGTAGTAACTTCAACATATTGTGGCGAAAAAGAGACAAACCATTATCTTAAATTGTGTCCTGAACATAGTGATGAATATGTAAAAAATTTACCCAATTTTGTAAAGTGGTATACAAATTGGATAAATGCAGAAATTGAACTATAAAGGTGAAACATGGTTATACAAGATTTACAACATATTTATAGAGTTATTCCTACTAATGATGCAATAGAAGATTTTGGTACAGATGGTAGATGGTATTCAGAAAAATATAAAGACTATATCTATAAATTTTTTGGTATTTTTAATTATAGAGTTACTTATATAAATGAAAGGAAATACTTAGTTTGTCTTAGTTCCAAACTAACTCCAGATGTTATATCAGAAATTCGTATTAAATCTCCAAATATTAATATTGAGTTTATTGAAAGTAAAGATATAAATTTAGAATCTATCATACTTAAACTTAAAGAAGCGGCTAATTTGGCCTTGGAATATAATCACTTTGATACATTATATGATATTAATGTTTTATTAAAAGATATTGATAAAACATCGGTTATTTAGGAGTCAGTAAAATTAAAATCGTCTCACCTTATCATGATTATTATGATATCGGTCTAAAATATTCTACCAATTCTAATGTAGTCTATAATAGAGATCCAATAGATTTCAAAATAGGATATAATAAAACTTATCCAACAGTAATATCACAACTTATTGAAAAATACCACCATTTAATTCCTAGTGTTTATGGATATAATAGTTTATACGAAGGTGGTTATATAAATGTCCCTGTTGGAAAATATAGATTTTCTCATATTAATTATATCATTATTTTTTGTGGTAAGATATATCCTCTTGTTAATTTGATTAAAATGAGCAACGCCAATATCATGCTCGAAAACAATTGGTTTTATGATTATAATTCTTACAAGGAATATACAACAAGCGAATTATTAATAAAAGAAAAAAATGATAAAACCACAAAATCTTTTTTTAATATTGCTCCAGACAAATATCATATTGATTTTTTGATTGAGAACAAAATTACTAATTGTATATTTACTAGGGATTGTGTATTAATTAATAATAAGTTATCGGATTATGATTTTTATAAAGTATTAGATCCTTATTCAGCCTTTCAGGAATTAGAAATGTGGATGCAGGGAGTATTATCCTATCCGCAAAATATTATGATCGAAGTTGAGGATAAATCTAAAATTGAAAAGCATGGTTTTGATAAAAAATATGGTTTCAGAACAAGACCAAAAAAATAAACGAAAGGGACTGCTTGACTAATTTGTTAGGCGGTTGTATAATATATTTATGTTGAGGCTAACAAGAAGGTGAGAACAAATGAAAAGGTATAAGAAAAATAAATCCCCCAAATTCTTTAAGTTTATGGTAGTAGTTCCATCACAAAAGGATAAAGATGAATTAATTGAAGCATTTAGGTATATTCATTATTTGAGAGAACTTGATACTGATTATATTATCGTTAATCAATTAGCCCATCTTTATCTTGATGAACCAGAAAATCCAGTACAAATAATGATAGATAAAGAAATGTTTGATAAATTATCTGATACGAGAACAAGTAAATGAGCGCGATGTCAAATTTATTCCAAATGATTATTGAACTTTGGGATGATTCTTACAGTATTAAGAGTATTGCAGAAAAACTACACATTCCAGAGGACATGGTTTATCAGGCAGTTAATGATTATAATTGTAATGAGGAACAAACAGCATGAATATGAATAAATTACGCCAGACAGGAAGAAGCACTAGAATGTTGCTAAAAGCTAAAAGCCTCGCTGAAGATGGGGTAGTAGTATATGTTATTGCTGATCGTGAGAGTCATAGAAGGCAATTAGAAGAACAATATGATGAACTTGGAGGAAGAAGAGACGAATTTATTAAATTTTTAACACCCCAATTAGGAAATTTTGATTGGGACGGTTTACGCCTAATTGGTTCCAATCCTAATTGTGTTGTTTTGGTAGATCATTATGCCATTGAAAGAAGATTTCATAATATAATCGAAATGTTACATGCTTTTGATGAGGACGCCGATGATGTATCTCAGAAGATTCGTAATCTTTGGGAAGAAGGTTACAGGACTTCGGTCATTGCAGAAAAATTACACATTACAGGAGAATTTGTGTTAAAATCTTTAGCCGGATCATCTAAATTATGAATAATGATTTATTTTTTGCAGAAAAATTCAAAAATGCAATAAGAATAGCGGATGATGATGGGGAACTTATTAAAGATATTATATCCACATTTAATCATGTATTAGTTTCGGTTATGCGATCTCCAGAATTTCCGCGATTTTCACTTTTTCTGTATACTGATTATAGTGCAGCAATTTTAGCCCATCAGGATCTTTATACAATAGAACCAGGAGATTTTTTTAATGTTATTAATACAGTATCTAAAAAATATCCTGAAGAAGTGATTAGTATATTAAAACAAATTGATAATGCTATTAAAACAGAAAAGGAAATTAATGGGGATGATGCGGATGTTTATCCTTTAGACGATCAGATTCCAATTTCCATTTAATACTTTTTTTAGGTTTAGGCGATGCTGAAGTAGGGTTTTTATATAAACTTAAAAACTCTTTTGCTTCGCCGGAATCTAATAGACTTTTTAATTTATCTACAATAGCAGGATCATGGATTTTTTCTTTTAATTCGGTATAAGTTATCATAAATTTTCTCCAGTTTATATAATATTTATACTAATTTTTAATTTAATAAGATGAACACAATTTATCATAACAATAGAAAGCATTATACTGATAATTCTTTAATAGAAGATATACACATTTATAAAATTGATTGGGATTATGATTCTGGTCATATGAAATTATGGTATACCGAAGATGATAATATTTGGAAATGCCATGATAATTTTACTGGAAATATTCCTCTGGGTGTTGTAAATGATAATGATATTTTCTATAAAGTAACGTCAATTTCTTTTAATAATGGGATATTGGTAAAATAATGATATATATAGACAGAAATTCTTATGTATTAACAGTGGAAGAATATAATAAAATAACGAATCCAGATGTTACTTACACATTAATGACAAAATCATCTGCTAATAAAGCGGTTGATAATATTCTTAAATACACTAAAGAAAAGTGTTGGCAAGATAGTGAAGATGATATGATTTATTGTTCAGAATGTCCTGTAATGATAATTTTGGGTGAAGATGCAGGTAGCAGAATGTGTTTGCGCCAAAAAAGACACGCACAATAGGAATTTAATATGAAATATTACGAAGTACATAATTATGCAAACGGCAATGAATATGTTAATGAAAATTCAGACATTACTGATGCTGAAAAGACTTGGACAACAGATATCCCCTGGAATTATAAACCATACGAAGATGATGATATAACACCACCATATAAATTCACCAATCGAGGAGATGCTGTTAGAATTAAAGATGCATTACATGAGGTTAGAATGCAACGACACAAAGAATACAGACGTTACATTTCGTATACAACTAGAGCACCTAAATGGAAAGTTTATACATTTGAAACAAAAGAGTAAATATATGATTCCAAAATCTTTTAATATTGTATGGAAAAATCCCTGGCCAGCAACAAATAAAATAGCATTATACGGGTTTCCTACCGAAGAAGCCGCCAACAAATACATCAAAGAATATTACACCGAATCTAAACAATGCTATAAATTGTTGTGTGTAGTAGAGCCCGATTACGAAAATGAATCTTATCGTGACGAACATGGTGATTATGATCCACTATGTATTCTTATTAAAGATGTTATTCAAAATACTACAAATAGTTGAGGTTAAGGGCGTTATATAATAGTTTTACTAACTAAGGAACTAATATGAAAGTATATACAGTTGAATTGTCGGTTGATTTGTGCAATACAGTAATGGGTGTATATGATTCATTACCTAAAGCACAAGAAGAATTTAACCGACGAGAAAAGATTAGATTACAAGAATTAGAAGACTGGATTGATATTAACAATAAAGAATTAACTAATGAGCAACTAGAACCTCATTATGAAATTTGTGAATACGAGGTAAAATGAAATGTATAATTATAAGGCTTTATGTACTAATGTTGTTGATGGTGATACTATTGATGTTGTTATAGATTTAGGATTCCATATCACCACAAAACAACGATTACGATTATCAAACATAGATACTCCAGAAAGAGGAGAAGAAAATTATTTAGCCGCTAAAATTAGATTAAAGGAACTAATATTAAATAAAAATATTAGTATCATTACCCATAAACCGAGTAAATGGGGTTATTATTTAACAACCCTTTATACAGATGCAGGAGAAGATATTGGTGAAATTCTCATGAATGAAGGTTTGGCTAAATATTATCTTAATAAAATACCTACATTAAAGATTCTATAAAAATGAGTTATATATCAATACAACCAGAACTTGTTAGGGAAGCCTGTACCCAATATTTTACTAATAGAGAGGCGGTGATTGAATCTCTTCGTAATGAACAAATTAATAAATTAATGCAGAGAAGATTTTTTGCCCCTAAAACGCGAGAAGAGGCAATTAAAAAACTAAAAGCAGAAGGTATGATACTTAGTAAATACGAATTGTATGAATTATATGATATGAATAATTTTTATCAAATTGGTGACTTATTTGATCTTAGTGAATTCGCTATAAAAAATAATAACACAACAATTAATTTATCTAGTAATCATGTGAGTATTCTTAAAAAATATCTTGACAAACTTGTATAAATAGTATATACTTATATTATATTAGCAAATGTTAATATACTAATTTAACAGGAGAAGTAATATGTTTGCAATCGTTGGAGTACTCGCAGTAGTTGTTGGTTTAGGTTTAGTAACTTTAGATAACAATGATACTAAGCAATCTCAGGAAGTTAAAACTCATGAGATTCAAAAAACTTAAACAATAAATTATAAACCGAATAAAATCCCCTTAATTGGGGATTTTTATTTGACATTTACTTAAAAATGTAGTATTATATAATATATAAATAGTATTAAACATAACAAGAGAGGATATTATCATGCAAGCAATTTTTTTATCGTTAGCCATTAGTTTCATCAAATGGTATTTAGGTTCTGGTATTTTTGATCGTATTGAAACATTGGTACTAGGGTTAGTAAATTCAGAAATGTCAAATGAAGATAAGCGGTCTACCGTTATTGCCGCAGTTAAACAAGAATATTCAATGATTCGTACTCGTGTAATTGATATGGTTATTGGATCAGTACTAACTAAATTACAGGGCACCACTGCTTAGGAACTATCGTTTAATATGTTATTTTCTATAAATACCAGTGCTACTATTGATGCAGAAGATAAAGAAGATGCGTTAATACAATTATCTAATTTTTTTAATGTATTTGTATCTGGTGAAGATTATTCTACATTGTTACGCTCAGTAAGTATTAATATTGAGCCGGTAAATTTAGTCCCACTAGATATTATCATTTAATGGATAAGTATCGATGTTTAGAGTATTTACCGGAAATATTTCCTAGAATATGGTATATGACCATAATGACAGAATTTATTGGATTTGTTATATTTTTCTTTAATCTTTGGTATAATTAACAGCGAGAAAAAAAAAAAATGGTTAGAGATGATTTACACGTACATACTTCAATTGGGCATTTAGTGGCAGGGTTTATTGTTACTGGTGTTATTATTTACGCAGTTTTTGTATTGTTTTTATTATTAATGCATATTATTTAGAGGTGTGTCATGGAAAAAAATAAAGTAGTAAAAAACCAAAATGATGGTGGGAATAGTGTTACTGATATTATTTATGTAATGGATCGTTCTGGATCAATGGCTAATATCATGACTGATGCTATTGGAGGATTTAATACTTTTGTTAAGGAACAACAAAAAGTTGAGGGGGATTGTTATCTAACATTGATTGCGTTTGATACCCAATATGAAGTTATTTATGATAGGGTTCCCATTTTAGAAGTAAAGGAATTAACATCTGATAGGGTCTTTGCTAGGGGCTGTACGGCATTGTTAGATACAGTGGGTAAAGCACTATCTACTATGCCTGATGAATGGCATGTAGCGGCATTTATCATGACTGACGGCGAAGAAAACTCTAGTATTGAATGGACTAATGAGAAAGTAAAAACTCTAGTCCAAAATAAAGTTGATAAAGGTTGGGATATCAACTTTGTAGGTGTGGGAATTGATGCCTTTAGTATGGGCGGTGCTATGGGATTACATGCTAGTAAAATTAGTAATGTTTCTAAAAATGCCCGTGGTATTATGGATTATAATGCTCTATCATCCACTATCAGCACCAGTTATAGAACATCAGGTCATAAAAAAAATTGATTAGACGTTTTATAAAGAAGTAGTATAATATATTCTTACCAACCAATAGAGAATGAAAAAAATGATTAAACTACTTCCTTGTCCTTTTTGCGGTCATGTATTTGATAATGATGATATGGAAGATGTCATTTATCCATTGAATCATGAGGAAACAATTTGGAATATTTTCTGTAATGAACAGTTCAATGGTTGTGGTGCCTCTATCTTAGGCAATAATGAGCAAGATTGTATCGAAAAATGGAATTATCGAATTTAATTTTTTTCCAATAAAATTATACTAAATACCCCTATAAATGGGGTATTTTTTTATGAGCAATTGGATATATAAAAACAAAGAATTTACTATTACT
>ERZ795055.954-NODE-954-length-24680-cov-5.990863_pt1 | contig 24680 bp, 16 predicted proteins | sample MGYA00375139_ERZ795055 | MGnify/ENA primary metagenome ERZ795055 (study PRJEB30184, sample SAMN05720283) | anaerobic digester metagenome | isolation source: active sludge of municipal wastewater-treating anaerobic digesters | place: USA | collected 2015-01-23 ... | reverse complement strand
AAGTCCGGCGGTGGGCGCAGCGACGGCGCCTGGAGCGCTCGCGAAAACCGTCTGGTAGCGTTCGTGGTCCTCCGCGATGTCTGGCCTTCTGATATATGGAGGCAGTGGCATATGCCCGATCAAATCGAGTATTTCCGGAGTGAGGTGAATGTCGGATTCGATCGTCAGGATTTCGCCGGTTTTTGCAGATATTCTCAATGATATCCCGGGCATCGCTTCAGAATTGACGGTTTCACCGATTTTCAGTCTTTTTGTCCTGTTGCTTATGGCATTCCATGCCGTATCGGATATTTTTTCAATGAGTATGAGTTCGATCCTGGCGCCGGACTGCCGGGTGCAGAAAATCCTCGCTGAAAGGACCCTTGCATCGTTGAGTACCAGCAGGTCGTCTTTTTTCAAAAGATTCGGAAGGTCGAAAAAATGCTTATGATCGTGCTTCCCTGTTTTCCGGTTTAAGATGAAAAGACGGGAGTCTGATCTCTCGGGCAGAGGGTGCTGAGCGATCAATTCTTCCGGAAGTAGAAAATCAAAATCGTCTAAGACGTACATCAGGTCGTAATCTTCAGTAATTTGCGAGATATGTTTCGGGATGGCGGGCGAGCGGTATAATGTCGACAGACGAATAGTAATGTTTAAGGATGTCCCTGTAAGAGCGGCCTTTTTCGGCCATTCCCCTGGCTCCGTACTGGCACAGTCCGACACCATGCCCCCACCCTCTCCCGCGCACAAGAAGACCGTTATCGTTTTTTTCGCAATCCATGTAAAGACTTTTTATTCTATTACCCGGAAAAAGCAACCTGAAACTGTTGCCGGGAATCGAGATTGACCCTGAATCATGGACCACGATGACATCGGTGACCCTGCCGGATTCCTTGTGAAACGTGATGCGCTTGATTTTTCCGATTCTGCCGAATTTCGAACTCACTGCGGAATGAATTTCGTTAAGGCCGAGCTCGACGGTCCACTCTGCTGAAGGAGAGTCCGCGCAATATCCGCATTCTACTCCTTCGAGATAGCCCAGATCAATACCCTTCCATACGTCCGAATCGTTGGCCGTTCTGCCTCCGCAGGTGGAGTGGAAATATGCGCATATGGGTACACCGTCGGCGGAGATGATTTTTCCCGATGTCGACAGGACGGCCTTAGTCGTTCTTTCGTTTTCGGCCGATACGCCCCTGTAAACCTGGAATTTAGTCGTGGCGTCGAGATCATATGGTCCGGCGGATCTCGTGTTCTCCAAGTGGTAGATCGCATATGTCCTGGCGGCTACTGCCTGCGCCTTCAGGGCTTCGAGCGGCCATGATGACGGTATTTCGCTGGGAACAACGCTCAACAGGTATTCGTCAAGCTTCAGTTCGTTTATGACGAGGATTGATTCTCCTGAAGGGTGAATCTCCATAACTCCCCTGTATGGCGCGTCATTTACATGGAGCAAACCGCTGGAAGCCTCTACGGTAACACGTTCACTCATTCTCTCCGGCGCGAATTTGATCGTTTTACCGAGCGAGCGGTGCAGGAGCTCGCCGCTGCGTTTTGAATGTATAATTATTTCTCCGGAGGAGGAGATGGATACGGGCGCATCTGAGCGCGAGAGAAGAATCCTGATCGGTATTTCAGACTCGGCGCTCCTGGGAACGTTGAGCATGTAACCGTCCGGTGCGCTGCAGGAAAACAGAATGCAAAGAACGCCTGCAGCCGATGCTTTCAGGAGATCACGACAATGAGTTATACGCATTGATTACCTCGTCAGTATGAATATCGGAAGACCGGCAGGGAATGATGCTTTAAATTTTTGGGCGCCGTCATATGAGCAGACGGCGCCCAAAAAATGCTTTCAGGCTTTTGGGTGGTATTTTTTATGGATGTTCTGAAGTTTTGTTTTGGCCAGATGGGTGTATATCTGCGTTGTCGAGATATCCATGTGACCGAGAAGCTCCTGAACTGACCGAAGGTCGGCGCCGTTTTCGATGAGATGAGTAGCGAAGGAATGCCTCAGCGTATGAGGGGTAATGTTCTTTTTGATCTTGGTCCTGGCAACGTAATTTTTAAGAAGACGCCATACCGATTTTCTGTTCAGCTTGGATCCTTTCTTGCTGATGAAAAGATACTCGCTTTCGCGCGTGCCCAGAATGTCCTGGCGTGATTCTATCATGTATTTTTTAATAAGACGGAGGGCCTCATCTCCCATGGGTACGATCCGCTCCTTGTTGCCTTTACCGATTATCCTGAGATATGAATTCTCGAAGTCGATCGTCGACGAAGTCAGCTCGATTGCTTCGCTTATTCTCAGGCCGCAGGAATAAAGGAGTTCGAAAATTGTCTTGTCCCGGAGTTCATACAGGTCATTTTCGGATATTGAGCTGAAAAGCCTGTCTACCTCTTTGACTGTCAGGAAATCGGGAAGAGTTTTTTTGATATGAGGTGATTCGATTTTTGATGTGGGATTGTCGAATTCCTGAAAATTGTCAGAGATGAAATTGTAAAACTGCCGTATGGCGGCAAGTGACCGGGCGAGGGTCCTTTCCGAATTTTTTTTCTTGTTTTTCTCGAAAGCGAGGAATTGCTGAATATCTTCCGGAGTGGCGTCCAGCATATCTTTGTTTCTGGTGGAGAGGAATTCGCTGAGCTTTTTCAGGTCATAGGTATAAGAATATACCGAGTTGTCAGATAGTCCCTTTTCCACCTGGAGAAATTTTTTGAATCTGTTTATAGCCTGAACTTCTTTCACTATTGAACTCCTGCATTTTTTTTCACTCCTATTCAGCTATATACCAGATTTCTTGTTTTGATTTCTATTTATTGATTATATCGGAAAATATGTATTATGTCTTAATAAAAATGAAAAAAAATATTTTATGTCTACAAAAGAAAAGTAATATTATTCAATTATTATTGCCAATAATCCTTCTGTATATTCAGTCATATTGACAGTTTGAGGCATAAATAAGGGTTTTGTTATCTGAAAATCATAATTTTTAAATTACGGGAGGGAGGGATTAATAATCTTGCAAAGGGTTGTTTTTCAAGGAGTTTGCTGTTCGGATAGCATTTTTTTCGAAATCAGTTTCAGGAGATCCTTTTACCTTTAATCGGTTTTGAGGATTTAATTGATGGGTTTTTCCCGGTTTTGGCATCGATTATAATAGAACCGTCTTTGAAAACGATTTTTCTCGCGGCGAATTCTGCTACATCAGGCTCGTGTGTGACCATTATTATGGTAATCCCCATCTCCCCATTAAGGCGAGTGAAGAGTTTCATGATGTCTTCCGTGTTTTTTGAATCGAGGTTGCCGGTAGGTTCGTCTGCAAGTATGATCGCAGGATTGGTGATAAGGGCGCGCGCAATGGCGACTCGCTGCTGCTCTCCTCCTGATAGCCGGTTTGGGTGGTGATCCTCTCTCCCTGTCAGGCCGACCATATCCAGAAGTTCCGAAGCTTTTTTCCGGGCCTCGGCGTCCGTAATCCCACCCTTGTAAAAAAGGGGCATTTCTACATTTTCTATGGCCGAAGTTCTCGCAAGAAGATTGAATCCCTGAAAGACAAAGCCGATTTTTCTGTTTCTTATCTCGGCTTTCTGGTCCTTTGTGAGGGAACCGCCCTCGATACCGTCAAGGATATAGGAGCCCGATGACGGAGTATCAAGAAACCCGAGAATATTCATGAATGTGGATTTGCCTGAACCTGAGGCACCCATAATCGCCATGTATTCTCCCCTCTTGACATCGATTGAAATGTTGTCAAGAGCCCTTATTTTCACCTCGTCGCTGAGGTAATAAGTCTTGGACAATCCGCGAACCTGGATGATATTACTCATCGTTTTCCTGCGTGACTTTTATGAGTATTTCGTCACCCTTTTTGAGGTTTTTGGTTATCTCTGTGTATTGGTTGCCGATGAGGCCGGTTTCGACCCTGACCCTCTCAACCGGGAGCGAGGATACGATTGACTTTTTCTTGCGCCAGACAAACTTGTTCATGTCTTCGTATTCCTTCCCGGTAGGCGACACGAGAAATGCCTGGTTGAGGACCCTCAGAACGTTTTTTTTGTTTCTCACTATTACGATTGCAGAAGCGTTCATGCCCGGTTTTAGTTTTTCGTTGTCGTTGTTGCAAAGGACATTGGCCTGGTAACTCGTAATGCCTGACTTGATAATCGGGTTTATGTTCACGAACTGGATTGTGCCCCTGAATTTTTGTTCGGGAAACGCGCTTACCGTGAATTCGACAGCCTGTTGTTCCTGAACATAGCCGATATCCGACTCATCGACGTCAATTATAAGGTTCATTGTTTTCAGGGTGGGAGCCAGCTTGAAGGCTTCCTGGTTGGTGTTTATCGGAGAATTGACCGCAACAAGAACATTTATGACAATACCGTCGATGGGCGAATAAATGATGGTTTTATCCTTGTCGGATTTCGCCTGATCATATTCGATTTTGATCTGCTTGAACTTGTAAAAAATTGATTTATAGTTGAATTCCTCGTTTTCCATCCCCTGCTTTGATATAAGGTTTTCATTGTACATGCTTTTTTTGGATTCGAGGTCCCTCTCCGCTTTTTGCAGCTCCAGATAAGCTGCATCATATTTGGCTTTCATTTTTTCGAGGTTCTGGTCAATGGTCGTCGAGTCGAATTTAGCCAGGACCTGCCCTTTTTTGACGGTGGCGTTTATTTTTGTGTTTACCGATGAGATAACTCCGCTCATTTTACTCAGGACTATGTTCATCCTGTTAACCTGGACCGTGCCCGATGCAGATATGGTTTTCTGGATGTCCCCGAATTTTATTCTCTCATATTCATATCTGATGACCTTTTCCTCTCCGCATGAACGGTAGGCAAAAATGATTACGAGAACAAAAATAGCGGCAATCAGCGGGATCCTGAATTTTTTGATTATTTCTAAGGCAGTTTGCATAGGTATTCTTCCTCGAGACCTATTTTTATAGCTAATTGGGCAATAGTCAACAGATATTGGTATTTTGTATTGATATAACCGATCTCGGCCGATATTACCCGCATTTGTGAATCCTGGAGATCAAGTAACGATATCGTGCCGGATTCGTAGCTTTTACTCGCCAGCTGATAATTTTTCTTCGCATTTTCAATTATCAGTTCAGACATTTGAAGCTGTTTCTGCAGTTCCTCAAGCGACCTCATGTCGTCCAGAATCATGTTTTCAAGATTGATCTGGGTCTGTCTCTCCTGATATATATCCTTGTTGAAGTTGGTGATGGCGGCATCAACTCTTGAAGATATTGCCCCGCCTGTGTATATCGGCAGCCGAATCCTGAGAGATGGGGCTATTTTGATCTGCCAGTTTTCTTCATCGATGAATCCCTTCAAAGAATCATTTCGGTACACGGACTTGTTTTCATATCCGAAGAGGAAATATAATTCGATCCTGGGATATCGTTCGGCCCTCTCGATCTCGATTTTATATTTAGAGATAAGCTTGTTGATCTGTATGGTCTGAAGATCGGTATTGTAGATGTTCGCGAGCTTGACAAGCTCTTCATATGTGTATTTCAGCCCAGGGAGCTTCTCAATTTCGACAGGCAAAAAGTCTTGGCCGATTACCTTTATTCCCATTGCCATGTTCAATTTCATGCTTGCCGTGCGGAGGCTGTTTTTCGCCTTTTCATAATCAAGGATAGCTTCTGCGTTGCCAACCTCGGCCTTGCTCACGTCGAGAATCGGGCGCTGACCGCTTTTGAAAAGTTTCTGGGTAAGTTCCAGCTTATTCTTGTTGTTGTCGTAGAGTTTTTTCCTCAGTGTCAGGTTTTCGCGAGCCATAAGAAAATTATAGTAGGCCCTTTTTACGTTGTATATGATGTCGTTTTTGACCTTCACCTGGTTGATTTTTGATAGATCAAGCGAGGTCCGGGCAGCCTGTGTCTGTTTAATTTTTTTATGATCGTAAAGGCTGTACGAGGCGGCAAGTCCCAGCTGGATGCCGATATCCGTGTCCTTTCCGGCTATGGTCGAATCGGATGATGCATCCAGATTGTATTCTTTTGTCTCAATCTGTCCGGCAATCTGAATGCTGTTCTGAGCCTTAATTGTACGGTAATCTGCAACCGCTTTTTTCCAGTTTTCATTGGAAATTTGCAGATCAGGATGATTTTGCAGGGCGGTATCGATGCATTCTTTTACGGTAGTTATTTTCCCCTGTGCATTCGATATGGCAGGAAGCGCTAATAGGATGAATATGATGATATAGTTCAAATTGTTCATTAATCAATACCGGCTTAAATGTCAATTGTCATTGACAGTGAATATGAAGAATTGATATGCTATAATCCTGGATTCAAAAAAAATTTTTTCAATATTATATGCTACCCGATACATGTCAACTAAATATCTCATATAAGTAAATACCAATTCTTGACATTGAATAAAGCCGGTTTATGAATCAGGCAATATTCATGAATTTATAAAATTTATTGAATGTAATTTATTGCAGTCACCTTTAATAATTCCAAAAAAAGTATTGACAGTAACGGGTCATCAATTAAAAGAGTTAGCCTAATGTCGCGCTGGCGTAGCTCAACCGGTAGAGCAGCTGATTTGTAATCAGCATGTTGGGGGTTCAAGTCCTCTCGCCAGCTCAGCGGTGAGGTTCCCGAGCGGCCAAAGGGAACAGACTGTAAATCTGTCGGCGAAGCCTTCGGTGGTTCGAATCCACCCCTCACCACAGAAAAAAAAGACACCCGTCAGAGCGGGTGTCTTTTTTTTCTTTACTGCGCCTACAATCACCGTATAAAATGTCATTTTACGGATCGAATATTTTTGTGGATCATACGATGGCTGACTTCCTGAGCGATAACGAAAAAAAAAGATACCTGCGCCAGATCATGATTGCATCATGGGACGAATCTGTTCAGATGAAGCTGAAAAAAGCGCATGTTTTCGTCGCGGGCGCGGGCGGGCTCGGGAGCCCTTCAATTTATTATCTTGCCGCCGCCGGTGTCGGCAGGATTACCATATGCGACAATGACAGGGTCGAACTGTCAAACCTGAACAGGCAGATACTTCATCGTACAGGTGGGATCGGAATCCTCAAGGTCGAATCCGCCGGAGATGCTGTCATGGCCTTGAACGATACGATCAGCGTCAGCCTGGTTCCCCAAAGAATTGAAGCACCTGAAATGAAGAAAATAATTGAAAGCGCGGATATCATCCTCGACTGTCTCGACAGCTTTAAGGCGAGATCAGTGCTGAACCGAATGTGTATCGAAACAAAAAAGCCTCTGGTGCATGCCGGTATTACCGAGATGCACGGACAGGCTACGTTCATTCACGCGCCAGAAACTCCATGCCTCAACTGTTTTTTACCCGATACTGACGGCAAGGAGCAGGCGCCCGTGCTCGGGGCTACAGCCGGCATACTGGGATCGATACAGGCGATGGAAGCCGTCAAGTATATTACCGGTTTCGGGGATACGCTGAAAAACAGGCTTCTATTTTTCGACGGGAAGTCAATGTCTTTTTCGACTGTCAAACTATCGCGAAATCCGCATTGCACTGCTTGCAGCGCCGTTCAATAACATTTTCAACAGGAGTCGCTCATGAAAACAAAGTTTAAAATCATCACAGTCGGACTGGTCATATTTTCGGTTATCGCCGCTTTTATCTATTTCAGGTTCTTTTTCACCTACGAGCAGCGCAACCTCTTCCAGAGGAAAATCGAGACTATTACAGGCCAGAACATGACCGTGACGGTTTTCGGTTTTGACGGCAGAATAATCAAGCGATGGGAGCGAATACAGAAGATCACGAGCGGTCAGGACAAAAAAGGCACCGGTGAAAGGAATTACGTGTATTTTTATACAAGCGAAAACAAGTATGTCCAGATCCCGGATTCGGTGTGGTACATCGCCGAAGAGCAATGAGCGAACGTGCCGCAAATTTACATGGAAGTACGGCCCAGCTTAGAGGAATCGGAGAGCGCAAGGCCGCGCTGCTGAAACAGGAAGCGGGCATAGAAACGGTCGAAGACCTGCTTTACTACACGCCGCGGCGTTACATCGACCGCTCTTCGTTCAAGCTGGTCCGCGACTGTTTCGTCAATGAAACCGTTACAGTCTCAGGTGTCGTGGTGGAATCTGAAATAACCGGTTTCAAAAAAAAGCGGCTCGAGGTAGTAATCGATGACGGATCGGAACCGCTGACAGGAGTTTTCTTCGCGGGCATCGATTATTTTCGAAAGAGGTTCACGCCCGGGGACCGTGTCATCTTTTCAGGTAAAATAAATTTTTTCAAAAACAAGCAGATAGTCCATCCGGAGTTCGATTTTATCGACGAAAACCCAGGTGGGCGTGCATTGAACACTGGAAGGATCGTTCCCCTGTATCCCTCATCTGAAAAGCTCAGCGGAATCGGTTTTGACTCACGAGGATTCAGGCGCAGTATCGGCGAAGCGATCGAACTGTTTCTGCCCATGGTGGAAGACTCTCTGGAACGCGACATCCTTGTCCGCCACGGCCTGATCGGACTTCGCGAAGCTCTGTCTGCGCTGCATTTCCCCGAATCCTACGAACAGGCCGAAATCGCGAGAAAAAGGCTCGCATTCAACGAAATATTTTTTCTCCAGTACTATCTCCTGCTTTGCAAAAAATACCGGAATAATGCCGCAGCGCTGCCGAGACATTCGTACGATTATGCGCATATACGGAAATTCATCCATTCGCTTCCTTTCCAGCTCACTCCCGACCAGAAGACCGCTTTCGACGACATTATGCGCGACATCAGCCAGCCTTTTCCCATGAACAGGCTTATACAGGGAGACGTAGGCTCAGGTAAGACCGTCGTGGCGATGGGCGCAGCTTTGCTCGCGGCGCGAGCCGGAAGGCAATGCGCGGTCATGGCCCCGACCGAGGTGCTTGCACGGCAGCACTACCGAAATTTCAGCTCAATGCTCCCCGACGATTCGGGTCTGGATATAATTACGGGCGGAACTCCGGCTGCGGAAAAGACCGGAATATTGCAGGGGCTTGAGTCCGGGTCGATACGTATCATCATCGGCACACACGCTCTCATTCAGGAACGGGTTGCTTTCCGGGACCTCGGTCTCATCATAATAGACGAGCAGCACCGGTTCGGAGTGAACCAGCGGGCGGCGCTCAGGGAAAAAGGGAAAGACGCCGATCTGCTCGTAATGACCGCGACTCCAATCCCGAGATCGCTTTCCCTGACCATGTACGGCGATCTCGACGTGACATCCATAAAAACGAAGCCGCTTACCAGAATACCGGTGAAGACTCTTGCGTTTCCCGAATCGCGCCTGGATGGAGTGTACCGCTCCATGGAAAAGTACATCAATGAGGGACGCCAAATATTCTATGTGCTCCCGCTCATAGAAGAAAGTGAAAAAATTGATCTGAAATCCGCCGTAGAAACTTTTGAACGGCTAAGCTCAAATGTTTTTTCCCATCGGAGGCTCGCACTTCTTCACGGGAAGATGCGGCAGGATGAAAAAGATGAAATAATGTCACGATTCAAGGCCGGGGATATTGACATACTCGTTTCGACGACCGTCATCGAGGTCGGGATAGACATTCAAAACGCAAACGTTATCGTAATCGAACACGCCGAGCGTTTCGGCCTTTCGCAGCTGCACCAGCTGCGCGGAAGGGTCGGAAGGGGCGCACACCAGTCTTTCTGTGTTTTGATCCATCCGGATGAAATATCCGATGAGAGCATGGGGAGGATCATGACAATCGTGAACACGGATGACGGGTTCGCAATTGCGGAAGAGGACCTGAAGATGCGGGGAGCCGGTGAAATAATCGGAAGCAGACAGCACGGACGCGCCGGGAATTTCGAATTCACGAGCCTCGCCGAGGATCTCGATCTCATAAAAAAAGCCAGGCGCGAGGCCGGGCTTGTTGTTGATCTCATCAAAAATATCGATGAGGCTTTTATCGGTGTCAGAGAGAATCGTTATTCAGGCATGCTTCAGGGCATAAGAAAGAAAAGGGTGCTATCGATCCTGTCCTGAAGAACGCTCCGGAATCCCTATTTGCCGTCCCTCTCCTTTTCCTCGTCGGCAGCGGTATCGGCCGCCTCCTGAAACGGTTTTCGCTCTTTGCCGTTTGTCATAGGCGGCAGTTCCTCGCCGTTCATGACCTTGGTGATTTCTTCATGGTCGAGAGTCTCACGTTCGATCAGATTCCTTGCCAGGGCCTCGAGAGACTGGCGGTTCTTCTTGAGCAGGGTTCTGGATTCCTTCATGCATGCATCGATTATCTTGTTTACTTCGTCGTCGATTATCTGGGCGGTCTGCTCGCTGTAATCCCTGTGCTGGGTGATTTCCCTTCCCAGAAAAATCTGCTCGTTTTTCTTCCCGAACGTTATGGGCCCGAGCGTCTCGCTCATTCCCCACTCGCACACCATTCTGCGCGCGATGTCCGAGGCGCGTTCGAGATCGTTGCTCGATCCGGTGGTGACATCATTGAAAATCATCTCTTCGGTAAGGTGACCGGCGAAAAGTATCTTGATCTGGTTGAGCCAGTACTGCTTCGAGTGAAGGTGCTTGTCCTCCTCCGGTAATTGCATGGTAAGGCCCAGCGCCCTGCCGCGCGGAATGATGGTAACCTTGTGTATCGGGTCTGACCCGGTCAGAATGCCGATTATGGTGTGTCCGGCCTCGTGGTACGCGATTATTTCCTTTTCCTTGTCTGATATGATCATCGAGCGCCTTTCCGGGCCCATCATGACCTTGTCCTTGGCGTCCTCCATTTCAAGCATGGTAACGCGCTTTTTGTTTCTTCTGGCCGCGAGAAGGGCCGCCTCGTTGACGAGGTTGGCCAGGTCGGCTCCGGTGAAGCCTGGCGTCCCGCGGGCGATCACCTTGAGGGTCACGTCCCTGGACAGCGGTATCTTCTTCGAGTGAACGGCAAGAATCTTTTCGCGGCCCTTGACGTCCGGAATGTCGACGATGACCTGGCGGTCGAAACGTCCTGGCCTGAGAAGCGCCGGGTCAAGCACGTCGGGCCTGTTCGTCGCCGCGATGATTATTACGCCCTCGTTGGTTTCGAAGCCGTCCATCTCGACCAGAAGCTGATTGAGTGTCTGCTCGCGCTCGTCATGTCCGCCGCCAAGTCCTGCGCCCCTGAGGCGGCCGACGGCGTCTATCTCGTCGATGAAGATGATGCACGGCGGGTTCTTCTTGCCCTGTTCGAAAAGGTCACGCACGCGCGAGGCGCCTACTCCGACGAACATCTCAACGAAATCCGATCCGCTTATCGAGTAGAACGGAACGCCGGCCTCACCGGCGATCGCTCTTGCAAGAAGGGTTTTTCCAGTCCCCGGAGGGCCCATGAGGAGAACGCCCTTGGGTATCTTGGCGCCGATATTGATGAATTTTTTGGGCTCCTTGAGAAAGTCGACGACTTCTTTGAGCTCCTCCTTGGCCTCGTCCGCGCCGGCGACATCGAGGAATGACACTTTCTGCTTGGTCTCGGGGTTCAGCTTGGCGCGGCTTTTACCGAACGAAAGGGCCTTGTTTCCGGTTGATTGGATCTGACGAATCATCAGGAACCATATGAATCCGAAAAAAATCAGCCACGGAAGAAAATTGAGCAGGCCTTTGAGAAAGAAGTTATCGTCGTCCTCCTTGCCTTCGACCTTGACGTTCTGAGAAATGAGCATTTTAACGAGTTCCGGATCTTCATAGGGGATCATGGTGTAGAAATCGTAACGCTCCCCTCCTCCGCTGCCGAATCCGCGGTATTTCGGCACCGACTGCTCTTTGAGAGCCGGCGAATTCTTGAAATTTCCGTATATTTTCTTGCCGTTTTCGATGATGACCTTGTCGACTTCTTTACTGTTGACTTTTGAAACGAACTCGCTGTAGTTGATGTATCTGTTGTCATCGCCGGTCTGGTTCATCTGGAAAATAGCAAGGATAAGCAGACCTATGAGTAGAAAAAGTGCAATTTGCTTGAAAGTTTTATTCATTCCATACTCCTGAAAAATCGATCAAATGCTTCCGGGTAATATCATTATAACGCATGTAAAGCCGGATGGAAAGTCAATTACATCTGTTTTTTAGCAAAATATAAAGCAAGAACTTTTTTTGCATCTTTTACGACATGATATCCCGGAGCAACCCTGTTGAGAGCGGCGCAGACCGCGCCTGGAACAATTGCCGCCACGTCGGCGCCGACAATTATCAGAGGAACTCTTTTTTTTGCGTCGCTGTCAAGCTTCTTTTCGATGAAAAGATCTTTTAATTTTTTCATACCGAATTCGAGATCCATCGCGTCCCCGTTTCTCCTGTTGCGGATCGATAAAATATATTTGTCATGAGAAAGCCCGATGAACACATAGTTACCGTCAGTCCTGTTTTCGATGAAAAAATCGTATGAAGTCTCGGTGATCGTGCATTCAATCCCGATTTCCCTTAAAAATATCCGGCAGGGATATCCGGTCGCAAGTTCTGCCTGATATTCCCAATCATCATCCGCTTTTATCTCGCGGCTTTTAACCGTGATGCATCTGACGCCTTTGACGTATTTTCTTGCGATGGTGAAAACGCCATTGTCGTACAGGACGATGCCACCCCGGACGCTTTCGAGCTTACGGCGCATTTCGCGTATTGCCGACGATGGAAGCGAAAGTCCGAACCGTTCGCGAAGGATCCTGGACATCGCGTAGCCGAATAATTCAGGAGAATCCAGGTTTTTTTCCGGGATACACAGCGAGCCGTCATCAATGGAGCCCGATACGGCCTGCGGCAGCACGCGGGATTCGAGCAGCGACTCGTATTCTCCAGCCACTGAAGAAAGGCTCTCAATCGAATCCGCGAGCATGGGGAAGCTCCCACTCACAAGGGGAATCACCCTGTTGCGGATGAAATTTCTGCGGTAGCGCTCCTCTGAATTGGATGAATCTTCCCTCCAGGGAATTCGGGAATCCGAAAGGAAGCTGTAGATGCTTTCGGGGGAGGCATGGATAAGCGGGCGGATTATATTGTCCCTGCGGGGAGGGATTCCTTTCAGGCCGTGCACGCCTGTGCCGGTGAAAATCCTCATCAGAATTGTTTCTATGTTGTCGCCGCGGTTGTGTCCCATGGCGATTTTAGAGTAGCCTCGATCGCGACTGACCTCGGAGAGCAGGGCATATCGTATATCACGGGCGCGTTCCTCGAACGACTTTCCCTTAGCGGATTCGGCGCTGAAATCGTGGGAGAACATGTGAGCGCTGATTCCCATCGAAGCTGCGGTTTCCCTGACGAAATTTTCGTCCATGTCGGATTCGCAGCCCCTCATGCAATGGTTGAGGTGAAAAATCCCCAAGGTGAAGCCGACGATGCCTGAGATTTCGCGCAGGATGTGAAGCATGGCCATGGAGTCCTTGCCTGCCGAAAGGGAAAGAAGGACCCGGTCATCCGGCAAAATCAGTCCGTTCCGTTTGATGAAATCGAGCGTGCTTGCGGTCAGTTCATGCATGGCGTTACCCGTATGTCACGATACGAAGAAAAATTGCGGTCTGTCAACGGATTTATCTTTACAAAAGATGTCTTCGGAGAGAATAGTCACTCTTATAAAGAAAAAACGAAGATATACCACAGAGACTCGGAGAACACAAAGGACACCGCGTGGTTCCTTGTTGCAAGATTCGGCCCTTGAAATTACGAATATATCTCTGTGCCCTCAGCGGCTCTGTGGCCTTATTCTCTTTTATGGGGGATTAACACGCCATGGAAAAACTGATACTCGACCGCATCAGGGAATGGACATCCTCGCCGTTCGACCGGGACACGATCGCAGAAATAGAACTGTTGAATTCCAGTGGCGAGACACGCGAGCTCGAAGACCGGTTTTACCGGACACTCGAGTTCGGGACCGGCGGGCTTCGCGGCGTTATCGGAGCCGGCACGAACAGGATGAACATCTACACTGTGGGGATGGCCACGCAGGGGCTTGCGAATTACATCAACTCGCTGAAGCTCAGTTCTCCATCCGTGGTGATCGCGCGGGATTCGCGCAACAAGTCCGACATTTTCGCCGACGAGGCAGCATCGATACTCGCCGGCAACGGGATCAGGGCGCTTTTCTTCAGGGAGATATCCCCAACCCCGTTCGCCTCTTTCGCGGTGAGGGATCTCGGCGCGACCGCGGCGATCGTCATCACTGCAAGCCACAATCCGCCCGAATACAACGGGTTCAAGGTCTACTGGGACGACGGAGGGCAGATAGTGCCGCCGCACGATAAAAACATAATCTCAGAAGTGGAGAAGATCGAATCCGTAAGCCTGATCAGCAGGATGGACCACCCCGAGGCCGTAAAGACCGGGATGATCGAATACATAGACGAGCGGATATACAGCTCGTACCTGAGGAAGCTGGGAGCCGGGGCCCCCGGAGGAGGAAGCCACTCGGCGGTGAGGATCGCGTACACTCCCCTTCACGGCTCCGGCTGCAAAATTATTCCCGACGTGTTGAGGCTGTTCGGATTCAGCGATCTCCATGTGGAGGAGTCACAGAGCGCACCGGACGGAAATTTCCCGACCGTAAAAAGCCCGAACCCGGAGGAGCGCGAAGCCCTGACGCGCGTCATCGATCTTGCGGCGAAAGTGAAGGCAGGTATCGTACTTGCGACCGACCCGGACGCCGACCGCATGGGCGCCGCGGTCAGGGACCATGCCGGCAAGTATGTTCTGCTCAACGGCAACCAGATCGGCGCGCTGCTGATGTACTACACGCTACTGAGGACCGGAGAAAAAGGCGCTCTGCCCGAAAAATCATACGTGGTCAAGACCATCGTGACGACCGACCTGCAGGCCGAAATAGCGAAGAGTTTCGGCTGCGCGGTTTACGACGTGCTGACCGGGTTCAAGTGGATCGCAGCAGTTATGAAGGAAAACGAGAAGAAAGGCATGCGGTACCTTTTCGGCGGCGAAGAGAGCTATGGGTATCTTCCGGTTGATTTCGTCAGGGATAAGGACGCGGTGAGCTCATGTTATTTCTTCGCTGAAATGGCAGCCTGGCTTGCGTCATCCGGAAGGAGCCCGCTCGATATGCTCGACGAAATTTACGGGAAGTTCGGTTTCTATCTCGAGGACCTTCATTCGATAACGATGAAAGGCCGCGAGGGCCAGGAAAAAATCAAGTCCATCATGCGCTCCCTGCGCAAAAATCCGCCTTCAGAGATCGCCGCCGTAGGCGTGGCTTCTTTCCGAGACATCCTGGACCTGTCCGAAACCGATCCATCGACCGGCAGAAAAGAAAGCATAAACGGACTGCCGTCATCCGACGTGCTCCAGCTTTTTCTCGCAGACGGATCAAAGATTTCGCTGCGTCCGTCCGGGACCGAGCCCAAAATCAAGCTGTATTTCAGCGTGCGGGAGATCATGGCCGGCGCCGATTCGCAGAGAGCACGGACGGCCGCGCAGGACAAAATCGCCGCTCTTAAAAAAGCGGTCCTGAAAAAGCTCGATCAGGCGATGGATTCGTAGATTTCGCGTTCCTTGCGCGCCATGACGGCGGCATGCTTTTCGCTTTTCTCGTGATCGTATCCTGCTAGGTGGAGAACGCCGTGGATGACGAGGCGCTTTATCTCGTCTTTCAGGCTCACGCCGTATTCGGCCGCCTGGCGCTCGGCTGTTTCGATCGAGATGAAAATGTCGCCGAGGTCCTCCGGTTCGGATTCGATGTCGGGAAATTCGCAGTCCCTGTTCGCGAAGCTGATCACGTCGGTTGGCGAGTCCTTTTTACGGTATTCGCGGTTCATTTCACGGATGAAGCCGTCGTCCGTTATGATCACGGTGATGAGCGCGTTCTCGATGCCGGTTTTATCCGCCGCCGCGGCCGCGAGCCTCGATATCGACCGGGCAGTCATCTTTTTATAGGGCAGTCTGCATCCCTCGGTGAACACATCGACCTTAATCACCGGCCGATTTCCCCTTGCCGACCTTTTTTTCTAGCGAGCGGACATCCTCTGTATCCGGGTATTCGATCCTTGTATGGAATATCCCGTTCAGGATGCTCAGGAAGGATTTCTGTATACGGTTGAGCTCGGACATCGAAAGGTCCGAGTACTCGAGCTCTCCCTCGTTCAGCTTGTTGTACACGATTTTTCTCACCAGGCCTTCGAGCTTCGCGGCGTTAGGCTCCTGTATCGTGCGCGACGCGGCCTCGATCGCGTCGGCCAGCATCACGACTGCGGTCTCTTTCCCGTGGGGTTTCGGTCCGGGATACTGGAAATCGGATTTCCTTATCTCGTCGTTCGTCCTGAGGTCGTTTATCTCCTCGAGAGCCTGATGGTAGAAGAATGCCATCGTGGTCTTGCCGTGATGCTCGCGGATGAAATCGATGACCGATTCCGGCAGGCCGAATTTTCTCCCGAGCTCGATGCCTTTCGATACGTGAGAGATGATCAGCTGCGAATACTCCCTGGCCGACAGAGAGTTGGCCCTGGGGTCTGTCACCTTGTTTTCGATATACATCCCGGCGTCCTCGATTTTACCGATATCATGGTAGAAAGCGCCGACCCTCGCGAGCATCGAATTAGCCTGTATGTCCTTGCAGGCCGCCTCCGCCATTGTGGAGACGATCAGGGAATGGTTGTAGGTGCCCGGCGCCCTGACCAGCATTTTCTTGAAAATGTCCGCATTCAGGTCTGAGAGCTCGAGGAGCTTGAAGCGTGTCGTGATTCCGAAAACGTTTTCGTAAAGCGGCAGGAGCCCGAGGACCAGGATCGAATTGATGAATCCGTTGGCCAGGGCGAACTGAACGTTTTTTCCCATGCTGCCGTAGGGGATCTGTTCGATCAGGGCGATCGAGACCACGATAAGGGCGTTGGCGACGCCGAGGAAAAGACCGCCCCTGAGAAAATCGGTGCGGCGGTCCACCTTGCTGTTGACGATAAGGCCGAGGACCGCCGAACTGAACGACAGGATCACCGTCGCCAGATCGCCACCGCTGATGATAATCGTGAAGAATATCAGGTATACTGAAACCAGTATCGCGATATGCAGATTGTACAGTATCGAGAGCATCATGGCGACAAAGGGAATCGGCAGCAGGAGGGAGAAAATGATCTTCGAGTCCCTGAGCATCTCGCTGGTGCCGATGAGAAAGGTGTAAATGATGAACATCAGGGTCAGGGAAAAAATGATCCAGGTCGCCCTGCTGTCGGGCATCAGGTGCTGACGGTACTCCATGACAAAATAGCCGAATATGACAAAAAACACCATCTGGACGAGGAATATCCCGAATACGTAATTGGCGTGGGTGGAACGCGCGTTTCGATTCAAAATATCGATTTTATTCATTATTTCACTCGTGATCGTGTCGCCTTCTCTCACAATGGTCTGGCCCTTCTTGAGCATTCCCAGAACGGGTTTTACGTTCTTGAGCCTGTCGTTGACCCTTCTCTGTGTCTCCTCCGGGTTGTATTTCAGGTTCGGCCGGAGCCCGGTCCTTATGACTTTCGTTATCGTTTTCAGGTCCTGCTGGGACAGCTCGGGTGCGAGCGAATAGGAGATGTTGTGCAGCCTGTCCAGGGTGTCCCTGAGCGTCCTGAGCTGGTTCACCTGCCTCGATATTTCATCGCTTTCGGATGATCCGGAAATGGTTCTTATCACGATACTGCGGTTCGGCATGTCAGGGGGATTTTCGAATCTCTCGCTGAGGATGCCCATGTCGTTGTTGTCGTAGATGTAGATGATGATCCTCGTGACCGACTTGTACAGCGTCTCGATGTCCTTGCAACCGATAAGGTCAAGCAAAACTGCGTCGCTGTAGGCCCTGGCGGCCGGCGTGGATTTTTTCAGGGACTGCAGCTGGGTTGAAAGGTTTTCAGTCCCGATCGGCGGGTTTTCCCTTATTGTACGCTTGATTCCAGCGAACAGGCCCTGAACCTGCGCCAGGTTCTCGACGAGCACGTCGGGGTCCTTATCGAAAACGATCTGCACCGATTCAGCGGTGCGTTTTCTTTCGATTTCGGTCTCGGATTCCTTGACGAAGTATATCGTTCTGGGGACCCTGACGTCGGTAAGTGCGATATCGCCGATATTGTAGCGGTACGTTTCTTCGAAGATGTTGAGCGAAAGGGCCGCGGTGGAGATGAGGATGATCACGAAAAGCGTCAGAAAGGAATACTTGACGTTCTCGGCCCTCAGGATGAAATCGAGCTTGTTCAGGAAACCGTGGAACAATTGTTTCATTATAATTCTCCTGCGGCTGATCGGTTCATTCCGGAGATCCGCTCTTCTCATAGGCGGCGACGATTTTTTCCACTATGGGATGGCGGGAAATGTCCTCCTTGGTGAACTTTATGAAGCTGATGTCCTTGATCCCCTTCAGTATTTTCATCGCGTGCAGAAGCCCGGAATTTTTCGGTTTTTCCAGGTCTATCTGAGTCTCGTCCCCTGAAACGACTATTTTTGAATTCACCCCCATCCTCGTGAGGAACATTTTCATCTGCGCGGAAGAAGTATTCTGCGCCTCGTCAAGGATGATGAACGAGTTGTTAAGTGTCCTGCCCCTCATGTAGGCCAGTGGAGCTATCTCGATCGAATTTTTCTCGATGAGCTTGGAGATCTTTTCGAAGGACTGGAGTTCGAAGAGCGCATCGTAAAGCGGCCGGAGGTAAGGGTTGATTTTCTGTATCAGGTCACCGGGAAGAAACCCGAGGTTTTCGCCCGCCTCGACAGCCGGCCTGGTGAGAACGATCCTGTCGGCCTTGCCGGTGAGAAAACAGTGGATCGCGGCAACGACTGCGAGGAACGTCTTGCCGGTACCGGCCGGGCCGCTCGCGAACGTTATCGGCTTGGAGAAGATCGATGACAGATAATGTGCCTGGTTCACGGTCTTGGGCATGATGACCCTGCCAGTGTCGGGTATCTTTATTTTCAGGCGGCTGATGTCCTCGGCCTGGATGGACTCGCCGGAGAGGACCATGTTGACCAGATACTTGAGGTCGAAGTCGTCGAATTCATAGGAGGCGTCCTTGTGGTGAAGAACGTCGCTCATGATATGCATGACCTTCATGAGGGAGTCGTTTTTTTCCTTCGGGGCCTTGATGATCAGGGTGTTGCCCCTCGGGATGATTTCGGCGCCTGAAAGGGCCTCTATCTTCCTGATATTCCCGTCGTTGAAGCCGCACAGGCGCCTGAAAAGCGACGTGTCGTCGATTTCGAATTTAGACTCAATCATTCCCGGTTTGCGCGACCTTGATTGATAGCTCGTCGAGCTGAGATTCAGAGACCGGCGAAGGTGCGCCGCTCATGAGACACTGCCCGCGTGCCGTTTTCGGAAATGCGATTACATCGCGAATCGAGTTTCTCTTCAGAAGCAGCATCATGACCCTGTCCAGGCCAAGGGCGATCCCTCCATGGGGAGGCGCTCCGAACTGAAGCGCCTCGAGAAGGAAAGAAAACTTGACTTTCGCCTCTTCTTCTGAAATCCCCAGCAGCCTGAAAACATCGGCCTGAAGCGCGGAGTCCGCTATCCTTATGGAGCCGCCGCCGATCTCGACGCCGTTCAGCACGACGTCGTATGCCTGCGCCTTGACCGAGGCCACTTTGTCAGGGGTGAGGTCCCTTACCAGTTTCTTGTGTTCCTCGAGGGGAGACGTGAACGGATGGTGTACTGCGCTGAAACGGCCTTCGTCGTTATTGTATTCGAAAAGCGGGAACTCGGTGACCCAGAGAAAGTTGAGCTTGTCGTCATCGATAATGCCGAGGTCTGAAGCGAGTCTGACCCTTAGGTTGCCAAGGACCGGTGATGCTACGGCATCGCTGCCGGCAGCGAAGAAGACGACCGAAGGCCCGGAGAGTCCCATGGCCTGAACGAGTCCCTTTCTCTCGGCTTCGTCAAGATATTTGGAGACGCCGCCGTCGAAATTGCCGCCGGAGTATTTGACGAAAGGAAGGCCTTTCGCGCCGTAGGTTTTGACGAATTCGGCATATGCGTCAGTCGCCTTGCGGGAGAAGCCGCCGTTGTCGGGCGCCGCGATAGCCTTGACCACTCCGCCTTCTGCAAGGGCCTGTTTAAAGACCGTGAACTGTGATGAGGCGAATATTAACGAGCAGTCGGCGATTTCCATGCCGAAACGGGTGTCAGGCGCGTCCTTGCCGTAGCGGGACATGGCCTCGTCATAGGTCATGCGGGGGAACGGCATCGGTATTTCTTTTCCCAGAACGGCCTTTACCGTGTCGTTGAGAAGACCCTCGATGACGTCCATGATTATTTTCGGCGTCGTGAACGAGAGTTCGAGGTCGACCTGGGTGAATTCGGGCTGACGGTCGTTTCGCAGGTCCTCGTCGCGGAAGCACTTGACGATCTGGAAATAGCGGTCCAGGCCGGAAACCATCAGTATCTGCTTGAACAGCTGAGGCGACTGCGGCAGCGCGTAGAATTCTCCCTTGTTGATCCTGCTGGGAACAAGGAAGTCCCGGGCGCCTTCCGGAGTCGATTTGTTCAACATTGGGGTTTCGATTTCTATGAAGCGCTGTTCGGAGAGGTATTTTCTCATGGCCTGCATGACTTTGTGCCGGGAGATGATCGCGTCCCTCATTTCATCCCTTCGAAGGTCGAGATAGCGGTAGCGCAGCCTTGTTTCCTCGCCGACGTTCTCTCGCGCGCTCAGAGGGAAAGGCGGAACCTGGGATGTGTTCAATACGGTTATTGCGTCGGCGAGAACTTCGATCTCGCCGGTCTTCATGTCCCTGTTGATAGCGTCATCGGCCCTTTTGCGCACCGTTCCCTGTACTGCAAGAACGTATTCGCTCTTCACCGAGGCCGCGGCCTTGTATACTTCGGGTGAAAGCGAAGTATCCGAAAAAATCTGTACCTGGCCGGATACGTCCCTGAGTCGGATGAATATTATCCCGCCGAGATCGCGTACCGAATCGGCCCAGCCGCATAGAACCACTTTTTTACCGATATCTGCCGCCGATAGTTCGCCGCAGTAGTTTCTTAGCTCGAAAAGTTCTTTCATGGCTTCAAAATGTCTCCCGCAATCTTAGAAGATTGTAGAATTTATCCATCCATGCATTTGTCAAGCCTAAAAAGGGGGGATATTTGCCCGAGGCGCGCCGGTCGCATCAAGCCCCGCATGACTCGGGCCGGGTAAATTTACCTGAAAATTTTTTCAAACCGGGAATAGATGCTTTCGGCCCGCTCTTTATCAGGGCCTTCGGCGATTATCCTGAAAACCGGTTCAGTGTTCGACGGCCGAAGGTGCACCCAGCCTCCTGCGTAAGGTGAGCCGGCGCGAAAATCTATGCGGAGTCCGTCTGCTGCCGATATCTTATCGTTTTTGAAATCGTTGCGTATCCGATCGAGAACGGACGCGTCGAACGTCGATGGATCGAAGCTCACCTTCCCTTTCTTCATGACATACGAAGGCAGAGCTGAGACCGCATCAGAGATGGACTGCCCGCGCGCTGCAAGCATGTCGAGTACATAGCCGATTCCGACCAGGCTGTCGCGGCCGAGGTGCACTTCGGGTGAAATGACCCCGCCGTTGCCCTCCCCGCCGATCAGGGCGCCTTTTCTGCGCATGGCTTCGACGACGTTTATCTCGCCGACTTTGGCCCTGAGAAACGGCGCGCCGTGTCTTATCGCCACATCCTCGACCGCCCTGGACGTCGAGAGGTTCACAACGACCATGCCTTTTTTCTTCGATAGCATCCGCTCCGCGGCAAGGGCCACGGTCAGCTCTTCGCCGATCGGCCTGCCCGCATCGTCGACGATCGCGAGGCGGTCCGCGTCCGGGTCCTGGGCGAAACCGATATCGGCCCGGTGTTTCCTTACTGCCGCCGATAGGGCGCGGAGGTTTTCGGGAAGCGGCTCCGCCCCCCGCGGGAACGGCTTGTCCGGTTCGCAGAACAGGGGGATGACTTCGCAGCCGAGACGTCCGAGAAGCTCGCGGGTGATGAGGGATCCCGCGCCGTTCACCGAATCCAGCACCACGCGGAATTTTCTTTTGCGGATTTTACCGACGTTTATCACTTTCATGACTTTCTTTATATGGATTTCGAAAGAGGACATGTCTGCGGCGATCGTGCCGATCCTGTTCCATGGCCTGTGTTCCGGTTCGAGGTCCATCATCGAAAAATAACGGTTGATGTCCTTTTCATTCAGGAAAGTACCGCTCGAGTTTATCAGTTTGAAGGCGTTCCATTGTATAGGGTTGTGGCTCGCGGATATGACGATCCCCCCCGCTGCGCCGAGATGTTCGACCATGACCTGGACAGTCGGGGTCGGGACGAGCCCGATGTCGATGACGTCGCATCCTGACATCGCGAGCGCCGACTGCATACCGCGGGAGATCGCCTCTCCAGTGGGCCTCGAATCGCGGCCGATGACCACCGGCCCTCCTTTGACGTGTCGGGCGAACGCGCCGCCGGCCCGGAGGATCAGCTCCGGCGTCATCGTCTCGCCGACGACGCCCCGAATTCCCGAAACGCTCATCATCAGCCGCGATGCCATATTTATCTCTTGCTCCTTCTCATCTTCTTTCTTTTTACGCCGCCCTCTACGGGGATGTTCGCCTCCCGGGCCTTGGTTCCGGGCCTGCCTGCCTGCATCTGCGCCGAGGCTCCGGTCGGGATACCCCCGCCGCCGAACTGCCCCACTTCAGGGTGGAACTCGGTCGCCTGTGCGATCGGTTCAGGCATTGCCGGTTCCTGTTCGACGATGCGTTCGACCTGCACTTTCATCATGTACTCGAGTATCTCTTCCTTCAGGGTGTTCAGCATCAGGTGGAACTTATGAAAGCCCTCGATCTTGTATTCGACCAGCGGATTCTTCTCTCCATAGCCGAGGGTCCATATGCCGTCGCGCAGGTCGTCCATGTTCAGAAGATGGTCGCGCCATTTCTTGTCGATTACCTGCAGCGAAACGAGGCGCTCGAGCGTCCTCATGTCGCGGGCGCCGAGGACCTTTTCCCGCTCGCCGTATTTTTCGTCGAACCTCGCCGTGACCGCGGCGAGGAATTCCTTGTATGTCATGTCAAACGGGTTGATCTCTTCGAAGTTGAGATCTATGGCGAACCGGAACTTGAACCAGTTGCCGAGGCTTTCCAGGTCCCATTCCTCCGGGTGCCCTCCGCCGCCGGTGAACATCTCGACCTGGTTCTTGCAAACGTCGCCGATGTACGACCTGATCTTCTGCGAGATGTCCTCGCCGTCCAGTATCTCGTTCCTCTCTCGGTAGATGAATTCGCGCTGTGAGTTCATCACGTCGTCGTATTCGAGCAGGTGTTTCCTTATCTCGAAGTTGCGGCCTTCAACTCGTTTCTGCGCGCTAGCGATCGCCTTGCTGACCATCGGGCTTTCTATTTCCTGCCCCTCCTCCATGCCGAGTCGCTGCATGATGTTGCCGATCCTGTCGGAGCCGAAAAGGCGCATGAGATCGTCTTCGAGCGACAGGTAGAACCTTGACGAACCGGGGTCTCCCTGGCGCCCGGAACGGCCCCTGAGCTGGTTGTCGATGCGCCTGGCCTCGTGGCGTTCGGTCCCAAGGATGTGCAGACCTCCGACCTCTACGACCTTTTCGTGGTTTTGCGTCCATTCGCGGCCGACCCGGAGTATGTTCCTGGCCCTGTTCTGGTCCTGGCCGGTCATCCTTTCTGCGAATGCCGCCGCCTCATCGAATGATGACCTCAGTATGGAAAGCTTGTAGCTGTTCCAGAGCTCCCGGTCATGCACGGGAACGTGGCCCTCGAGCTCGTCGACATAAGTTTTTCTGCCGCCGAGTACGATGTCGGTCCCGCGGCCGGCCATGTTGGTCGCGATGGTGACGTTTCCGGAACGCCCCGCCTCGGCGATGATCTGAGCCTCCTGCTGGTGGTACTTGGCGTTGAGCACGTTGTGGATGACTCCCTTGCTTTTTAGAAGCCTGGAAAGATGCTCAGATTTCTCGATGGATATGGTGCCGACCAGCACCGGCTGGCCCTTGCCGGAGAGATCGACGATCTCGTCCACTATGGCCTTGTATTTTTCTCCCTCTGTCCGGTAGACTTTGTCGGGATAGTCCTTTCTGACGAGCGGCATGTTCGTCGGTATGACCGCGACGTCGAGGTTGTATATTTTCCTGAATTCAAGGGCCTCTGTGTCTGCGGTTCCGGTCATGCCCGAGAGCTTGGAGTACATGCGGAAGAAGTTCTGGAACGTGATCGACGCAAGGGTCTGGCTCTCGCGGGCGATCGTGACGTTCTCCTTGGCTTCGAGGGCCTGGTGAAGTCCGTCCGAAAAGCGGCGGCCGGGCATGAGGCGCCCGGTGAATTCGTCGACGATGACGACCTGCCCCTCGTTGACGATGTAATCCACGTCCTTCGTGAAAAGGGTGTGGGCCTTGAGCGCCTGGTTGACATGGTGGACGATCTCGATGTTCCGGTTGTCGTACAAATTGTCGATCTTGAGAAGGCGTTCGACGTGGTGCACGCCGTCCTCGCTGAGCGAAACGTGGCGGTCCTTCTCGTTGACCTCGTAGTCGACGCCCTCTGTAAGGCTCGGGATGATCTTGTTTATGAGGAAGTATTTCTTGGTCGATTCCTCGGTAGATCCCGATATGATCAGCGGAGTCCGGGCCTCGTCGATGAGGATCGAGTCGACCTCGTCCACGATGCAGAAGTTGAGAACCCTCTGGACCTTGAGCGAACGGTGCTCGACCATGTTGTCCCTGAGATAGTCGAACCCGAACTCGTTGTTCGTGCCGTAGGTGATG
>ERZ795055.952-NODE-952-length-24700-cov-4.077622_pt1 | contig 24700 bp, 15 predicted proteins | sample MGYA00375139_ERZ795055 | MGnify/ENA primary metagenome ERZ795055 (study PRJEB30184, sample SAMN05720283) | anaerobic digester metagenome | isolation source: active sludge of municipal wastewater-treating anaerobic digesters | place: USA | collected 2015-01-23 ... | reverse complement strand
GTGGTCAGGATCACCGCGTGGCCGACCAAGCACGTCAACCCCGAGGGCGAAGTGATCGAGATCCTCGGGCTATCCGACGACCCGCGGATCGACCTTATCTCGGTGATCAGGAAATTCAACTTCCCGGCAGACTTCCCCGCCCCGGTCCTGCACGAGGCGGATAAGTTCCCGTCCTCGGTATCGGCAGCCGACGTCGAAGGGCGGCTTGACCTGCGAAACGAAACGGTCTTCACCATCGACCCTGACGACGCGAAGGATTTCGACGACGCTGTGTCGCTGGCCCGCCAGGACGACGGCACCTGGAAGCTCGGCGTGCACATCGCCGACGTATCCGCGTACGTAAAGCCGAAGTCGCACCTCGACACCGAGGCGCGCGCGCGCGGCAACAGCGTCTACCTCCCCGGCCGCGTTATCCCGATGCTGCCCGAAAAGCTCTCGAACAACCTCTGCAGCCTGCGGGAGGCCGAGGACCGCCTGACAAAGTCGGCCGTTATCCACTACACTGAAAAGGGCGAGGTCCTGCGGGCACAGTTCGGCAACTCGGTGATCCGGTCGAAGAAGCGGTTCACCTACAAGGAGGTATTCCGGATACTGGAAGGAGACGCGGCGCTGTCAAACGCGCACCGCGACCTCGTCCCGACTATCCGCGACATGGCGCATTTCTCGACGATCCTCAAGCGACGCCGTTTCGAGCGCGGCGCCCTCGAGCTCGACCTTCCGGAGACCAAGGTCATCCTCGACGCGCACGGCCGGGCCGTCGGCATCGAGCGCGAGGCCAAAGACATCGCTCACTCGCTGATCGAGGAGTTCATGCTGGCGGCCAACGAGGCGGTCGCCCGCCACATCGCCAACAAAGCGAGCCCTTCGATCTACCGCGTCCACGACCTGCCGGCGGAAAAGGATCTGCAGGAGCTCGCCGTCCTCGTGAAAAGCTACGGCTACCACCTCAACACCTCGCATATCAGCGCCAAAGAGCTGCAGAAACTGCTCGACAAGGCGAAAAACAAGCCCGAGGAGCGGATCATCAACGTCGCCCTGCTCCGCTCGCTGCGCATCGCGAAATACACGACTCGCAACATCGGCCATTTCGCGCTCGCGATCAGGTTCTACAGCCACTTCACGTCGCCGATCAGGCGATACCCTGACCTGGTGGTCCACCGCCTCCTCGACCGCGTCGCCGGCAAAGGCGCACGCGCGGACGTCCCCCACCCGGATCCCGCGGAGCTGCAGGTCATCGCCAAGCACTGCTGCAGGACCGAGCGAAAAGCCGCCGAGGCGGAGAACGAGATCACCGACCTCAAAAAGCTGCAGTTCCTGAAACATCTGCATGACACAAAGAAAAACGCAACGATGGACGGCATCATCGTCTCGGTGAAAAGCTTTGGATTCTTCGTCGAGCTCTCCGAGTACCTGGTGGACGGGCTGGTGCACGTCTCCAACCTCGGAGACGATTTCTACGACGTCGACACCGAAAGGCAGACGGTCACCGGCAGGCGCAGGAAACGTAGGTTTAAGCTGGGGCAGAAAGTGGCGGTCAGGATCGACCGGGTGGACCTGTTCAAGCGGCAGGTCGATTTCGTCCTGGCGTAAGCGCGGGCAAAGAGGCTATCGCCCGTCTTTTTTCAGCGAACGGCGCGCTTCTTCGAGCATCTTCCTTTCCCGCCCGGTCAGGCTGTGTATCCCCTCCCGCGATATCTTATCCAGGATCGGGTCGATATCTTTCTCGACAATGCCGCCTTTTCTGATCGTCGTGCGCGGCCTGGCTGTCACGCCCCCGCCGCCAAAAAAACCCGCAAACGATCCGGCTGACCTGCGCGCGACAAGCACCGCGGCGACCGGCACAGCAAGGAAAGGCATGATACGCGCCGACGCGAACGCGGGAGCGTCGAGAACGGCGACAAGCTCGAGCAGGATAAAACCGGCGGCAAGATATTTCGCCTTGAGCGTAACCGGAAAGACGAGCAGGATCAGCATCGTCACCATGCGCGACGGGAAGAGAAGCCCGAATGCGGTCAGGATACCGAGCATCGGCGCCGCCGGCCCGCACAGAAGGCCGCCGTACGAGGGCGACACGGCGACTGAGCAGATACCCGTCAGCGCGGGCAGGATGACGTATCCCAGGGCGAACTGCCGCGTCCCGAACGCGCGCTCGACGTCCGAGCCGAACATCCAGAGGACGAGGGCGTTAACTATGAGCTGCCAGACGCTCGCGTGCAGGAGGAAGTAGGTGAACGGCTGCCAGAACGCCCCGCCCTGCACGACGGCCGCCGGCGCGAGGCCGAACAGCGCGTCAACGTCGATGGCGTGGCGAAGGACAACCTGCAGGAGGAAGACCGCCGCGTGGACGATCAGCAGGAGCTTGACGGCCGGAGCCAGATCGAACGAAAAACCGAACCGCGTCCGTTGCGTATCGATGTATCCTTGTTCTCTCATGTTATCTGATGGATAAGCGCCGTCTCGTCGCAGTCGGGGAACTTGGCGCATTTGACGCATTCGCCCCACACCTTCTGGGGCAGCTCTTCCTTGGCGATCTCGCTGAAGCCGAGCTTCTTGAAATAGAGCGGCTTGTTGGTGAGGACGAAAACCCGCTTGATGCCGATCTGCTTCGCCTCGTGCAGGCACTCCCTGACCAGCGACGCGCCGATCCCTTTGCCCATCGACTTCTCGGCAACGGCGAGCGCCTTGACCTCGGCGAGGTCGAGCCAGTCGATGTGGAGGGCGCAGCACCCGATCAGCTTGTCCTTCTGGGCGACGACGAAGAAATCCCTGATATGCTCGTAGATCTCGGTGACCGCCCGCGGCAACATCTGGTCTTTTTTCGCGTACTGCATGATCATCTCGTGGATCGCTTTCGCTTCCGACAGCTTCGCCTTGCGTGGCTTCATAGGCCCCTTTCCCCCCGTGTGTTCGGTTAACCGGATATCGCCTCTATGAACTGCTGAATCTTCCCCAGCATGATCTTCGTCAACGGCGGCCTGACCGTCACGGCGTTCGCCGGGCAGACCTCCTGGCAGCAGAAGCACTCGATGCAGCGCTTCGTGTCGATGACGAGCTTGCCCGCGACGTCGGGAATACAGTGCGCCGGACACCCCTTCACGCACTCGAAACAGCGGACGCACTTCGCGGGGTCGATGCGCGGCGTGAACGAAACCGTCCTCTCGATCGCCGCGCCGATGAGACCGGGCGGAACAAAACGCTCGAACAATAGCTTCGTCCTGTTCGACGGCTTGCGGAAATCGGGCCGGCGGCAGGCCTCGAGCGTCTCCCCGACCACCTCGATCATCCGCAGGTCGCCGGTCCCCAGGCCGCGCGCGTGCGCCCGAACGGTCGTGAGCACCTCGCCTTCCCCGTAGCCGAGCAGGTGCGTGACCACCGCGTCAAGGCTGACAGGGTCGGCGCTCGCCGCGATGAGCCCCGTCATCGCCGGCTCACCCGCCGCGGGGCCGCTCCCCTGCATCCCGACGACGCCGTCCATAACGGCAAAGTCGGGCCTGACGAACGAATAGACATCGCACAGCGCCTCGGCCATGAGACGCGACGTCGGCGCCTTGACGTGAACGTCGCGCTTCATCTTGCCGGGGACGCACCCCAGCATGTTCTTCACCGCGCCGGTAAATCCGGTGAGCTCGTGCGTCTTGAGCTTCGGCACCGACACGACAATATCAATCTCCCGCAGTTTTTTCGGTACCGCGATCTCCTTTATGAGCGGGTTGGCGCCGTTCTTCAGAACGACCGGCTCCTCGGTGTCGACGTTCATGATACGCAGCCCGAGCTCCGCGGCCAGCAGGTCGATCCCCATATTTTTGAAAGCTTTGTCGGTCGACCCTTTGGAAAAGCTGCTGGTGGAATCGCCTACGTAGACGGTCGCGTCGAACTTCCGCTGAAACAGCGTCGCGAGCGACCTGATGAAGGATGGGTGCGTGTTGACGGGCTTGTCCGGCCCTTTATTGGCTGAAAGGAGGTTGATCTTGAGGAGTACGGAAGCGCCGCGTTTCAGCCGCGGGTGACCCGCGAGCACCGGCATGCACGCGCGCTCGACCGCCTCATGAAGCGCGGGAAAATCGTATCGGGCGCACGCGGCTAGCGAGACCCTGCTACGTTTTCCTGGCTGTTCTGCTCTTGCCATTGATCTTCCTGATCGGCGCGGATCTCGTCAAGCGCGCTCACGACGATGTCAGACGCGCCGGCGTCTTCGCCCTTCACGGGGCGCGTCTCGAACCTGCCCATGCGCCGGAACTTCTCATACCGCTGAGAGATCAGTTCTTGGGGCGGTATCCTGAGAAGGGCGTCGAGGTTATTGATGATGCTCTTCTTGATGTAGTTCGCGGTCTCAACCGGGTCGCGGTGCGCCCCTCCCATCGGTTCGGGGATGACCTCGTCGACGATGCCGAGCTCGATCAGGTCGGCGCTGGTCAGCCTCAGAGCCGCGGCGGCGTCTTCGGCTCGTTTCTTGTCTTTCCACAAGATAGCCGCGCACCCTTCAGGCGATATCACCGAATAGTAGGCGTTCTGCAGTATCAGGATACGGTCGCCGACGCCGATACCGAGCGCGCCGCCGCTGCCGCCCTCACCGATGACGATGCAGATCACCGGCACGCGCAGGTCGACCATCTCGCGCAGGTTCACCGCGATCGCCTCGGCCTGGCCTCGCTCTTCGGCGCCGATACCGGGATAAGCGCCCGGCGTGTCGATAAAGGTGACGATCGGTATGCCGAATTTGTCGGCCTGTTTCATCAGCCGCAGCGCCTTGCGGTACCCCTCGGGGTGGGCGCAGCCGAAATTCCGCATGAGGTTTTCCTTGGTGTCCCGCCCCTTCTGGTGACCCATGATCATCATCTTGTAATCGCCCATGCGCGCGAGGCCGCCGATAAGCGCCCTGTCGTCGCCGAAGTGGCGGTCGCCGTGCAACTCGACGTACTCGTCCATGATAAGCTTCACGTAATCGAGAAAATAGGGCCTGGTGGGATATCGCGCGAGCTGGACCCGCTGCCACGCCGTCAGGTTCGAGAATATCTCGAGCTTGATCTCCTGCGCCTTCTGCTCCAGGCGCATGATCTCGTCCGACACGTCGATCCCCTGCGTGTGCGAGAACTTGCGCAGCTCGTCGATCTTCTTCTCGAGCTCTATGATAGGCTTTTCGAAATGCAGGCCGGTGTTCTTCATTGGCTACCTCAATCCAGTATGGTTACTTCGGTGCCGGGCACCAGTATCCGGAAGAGTTCCTCGACTTCGCTGTTGATCATCCGAACACACCCGGCGCTCGACTGCTTGCCGACCGTTTCTGGCTCCCAGGTGCCGTGGATACCGTACCCGGGCGAGCTGATACCCATCCAGCGGGTGCCGAGCAGGTTCTCCTTGCTGCCGAACGGTATCACGCCGCCGCCCGGCTTGTACCACGGCGGGTTCGCCAGCTTGTTCGTGACGCGGAACGTGCCGACAGGCGTGCTGTTCATCTTGCCGGTCCCGACGCTGTAGACCTTGAAAAGATCGCCGTCGGCGAGCAGCGTCAGCGTGTTCTGCGACTTGTCGATAAGCAGCGAGAACTTCGCGACATTGACCTTCATCCGGTCTCCGACCTGAAGGCGCGGACGTTCGCCCAGTCCGTTCGCGAGCCTGACCAGGTCGGCCGTCGTATTGAACTTTTTGGCGACGCCTTCGACGGTGTCCCCTTTGGTCACCGTGTACTCTTCGGAAAAACGCGTCTTGATCGGCGAGAAAAGTATCGCGACGTTGAGGTCGCCGTACTCCTTGACCGCCTGCTTGATGAGGTTGCTGTTCGGGTAGTGGTCGATCAGCCCCTTGAGAAGCTCGAGCGCCTCGAGGTAATATCCCTGCGCGCGCTTGACCTTGGCAAGCTCGAGCATCGCGTCGTCCATATACCCGCTGGTCTTGTACTTGGTGACAAGGTCCGTCAGCGCGAGCGACGCCTTGCCGAGATCCTTTTTCTTCCCCAGGCTGCAGCCGAGCCAGTACAACGCCATCGCGTTCCAGTTCGGCCCTTTGTTCGCCGACAGGAGCTGATCGGCGAACTGCACCGACTTGTCATAATTCTCGAGCGAATAGTAGCCCTGGCAGAGGAAGCCCAGCGCCTCGGCGCCCAGCGCGCTCCTGCTCGAGCGCGCGTAGACGTCCTCGAACATCGGGAGCGCCTGCTGGATGTCGCCCGCGACATAGATCTTCTGCGCCTGCGCCAGCGTGCTCTTGACCGTGAAATAATGGACCCCGTACAGGATCGCGCCGGCGAGCGCGACTGCCGCGGCCGCACCAGCGATGATAAGCGGTTTACTTTTCATTGGTCCGTGTCCTTTCGAGTTCGAGATTGCGGAGATATCTCCTGCCCAGCGTATAATAATGCGTCTCGCGGATGACGCCGTACGCCGCGTACGAGAAAAAGACGACGAAGATGAACAGCTCGGTGTGGAATATGAACACGCTGGTCGCGATGACGATGCCGGCCAGGTAGAGGAACGGCTTTTCCTTCTTGAGGTTCATGCTGGAGAGCGTGGGATACTTGATGTTGCTGACCATCAGGAACGCCAGGGCCAGCATGATCACCGGCACCATCGGCACGAAATCGACGAAAGCATACTCGGACTGCAGGATGATCAGCGACGCGAGCAAGCCGCACGCCGCCGGCGTCGGCATGCCGGTGAACTGCTTCTTCTCGGAGCTCTGGGTGCTCACGTTGAAGCGCGCCAGGCGCAGCGCGCAGCTGACCGAGTAGACGAAGGCGATCGCGATGCCGATCCGGTTGAGATCCTTCAACGCAAGCAGGTACATCATGATAGTCGGGGCGATCCCGAACGACACCATGTCGGAAAGCGAATCGTACTCGACGCCGAACTGGCTCGTCCCCTTGGTGAGGCGGGCCACCTGGCCGTCGAGGAAATCAAAGAGCATCGCCGCCATGACCGCCCACGCCGCATGGTAGAAATCGCCGCGCAGCGAAAGGATCATCGAGAAGATGCCGCAGAAAAAATTCGCCGAGGTGAAGAGGTTCGGCAGGATATAGACGTTCTTCTGTTTTTTCTTATTGTACACGCCGCTCTCCCAAAACCGTCTCGCCGCCCGTCACACGGTCGCCGACTTTGATCGCCGGCGCGTAGGCGGGGTCGAAATACACGTCGACGCGCGAGCCGAACTTGATCAGCCCGAACCGCTCACCTTGCGCGACGCTGTCGCCGACCGACGGGTAACACACGATCCGCCGGGCGATCAGCCCGGCTATCTGCTTGACATAGACGCCGGTGTCGTTGTTCTTAATGCCGATCGCGTTGTTCTCATTGAGCTCGGAAGCCTTGTCAACGAACGCGAGCTTGAAGGCTCCCTTGTGATACTCCTTCAGAGCGACGCCGCCGGCGATCGGGGCATAGTTCATGTGCACATCGAACAGCGAAAGGAAAATGCCGACCTTCTTCACCTGCCGCTTCAGGAAAACGCCTTCGTAGGCGTCAGACACCTCGACGACCCTGCCGTCCGCCGGCGATACGATGACCCCCGGGCGGGCAGGTGCGATCCTGACAGGGTCCCTGAAAAAGAAAGCGACGAATACCGCTACGCTCAATACGGCGATGCCGGCATACCTGTTGGCGAAAAGAGCGATGATCCCTATTATAAAACAAATAAGGATATATATGTATCCTTCGTGCGCTATTCTTAAATACATAATTGGTAGCTACTTACAGTACACTCCTATATTGTTGCATCAATTATACTTAGGCGGAGCGCTCAGTCAAGATTTATCTCTCACGTCACGAAGGTCTTAAGGATCTCCAGCCTCCCCTGATCAGGGGCAAGCTTGTATGAGCCCAGCGCCGCGGGAAGGTAGACGAAGTCGCCTTTCTTGACCGGCACGGCTTCCTTCATGTCTCTGCCGTAAACGATACTGCCGGAACCGGCGATCACGAAGAGAACAAAGAACTTCTCGCCCCGGCACTGATCGGCGCAGGGCGATCTGAGGATCAGCTTCTCGATGGTAAAGTGGTCGCAGGCGAGGACAAGGCGCTCCTCGACATCCCCTTCTCTCACGACGATCGGGTTCAGCACCGTCTCGTCGATGTCGTCGTAATTGATGACCGTCAGCGCCTTGTCGATGTGCAGCTCCCGCTGCCGCGAACGCTGCCAGTCGAAGATACGGTAGCTGAGATCCGAGCTCTCCTGTATCTCGAAAAAAACGACCGATCCCTTCGTGCCGTGAACCCTGCCGGCGGGGACGTAATAGGCGTCGCCCGGCTTGATGTCGATCTCCTCGAGGCACTTTTCGACCGTCCCGTCCGCGATCGCGCTGACGAGCGTCTCTTCGTCGACCCACTCTTTCAGGCCGCTGATGATCTTCGCTCCCGGAGACGCATCGAGGATATACCACAGCTCTGTCTTTCCCCAGCTCCCATCCTCGAACTCCACAGCAAACGAATCGGTCGGGTGTACCTGGACGGAGAAGGGCTCCGCGGCGTCGATAAGCTTGTAAAGCAGGGGGAATTTGTCGCTGAAGCGCTGGAATATCTCATAGCCGGCAAACGGTTTACCGAAGGTCTTGATGAGCTCGTTCAGCTGGCGGCCTTTGTAGGGCCCGTTGGCAACGCGGCTGCTGTCGTTGCCGAATCCCGAAAGCTCCCACGATTCGCCGATCTTCTTTCCAGGAGGGACCTGCCGCCCGAAGAGGGTTTTCAACTTCTGCCCGCCCCAGACCTTTTCTTTGAGTATCGGCTCGAAAAGCAGCGGATACGGGATCAACAGTTCCTTGTCCATCGCCTATTCTTTCGCCACTGTGTTGGTAAGGGTGCCTATCCCTTCTATGTCTACCTCGATCGTGTCGCCGGCGGTGAGCGTCCCGCCTCCCCCCGGCGTCCCCGTCGCGATCAGGTCGCCCGGCATAAGGGTCATGACGCGGGAAACGAAGCTCACGATAAACGAGCAGGAAAACACCATCCGGCTCGTGTGCGAATCCTGCCGCACCGCGCCGTTCTGAATAGACCTGATCGAGCATGCGTCGGGGTCGATCCCCGACACCACGAACGGGCCGACCGGGCAGAAGGTGTCGAACGACTTCGCGCGCGCCCACTGCTTGTCGGAGTTCTGGAGGTCGCGCGCCGTCACGTCGTTCAGGCACGTATACCCGAGGACGAATTCCTTCGCCTGTTCCGGCGCTATGTTACGGCAGCAGCGCCTGATGACTATAGCAAGTTCGGCTTCGTAATCAACTCTTTTCGAGGCGGCCGGCATGACGATAGCGTCGCCGTGGCCGATCACCGCCGAAGGGGGTTTCAGAAATATGCACGGCTCGGCCGGCACGTCGCTTTTGAACTCCTCGATATGGTCGCGGTAGTTGAGGCCGACCGCGACGATCTTCGACGGCGAGACCGGCGGCAGGATCCTGACCTTTTCCAGCGCAACCCCCTTGCCGGTAAACTCAAACTTTTCTCCGAAAAAATCTCCTTTGAGAATACGCACGCGCTTACCGGAAACGATCCCGCAGCGCTCTTCATCGCCCATCACGAACCTGACCATCTTGACTGTCTGATCTTTCACGTACGATCTCCTGTGTCATCAATCCGTTGGGGACAGGCATGCCCGTCCGACTCCCGCTTAACTCATGCGTGTCAGCCTACGACGTCCTCTCTCTCCTCAATTCGTCGATCGCCAGCTCCATGTCTTCCGGGAGCGGCGCGGTGAACTCGATGAAAGCGCCGGTCTGCGGATGGGTGACGCCGAGCGTCATCGCGTGCAGCATCTGCCGCGGAATCGGGAACTCGAAATGGTGCCGGTGCGGGCGCGCGTACTGGTCGTCGCCGAGGATCGGGTACCCGAGGTGCGACAGGTGGACCCTGATCTGGTGCGTCCTCCCCGTCTCCGGCTTGATGCGCAAAAGTGTCGCGTTCTTGAAGCGCTCGATAACCTCGAAACGGGTGAGCGCATCCCTCCCCGATTCGGAAACCGCCATCTTCTTTCTTAAGACCGGGTGGCGCGCGATACCGGCGTCGATGATCCCGTGGCTTTCCCGCACGAAACCGCGCACGATCGTGACATATTCCTTCTTGATCTCGCGGTGCTCGAACTGTTGCGACAGCTTCCGGTGCGCGTCGTTGCTCTTCGCGACGATGATGCAGCCGGAGGTGTCCTTGTCGAGCCGGTGGACGATCCCGGGGCGCAGGACACCGTTGATATCCGAAAGGTCTTTTGTGTGATACAGGAGCGCGTTGACCAGCGTGTGCGCGTAGTTGCCCGCCGCCGGATGGACGACCATCCCCGGCGGCTTGTTGACGACGATGATAGAGGAGTCCTCGTAGATGATGGCAAGCGGGATCTCTTCCGGCTCGACGTCCAGGCGTATCGGTTCGGGCAGGTCGACCGTCACTTCGTCGCCCGTCCGTACCTTATAGTGCGACTTGCTCGGATGCCCGTTCACGGCAATCTGCCCGTCGGCGATCAGCTTCTGGATATAGGTGCGCGACTGTTCGGGTAGCATCGCGGCCAGATATTTATCCAGCCGCTCCTGATCTCCGTCTTCGTCGACCAATAGTTTGAGATGCGATTCCATAGAAATGTCATTTGTCTTCAAACGGCAGGGACCGGCATGCCTGTCCCCTACACCTGACACCGATCCGCGCAGGGCTGTGAACGGGTAACACCGCTCTTTGACCTGAACAACACGTAGCCCGCGATACCGCAGCAGAGCAACCCTGCGCTGATGAGCTGATACTCCGTCAGGCCCGCTAAGAGGGCGGGGCTGTCCCCCCTGACGAACTCGATGAAAAATCTCTTTAACGGATACAGAATAAGATAGGACCAGAATGTCTTGCCGTTCCACCGCTTGCGCCGGTCTATCTCGGCCAGCGCGGCGAATATCGCGAGGTCGACGGCCGACGAGTAGAGCTGCGCCGGGTAGACGGCGCACGAATGTGCCGCACCCGGGGCGATCAGGCCTTTATCAAGGTGGTCGGTATACGGAAGGCTGTTCGCCGGAAAAACGACCGAGAAGATAGAGCCGGTCACCTTACCGAAACAGCAGCCGTTCATGAAGCACCCGATCCTCCCGAGCGCCTGCCCCAGCGCAAGATACGGCATGAAGATGTCGATGATACGGAAATACGAATAGCGCTTCGCCTTGATAAAGACCAGCGAGCCCAGGGCAGCCGCCGCCATGCCGCCGTAGACGACCAGCCCGCCGCGCTGGACCATGACTATCTCCAGCGGGTTTGCGGCGAAATAGCTCCAGTTGGTCAGGACGTACATCAGCCGCGCGCCGGCGATGCTGCAAAGGAGGATCACCAGGAAAAGGTCGGAAAGGAACGCCTGGTCGATGCCGAGCTCCTTTCCCCGCCGCAGGACGAGGACCAGCCCCGCGAAGAAGGCGGCCGCGACCATCGCGCCGAACGAAAAGACCGGGATGAATTTGAGGTCTATCAGGATCGGGTGCATATCATTTCTTCAGGAAAAAATAAAGCAGCAGCATGAACGTCCCGACGCAGATGCAGCTGTCGGCGACATTGAACGCCGGCCAGTGGTAGCGGCCGGCAAAGAAGTCGAGATAGTCGACCACGTAGCCCCGCGCGACGCGGTCGAAGAGGTTTCCCGCGGCCCCGCCGAGGATCAGGCCGAGGGCGGCGCGGAATGAGGCCTGCTCCCGCGCGTAGACGATACCGATCACGACGAGCGTCGCGATCGTGACGAACGAGATGCCGGCAAGGATCACCGTGCGGTTGACGAGAATGCCGAACGCCGCCCCGGTGTTGAAGACCAGCGTCAGGTTGAACAGGCCGTCGATGACGGCGACCGGCCGGTTCAGTATGAGGGAGCGGATGGCGACGAGCTTCGCCGCCTGATCGAGGGCGAATACGGCGGCGCTGATCCACAGGATAAGGTTCACTGATATGACTCGCGGTAAAACGGCGGATAACGGCCCGTCTGCGGCGTTGCCCGCCACCGCTCCCTTTGTGCGGCGTACTTATCAGTACGCCTCCGCGGTCGCTGGCGGGCGCCTTGCACCCGGGCCGTTCTTCGCCGTTTTGCATTATACCAACGGTTAGAGGCGCCGCGCCGACTTCTTCTTTTTCTCTTCGGCTTCCTGGCACTCTTTACACATACGCGCCGACGGCACCGCACTCAGCCGCTTTTCGCCGATGTCTTTGCTGCACATCTCGCAGGTGCCGAAGGTCCCGTTCTCGATGCGGGTCAGGGCGTCGTCGATATCGTACATGATGCCCTGCTCGTTGGTAAGGAGGTTGAGCGCGAACTCGCGGTCGAAGTTGTCGGTCCCAACGTCGGCCATGTGCAGCGAGTAGCCGGACAGGTCGCCGGACTGGTCGCGCTGTGATTTATTGAGGGTGTCGTCCTCGAGCTTGCGGAGCGATTCTACGATCTTCTCTTTTTTCTCGAGGAGCACATCCTTATACTTCTTCATTTCTTTTTTGTTCATCGCTTCCCCCTTCCCGGGTTACACCGTTGATTTCGATCTCAGGACCTGCTCCACCGCGTCGACGCATTTGGCGCAGATCGTCGCGTGCCGGCCGTCTTTCCCGACCGACTCGCTAAAGCACCAGCACCGCTCGCATTTCGCGCCGCGCGCGGGCTCGGCCTTGATAAAAAGACGCGCGATTGTAGCAGATTCGCGATAATTGTCATCAGATTTTTTCTCGGCCGCGACGACCGCTTCCGACACGATAAAAACCGCCGCAAGGTCCTTCGCCGTCTGAGCGAGGACAGGCCCGAGTTTCTCGTCGTCGGTATAGAGCGTGACGCGCGCCTCCAGCGCGTTGCCGATCTCCTTCTTCTGGCGCAGCTCCTCGAGGACCTTGAGCACCTCGCCGCGGACCTCGATCAGCTTCGCCCACTTCTCCTCGAGCGCCGCGTCGATCCGTTCGGGATGCGCTGCCGGCCACGCGGCAAGATGGACGCTGTCGGCGCCCTGCCTGCTTGCGGTCGCAATGTAGCCCCACGCCTCTTCCGCGGTGAACGAAAGCACCGGCGCGATCATCCTGACCAGCGCCTGCAGTATCTCGCTGAGGACCGTCTGCGACGAGCGCCGGAGGTGCGAGGCGCGGTACGCGGTATACATCCGATCCTTCAATATGTCGAAATAGAACGCGCTCATGTCGATCACGCAGAAGTTGTATATGAGCCGGTACGCCTTGAAAAACTCGTATTTCTCGTACGCCTCGGTCACCTTCTGGACAAGCGACGAGAGCTTCGACAACGCCCAGCGGTCGACCTCGTTGAGCTTCTCGAACGGGACCGCGTCTTTTGCCGCGTCGAAATCGCCGGTGTTCGACAAAAGGTAACGAACCGTGTTGCGGATCTTACGGTAGGCGTCGGCAAGCTGGACCAGGATACCATCGGAGATCCGGACGTCGTCGGCATAGTCGACGCTGGAGACCCACAGCCGGAGGATGTCGGCGCCGTACGTGTCTATCGTCTTATGCGGCGAAACGACGTTCCCCTTCGATTTCGACATCTTCTTCCCCTCGCCGTCGACCACGAAGCCGTGCGTGAGGACCGACTTGAACGGCGAACGCCCCTCGACACCCATCGCCGTCAGGATCGCCGACTGGAACCACCCGCGGTGCTGGTCACTCCCCTCGAGGTAGAGGTCGGCGGGAAAGACGAGCCCTTCGGCAGCGCGCTTCCTCAGCACGGACTGATGGCTGACGCCGGAATCGAACCATACGTCGAGGATGTCTTTCTCCTTCACGAACTCCTTGTGGCCGCATTTCGGGCATACAAGCCCCGGCGGCAAAAGCTCCGCAGCGCTCTTCTCGAACCAAACGTCGGTACCGCCCTTTTCGACTTCCTTCTCGAACAGGGCGAGGGTCTCCTCGTTCAGGACCTCGGCGCCGCAGTCGTCGCAGAAGAAGGCAGGTATCGGCACGCCCCAAAGCCGCTGGCGCGAGAGGCACCAGTCGGGCCGCCCCTCGACCATCGCCGAGATGCGCCCCTCTCCCCGCTCGGGGAACCATGCCACGTTCTTGATCTCGGCGAGCGTCTTCTGCCGGAGATCGTTCGCGTCTACTTTAATAAACCACTGCGGCGTCGCGCGGAAAATGACCGGGTGCTTGCAGCGCCAGCAGTGCGGATACGAATGGACCGTCGTACCGCCCGCGAGCAGGACGCCGCGGCTCTTCAATAACTCGATGATAGTCTTATTCGCGGCGAAGACCTTCATCCCGGCGAAGGCCGGCACTTCTTTGGTGAATTCGCCCTTGTCGTCCACCGGCGCGAAGATCTCGAGGCCGTACTTCTTGCCGACCTGGAAGTCGTCGTCGCCGTGGCCCGGCGCGATATGGATACAGCCGACCCCCTCGTCGGTCTCGACGAAATCGCACAGGACGACTTTATTGATACGTTCGATGAAGGGGTGCGCGTAGCGCTTCCCTTCCAGCTTCCTGCCCGGCGCCTTGCCGACGACCTTGTATTCCTTAATCCCGACGGCGTTGCAGACCTTCTCGACGAGGTCGGCGAGCATCACGACGACGCCCTGGTGGCCGTCGTACGTCACATGAACGGCGGCATACTCGAGATCCCCTTCGACCGCGACGGCCATGTTGGCCGGCAGCGTCCACGGGGTCGTGGTCCAGATGGCGATGCTCCCCTTGTGGATCCCGGGGAAGACGTCGTCGATCGGATCGACGAAATCGAAGCGCACGTATATGGAAGGCGAATCGTGGTCGGCGTACTCGATCTCCGCTTCGGCCAGCGCCGTCTCGCAGTGGTAGCACCAGTGGATCGGCTTCTTGCCGCGGTAGATATACCCTTTTTTATAGAGGTCGGCGAACGAATGGACGATCGCCGAGGTGTATTCGGGCGCGAGCGTGAGGTACGGTTTTTTCCAGTCGCCGAAGACGCCCAGCCGCTTGAACTGCTCGCGCTGGATCGCAACGTACTTCAGGGCGTACTGCGCCGCCTTCTTGCGGAAATCGACGCGGTCGACCTCGTGCTTGGTCTTCTTCAGCTCTTTAAAGAGCTGGTGCTCGACCGGCAGGCCGTGGCAGTCCCAGCCCGGAACGTACGGCGAATCGAACCCGCGCATCGTCTTGTATTTGACGACATAGTCCTTGAGGATCTTATTGAGGGCGTGGCCGATGTGGATGTCGCCGTTGGCGTACGGCGGCCCGTCATGGAGGACGAACTTGGGCGCTCCCGCCCGCGCCTTGCGGATCGCCGCGTAGAGATCCTGCTCCTGCCACTTCTTGAGCGTCCCCGGTTCGCGCTCCTTGAGCGACGCCTTCATCGGGAACTCGGTCTGCGGCAGATTTATGGTTTCTTTGTAGTTCATCTAGAGATACCCTTTTGCTCAATTCCGGTTGCAAGGGAAGCCTTTTGGATTCCCTCGACACAACATACTTTGTCTGTCCCCTTCACGAAACAGGCCGAGATAATAGCAGGAGCACGGGGATTCTTCAAGCAGGTTTCTTGACGAGATTAGATCACGGACAGCTCTCGACGGCTGCGGACGAGCGGAACCGGCCGTCCAGCAAACGGCTGGGACGGGGGCCCTGGCTCACGGCGCGGGCATACAGGCTGTGCCCAACCGTCTCGAGGAACGCCTCGACCGTCCGGTCGCACAGGGTCCGCAGGATCGGGGCGATGACGCCGTAATCGGTCCCCCGCTGTTTGACCATCAGCTCTGCCGTCAAGTCGGCGTCGCGCAGCATCTGGGCGTCCTCGAACGCGGCGCCGCCGTCACCGGTCGCCTCGTGGCAGAGCTCGTGGAACAGCCCGATCCGCAAAAGCATCTTGAACGCCGGCAATTCAGTCACGCGGACCGAATAGAACACCCTGTTGATGCCGATAAACCCGTTGGCGACGTGGTCTTCGAAGAGGTGGGATGATCTGTCGAGGATCGCAAATACGAGGGTGGCAGGCAGCTTCGAGATATCGCCGCCGGTGTCTTTGGTGCGGTTGACGGCCTCGGATATCATCGCCTGCACCATCTCGGCGTTGAACCCGGCGCCCTGCTCGATGATGATGTCGAATGTCCGGCCGAGGACCTCGACCTTTTCGAACTTGTCCGCGCGGCCCGCCGCGACCAGCCCTTCGCCGAACGCCTTCGCCTCGTCGGCGTGCGCGAACGAGACAGGTGTGCCGTCTTTGATCGACCGTTCGCTGAAGTGTGGTTCTTTCACGCGCATGTACACATCTTTAACGAGCATTTCGTTTTTTTCTGCTTTTTCTTCCGCAGCCCCCACCATCCCCTGGGCCACCGCGACGTATTTCTGTGCCTCGGCCTTGTCAATCATAGCGCCGACCTTCGTTTCCTTTACCACTCTGTTGTGCGCCTCGATCCAGTCGTAGCCCCAGTCGCGCAGGCCGAGCTCCATCAGTTCGTGGCGGAGGGTGTCGGTGTTGCCGGCGGCCATATCCCGTTCGTGAACGCCCTTCTCGATAACGACCGTCCAGCCGCCTTCAGCGTTGCGGAAATTGACGGCGCGGACGCCGCCTTCTTCTTTGACGATCCCCTTCTCGACGGCGGCGCCGTGTCTGTCAGCGGGGAATGTGAGGAGCAGGACTTTGACCGGGAGTTCTGTCTGCTGATCGATCGGCAGGGACTTGATGAGATTTTCAACATCCTCTTTCGGCAATTCTTCGACGCACGCGCCCTTCATATCGACGCCCACGGGCGGCGAGTTGATGTGGCGGAGGAAATACTCGATCAGCTCGCGCGGCTTCTTCTCCGCCGACGCGTCGCGCCCTTCCTTCAGCCGGTAGAATGTCCGCGCCCGCCTGAACAGCTCTTCCATCAGCGCCAGGCTGCAGCCCGCGGCGCCCGGATCTTCATCAAACGACAGCGTCGGCTGGATCGCACTTGCAGAAACCTTCGAAAGGATCTTCGCAAGCGGGATCTTCGTTGCCCTGAAATATGCCGGCGGCGGCACGCTGCCGCTCTGTGCCATCCACCCGCACAACTCTTCGCGTATGCTCCCCTGATCGTCGACCGGCCAGATCGGCAGGTCTCGCAGCTTCATACCGGCCAGGTCGAATGCGCCGAACAGTTTTCCTCCCTGCATCTGCGCGGCGTCCCGGTAGGATGTGCGCCGCGCCGCCCACATGAACGGCCCTTTGTCCCCCATCAAATAACTTTTCTGCGGTTTCCCGTCCCGTCGCGCTGCGGCCTTGAGCCTCTCGATCCATTGGCGCGTCTTGACTTCCTCGCCGATGCTTTCCGCGTAGGCCATGATGAATTGTTCGACCGACTCAAGGGTTGCGCCCCTGCTTTTGTAATAATCGACACACGCGTTGAATTGCTTCCGTTCGTAGTCGGGCGTGTCCGGCTGAGACTCAAGGAACAGGCGGTGGCTTTTCGCCCACTTCTCTATGCTCGTCCCGAAGATCGTGTCGCCCTGCAAACCGTCTGTGACGCCCAGACGCGCCAGAAGCTCGAGAGCGGCACGCTCCGCCTCCCGTTTCCCGACTGCCGATTGATGGATCTCGGCGTACGCGGCCCTAACCACGTCCGGCATGTCGCGGCCGGGGCCGCGCCACTGCGCCGACATCATCTCGAGGCCGAGCCGCTGCATATCTGTCAAGACCTTCAGAACGGCATATACCTTTTCGCGCATGGAGGGGTCGTTCCCGCGAAGTCCCCAGAGGATCATTTCCATCTGCAAAGGCGTCAGCCGTACACGCTGTCCCTGTGCAGCGCTCTGATAGAGCGGCTCGAAGAGGTCCGGACGAAACCCGACGCCGCCGTGGCCGGGCGGATAGCCGGAACCTATCGATTCGGCTATGGCCGCTTTAATACGCGCTTCCTGGTCGCGCACAAGGTTTACCATGCAGATGCGCGATCCGCGAGCAACGGTCGACCACTTGCCGCTCCCCTCCCACTGAACGGGCGTTGGGCGGCCGTCAGTATCGGTGTTGTACTCCGACAAGAGCCTCCTTGTGTCGTCTTTCGGGTAGAGAAAATTCACGTCGGTCGCGGCAAAAAAGTCCCGGCCCGCCGCAGGATCGAGATCCGAGCGCACGCCGAGATCCCTGAACATGTGATAGAAAAGCTGATGCCCGACACCCTTATACATCCGGAACTCGCCTGACTCGTCCCTGTTCCATGGCGCGATCTCGACAAGACGTATGGTCTTCTCTTCAGCGTCGTAGAGAGCGATCCCTTCAACGTTCCCTTCAGGGGATATAACGACCACCGGCGCGTAGACGCCCCGGTACCGTTTCCTGCGCATCCAGTCCTGCAGCTGGCTGATCATGTCACGGTGGACCACGTCTGCCGCTTCCGATAACATCCACCGGTCGAGGGCGTCGGCGATATACGTGAGCCCTTCGGGATGATCGAGCAGCTTTTCGACGTCGACCAGCGCCATTTGCACCGGCTTGCCGGTACGCACGTTCAGTGCATAGACGGAATCGGGACGGCCGGATCTGTCGATGATGTTCCTGACGATCTTTTCCGAATGGGCTTTGGCCGCCGCGTCCTTTAGCGATGCGAGATACGCAGGGTCCGCTCCGAGTCGAGTCAACGCATCGAGGACCGCGCGACGGTTCCTTGCGCCGAACGCCGCGAACCGCTCGCCGTCCATCGCCTGCGCCTTCGCCTCGTCGCGCCCCACAGAGGCAAGCCGGTGGGAGGATTCATGAGCAATCACAAAACTAAGGAACGGCAGGAGGTCTCGCGGAGCGATATCGAGGAGTGCGACATCAACAATGATCTTATCTCCTTCGATAGCCGCATAATGAGCGACGTCTTTGCGGAATTCGATCTGGAAGTGGCCGGCATCGACAGTCTTATCCGGCGCACGCGCCCTGATGAACGAGAAATAGCGCTGCATGACGGCGATCGTCTTTTCCGCTCCTGCTGGCAGTGCGACGCCGTGGCCGTCCAATGAACTCACGATATCTGAAGGATACGCATTCCAAGGGAACACAAGCCCCCCGCCTATCATCGTTCCGGTTTCTGTGCCGCCGGTTTGAACCAACGGGACAAAATTGTCGATCATCGGAAGGCTCGTACTGACGACGTCCTCTGGCTGGTTGCCGACTGTATACCCCAGCGCCTTCTTCATCGCCTCCAATTCATCCCTGGTCAACGGCAGGAAGAATGCGTAATCCTCGGCGATCGTCGCAAGCTCTTCCGCTTTTCGTATATCCCGAAGCGTGAGCGTATCCTTCTTTCCCGAGACTGCCTTTACGTTCTCCAGGAACTTATTGAGATACCCAACTGTCCCCCTGTTCGTCGCCGTGACGATCACCGGCAGCCCGCGGACAGCGCCGTTCGCATACGCGCCGGCAAGCAGATTGAGCGTATTCACGACATAATCGGCGGAATAACACGCGTCGATGACGATCGTCATATCCGACAGGTCGCCGTTATTCTTCCCGGCCCGCTTGATCAGGGCGTCCGACAGCTCTTTGTAGCTGATCGTTTCGTGCCGCGGCATGTCGGCGTCATCGTCATCATAGGTGAATATCATCATGTTCATCCAGAAATGGTGCGGAGAACCGTGGCCATGCAGCCATACGGTCGTCGGCCCTTCTGCACCGGCTATCGACGAGAGCAGATCTTTTTTTCCCTCATATCCCCGATATTCTTTAACGTTCTTGCAGCCAAAACCGCGAGCGAATCCTCCTATATTGACATGTTCGAACATCCGCTCATCGTTCATACCGATAATAACATTCTGCTGTGTATCGATCACCCGCCGGGCCAGATACCGCTGGCGGGCCGCGTTCGCGTACGGGAGGACGATGCCAATCGTGTCTTCAGCGACCGCAACGCCGAAACGCTTCAGCGTCAACTCGACCGAACGAGCGACCGCATACTGTTCGCAAGCCCCGATATCCTTCGTCGCAGAGGCGAACGCCCCGTTCGCATATATCGCCGTCAGATCGTCTACCGACAGGGTCCCGGCCTCGATATCGTTCCTGCGGCACACAAGGTTGCTCAGCACATACGGGTTGGTCTGGAGGAGAGACAACCCTGCGACAGGACGCGTAATTATCTCCGCAACCAGGTACTCGCCGAGCGCATACTGTATATTTTCGTGCTGCGCCGCAAACGATGGGTCGAGCAGGAACCGGCTCAGGGCCTTCGCCGCTGTCTGATGGACGTTCGCTTCCGGATCAACAAGCAGATCGATGAGCGCCGCAATACACTGTCCGTCCCTGATCTCGCCGAGCGCCGAAGCCGCCGCCTCGCGTACGCGCTCGTCCGCATCCTTCATCGCGGCCAGCAGCACCGGTACGGCACCTCGGTCGGCGTGACGTTCGATCGCCTGAACCGCGGCGATCCTCACCTCCGCCACGCTGTCACGGAGCGCAGCCGTTCGCAACGCGGCCAGCGCCTCATCCGATTTGATATACGCGAGTTCACCCGCCGCTTCGTGCCTGACGGCATACTCCGTGTCGCCGGCAAGGACCGCACACAAAGCCCGTGACACCTCGGCGCCGCCTGCGCCGTGCAGGGCGACCACAGCCATTTCTCTCCTGACGTCATTGGTCTTGTCCTGCAACATTTCCAGCAACGGGCCGATACGCGACGCGTCGCCGATGTCACGCAATGCGCGCGCCACCGTGCTCAGTGTCGCACGTTTCGATTCGCCTTTCATGAGCGAAAGCAGCGGAGCTGTCGCCCGCGTATCGCGGAGCATGCCCAGCGCTTGGGCGACAACAAAACGCACGGTATACTCGTCATCCTCCAGCGCTTTGACGAGCGTCGCGAGGTATGTCCTGTCACCCGCAGCTCCCAACCCCGTCGCCGCGATCTTCCTGACATCGCTATCTGTGTCGGAAACACAGGCGCGCGCTACCGCATCGAGCGCTTTTTTTCCGCCGATCTCCGCAAGCGCATACGCTGCGTTAGTCCTCAACGAGACATCAGGGTCGCTGCCAAGCAATTTGACGATAAGATCGACTGCCCCGGCGTCATGCAGCTTGCCAAGGGCAATCACCATGCTTGTTCTGGCTTTCACGTCCGTCTCCTTCACAAGCGCCTCACGCACGGGTGCGGCCGTCTTCGCTTCGCCGAGCATCCCGAGGGCTATCGCCGTCATAATGCGGATCTCTGCATTCTGATCCTTCAAGGCGCGTACGAGGCTTTCCGCATCTTGCGCAGCAGGCATCTGCATGCAGAACGACACCGCGACGGCGCGCACAACGTCCACCGGATCTTCGACAAGGAGCTTGCGCACGGCTGGCGCGCTTTCACGGTCCCCTATATTGCGCAGGGCCATCAGGGCGCCGACGCGCACATTGGGATTATCGCTGCCCAAGGCTTCCCGCAGCAGCGGCGCCGCATCCATGCCGATCCCGGAGAGTATGCGCACCGTCATCATGGTGACATTCTTATCCGGGGCGCTCTTAAACATCCCGATGTATTTCTTCACCGATTCGGGGTCCTTGAATCCCGATAAGAGCCCTTCCGCATACGCGCCCTCGGGTGACCCGCTGCGCGCGGCGGCAAAGATCGGCAGCAAGGTTATGGCGCGAACATCATGCAGTCTCCCGAGCGCGCACGCAGCGACGAACCGCACGTCGGGATCTCTCTGCGTAAGCGCCCCGGCGATCATATCCGCGCACCTTTTGTCGTTGATATTTTCCAGGGAGGCGATCGCCATCGCGCGGACAGCCGGATCGGGATCGCGGGCAATGGTTTTCCCGAGCGCTTCAACGCTTGCCGGCAAACCTATCTCCCCGAGCGATTGCGCCGCAAGCAGCCTGTTCTTGGTTTCCGCATCGCCTTCGAGAGCCCGATGCAACGGCTCAACTCCCCCGCCGTATTTCAGCTTGCCGAGCGTATAAATGGCTATTTCTCGAATATGCGGATGGCGGTCGGACATCGCACGCACGAACACACCGGCTAACTCAGGCTTACGGTGAATATACAGGGACTGAACGACATGGTTGCGCACTTCGTCGTCCGGTGTATCGACGGCTTTCATGAGAAGATCAATGCTCTCCTGATCCTTTATCTTGCCTAATATCTCCGCCGCCTTACCCCGTACAGAGGCCGGCGCATCCGAGAGCAACACCTTCCCCAGCGGAGCGATCGCCGGAGCTCCGAATCGTTCGAGGGCGTTCATGACAACGAAGAGGGAGTACTTGTCATTGTCTCCGAGCCGCTCGACAAGCGCCGGTATGACGGCGGGACCCATCTTGAGTGTCTCCATAACATATTTATCGAGATTCTCATTGGAGGCTGCCTGGCGCTGTGCGTGCACCACAACGTTGTTTACCTCCTGTCGGATCCTATCCTGTTCCCGGTAATCAGATACGTAAGAATACACCAGCCCAGCCGCTACGGCCGCGAGCGTCAGCCTCCGAATGAGAGCCCACCAGGGCGCCGCCGCATCGGACAGCCCCTGCACGTACGAGCGCCTCGCCCCCAGGGCCTTCAGCGCCCTGAGCACTGACCGTTGATGTCGTGCGCTGAGCTTGCTGAACCGCTCGCGGTCGAGCTTTTCGGCCGCTGCGGCATTTGCCCCAACCTGGGGCAGTCCGTGAGATCCCTCGTGCGCGAGGACAAAGCTCAAGAACGGCACGATATCGTCGGGATCTACCTGCAGAAGACGGATATCGATATTGATCTTTCCCTGCGAGGTGCGGTGGAGAAAATGCGTGATATCTTTCTTGAATTCGATCCTGACGGCATCCGGCGCATACGTCCGTTCCTTGTCACGCCGAGGGATGAACCTGAAATACCGCTGCAGCGTTTCATATACTTTAATGGCATTCTTCGGCTGGGCGACGCCGTGATCGCTCAGCGTCTTCATTATCACTGCGGGATCCTCCTGCGCGGAAAATACCAGGCCGGTTCCGATCGATGAGCCGAGCGTCTTGCCGCCCTCCTGATACAGCGCGTCAAGGTCGCTTCCCTCCGATTCTGTCCCGAGATTCAGCGTCAACTGCTTTGCCTTAGCGCCGCCGGGGCTTTCGGGGCTCTGTTGGGCATACAGCTTCTCGTACGGGACCTTTCTGACCAGGTAATATTCGGGCGGGGGCGACCTGTCTTTGTATCGCATCCATTCGATCAGGTCTTCGCGGACATTCCCCCTGTCATCGACCGGCCAGATAGGCATGTGTTTCAGCGCCAGCCCGGCTATGTCGATGATCCCGAAAAGCTTGCCGTCCAGCTCCTGGCGGTATTGCAAAAGACAGGTGCGCTTTCCCATCCACAGCGCCAGGAACCACAGCTGCTTCTTGTCTTTGATCCCGGAAAGCCGTTTCGAGGTATCGTCCGCCTTGCCGATCTGCCGGGAATAAGTGATCAATTCGTCCTCGATCGCCGAGCGGTCCTTCCCGTACAGCCTCTTTGCGAACCGTTCCGCATCCGCTTCGCCGTATATGTCGACCACCGCCGGATAGCTCAAGAAGAGGCCGTGATCCCTTGACCAGCTCTTAAGATCTTGCCCCCTGAACATCTGTCCGTCGAGATCGCTCCGCAGGCCAAGATCGTCGATGATCCGGTCGATCTGACGAACACGCCCGAAGGCATCCGCGACCTGCACGTCATTGATGGTGCGCTGGAACGGCACGGCCTCGCCGGGCGGTTCCGGGATCTTCGCGAAAAAGACGCACTCCTCCGCGACATCTGCTCCCTCATACCCTTTCACCTGACGCATAACGCTTTCCATGTCGAGCTGATACGCGTAAACATGGTTGAACCCTCGAGAAGTAAGGATGCGGCGCATAACGCTGTCTTTATAGACATACCCCGTCAGGGCATACCCGGGGAAACGATCTTTGAGGATCTTCGCGATATTGCTCAACGGATGGCTCATCAGTCGCTTCCCCTGCATCGAATCCGTTTCAAACCGCTTGCCGACCGAAACGAGGTTCCAGTTTATCGTCCACTCGACGTCGTACTGCGTGAAATAGAGCACAAAATGGTGCTCATTGAGGTCAAGTCTGCCGTTAATGATTCTCATGATGTCACGTTTCAAGACACCCGCCGTGTCGACAACCATGATATGGCGGACGACATCGCGCACGATCCGGGGGTCCGTTCTGTCCGATTCCCTGAGCGCAACCTCAACCGAAAGGCACACTATCTGCCCGTCAGGTACAGAGGCGATCTTCTTGAAGAACTCCTGCACGGCGCCCTCCACGGGCCCCTTGAGCTCGACGACGGACGGGACCGTCCCGTTATTCATCTTCTTCAAGGCGCTCCAAAGCCGGGTATTTTTCAGAACGGCGACCTTCGAGAAAAGCGGCACATCCTGTGTCAGGACCGCCTTCTTCGGTCTGCGAACCTGTTGCTTTTGGGCTTCTGTGAATGCGGATTTCGGGGCGAGCGTGCTGCGCGTATGTTCGAACGCCAGAACCGAGGGTGGAGGACAAACCAACGTGCAGACCACCGCAGAGACAATGGCCTGCTTAGCCAACCTGAATGCACAATTGTTTGAAAGCCTTCGTAATGCAAACATAAGGATCCTCTTTATTCGGAAAACTGCTTAAATTATACCCGAAATATTGCGGAATGTCAAGGAGAGCGGCGATTCATGTCTGTATCCGGCAGACACTTAAGCAACGCAAGCGGCGGGACATTCGACGATGGGCCGGTCACGGCGAGGATTCGACTGCGGCAGGAGCTGACTCTTCGATCGAGATCCGGGGGTCAGGGTTGGACACCGGGGGCGCGGACGCGATCTCTTTCTCATATTGTTCCGCAAACTTGAGCAGCCTGCTGTCCAATGCAAGCAATGCGAGCAGGCTTTGCTTCTGCTCGTGAAGGTCCGCCTTTGCCAGGATCTGTATGAATATG
>ERZ795055.947-NODE-947-length-24761-cov-8.468307_pt1 | contig 24761 bp, 25 predicted proteins | sample MGYA00375139_ERZ795055 | MGnify/ENA primary metagenome ERZ795055 (study PRJEB30184, sample SAMN05720283) | anaerobic digester metagenome | isolation source: active sludge of municipal wastewater-treating anaerobic digesters | place: USA | collected 2015-01-23 ... | reverse complement strand
GCATCACCCGCCAAGCAGCATGGAGAACCCGATCAGCACCATCAGGATCGCAAAGAGGATCTGGAGATTCCTGCCGGAACAGGAATGGGCAAACCGCACGCCGATACGGGCGGCCGGGATCGTGGTCACCGCAAGAAGGGCGAACGTCAGCAGGTCCACGTACCCGAGCGAGTACGGGGGGAGCCCGGCCAGTCCCCACCCAGTGATAACATATGCCGTCACCGCCCCGGACGATGAGAAGATCAGGCAGGCCGATGACGTGCCCACTGCCCGGTGGATAGGGTAGCGGAAAAGGAGGACAAGGACCGGCACGAGCAGCGCACCGCCGCCAAGCCCGGTCAGGCCGGATAGTATCCCGATGAAGAACCCGGTGACCAGGAATTGGATAACCGATCCTCGCATCTCGCATTCGGCACATTCCCGGATGCGCCAGAACATTCGGACAGCAATGATGAGGATAAATATCGCAAAAAACAGACGGAGCACGTAGCCCGGGACATGCGATGCTAAAATCCCCCCGACAAGCCCGCCGAAGATCGCGGCAACGCCCATAGGCAGGGCTGTGTGCCATTCCACTGCGCCGTGCCGGTGATGTGCCAGCGCCCCGCTGATCATGGTTGGCAGGATCACGGCGAGCGAGGTGCCGAACGCGATGCGGATTGCAAGCGTGGAATCCATCCCGCCAAGGGTATACAGCCAGAACTGGACCGGCGTCATCAGCGATCCGCCGCCAACGCCAAAGGCCCCGGATTCCAAGCCGGCCACAATGCCTGTCAGAAAAAGGATCGCTGACTGGAGGATCGTATCCATGGCATGCCCCAAAAAATATGCTGCAGAATTATTATCTGGCAGACATCAATAGTCTAACGGGGAAACAACCATGGAAAAACCAGCACTCCTCATCATCGATATGCAGAACGATTTCGTGCTCGAGGGAAAACCGCTGAAGGTGGCGGGTGCACAGGCTGTGATCCCGAAGATCCAGTCCGTGCTCACGGAGTTCAGGAAGCGGTCCCTGCCGGTCTTCCATGTCCTGCGGGTGCACCGGCCAGACGGTTCCGATGTGGAGATCATCCGTAAGGAACGTTTCCGGATGCAGCCATTTGCGGTAGCCGGCACAAAGGGAGCCGCGGTCATCGATGAACTGACGCCCCGCACGGGAGAGTACGTGGTGGAGAAGATCCGGATGAGTGCCTTCATCGGGACCGAACTCGACCTGATGCTCCGGACCCTGGGCGTCACGACCGTATATGTGACCGGTATCCAGACCCCGAACTGCATCCGGACAACGGTTTTCGATGCCATAGCGTATAATTACCCTGTGGTGCTGGTCGACGATGCGGTGGGGGCATCGTCAGATGAGGTGCACCGGGCCAATGTCCGGGACATGCAGAATATCGGTGTGCGGGTCATCAGATCCGGAGAAGTTTCCGGACTGCTCGGCTGAAGAGCAGAGAATTTTTTTCTCTGCAGAAGTCAATGAGAGCGTGAAGGTGTTCGTTCAGGCTTTCGCATTCGCTCTGTCCCCGCCGCTGTGGCAACCCCCGCATTGAGACAATACCAGAAGAGGGTTTTTGCGAGATCCCTGGTGAAACGTGGAGAATCCTATCGCAGTGCGCCCCCCCCATTCCGAGGGGGGCAGGAATGGCGCGAGGGGTTCGATCACCGGAGCAAAAAGGGATTTTCTCCAGCACCGGTACAATATGACTTTTAAGGAACTATCGGGGATTCGCAAATTACAAAGATTTATGTTCTTCTTCATGATATGATGCAATCATTGTATATAGATTGAAAATCCTTGGCAATGAACGGGGATTTCCAACCTGGGAAGCATGAACACCAGCACCCTGCCACATGGTGGCAGGGACAGCAGGTAAATCCCGGCAGATGATTCCTATGACCGATCCTTTCTGTTCTCCAAACCGAAGCACCATGGGTATATGGATCCTGGTTCCGGCTCAAATATTTTCCCGGGCCGGTGCCGGGTCCCTGATCTTGTGCCGGAGCACCGGCACGGCTTTTCCGGCGGGGGGTTGGTGATACCCGATGGCAGGACCCGACATTATCGTAGTTCTTGTTGTCAGCTTCGCAATGGTTGTCATGGCGCTGGCCGCGGTTGTGCAGAAAAACCTTGTCCGGGCTGTTATTGCATACGCTGTCTCCAGTGTCTGTCTTGCACTCTTGTTTTTCATGCTGGCCTCACCATATGCTGCGGTTCTTGAGCTGGTGGTCGGGGGAGGCCTTGTTGCTGTGCTCTTCCTCGTTGCTCTTGTCCTTGCCGGAGGGGAGGAGGGGAGGGTACGCGCATGAACACAAAAAGCGCCTGCGCTGTTCTTCTGGGAACCGCCTTTCTTGTGATTTTTGTTTCACTCGCGGTTCCCGGTGTCATGGCCTGGCCGGCAGTACCTCCGGTATATTCCGGGGTAGGGGCGGCGCTCTGGAAAGACCGCACCTATGAAGCGCTCCTGCAGGGAATGGTGATCCTTGCCGGTGTCTTGTCGGTACTCCTGCTGCTGGGCCTGAAACAGGAGGGGGGGTTGCCCCCATGATGCCGGATCCGGGTACGGTGATCCTGATTGTTGCAGGCATGCTCTTTGCGACAGGGATGGGCTGCCTGATTGCACGCGGTAACCTGATCAAAATGGTGATAGGCCTTGAACTGCTGGGCAAGGGAATCAGCCTCCTCTTTGTTCTCGGAGGTTACCTTTCCGGGGATACCGGCATATCGCAGGCGGTTGTGTTTACCCTGATCGCGATCGAGGCTGTTGTTGCCGGCCTTGCCCTTACCCTTGTCATCCTCGCAAGACGCGTCTGGAAAACATCCGATATCGCTGCGATCTCGCGTCTTTGTCATGGGGGTGCGCGGTGATGGATGTCGCAGCGTGGATGCTCATCCTTATCGTGCTCATCCCGTTTATGGGAACCGGTTTCGTGCTGCTCTTCCGTAACCGCCCGGATGCCCGCGAGGCGGCTTCGCTTGCCGCGGCACTCCTGACGTTCCTCCTCTGTGCTCTTTCCCTCCCATCCGCGTTTGCCCTTCAGCCCCTGTCGACTTCCGCGCTCCAAATCCTTCCCGGTCTCGAAATCCGGTTCACTGCAGATGCACTCGGCCTTCTGTTTGCGACTCTCGCCTCGCTCCTCTGGATCATTACGACAGTATACAATATCGGGTACATGCGGGGACTGCAGGAGCACTCGCAGACCCGGTATTATGCTGCTTTTGCCATAACGATAGGGTCAGTGATGGGCGTTGCCCTCTCATCCAACATCTTCTCCCTCTTCGTCTTTTACGAGATCCTGGCCATTGCTGCCTATCCCCTTGTGGTGCACAAGGAGACGGCGGAGGCGCTTGCAGCGGGGAGGAAATATCTGGTTTATACCCAGTGTGGCGGTGTATCCATCCTTGCCGGCATCATGGCCCTCATCGGGATGGGAAACACCCTTGACTTTGTGCCGGGCGGCAACCCGGGCATTGCCATGATCGCCCCGCAGTTTGCCCGCCTTGCTTTTTTTCTGCTCTTTTTTGGCCTCGGCGTGAAAGCCGCGCTGGTACCCCTGCACGGGTGGCTGCCAAGCGCGATGGTCGCCCCGACGCCGGTGAGCGGGCTCCTGCATGCAGTCGCGGTCGTGAATACCGGGGTTTTTGGTATCCTCAGGCTGCTGTGGTACCTTTTCGGCCCTGATCTGGTAACTGCCCTCGACCTCCGGTATGTTGTGATTGGTATTGCGGTCGTTACCATTATCGTCGGCTCCCTCCTCGCCCTCCTCCAGGACGACTTTAAACTGAGGCTTGCGTACTCAACGGTGAGCCAGCTCAGTTACATGGTGCTGGGTGCCGCGGTGCTCCTGCCCGCAGGAATATCCGGCGTTTCCGATGCCGGGAGAGTTGCAGCCGTCATCGGAGCGACCTACGCTTTCACTGCTCACGCGCTGGGCAAGCTGACCATGTTCTTTGTCGCGGGCACGGTAGCGGTCGAGACCGGGAAGACAAAGATCTCCGAGCTGGACGGTATTGGCAGGAAGATGCCCTGGGAGTTTGCTGCATTCACGCTTGCCGCCCTGAGCATGGCGGGACTGCCCCCCATGGCAGGATTTATTGCGAAATGGTACCTTGGGCTGGGAGTCAGCGCCGGAAATCCCTCACTCTGGTGGATCCTCCTTGTTCTGGTCGGAGCAAGCGTACTGAACCTGGCATATTTCCTTCCCGTCAGTATCAGGGCATTTTACCGGACCGGAGATTCCGAAAGGCTTGCTGTTCGTCCCACTCTTCGCGGGCCTGTTGTGGTAACCGCGTCCCTTGCAGTACTTACGGGTCTGTGGACCGTCTTCCCCTTCAGCCCGTACGCGCTCTGTGTCCAGGTGGCTGCCACGGTGACCCACACGGCAGTCCCTCTCCTGGGAACCATGAGTGCCGGTTCTGCACTGCCGCCGTTCCTTATCTTCCTTATCGGTGCACCTCTCGTGCTCGCCCTGAGTGGCCAGGCCAGAAAGATTGGGCTGATTGTCCTTGGTGGTATTGCGCTGCTCGACGTCCTCCTCCTCCCCGGGGGGTATTTCTCCGCGCACGCTGCAGGTTTTGTCGCGCAATGGAACGTACCCTTCATGGGATATACCCTGACCCTCCTGAGGGTTGACAGCCTCTCCTACCTCACCGGGCTTATCTTCGCCACCATCACCTTTTTTGCCATCCTGTACGCTGCTGCGGTGGCAGCTCCCCGTCTCCACCTCTATGCCCTGCTCTATGCCGGTGCCTCGCTTGGCGTGGTCTTTGCCGGTGACTGGATCACGCTGTTGTTCTTCTGGGAGCTCATGGCAGTGACCTCGACCTTCCTGATCTGGCAGGAGGGCGGGGAGGCGATCGGTGCAGGCTACCGTTACCTCCTCTACCATGGCCTTGGCGGGACCCTGCTCGCGGCTGGTATTGCCCTGCTCTTCATGGGAGGCGGCTCCTCCATAGTCGGACCGCTGGCCGGGATCCCCGCTGCAACGTACCAGCTCTGTGCATCGGTTTTGATTGTTCTGGGTATCGGGGTGAACATCGCGTTCATCCCCCTCCATACCTGGCTTCCCGATGCCTACCCCCGCGCAAACTTTGTTGCCAGTGTATTCCTGAGCGTGTATACCACGAAAGCCGCGGTCTACCTTCTTGCCCGGGCCCAGCCCGGGACGGAATATATCGCCTTCATGGGGGCGTTGATGGCTGTATACGGCGTGATATTCGCGGTCTTCCAGAATGATATGCGCCGTCTCCTCTCCTACCATATCGTTTCGCAGGTAGGGTACATGGTCGCCGGGATCGGTATCCTTGGCTGGCTTGGTGCGGCAGATGCGGTGGGGCAGCTTGGGCTTGACGGGGGCATAGCCCATCTCTTCAACCATATCCTGTACAAAGCCCTCCTGTTCATGGCCATCGGTGTTATCATCTGGAAGACCGGTGAGAATACCCTGAGCCGGGTCGGGGGGCTCCAGAAGAAGATGCCCGTCACCGCGATCGCCTTCTGGATTGCAGCATTCTCGATTGCCGGCGTCCCGCTCTTCAACGGGTTTGTTTCGAAGGGGATGGTGCTCCTGGCTGCGGAGCACACCAGCATCTGGCTGTGGGTTCTTCTGGAGATTGCATCCTTCGGTACGTTTGTCTCGTTCCTTAAGCTTGGGTATTTCGCATTCCTGCGGCCGGGCAGGACCGAGGCCGCTGACCCGCCGCTTCTCATGCAGGCAGGCATGCTGGGAACGGCTGCCCTGTGCATCATCATCGGGGTCTGGCCATCATTCCTGTACGCTCTCCTGCCCTATCCGACAAGCTACAGTGCATATGATCTGACACATGTCGTGACTGCCCTTTTCGTCCTCGGAGCCGCCGCCCTCTTCTTCTTCACGGTCGGGAAAAAGGTCCTTGAGCCCCACGATGTCCCGCAGGGGGACTTCGATCTCCTGTATGAAAAGGCATGTCACAGCGTCTGCCTTGCTGCCCGCGGAATCCAGGAATTTTTCAGGATACTGTACGGGTTTGCAGTTGCCGGTATCCGGGTTTTATTCATTGCCGGGACCGTTGCCATGGGCATGGAGAACCGGGACGCGAACTGGAACATTGCACTATTTGTGGGGGTTCTTGTCGCCCTGGTCACCGTGGTTATCCTGGGGGCGGGGCCATGAACCCGGTTGACATCGCCGGGTTCATGCCCTTTTTCATCGCGGTCTGTGGTATCGGGATGTATTTCATCGCAAAACTCCTGCCGGCAAACCTCCGCCACTGGTGCGGGACCCTGACAGGATTCGTCCTCCTGGCGGTCTTCTGCCTGCTCCTGTCAGCCCTCTTCCAGCACATGGCGTACCCCGCGATCTCCTACATCGGCCTGACCGGAGGTCTTCTGGTAACCGGTATCGGGGCCGTTGCCGCATGGGCGTCTGCGGGAACTCTTGATCCCAAAGGGTCCGTCCAGTTCTATTACCCGCTCTTCCTCTTTGCCCTTGCCGGTGCCATGGCTGTCGGGTTTGCGACAGACCTCTTCACCATCTTTGTCCTCGTTGAGCTGTCGGCAGTCCCGGTCTATGCTCTCTGTGCGTACAACTACCGGACAGACCCTGCTGCCCTGTCGGCAGCAATGAAATATCTCCTGCAGGGGGTCGTGGGTACCCTGACCGCCCTTCTTGGCGTCAGTCTCCTGTTTATTGAAGGTCAAACCCTGACAATAACTCTGCTCCCGGCCGCCCTTGCCGGTGCAGACCCCCGTATCGTCCTGTTCGCGGCCCTCCTAATTCTGCTCGGGTATGGCGTAAAACTGGGGATCGTGCCCCTTCATACGTGGCTGCCGGATGTTTACGCCCGGGCGCCGGTCGGTGTCACTGCCATCATGGTAGGACCGACGAAGATCGGGGTCCTTATCGCAATGGTCCTGTCGCTCTCCGCCCTGCCAGCAGAAGGAACGCTGCCATGGACGCTGGGTCTCGTCATCACGTTTTTTGCCGTTGTCACGATGACCGCGGGCAATCTTCTCGCTCTCAGTCAGACAGACCTCCGGTATATACTCTCCTATTCGAGCATTGCCCAGATGGGATATATCCTGCTGGGATTCGGGATTGGCCTGATATACAACCTGCCCCTCGGCTTCACTGCCGGTCTCTATTATGCCATTGCCTATGCCATGATGAAGTCCGGTGCGTTCTTTGCAACGGACGCATTTGCACGCGATGCAGGATCTTTCAGAACAGCATCGATGGGAGGACTTGGGGCACAGCACCCGCTCCTTGGATTATCCATGATTGTGTTTATCTTCGGGCTGATAGGGGTCCCTTTTACCTCCGGTTTTCTCGGCAAACTGCTTCTTGAACAGGCAGGCATGGTGACCTCCATGACGGGGGGGATTGTCCTTGCCCTGATTCTTGCCCTGAACAGCGCGCTCTCCCTCGGTTACTATATCCCGGTCATATCGACCCTCCTTTTCTGTGGCAGGGATAAGGGTGCGTGTCCGGCAAATCCGAAACCATTGCCCCTCACCGTTGTTTCGGCAGTGGTTTTCCTCGCGGTCGTAACGGTCTACCTCGGGCTTTTCCCGGAATCGTTTGAATGGATCTCCCACGCAGCCCGGCAGATCTTTATCGGGGGGGTGCCGTAAATGGTGTCATGGGACCTTCTTACCTCCCCGGTCATCATCATGGCATGCGCACTTGGTACCGGGTATCTGATCTATTCCTGGTCCCGTTCCATTGCCCCGGCCTTTGTCCGGTCCGGCAATAAAACCATGCCTTACGTTGGTGGCGAAATAGGAGAGGCGCAGGTGTGGCAGCCCGGGTATCAGTTCTATTATGTAGCCCTGTTCTTCACGATTGTCCACGTGGCTGCGCTGGTGCTTGCAACCGCTCCGCCCGATGCCCCGCTCTGGGGACCCCTCGGGTACCTGGCTATCATGGCTGTGGCTGTACTGGTTTTGAGGTGGGAACAATGAGGAAACCCCTGTGCAGTCCCGCCCGGCTCTCCTGCCGGCTGATCCCTTTTCATGCCAAGGCATACCGGGATTATCCTGGCAGTGTTCGGATCCATGGATTAATATCCGTGAACGGGGGTGATGGTTAACCATGGCAGTCCCGCAAGCCAGCCCGGGCCAGCGCCTCATGAACTGGGCCAGGGCCAGATCCCCGTGGATAACCGTGTATAACAGCGGCGCCTGCAATGCCTGTGATATTGAGATCATCGCCTGCCTGATGCCCCGTTTCGATGTCGAGCGTTTTGGGATCCTCGTGAAAGGATCCCCCCGCCACGCGGACATCCTGATCGTCACGGGGCACATCACGCTGAAACAGGCCTCCCGCCTGCGCCGCGTCTGGGAACAGATGCCGGAACCGAAATACGTGATTGCCATGGGCGCCTGCGGTGCATCGGGGGGGGTATTCCATGGCCTGTACCATATGACGGAGAGTGTTGAAAGCGTTCTACCGGTCGATGTCTACGTGGCCGGGTGCCCCCCGAGACCGGACGAGATCGTCAATGCCGTTGTGGCCTGCCTGAACCTGATGAAGGAGGATGCGGCGAATGGCGGGAAGGCGTGGCGGCAGAAAAAACCTGCAACAGGTCCGGATACAGAGGGAAAACGCTCCACGGTGATACCATGACAGGCACGGTTACTCCTGAAACGATACAGGAAATGCTAAGGGATTTCGGAACGGTTGAGCAGGTCAGAAAAAACCGCATCAGGGTTTCTACGGTACCTGGCAGGCTCCACGACGCGATCATGACCTCACAGGCTGTGCTATTCGTCGACCGTCTGATTACCATCAGCGCTGTTGACAACGGGGAAACATTTGAACTGTTGTACCACCTGATCGGCCCGCACCGTATCATCATCACCTTTGTCCTCAATATCCCGCGCAATTCACCGGTGACTCCCACCGTATCGGATATCCTCCCCCCGGCAGGTATCTATGAACGGCAGATCCATGACCTCTTCGGCATCACGTTTGGAGGGCATCCCGGTTTAAAAAAGCTCATGCTGAACGAAGACTGGCCTGAGAACGAACACCCCCTGCGCAAGGACTGGAAACCCGGTCCGGATACGTTTTACGGCGGGATAAAAGTGGAGAGGTCCTAGATGCCCGAAGTTGTCATTCCCATAGGCCCGCAGCACCCTGCTCTCAAGGAGCCGGTCAATTTCAGGGTTATCGCTGACGGGGAAAAGATTGTCCGCCTTGAGCTTGACCTTTCCTATAACCACCGGGGGATCGAGAAAGCGGCCGAGCAGCGGAACTTCATCCGGGTCCTCCCGCTGCTCGAGCGGGTCTGCGGCATCTGCTCGCATTCCCATGCCACGGCTTTTGCCAAGGGAATAGAGGAGATCATGGGCTTGGAGATTCCCCCGCGTGCGAGGTACATCCGTACTATCATCGCCGAGCTCGAGCGGATGCACAGCCACCTCCTCTGGCTGGGTGTGGCAGCACACGAGATCGGGTTCAATACCCTCTTCATGTGGACCTGGCGCGACCGCGAGGCGGTGCAGGATACCCTCGAGGAGATGAGCGGGAACCGGGTCCATTACGGCATGAACGAGATCGGGGGAGTCCGCTGTGACCTGACCGCTGCACAGGTTACTGCTGCCTTGTCCCGTCTGCCCGTACTGGAGGAGCGGATAAAGCAGTATATTGACATGGTGAACAGCCAGGAGACCCTGCTTATCCGGTTCCGTGGCATCGGCAGGATGAGCAGGGAGGAGGCGCTGAAGTACGGGGCGGTCGGCCCGACGGCACGGGCGAGCGGGGTGGATTACGATGTCCGCAGGGACGACCCGTATCTCGCGTACGCGGAGGTGCCCTGGAATGTCGTGACGGATACCCTTGGTGACGTGTACGGCAGGACACGGGTCCGTATCGGCGAACTGTGGGAGAGCACGCAGATTGTCCGGTACTGCCTGGAAAATCTCCCGGAAGGACCGATCCGGGTCGATACGCCGAAAAACGCGCCAAAAGGCGAGATCCTCTCGCGGTACGAAGCCCCGCGGGGGGAACTGGCCCACTATATCCGGACGAACGGCACGGACAGGGTGGAGCGGGTCGATATCCGCACACCGACCCTGGCAAACTGGACCTCGGTGGCGATGTGCCTTGTCAACCAGAACATCGCGGATATACCGGTCATCGTTGCGGCCATCGATCCCTGCCTCTCGTGCACCTCGCGGCTGACGGTTGTGAACAGACGGGATCGACCGCGGGTTGCCGGCCCTCATACCCCCCTCAGCGGGAATCGTCTTTTTGGCAGGAAGGGTGAGGACAGCCCATGACCGATCCCGTGTTCACCCTCCTCTACATCTTCATCTTCCCGGGTTTCGTATTCCTGGTTGCGTACGCCCTCTTCCTCTCCTTCCTGGACCGGAAGATTGCTGCCCGCATGCAGCAACGGGTCGGGCCGCCGTTCTACCAGCCGTTTGCCGACTTTATCAAGATGCTCGGCAAGGAGGTGATTGATCCGGATGGCGTTGACCGGCGGCTCTTTGACGCAATCCCGCCTGTTGTCCTTGCGGCCGTCATGACGGCATTCCTCTATATTCCGGTTATCGGGTACAGCCCGCTCGCATTCCCGGGAGACCTTGTCATGGTACTCTATCTCCTGGCCCTCCCAACGATTGCGCTCTTCCTGCTGGGATGGCTCTCCCGCAACATCTTTTCTGCCATCGGGGGGATCCGGGCAGTCACGCAGCTCTTCATCTACGAGGTGCCGTTCTTCCTTGCGCTCCTCACCCCGGCCATCATGGCTGGCAGCTGGTCGATCTCGGAGATTGTTCTCTGGCAGCAGCACAACCTCTGGCTGGTGTTCCTCCAGCCGATTGGCTTTATTGTGGCATTGATCGGGCTTCAGGCAAAACTTGAGAGGACCCCCTTTGATATCCCCGAAGCAGAGACCGAGATCATTGCCGGGCCATGGACGGAGCTGACCGGGCGCAGGCTTGCCCTCATGCACCTGACTACAGAGATATCGCTGGTGACCGGCAGTGCCCTGATCGCCGCGCTGTTCCTTGGGGGACCCATGATCCCGTGGACATTCTCGGACCCGTGGCTGAACGGTGCTGTTGGTTTCAGCCTCTTCCTGGCCAAGACCCTTGCCATCCTTCTCATTCTGTCCTCGATCAAGGCGGCGACCGGCCGGTTCCGGATCGACCAGCTCAACGAGATCGGCTGGAAATACATAGCCAGTGCGGCGCTGGTGCAGGTCGGTATCGTTCTGGTCATCAACTATCTCTGGGTGACACCATGAGCGTTCTTCGGGAGATGATCGAGAACCTCCTTTCCCGGCCGGTCACGATCCTCTATCCCTGGGCAAAAGTACCGATCCCGGCTACATTCCGCGGACGGGTGGCGATCAGCGATGACAAATGCATCGGCTGTTCGAAATGCTCGCTTGTCTGCCCGGCCCAGGTCATCAGCATGATTGACGGGCCACGGGAGGTGGAATTCAAGGGAAAGACTCTTGACCGGAAGAAACGGCCGCAGGTGAAAGTGTTCAAGTGCATACGCTGCGGACTCTGCGAACGCCACTGCCCGACCGGTGCAATCACCCTGAGTCCCGAGCTCTCACAAACCGGCACCGACCGGGAAATTCTCGTGACATGAACGTGGATTTTACCGATGACGTAAAAAAAAGGCTGGCCGGAGCTTGCCGGATAGCAGTTGTCGGTATTGGCGACGAGTGCTCCGCGTTCGACCGGCTCGGCATGGATGCTGCCCGGCTGCTCCGGAACCGGCTGGTGCCGCAGACCTCGGTTTTTCTTGCCGGAACCGTGCCGGAGAGTGTTACAGCATCTATTCGCCGGTACAAACCCGATCATATCCTCCTGCTGGACGCGGCAGATATGGGTGCCCGGCCCGGCACTATTGCCGTCATCTCCAAAGAAGCTATCAGCGGGACCCTCCTCTCGACCCATGTGATGCCCCTCTCCGTGATCATGGAATACCTGGCCCGGGATTCTTCCGTGGTTGTCACCCTCCTGGGCATTCAGCCGGATCTCGACCGGCCGGAGAGCGGGCTTTCAGATGAAGCCCGGGGGGCACTGAATCGGGACCTGCACCGGCTCTCGAAGATCCTCGCACGGTCAGGATCTCTGGCAAAAAACAAGGGTAAACTACCAGTTTAGCACCCAAGAATCTCTGACAATCCTCCGTCCCCCTTGCGGCCCCCAATGGGGGCAGGAATGGCGCAAGGGGAGTCGATCATAAGGAGAAAAAGAGGTTTTTAAAAAAAGAGCCCGATTGTGAACGAAGCAGGTCTCAATTCCCTGAACCGGTGCCTTCACACCACTCTTGAGGTTGTCGAAGCCTCGATACCCCGGTCCGTGATGATGAACGGGAGAAGACGCTGGGGTGCAGCCGAGTCCTTGATCTTCTGTACAGCCAGGGTCCGTTCGATCTCGGCCTGGCTGATACTGGAATTGAACTCGATGACAACATCAGCCGCCCGCATGATTCTCGTCATATCGATCGGCGGGTGAATACCGGTGTATACGATAACTATCATATTCGCGTTGCGTTTTCTCATCTCATCGCGGGCCTGCCGGAGGAACTTAAGCGCTGCATCAATCCCGAATTTTACGATGATGGTCGAAAGAGAGTCGACGATAATCCTGCTGCCAGCCATCTGGCTCAGGTAAAGGTCCGGGTGCATCTCGGTGGCATCGATCATGCCAGCATCCACATCCCCGTCATTCATCAGGTACGTCCCCTCCTCCTTCTCCTCCGCCTTCCAGAACTGATTGGCTGCAAGATCGACACCGGCAACCGGCGTCCCGTAGATCATGATGAGGGATCCCATGGGAAACCCTCCGTCAAGCAAAAGGTTGAGACCCACGATGCCGGTTGACCGCCGTTTTGCCCTTCCTGTCGCCGGAACATCATTAGTGCGGCTTTTTGTTTCGACCACGATTACTCTGATTGATAACTATATTTTTAGTCCATTATATCTTTTTGGAACAGGTGCGGGTTTTTCGCAGAATATTTGACGGGCGGCTCATTTCGGTAAATCAACGAATCGTTCCCTCAGTTCACGGCGGAGAAGCTTCCACCCGTGTACCCGGGGCAGTGATTTGGTGACCATAATCTTCCGCGGGATCTTGTAGCCTGCCATATGGTCGCGACAATAAGCCTCGAGATCTTTCTCATCGAGTGTCATCCCGGGCCGGATTACAATCGCGGCAACCGGGATCTCGCCCCTGCGTTCATCAGGCACACCGAAGATGGCAACATCTGCGACGGCAGGATGCTGGATTATTACATTTTCAACCTCGGTCGGGTAGATCTTCCAGCCGGACATGATGATCATATCCTTTTTGCGGTCGGTGATGCACAGGATTCCATCAGGGTCGAGGTACCCGATATCGCCCGTGAGGAACCAGCCATCAGGCCGGAACACCTCGCGGGTCGCCTCCGGCAGGTTCCAGTACCCCTTCGCCACGGCCGGCCCCCGGAGGGAAACCTCCCCGCAATCGCCGTACGGGAGCTCCTGCTCCGGATCGGCTGAATCGACGATCCGGATCTCAGTATACCCAACCGCCACCCCTACGCTCTGGTAATCTTTGGTCAGGCGGGGGTACTCAGGGAGCGTGGTGGTACCGGAACCAATCACAATGGTCTCTGAAAGCCCGTACGAGTTTGCGACCGGGATATGGTAGCGCTTATCGAAGGCCTCCCAGACCACCGGCAGGAGCTGGCCTCCGCCGGAGATGATCACCCGGGCGGCCGCGATCTGATCTTCCGTGCCGGGCGGGGAATGGACAAGCGAGTGTATGACCGGCGGCATACCGGCGAGGACGGTGACCTTATACTGCCGGGCAAGCTCGAGATACCGCGGAAGTTCGAACCGCTCCATCATCACATACGTACCCCCGGCGCGGATGACGGCAAGCCCCCATGACAGCCCGACATGACCCATGGGATAGATCCCGAGGTAGACATCGACAGGACGGAGACGGAGGGCATCCCGTTCCGTATCAAGGGCGGTCATCCAGTTGCCGTGGGTGAGCATGGCTCCCTTGGGCCGGCCGGTTGTGCCGGCAGTATACTGGATATGGCAGAGATCCTCGGGTGAGCAGTTCACTGCCCGCGTGTTCTCTGGCACCGGCGGGAACGAGTTCCAGGCAACGGATCCTTCGTACAACCCGCTCGTGCAGATGATGTGGGAGATGGTGGGGGTCTCCTTTCGGATACTGCCGATGATTTCAGCGCCCGCGTGGTCAGTGATGACGGTACAGGCACCGGCATCATTGATGACGTGGAGCAGTTCCTTTCCCCGGTATACAATGTTGGTTGGTACTGCCACGGCACCTATCCGCCAGATGGCAAAATAGCTGATCAGGTACTCGGGAGAACTGTCAAGATAGATACACACCCGGTCACCCTTCTTCACACCCAGCGACAGGAGACCGAGTCCTACCCGGTTCATCTCGTCCCGGAGGCGTTTATAGGAATAGGTCTCGTTTCGCGAGGGGCAGATGAGCGCTGCCTTGGCTTCAGGAACGCTTTTTGCATCGAGGAGGGTGGTAACGTTTGACATGGGACACCTGGTGCTGGGGTTGTTATAAATAAGACGTTGATGTTTATAGGAGTTCATTTTTACGGGTTGGCGAGTGGCTCTGCCGTTCTTTTTTAGATCCCGGTATTGATGACAATAAAGAAGCCGGACGTCCGCTTTTTTAAAAAACCGGCTCTGGAGAAAGCCTCATTTTCTCCCCATGATCGACCCCCCCTGCACCATCCCAGCCCCCATCGGGGGCTCGTGGCGCATTGCGACAGGATTGCCCTCTATTCGCCGGGGAAATCGCAAAATAACATTCCGAGTGATTATCGTAATGCGGGGGCTGCCACAGCGGCGGGGGCTCAGGCGTGAGCAAAAGCCCCCCGGGCGCGCCTGTCCGGTGATTTCTCCAAGAGCCAAAAAGTCACCGGGACGGAATGTTTTTTAAGGTACCTGCCCTGATTAATCAGTCTGACAGTTATGGCAGAAGAGAACCCGCAGCCACAGAATACCGGGGAGCAGCCCTCGCAGGTGCCGCCACAGCAGGCAGTGCAGCAGCCAAAGACCCCGCAGGGCCAGACCAGCTCCGGGCAGCGAAGGAACGATCGCCGGGACCACTCCCGTCATCATCGAGGCCGCAGGGACCAGCCCCGGCGCGACCAGCATCCTTCCCGGCCCGGTGCGCCGGAACAATCCACGGGGCCCGCGGAAAACGTCCAGGATAGTGACGACGAGGAAGAGACCGGGCAGGACCGCACCTCTCCTCAGGGGAGACACCACTATCGCGGCGGCCGGCCTCCCAAGAAGATTATCGAGGAATGGGCAAACGATCCGTACTGTGAGTAGGTTGTTGAAGAACCGTCCTTACTGGGACTCGGGCGAAGTCAGCAGGATTCAACCGGCTTCTTCCTGTTTTAAAGACCATGAGCAATCCTGCCCATGGCATTACGCCGTTACCTTTTCGTCCGGGAAGACTTCCCTGATAAACGTCAAGCCCGGATGCGCGACGGTTGCGATATAAATAGTTACGCATAAATACATCTTAATAATACATATCCGGGAGTATTCATGGCAGACAACGAAATCCAAGCAGCACTGCCTGTTGTGCTGCTGCTCTGTCTCGGGGTGATGGTCTTAAGTGCCGGCTGCCTCAAGGACAGCTCGGTTGATATCACCGGCATCACTGTCGGTGCCCAGAACATAACAGGGTCCGTGGTCACCCTGAACGTTACCTCCGAACTGCAGAATACCTACGGCGTTTCCTCCGGGATCGCCCGGGTCCAGCTCAAGGCGTACGATACCACGAGTGGCCTCGTGGTCGCCGAGAAGACGAGCGATGCCGGGTTCCTTGGTATCCGCGGGTCCGGCTCCGTCTCCCAGACCATTGACCTCCCGCGGACAGGTTCCTACCGCCTTGTCAGCACCGTCTTTGAGAATGGCCAGCGCAAGGGCCAGGGTGAGAAAACCGTCTATAATCTCGAGCGGCTCACTCCCGACATCCAGGAGACCGGCCTGTCCATCACCGACATCGATTTCCTTGTGAAAAAGGTGGCGGGGGACCGGGCAACCATCCAGACTGACATTTATTTCACCAATGACAACCGTGAGCCGAGCGGCGCGTTCGACATCGAAGTGAAGGCAAAAGAGGAAGACGCAAAACTGCTTGCCGACAAGCAGCGTGCCCGTGTGGAGAGCATCCAGCCGGATGCCACCCGGGTGTCCGGTGTTACCCTCTCGGTCCCCGACCAGTATAACTACGTAGTGGAAGTTCTGGTCTGGAAGAACGAGACGATTGTCAAGCGCGGTGAAGGGTATGTACGGCTCAGACCCGGGATGCAGGTTGACAAGGACTCCCAGTTCGTAACAAAACAGATCGAGACCTCGAAGTTTGTCCCGGGTGACGGGTATGACGGGACCGCGGTTGCGATACCCCAGCCGTATCCGGTCACGAGATCTCCGGGTTTTACCATACCCTTGATCCTTGTCGCACTGGGTTCTCTTGCACTCCTGACACACGTGAGGAGATGGAAACGATGACTGAAGACAACAGCAGCACAGAAGTCCCGGAGAATTCGTTCTATATTCCCCCCCAGAAAACACCTGTGACAACCGCTCAAAAACCGGTAGAGAAGAAAACCGGGACCGACTGGATCGGTCTGGCGTACATATTGATCGGGGTGTTCGTGTTGATCGCCGCATTCCAGCTCTATTTCACGATCCAGGAGCTGATCAGGACATGGATCTCGGATCAGTTCGTGCCCATCGCTTCAGCAGTCTATTATCTTGCCGTTATCATTGTCGGGGTCTGGCTGATCCGGGAATATATCCGTAAGCAGTAATCCTCATTTTTTTCACAGGAGAGAACTTCATCTCCCGTAAAAGGCGCCCACCTCCTGCACTACCAATCCCCGCCGGGGTACCGGGTTTAGGGGACACCCCGCAGGTTAAGGGTAGTACACCGGGGAAAGCCCCGGCGGCAGGGGTAATGCCCTCAGACGTGTCCGTGCCCAAAAGAACATTTTGGCTCTGGAGAAAACCTCTTCTTCTCAAAATGATCGCCCCTCCTTGCGCTATCCCCGCCCCCATCGGGGGCTCATGGCCCATTGCGATAGAATTGTCCAATTTTCGTACGGGATATCGCAATGCAGGATCTGCCACAGCAACGGGGGCAGAGCATCAGCGGAGCCAACGGGAGCGTTTGTCCGATGATTTCCCATGAAAATCGAATTCTTTCAGATGTAATGATGGGGTTTGAGAGCCCCATACTCCCGATTATGATTGTTGCGGCCGCCCCCGCGGCGGATTAATGTCTGTTCTCTTTTTAAAAAAATATGAGTTTCTGGAGAACCGGACATGAATGGATCGGCTCACACCATAACCATGAACATTGCTGATATGAGGGCTCCCCTCCTCAGGGCCCCTTGCGGGGCACGGCGTGGCAGTTCCGTGTTTTTTTAAAAAAAACATCCTGCTTTTTATTGATACCGGGTGATTCAAACCCAACGGGAAAACGAAAAGAGTTATGGTTTTTGCTCATCCTTTTTTTCCGGCTTGGGCGGTTTCACGTAGGTAATCGTGAAGGTTTCAATCCCTTTTGCCGCTGCCGGTGCCGTGTACTGCGTGTCCATGGAGAGACATTTTGTGGGGCAGGTATCGACACAGGAGTTGCAGACAACGCAGCGGAACCGGTCGATCTGCCAGGTCTTTGCCTCTTTGTTCAGGATGATCGCCTGCGACGGGCATTTCTTCACGCAGATGCTGCAGGAGATGCATTTGCTCCCGTCATGCACCACGTGTCCCCGCGAGATCGGGGTCTTCTTTGCTGCCTGTGCCGGGTAGAGGATTGTCACCGGCTGTTGCAGGACCGTCCTGAGCGCAGTTCTTACCATCTCAAAAAATGCCATGGTGCTCACCGCTCCGTGCAGCTGATACAGGGGTCGATAGACAATACGATCACCGGGACATCGGCAAGCTCGCATCCCTGCAGCATTTTGATCAGCGGCGGGATATTGGTCAGGGTGGGCGTCCGGATCCTTGACCTCACGAGGAACTTGCTGCCGTTCCCCTTGAGGTAATGGACCAGCTCTCCCCGGGGCTGCTCGGCCCGCGTGAAGTATTCCCCGTCCGGCGCTCCCGTGACCTTCACCTCGACAGGTCCGTCAGGGATCTTACTCACTGCCTGCCGTATGAGATCGGTGGACGTGAAAAGCTCCTTTGCCCTTACGGTACAGCGCGACAGGCAGTCCCCGCAGCTGTCGGTGATAACCGGGACATTGAGCCGGTCATAGGCACCATACCCCAGCTTTCTCATATCGATGGCAACACCGCTCCCACGTGCCGTCGGCCCGACCGCCCCGAGGTGGTACGCGTCCTCCCTCGATATGACCCCGACATTCCTGAGCCGGTGCCGGACCGAATCGTCGTGCAGGAATACGGTGGTCAGCTCCTTCATCTCCTGGTCGAGAATATCCAGGTCCTTTACCATCTTATCCAGCCTCTCGCTGCTGATATCACGACGGACACCCCCTATCTTGCTGGTGCCCTGGATGACCCGGCCTCCGGTCGTCTCTTCCATGAAGTCGAGGACCCGCTCACGCGTCTTCCAGGCTCCCATGAACAGGTTCTCAAACCCGAACGAATCGGCAAAGCACCCCAGCCAGAGGAGGTGGGAGTGCAGACGGGAGAATTCTGACCAGATTACCCGGAGATACTGCGCCCGCTCTGGTACATCGATCTTCATGATCTGCTCGATCCCCTCGCAGTAGGTGGCGCCATGGACGAAACTGCAGATCCCGCAGGTCCGCTCTGCGACATAGACATACTCGGTAAACTCGCGCTTCTCCACGAGCTTTTCAAAACCCCGGTGGATGTACCCAATGGATGGGATCACGTCCACGACCGTTTCGTCTTCCAGCACAAGGTCGAGGTGGATTGGTTCCGGCAGGACCGGGTGCTGCGGCCCGAACGGGACAATAATCTGTTTGCTCATGGCTTGTCCCCCTTCGTAACGGTGACCGGCGGCTGGCTGAACGGGTACTTCACGCTCGTCCGGAACAGGGTACCCTTGAAATCGATGTTCATGCCCCGGACCTGGATGCCGAAGAGGTCGTGCATCTCGTTCTCGTAGATGAACGAGTTCCAGTACATGCCGGAGATGCTCGGGACCTCGGTATCGGCACTGACGACAATCCGGATATTTTCAAAATGGTAGTCCTTGTCAAAGGAGTAGTTGATCTCATACGTATCTCCTACCTTCGTGCAGCCGATCTGGACGAGGCGGTAGCCTTCATTCCGGTAATGCTCCACGCTGCCGACCAGTTTCCCGACATCGATAATCGTTGTAGCCTGTGCCTGAGCGGTCATACCGCCTCACCCGCCTTTATGCTGCCCGCACTTCCTTTCTCGAGCATCTTTGCCCGCTTCTGTTCGAGGATCCCCAGTGCGGTCACGACGCCGTCGATGATCGATTCCGGCCGTGCCGCACACCCGGGCACCCAGACATCGACCGGGATGATCTTGTCAATCCCGCCCTGGACATTGTAACACTCGCGGAAGATGCCTCCCGATGCGGCGCAGATGCCGATCGCCACCACGACTTTTGGTTCCGGTATCATGTCGTACACGTTCTTTAACGGTACCTTGTTCCGCTCGTTGACGCTGCCCGTACAGAGCAGGATATCCGCATGCTTGGGATTGCCGGTGTTGACGATCCCAAACCGTTCGACATCGAAGACCGGGGTCAGGGCGGCGAGTATCTCAATATCACAGCCATTGCACGATGATGCGTTGTAATGGACAATCCAGGGGGATTTTTGTAAGTAGGTCATGGCACCACCACCATCCCGAGATAATATAACACCCCGAGATTGACAATACCGAGGGTCCCGGCAATGATCCACGCAGTCCGGAGCATGAGCTGCCATTTTACCCGGGACATGGTGTTATCGATCAGGATCTCGAGGAAGTACGCGACAAGGATCGCGGCTACCGCAATGAGCGGGTTCCAGGCAAAGAAGAGCCAGATGACCCCCAGCAGGAAGACGTACTCGTACCAGTGGGCAATCTCGATCTTGGCGAAGTTGGGGCCGGCGAAATCCGTGGTAACCCCCTTGACGATCTCCTGGTGGGCATGGTGCGACGTGGAGATGTCGAAGGGGGACTTGCGGAGTTTTATGGTCAGCACAATGAGGTAGCCGATGAATACACCCGGGAGGTAGAGGATGATTGGGACCGTTGAGGCTGCTATGGTGCTGACAAAGAAGCTCTTCGTCACCATGTACATCCCCACGGCGGTCAGGATGATCATCGGTTCATAGGCAATGATCTGGAGAAGTTCGCGCTCCGCGCCCACGTGGCTGTAGGGGGAGTACGAGGCGTACGCCCCGAGCACGATAAAGATATGGGACAGGGTGAACGCAAATATCACGAGCAGCATGTCCCCTCCCGAGAAGAACAGGGCTCCTGCCACAACCATGAAGACGACATAGCTCAGGACGTAAAAGTTCTGGCTTGCCGTGACCACCGGATTCTCTTTTTCGAAGAGTTTTCCCACATCATAGAACGGCTGGAGGATCGGCGGTCCGACCCGCCCCTGCATCCGCGCCGTCACCTTCCGGTCAATCCCGGCGATCAGGCCGCCGAGGATTGGTGCAACAAGGATATACACCAGTGCATAGAAAACCGGCAGGAATGGTTCGGGTATCACAGGACCACCCCCAGGAGCAGGATGCCGGCAATGAGGAGCAACCCCCAGCAACACGACGCGCCAATCATGAAGAGCCGTTCCTCGCCAAAGGTCTTTTCAAGGTAGTAGTTGGAGAGCACGATCTCACGGGAGGTTCCGATGGAACCGGCAAAATGCATGGGACCGTCCATTGGTCTTCCTCCCATGTAGGGCAGGGCCGGGGATTGCCCATTCTTCCCGTACAGGAGCATGGAGAACGGCATGATCATCAGGAGACAGAGCATCATGATCATGATCGTGAGGTTGGCCTGCGCAAGCCGGGCGGTCTGGCCGTAGATATTCAGGACGAACGGCTCAATCAGGATTGAAGAGATGAGCGGGAAGATGAGGCAGACGAGAACAACCAGCCCGGTCAGGATATAGAGCACCATCCACTTCTCCTTTGCCACCGTGTCCTCGATGACGGTCTGGTCCCGCATCACCGAGATGATCTTGCCCATCCACTTGCTCCAGAAGAAGACGGTCGCTGAACCGCCGAAGGCAAGGATCCCGATGAAGATCAGGCCGAAGGGAGCGGTAATGAACGCCTCGATCGCCGCCCACTTGGAGATGACCATCCCAAAGGGGGCAAGGAACATGCCCGCCATGCCGATGAACATCATGATGGCGATCTTGGGCATCCGGACGATCAGCCCGCCCATGTCCTCGATGTTCCGGCTGCCGATCCGGTTCTCAACCGTCCCGACGCAGAGGAAGAGGAGCGACTTTGCAATCGCGTGGAAGATGATCAGCAGGATCGCTACCCACATCAGGTTATAGGTCCCTACGCCGGCACAGGCAACGATCAGCCCAAGGTTGGCAATAGTCGAGTAGGCCAAAACCTTCTTGGCATTGTTCTGGGATATTGCCATGAAGGATGCGAGGGCAAACGTCATGCCGCCGACCAGTGCAATGATGAGCCCTTCGGTGGTCATGGCAAGCACCGGGGCGAACCTCACGATGATATAGACACCCGCCTTGACCATCGTGCTCGAGTGGAGCAGGGCCGAGACCGGTGTGGGAGCAACCATTGCCCCGACAAGCCACGATGAGAACGGCATCAGGGCTGCCTTGGTGATGCCGGCAAAGCAGATCAGGACGGCTGGCACGAGAGCGATTGCCTTACCGGTCGTGAGCAGGTAGTTCAGGTCCAGCAGCATGCCGGAGGGATCGGAAATTACCAGGTAGATCAGGGCTGCCATGAATGCCACGCCGCCCAGCAGGTTCATCGACAGGGCAAGGAACGAGTTGTTGGTTGCTTCCTCGGTCCCGGAGTACCCGATGAGCAGGAACGAACAGATGGTGGTGATCTCCCAGAAGAAGAAGACCCAGAGCAGGTTGTTGGAGAAGACCAGCCCGAACATGGCCGCAAGGAAGATGAACAGGATACCAAAGAAGATGCCCCGGCGGTCCCGGATCTCCTGGTGACGGGTATGGTATGTCGTCATGTATCCGACGGCATAGACACAGATAAGCGTACCAATGATCCCGATGATCATGGCCATGATGATGGAGAACTGGTCAACAAACAGGTTGTTCTCAACATGGATCCGGCCTGCAAGGTTCATCTCAAACCAGACCAGCATACCTGCCTGCACCAGGATCAGGACACTGGTCAGCGATTTTCGGTATTTAATGCCGAGATAGAGAATGGCTGCTGCCAGGACCATCTCGATAAAGAACATGACCTGGCTGACCGGCTCGGGTGGAATGGAATAGATAAGCGTCCCCTTGTCATAGCCGAGAACGAGAAGTGCAAGAGAACCAATACCGATTGCAATTGCAGAAAGCTGCACGATCAAAGAACGCCCCCAATCCCCGCGCACCACCAACAGGCAGAGCGCCGGGATCAGCGGGAACAGGATGAGACAGAGTAATACATCGAGAATCTGCACCAGATACCCTCCTACCCCAGATATGGGGATTTTTCATTATTAATCATATTGAATTGTGATCGATCGGGGGGGAAACAGGAAAAACCCGAGGGAAATGCTGAAAACTTTCATGAAATGACACGATTCCACGTCTTTTTGGAACCATCTGAAAAATGCGGGTGCCGGTTTTTCCTGGAAAACCGGATCCTGATTTTCGTACGAAAATCGATCACCGGTTTTGAAATGAAAATCGATCGCTGAAAATTTTTTTTGAATCGATCAGCGATTTTTCCGGAAAAATCGAACGCCGATTTCAGAAGTAAAATCGCACAACGCGATCGAAAAACCTGCATCCGGATCGATCGCATCCCGGTCCTGGGACCGTCCTTGTGCATGGCCGGGAATGATTCCGGAGTGCTGCTCCCTATCCGCATTCAGGAGGCTACGGAGCCGGTTCCTTCTGTTACCCCCCGGTTTCCCGGTTCCTGCCCTCCGCTGGCCTGAACCAGAGAGGTTATGCCACCCGGCATCCGGGGATAAAAGTTTAATCTACCAAAAATGCACTAATGATCTCTGAGGATGGGTGGTGAAAGCATTCAGGGTGAGCCCCGGGAACCGTTGCACCCTCCTTTGGTTCCATTCAGGCAGGTTTCTGCCAATACCAATTATTCATACCTGATGTGTCGTCCGGGTCTGCTTCGGACGGTGTCATATGATCCTGCCGGACATAGGGTTCCGTTCCCCCGCAAAAATCATGGAGGATACAGCAGGGAGGTCATGGAATGATCGACGTTGCATTAATAATCGTGATTGCGATATGTGTCATCGCACTGGGTCTTGCGGCTCTCCTGGCGCGTAATCTCCTCTCCCAGGATGAGGGTACGCCCAAGATGCGCGAGGTTGCCGATGCGATCCGGGTGGGTGCGGAAGCATTCATCAAGCGCCAGTACTCGACTATTGCCCTGCTGGCCATCGTATTTGCCGTGGTGATCTTTGCGGTGTATTATCTCACCGGACAGCAGTCGCTTGCCCTTTCTACGGCAGCTGCGTTCATTGTCGGTGCCGCCTGCAGTGCCGTTGCCGGTGTTGTCGCCATGTGGATCGCGGTCAGGACAAACATCCGCACAGCAGCCGCAGCCCAGACAAGTGACGGGAAAGCCCTCGACTTCTCGTTCCGCGGCGGGGCCATCTCCGGCCTGATCATCACCTCGATGTCACTCCTCGGCGTCTCGCTGACGTACATTGCGCTCGGTGCCGACCCGACCCATACCCCGTTCGTCATCATCGGGTTCGGTTTTGGTGCCTCGTTCGTGGCCCTCTTCGCCCAGCTCGGCGGCGGTATTTACACCAAAGCCGCCGATGTCGGTGCAGACCTTGTGGGCAAGGTTGAGGCCGGCATTCCCGAAGACGATGTCCGGAACCCGGCCACCATTGCAGATCTCGTGGGAGATAACGTGGGAGACTGCGCCGGTCGTGGCGCTGACCTCTTCGAGTCCACGGCTGCCGAGAACATCGGTGCCATGATCCTCGGTGTCGCGCTCTTCCCCATTTTCGGGGTAAACGGTATCCTGTTCCCGATCGTCATGTGTGCGCTCGGCCTCCTGGCGAGCATGATCGGCATCCTCTCCGTCAGGGGCAAAGACGGTGCCGATCCCATGGATGCCATGAACCGCGGGTACTACATCACGGCAGTCATCTCAGCGGTATTCCTCTACTTCGGGGTCCAGTGGCTCCTCGGCGCCACCCCCAACTGGATCTACTTCGTACTTGCGGGTCTCGTGGGTATCGCCCTTTCCGTAGCCTTCCTCCGGGTCACCCTCTTCTACACCGACCACCACTACCGCCCGGTGCAGGATATCGCCAATGCCTCTGAGACCGGGGCGGGAACCAACCTTATCATGGGATTCTCGGTCGGTCTTGAGACCACCGCGGCCCCGGCCATCCTGATCGGCGTCTCCCTGCTCCTCTCGTACTGGTGCGGGACCATGACCGGCATCCCGAGCGGCGGCCTGTACGGTACGGCCGTTGCAACCATCGGTATGCTGATGGTCTGTGCCTATGTCCTTACCATGGACACCTTCGGTCCCATTGCAGACAATGCCGGCGGTATCGTCGAGATGAGCCAGGCTCCGGATGAAGTCCGGCACCGCATGGACAAGCTCGATGCAGCCGGCAACAC
>ERZ795055.945-NODE-945-length-24791-cov-4.653137_pt1 | contig 24791 bp, 23 predicted proteins | sample MGYA00375139_ERZ795055 | MGnify/ENA primary metagenome ERZ795055 (study PRJEB30184, sample SAMN05720283) | anaerobic digester metagenome | isolation source: active sludge of municipal wastewater-treating anaerobic digesters | place: USA | collected 2015-01-23 ... | reverse complement strand
CAGGAGCGACATTTTGGATGTCTTGAAGTGCGTTCTTTCAGGGTGATCTGACGTCAGAGGGCTTTTACCAAGGATATTTTTCAGGAGGAGGGCGCTATGGCACGAATTCTTATTATTGATGATGAACAGGATATAAGAGTTCTGCTGAGGGACCTGTTCAAAGGTGCCGGTTATGAGGTCGAGATCGCGGCTAACGGCAAAGAGGCGATGGATTTTTGCAAGGACAAGCAAGTCGATCTGATGATCACCGATATTATTATGCCGGAAATGGAAGGGGTGGAGACCATCGGAAATTTTGTGAAGATGTTCCCTGAGATCAAGATCATCGCAATCTCGGGAGGAGGAAAGATCCATCCTGAGGCCTATCTTGAGACCGTGAGGAATTTCTTTCCGGCTGTTAAACAGACCTTTATGAAGCCTTTTAAGGGGGGAGAAATCCTTCAGGCGGTGCAAAGGCTGATCGGGTCCTGATACTGATGGCGTTCTTAACAACCATTTTTTACAAGGCGGGGATATATGGATTTTCGCATTTATAGAGAAGGCGCGCTGAATTTGATCGCGGCCTTGCTGATCGGCGGGGTTGCATTCTATCTGTCATCGTTTCACCGTATTCTAGACCCGTTGGTTTTAGGGATCATCCTGGGCATGATCGCGAGGCAGGTTTTTTTCAAGTCCGGCAGCAGTGAAAAAATTTTCATTGATCTTTCCTATATCCTCATTGCTGTGGGCATTGTGGCTTATGGCGTGAATTTGAATTTTTCTGAGATGTTGAAGGTCGATTTTTATGTCTGGGGTCAGGTTGTTATCGGAATTTTGCTGATTTTCTGGATCGGGATCATCGCTGGGGAATCCTTAAGGGTTGACGCTCGGCAGATTATTCTGATCTGTGTCGGCACGGCGATCTGCGGGGCGTCTGCGATCGCTCTGATATCTCCTCTCGTGAAGGCAAAATCCAAGGATACCAGTATTGCCTTGTTGGTTATTACGCTTATCGGACTGATTGTTCTTGTGACGTATTTTCTCACCGGGCTGGGGGTGCGGATACCGGAAGAGAGTTTCGCGTTCTTTAGCGCAACGACCCTGCATCAGACCGGGCTTGTCCGATTAGCGGCTTCTTCAGTGAGTCCGGATTGCTTAAGCGCGGCGTTGGCTGTCAAGGCCGTCAGGACCGCCATGATCATTCCGTTGGTTTTCTGCATATCATTCTATATGAACATACGCGAGCACGCTGATTTTTCTGTCCAAATGCTAGTAAAAAATTCTTTTCTGAAAATACCGCTGTTTCTTTGGGGTTTTATCCTGACCGGGGTGCTTTTCGCGTATTTTCCACACAGTTCCGTTTTTGAACAGTCTATGAAAGATTTCAGCGCGTTTTTATGGACCCTGGCCATGACGTCTTTGGGCATGACGGTGGATGTTAAACAGGTTGCCTCATCGTTCCTTCGCCCGTTCGCGCTTGGCTGGATCGTTTGGGCCGTCGTTGTGGGAAATTTTTGTATTGCATTTTTTGGATTGGGGATTTAAGCCCGTTGACCAATAAGGACCTTGAATGAAGACAATAAAAAACTTTTTCTATGTTCCGATCCTGATGGTTATCGCAGTGATCGTGTTATATGCCCGTTTTAATGTGAGGTATTTTGATGGGATTATTCAGGAGCACGCACGGAAAGGGGCTGACGCGGCCTTGCAGCTGAAGGCCAGGATGCTGGTCCAATATGTGAATGACATCAAAGATAAGATCAACGTTCTTTCACTTAATGAATCGGTCATCAAGGTCTCAAGACTTAAGGAGGTTGAGCCTGTTCCGACGCAGGAAGATCTTGAGGAAGTCGGGCGTCTTTTAAAAATGGTCAAAAATTGGGTCAGGGCCGTTTATTGGCTTGATGAAGATGGCGCGGTCAGTAAGGAAATGATCCATGGCATCATCGAGATGAGGCCTTCCCAATTTCAGTCCGGCCTTCAGATGCGGATTCTGTTTGAGACGCATCTGCCGTTTTTTGAAGTGGAATCACTGCCCGATGAGCAGCTTTTATTTATTTTTTTGTCCCCGATCCTTGATAAAGGGGAGGTGATCGGCGCTATTCGGGCAGAAGCTTCTGCCCAGGACATCGTGGAGGACATTTCCATTTCGGGCGGTCCGCGGATGACTTTTCTGCTTGAAAAGCAGAAGTTGCATGGTTTGAAAAGGATGAATGAGGTGTTGGGGTTTGAATTGGAGGCCGAAAAGTTATTTGGACATACGGCAGACGGAATGGAATTCATCGATACTCCAAAAGGGGAGTTTCTGTTTTCCTGGACGTCGGTCGAGATCGATCGCACCAGTCTTTTGCTTGTGACGGCGGAGGATTTCAGTCAAGTCCATCATAAGGTCCTTCAATACAGCCGTTCGATGTTCCTGTTTTCTGAGGTCCTGATCATTTTGCTGATCGCCTCCGCGCATACATTTTTACGATTGAAGGCCCGCACGTTACGGGCGGAGTGGGAAGCTCAGAACGCGCATATTTTAAAAGAGGCTAATGAGCGATTCAAAAAAGAGGCCCAGGAACGTATGGCGGCGCAGAAAGAACTGGACGCGATCAACAAGGAATTAATGCTCAACGAGCAGGCCCTCAAAAAGATGTTGTCGGAACTCGAACAGGCGAACCGCAGCTTGCGCGATGCCCAAAAAGGCCTTCTTCAATCGGAAAAATTGGCTGCCGTCGGACAGCTTGCGGCGGGGGTCGCTCATGAGATCAAGAACCCCTTGGCGGTGATCTTGCTGAGCGTGGAGACGATCGAGGAAAAGATCGCGCAGATGGATGAGCGGTCCGTTCAGCGTTTGGCGATGATCAAGAGGTCCGCCAAGCGCGCGGATAAGGTCGTTCAGGAACTGCTGGCCTTTTCTAAAAGTTCGCTGGAGACGTTTGAGGCCGTCTGTTTGAATGATGTGATCGATGGAGCGATGACCCTGGTCAAAAGCATGGACAAGGCGGTGAACGTCACGTTCCGCTCGAATGATGGGCCCAGGATGGATATCATGGGGGACCGGGTCCTTTTGGAACAGGCATTTGTTAATATATTTCTTAACGCGGTGGACGCATTTGAAGGAGGGGAGGGCGAGGTCTTTATCAAATATTCCGTTGCTGGGGGGGGTGATGCGCTGGTGGAAATTTCGGATACCGGCAAGGGGATACCCGAAGAGAATTTAGCAAAGGTCTTCGATCCGTTTTTTACGACAAAAGATCCCGGGAAAGGTGTGGGGCTGGGTTTAAGCACGGCCCATACTTTGATCACTGAACATAAGGGTTCGATCAGTGTTCAGAGCGAGCTGGGGAAGGGCACAACATTTTTTGTAAAATTTCGCATGAAGTCTTCAACTCAAGCATAAAAGATTGAGCGATGCAGCGGAAGGGGGCGGTTATGGTTTCGGACAGAAAAATATTGATTTTGATCGTCGAAGATGAAGAGGATATACGCACGATCGTTTCTGAAAAACTGAGCGATCTGGGTTATCAGGTCTTTCAGGCCCGTGATGGAGATGAAGGGTTCCGGATGGTCCAGGAATTCAAGCCGGACCTGATCATTTCAGACGTGATCATGCCGAAGTCAGACGGGAACCAGTTCCTTAAGAAAGTCAAGGCTTTGGATTTCGGGAAAGACATCCCGTTTATTGTTGTCACGGCGCGCGGGAAAATGCGTGATTATTTTGAGCTGGTCGGCGTGGATTGTTTTTTTGAGAAACCGTTCGAGCTGAGCCAGCTGATCGAAAAAATAAGGGACGTCTTAAGTAGATCGCTTCCCGGGTTTCAACCTCCGGCTCCGGCAATGCCTCAACAAAAGAGCGGAGCCAAGACAGATGTCGTTATCACGGCACAGGATGAAGCGGTCATTAAGAACACATCGCTGGACCTGGACCCTGATGAGAAACGATTGAAAGAGCCCGAGGAGGGAAAAAAGGCTGAGCTTGTGGCGGCGTCCATGCCGAAGATCGATTCCCAGACAGCTAAAAAGAAGGTGGTTGTGCTTGAGAAGGAAATAGCGCCATATCATGTTTTGCAGAATGTCTTTCTTGCTTGTGATTGCGCTGTTGAGCTGGTCCTGGGGTATAACGAATGCATAAAAGAAGTCCAGCGGCTTAGGCCCGACCTGATCGTGTTGCGGAATATGCCGAATTTTATTGACGCCGAAAAATTAGCCGCTGAGATTAAGGGCAGAATGCCTCTAAAGGATGTTCCAGTGATCGTATATAGCGGTCTGACTCAGAAAGTGTCTGAGGGGCATGGTTCAAGCGGGGGAGAGATTTTGAGCGCGGAAGGGACGGAAGTGGTCCGCATCGCAAAACGGATTTTAACAGGCGCATGAGCGGGGGCATAAAATGGGCGTTCTTTTTGGGCTTTTCCTCAAGGTGTTTTTGCTTGTTTTCTGGCCTGCGGTCCTGGCTTTTCTTCCGATCGTCATATATTTGATCTTTAATCCCTTGGCGTCTTACCGTGCTGAGACGGCGCGCAAGATCGGGATTTTCCTGGTTTCCAAAGAGTTTTCTTTAAGGAGAGAGAAAAAAACGCGTGTCCGTGGCGCGGTGATCATTTATGGGATCTGTTTTTGGCTCATCCTGATCCTGTATCTTTTTAATTTTCTGCAACGCGGCCGTTTTGAGATCGATCCATTTAATATTCTTTCAACGGTTTCCATTGTTCTATTTTGTTTTGCGATTGCGACGTATCTTCCCTTTGCCTATTATTTGATCTTAAAAAATCCTTTGCGCTATGCGGAAGAGGGAAAGATCTTTCACAGGATATTCTTTGCCTATGGGGCAGGGATCTTCATGTTTTCGTGTATCTATGTGTTGAACTGGTTAAGGAACCGCGGCATTTTTCTTGAATTTAAGGAAACATTGTTCTCGATCTTTACGGTGATCCTTTCTTCGGCGGCGCTCGCCTATTTGCCGATTTTGTTTTATGTTTTTGTCCTTTTAGCGAATCCTTTTAAGCAGAAAAAAGTGCGCGCCAGCGTTATTTTCATTATTTACAGCACATGCTTTCTGATCTTTTCGTTTTTATACATTCACGGCTGGCTGGCAGAACGGAATCTGGCTGGAATTTTATAGGCAGGGACAAATGGTTTTCATGCTTCGCAGAAACCCCCATTTTTTCTTTACAGGCGGATGCTCTAATTTTAAAATGAAATTATCCGGCAAAGCAGTGTGCCTTTGAATAACCAGAATTCAAGATCGGATCTTGGAACTGGGAGATTTTCCAAAAGGAGGTTTTGAGGGATGGCTAAAGGAACGGTGAAATGGTTTAATGCGAAAAAAGGCTATGGATTCATTCAATCAGAGGAGGAAAAGGGCGATATTTTTGTGCATTTCAGTGAGATCCAGCAGGATGGCTACAAAAGCCTGGATGAGGGGGATGCGGTTGTATTTGAAGTGTTTAAAGATGATAAGGGCTCCAAAGCTCGCAATGTCGTGAGAGGTTAGACCAAGACCATAAATTCAGATCGTTATTAAAACGGCCCGGATATTCATTCGGGCCTTTTTGTTATACCTTGAAAATCATTGTCTTAGGAATCTTTCGGTTGACATTGCGTTAACTTTGTTTTAGAATAATTTCATCTTAAGAAGGAGGGTATTTCAATGAATGAGCAGAGCGCCATTTCTGATAAATTATTGAGTGATAAAAGGGTTATTGCCGAGATCGATCGCCATTTGTGGATCGAAAGTGAAAAGCTCGGTTATGATATTGGTTTTGAGAACGCGAAGGCGGATTGGTTGAAGAGATTTTCAAAGGCATGGGTCGAATACCATATGCCGGAAGTATTGAAAAGGGCACAGAATGGGAATTCTGCTCCTGTTGCACAATCAGTGCCGGCCGCGAAATCCGCAGCTGTTAATAAAACGCCACGCAAGCGCCACGCAAAGTCATATCTTAGGTAGAATCGTGATTTCTTTCCAAAAGGCCATGGATATCCCATGGCCTTTCGTGCAAAAAAATGTTAACATTTCATGAAATTTTGTGTACAATCGGTCGACATATTGGAAAGATGTTTAACTGTGAAGGGAGCTGTTCATGTCTTTTGAACTTAAACGATTGAAAAAATTCTCTGGTCGCAAAGGGCCGCTGTTATTGATCATTATGGATGGTGTTGGGATCGGCAAACGCGATGAGAGTGATGGCGTTTTTTTGGCGAAGACCCCATGTTTGGATAAATTGATGGGGCAGAAGCTTTACACTCAACTAAAAGCGCACGGAACAGCGGTAGGAATGCCGTCTGATGATGATATGGGAAACAGTGAGGTTGGTCATAACGCGCTCGGTGCCGGAAGGGTGTTCGCGCAGGGGGCAAAGCGTGTCCAGAGCGCCATTGACGACAAAAGCATTTTTAAGACGGATGTTTGGGGTAAGGTGACATCTCCGGCTAAATCGGGAGCGACGCTGCATTTTATCGGTTTATTATCGGATGGGAATGTCCATTCGCACATCGACCATCTTCTTGTCATGCTAAGAACCTGTGCGCAGGAGGGGGTCAAAAAGGTAAGGATCCATGCACTTCAGGATGGCCGGGATGTTTATGAGCGTTCAGCGGTGACCTATATCGAAAAAACAGAAACTGTTTTGAAAGAATTGAATGAAACATACAAAACGGATTATCGCATCGCATCCGGCGGCGGCCGCATGGTCACCACAATGGACCGGTATAATGCTGACTGGAGCGTGGTCAAGCGGGGTTGGGATGCGCATGTTTTAGGTAAGGCCCGGGCGTTTTCTTCAGCTGCAGAAGCAGTCCAGACATATTACGCGGAAGACCCTAAGATCACTGATCAATATTTGGACTCCTTTGTGATCGCGGAGAACGGAAAGCCTGTGGGCGCGATCCAGGACGGGGATACGGTCGTGTTTTTCAATTTTCGGGGAGACCGGGCCATTGAATTGTCGCAGGCGTTTGAAATGGGCAAGGAGTTTGACAAGTTTGACCGTGAGCGTGTCCCGAATGTGTTTTATGCCGGGATGATGGAATATGACGGAGACCTGCATATCCCGGGACACTTTCTTGTTTCGCCTCCGGAAATCGACAAGACGATCGGGCAGTATCTCTGCGCGAATGGCGTCACGTCTTTTGCGATCTCGGAGACGCAAAAATACGGGCATGTGACTTATTTCTGGAACGGGAACAATTCAGGCTACATCGATAAAAGTCAGGAACTTTATGTCGAGATCCCTTCCGACAGGATCCAGTTTGACCGCGCTCCGAAGATGAAGGCTTTTGAGATCACGGAAAAGACCATCGAGCTCCTGAAGTCCGGGAAATTCCGTTTTGGGCGGGTGAATTTCGCTAATGGTGACATGGTCGGCCATACCGGGATCAAGGACGCGGTCATTACTGCGGTCGAAACAGTCGATGCCTGCACACAGAAGCTGATTGATACGGTCTGCGCTCTCGGGGGTGTGGTAGTGGTCACGGCAGACCACGGTAATGCCGATGAGCTTTTCAAGGAAAGCAAGGGAAAGAGAGCGGTCAGTACGGCGCATTCCCTGAACCCTGTTCCCTTCGCGATCATCGATTCAGGATTTAAGGGGGAGTATGAGATCGGCGTTCTCGATAAGCGAGGGCTTTCCAATGTCGCGGCGACTCTTTTGAACTTGCTTGGATTTGAAAAGCCGCAGGACTATGATCCATCCCTGATCTCTTTTAAATAAGGCGGCCTTGAAGCCGGTGCAGATTCCGCAAATTTTTCCTAAAAAGATTTGTTTCTGTCTCCTTGGACGGATATAATCATGACGGTCAACTGAAATTGCAAGGAGGAGGCATGCCCCAGGCGAAGGATATTTACAAGACGCTTTTCAATGAGGTCCCGGTGGCGATCGTGGATTTTGATTATAGCGGCCTTTCTGAAATTCAGCAGAAACTGAAAGGCGTTGAACGCTCCGAGATCCGGCAATATCTTTACAAACATGCAACCCAGATCAAAGCCGTCGCTAAAAAATTCAAGGTCGGTCTCGTCAATGACACCGCATTGTCGTTGTATGGGGTGCGCACGGCGGCCAACTTTTCGGAAGCTTTGGTCCGGGCTTATTGTGGAAAATCCTTTGACGTTTTTGTGGAACAGCTGGTGTCTTTACTCTCCGGGGAGGGCGAGTTTTCGGGTGAACTGAAATGCTCGATCGCCCGAAACCGGCAGCAGGACATTTTTATCCGTGTTTCCGTGCCGAAAAAATATGGGACATCGCTGGGCCATGTCCTGGTGACCCTACAGGATATTACCGCCTGGAAACGGATCGAACGCAAGCTCAGAAAAGAAGCTCAGATCGATGGTATGACGCGTCTTTATAATCAAAGCGCGATCCTTGATAAACTTGATATTGAGCTGATCCGCGCCAAGCGTTACGGCCTTGAATTGTCGTGTATGATGATCGACCTGGATTTTTTTAAGGTCATTAACGACAAGTTCGGCCATCAAAAAGGCGATCAGATCCTCAAGAAGGTCGCGGATATGATCAAGGATTGTTTTCGGAAAGTGGATGTCATCGGACGATATGGCGGGGATGAGTTCGTGGTGATCCTTCCTGAAACAAGCGCGCGTAACGCCAATTTCGCGGCCCAACGGCTGCAGAAGATTTTTGCCAAGACATTGTTCCGGTATAAGAACGTGATCAAATTTTATATTACGTTGAGTATCGGGATCGCCGGTTATTCACCCAAAAAGGCAAAGGACGCCAAGGATCTTTTGGCCTTGGCTGATAACGCGATGTATGATGTCAAGAAGGCAGGGCGCAATGCGATCAAGATCGCGAAAATTTAAGGTCTATCTTTTGTCTAAGGGCCGCTGAAATTTTTTCAGCGGCTTTTTTTCATGATCCATGAACTTCAAATAACAAACATTTCAGCGGGGGCTGTATCGGTCCATATCCTGATCGAACTGTTGGCCAATATCGGGATCGCTCCAGAGCGCGTGATCGAAAAAACAGTGCCGAAACAGGGGGTGTGCCTTTCGGTGTTTTTTGAACGTGAAGGCCGCCTTCAGGAAGTTTTGAAGAAGCTCCGAGCTTGTCATTTGAAGGGAATTCGGATCCGTCAAAAGACTTTGAGGACGGAGGATTGGCGGGACCGCTGGAAAAAAGACCTCAAGCCGTTTAAGCTCACGGACCGTTTTGATGTTGTTCCAGCGTGGAGCAAGTCGCGAAAGCGTTCACCTCGCGAACCGTTATTTTTGGACACGACCCTGGCTTTCGGGACCGGGCTGCATGAGACCACGCGCTTTATGGCATATCTGATCGAGTGGCACAAGGGTCCGTTCAAACGGTTTTTGGATATCGGGACCGGCACGGGGCTTCTTTCGGTCATCGCAGCGAAATGCGGAGCGAAAGAGCTGTGGGCAGTCGATATTGATCCCAACAGTGTCGTGACGGCCCAGGAGAACATGAAAGCCAATCATTTGGAATTTGACTCGGTCCGGTCCGGGGATTTCAGGCAGATCATCCTTGAGGGAGTCTTTGATTATGTCGCGGCCAATATCATCACGGATGAGCTTATTTCCATGAAAGATAGAATTATCGGAAGCGTCGCCCCTGGCGGAACTTTGGCGGTTTCCGGGATTTCACTAAAGAACCTTGAGCGCTTTCGCCGTTCGTTCAAAAGCCGCGAGCTTGTCTGTCGCCGGATCTTGAGAGGAAAGGCTTGGGCCGCTATTTTATACAAAAAGAAAGTTTCGCATGCCTGATCAACTGAGATCAAAAAAAGGAGCGGATATTTCAACGCGCCTGAGCGAGGTGGGGGTCAGGGAAGAGGACCTTTGTGAAAAGTTTATCCTTGCTTCCGGGCCCGGCGGGCAGAACGTCAACAAGGTGGCGACCTGTGTTGAGCTTTTTCATAAGCCGTCCGGCATCCGTGTTAAGGAATCATCGTTCCGCAGCCAGGCGGCGAACCGCCTCCGCGCTCGGGAGGTCCTGATCGAGAAGCTCAAAGCGCGGAAAGCGGCCTGCCGTCGGGCGGCATCGGCTGAACGTTTCAAAGAAAACGCCCGAAAACGCAAACGTTTACGCAAAGTCCAGGAAGCTGTCCTAGAAAATAAGCGCCAACGTTCGCAGCGTAAGCAGTCCCGTAAGCGCATATCACGCTCCAGCCTCGACCCTTTTCTTTAAAGGACCTTCCGTTTTTGCCGGTTTTAAAACCAATATTTAATATTAATATAAATACTTTTTGAAAAAATGCTGAAAACTGGGTATCATACATCTATGTCTTTTTCCCCGAACTCTCCAAAGTCCTGTCTGCTCGGTATATGCTCCTATAATGAAGGAGACAAGATACGCCGCGTTATCGAAAAGTTCAATGATTTCAGCCGGTATGATGTCCTTCTGATCGATGACGGGTCCACGGATGGATCGATCCGTGCCCTGTCTTTGGACAATCGTATTCGCATGATGCGTAACGAGCGGCCGATGGGGGCTGGTTACGGGACACGGCAGATCATCGATTATGCCAAACAATATGGATACGCGGTCGTCGTTTTTGTTTCCGGCAATGATAAGGATGATGCCGCGGATGTCCCGGCGCTTATGGAGGCGGTCGAGCAGGGGTATGATTTTGTCCAGGGTTCGCGTTATTTGCCGGGAGGGGCGTATGGGAATATGCCGTTCTATCGGCTTTTAGCGACGAAGTATGTGCACCCGTTGTTCTTTTCATTGTTTTCCGGAATGAAGATCACGGACAGCACCAACGGATTTCGCGCTGTCCGGTTGTCTCTTTGCGATGACCCGAGGATCGATCTTGCGCAAGACTGGCTTGATCAGTATGAGCTGGAACCGTATCTTTTTTATAAGGCGATCCGTTTAGGGTATAAGGTCAAGGAAGTTGCCGTGAAGAAAATTTATCCTGATCACAAAGAGGGCTATACGAAGATGAGGCCTTTTTCAGGATGGTGGAGTATTTTACGCCCGCTTTTTTTGCTGGGGATGGGGATCAAAAAATGACGAATACGTCATTCTTCAACCATGAGCGGCTTAGCCGTTTTTTTCTTTTGAGCGTGATCCTTTGCGTTGTTTTTGGCCTTGTTTTTCGGGCCTGGAATATCGCGCAGAATGATTTCGTTTTTTATGATGAGGGGCTGTATTTAAATCACAACCGGGTGCTGGGGCAGATCTTCACGGTGTATTTTCCAAAAAGCCTTTCTGAGTTCGGCAAGGCTCTTTATGCTTATATCAGTTCATGTTTGGCCAGCGGAAAATCGCTGTGGTTCGCCATCGCCGACAGCCGGATCTTTTTTGGGCTTTTCCGGACATGGTTCTACGCGCGGATCATGGCCAGCGTTTTCGGATGTGCGACCCTTTTGATCGTCTACCGTTTTGCCAGGAGATGGTATGCTTCCAAGGCCGTGGCCGGTCTGTCGTTGGCGATCCTGGCGCTTCTGCCGAGCCATGTTTTTTATTCACGGATCGGCATGCAGGAGGCGTTGAGCACGTTTCTGGTCTCGCTGGGACTGTATCTTTATGTTTTCAGCCGGCAGTATAATTGGCGTAGTTTTGTTTCAGGCGCGATCTTCGCGGCCTGTTTTTTTTCAAATTACCGTCTGATCATCCTGCCGGTTCCGATCATCATGGTGGAATTATGGCTGGCATGGTTCGGTTCTAAACGGGTCGATGAAAGGCGTTTGGTCACGGCGCTTCTGATGTTCACCGCGGGGGTGTTTGTGATCGGCAATATCGATAACGGTCGCAACACATTCCTGACCTTTGCCTGGATGTTCCATCAGGCACAAATGGCTGGCGAGGTCTTTCATCCGGTCAATTTTCTCTCATATCCGTATTATTTGTTCCGGCTGGAACACTGGCTGTTCGGGCTGATGTTTTTTTTGAGCTTTTATGGTTTCAAAAAAGGAACGTTCTCAAAAATGCTGCCCATGGTCTTCGTGCTTTTAATGATGGCGATCTTTTCTCTGCCGTCTGAAAAAGGGGCGAGGTACCTGTGCATTACATATCCGTTTATGGCCATGTCCGTGGCTTTCGGGATCGTGTCTTTTTATGAGCGTTTTTCCCGCTGGCAGGCCAAAGCCGCGGTCGCAGGCCTTTGCGTCGCGATGATAGCGGGGCTGGCGGTCAAGTCTTACGCGGTTGCGTTGATCCGGTCGGATTATCGCACATCAGCTGAATATATTTTGAGCCAGGATCCTCAGGCAAAGTGGTTCTCGACGCAGGATATCGTTCAGAGTTTGTATGCTTCGAGGCTGGAGCAGGTCAAACCCTGCCCCAATTCCTTTGAAGGACTGGCGCAAGGGTTGGCGGAAGGGTACCGGTTCTTGGTCATCGACCCGCAGGCGTATGTTTCATGGATCCCCGGCAAGGAGCGCTTTCCGTTCGAGCTGATCGGATATCTGGAATATTTAAAGAGAACCGTTCGGCCGGTCAAAGAATTCTCTCATTTCAGCGATGTGATGCTTGAACGCTTCGTCTTTGAACATTCCGGAAATCTGCTCCAGTCGGTCCATTTTTTGAATGCCGCGAAAAAGGATGGATTTTCCCAGGGCAGACTTTATGTTTATGATGTGAACACGGTTGTCAATTCGATGTTGGCGGCGCTGCTCCGGTCTCAATCTTCAGCGGGAGGGACTCCGTAATGCTCCGAACGGTCTCCTTTCAGGACGCGCTTAAAAATCTGGACCTTCCCGGTTTGCATCGGAACCTGTTCGCTTCACCAGAATGGATCGAAGGGATCATTCGCACGTATGGAACGAAGTTCTTCGTGAAGTATATTGAACAGGATGGCCGCGTTGTCAGTTATATTTTGTATTCCGTTGTTAAGAATTTTTTGGAATGGAAGATCTGCATCGCCTCTTATTGCGATTATTGTGACGGTTATGTGCGTTCGGCCGATGACTGGCGGCAGTTTTTTCAGTCTTTGCGCCAGGAGTATCCTCAGTATCGGATCGCGGTCCGTAATCTGCGTGATCAATACGCGCGTGAGGCGGGTGTTTTTAAAGAGCTTTCGAGGGAACGATTCCATCTTTTGGATGTCAGGCCTCCGATCGAAGAAATACGCCGGCGTATCCAGGATTCTTATAAAGCCGCCATTAGCCAGTCGCAGCGCAAGGGAGTGACGGTGCGTGAATGTCCCAGGTCAGAGTTGAAAAAGTTTTATGAACTGCACCTGAGGGTGCGCAAAAACAAATACCGTGTCTTTCCCCAGCCGTTCTCGTTTTTCAGCAATATCTGGGACCTGTTCATGGAAAAGGGCAATGGATTTTTGCTGGGAGCCTATAATGACCGGGGTGAGTTCATCGGTGGGAATATTTTTCTGGTCTGCGGCGACACGCTGTATTATAAATTCAATACATCCCGTCATGATTCTTTGGCGTTTCGGCCGAACAATATCCTGTTTTGGGAGGGGATCCGTCTGGCAAAGCGGCAGGGGCTTTCGTTCATTGATCTTGGCTCCAGCGGGCATGATCAGACGGGGCTGATCCGTTTTAAGGAGCATGTCGGCGCGCAGGGTTCGGAGATCGTTCACCTGGGCTTTCACCCGGAAGGGTATAAATTCAGCAAAAAACGCATTCTAAAATTCGCGACTTGGTTCTTTACGCTGCCTTGGATGCCGAATGCGATGGTCAAATTAGGCAGCAAGACCATTTACCATTATCTGTCATAAATGCAGCTCAAAGACCTTTTCAATCAGTGGGCGCTGTTTACCGCCGGCCGTTACCGGTCCAACCAATGGCTTTTAAGCAAATGGGACACGCTCGATGGCGTGCCCGTTTCAGAAGAGAAGATCTCCGCCTTATTCGCTCATGTTGACGGGGCGCTTGACCTGAAATCGTGCCGGAGGATCTTGGATGCCGGCTGCGGCGGAGGTTGGATGAGCGAGCGGCTGGGGTCTTCCGAGCGTCAATGCGTGGGGGTGGACATTGCCTTTGAGATGCTCCGCAACAGCGAGCGCAAGAATTCCAGCGTTGTCTGCGCTGATCTTTGCGCGTTGCCCTTTCAGCCGGAAGTTTTTGATGCGGTTCTATGTTATTTTGTGTTCATCAATTTTTTAAATCCTGCTGAGATCAGGCGGGCGGTCGATGAGCTGTTGCGGGTCACAGAACCCGGCGGGAGGATCCTGATCGGCCAGCTCCCGGACAAGAGCCGTTCTGAAGGATATGATGCCGCGAAAGAGGAATACCGCCGGTTTTGTAATGAGCATTTTCCTCATTTGCGTGAAACGCGTGATCAGCACCCGATCCCGATCCAGCTGTATGAAAGGGGTTTTTGGGCATCTCTTTTGGATGAAAAGGACTGTTCATACAAGGTCCGGGATTCTTTTAATCCGTTTTTCAGGCCTGGACAGCCATCAACGGTCAATTGGCGTTTTGACATTGTGATCCAAAAGGCGGACCGATGAACATGATGTCTCATCGTTTGAGTGTTTATATTTTAATGCTGGGCCTGCTCACAGGTTGTGGCTTGCAGGAACGGGTCAAGTTCCATGAGGAACGGGCCATTCTGGGGACGTTTGTTCAGATCGATATTTGTGCGAAGAAGAGGGAGGGCGCAAAGGCCGACAGGGCATTTAAAGATGTCTGGGCCCGTTTTGAGGATATCAATCTCCGGATGAACGCCTATAATCCGGAAAGCGAAGTGGCGAGGCTTCACGGATACAAGACCGGTGAAAATGTTCAGGTCTCGGCAGATATCCTGGAGGTGATCGCGCTTTCCAGGAAAGTCTCCATAGAAACGGGAGGCCTTTTTGACATTACTGTAAGGCCGTTGATCGATGTTTGGAACCGCGCAGGGGAACTTAAAAAAGAGCCGGCATACCAGGAGATCGTTTCTGCTGGTTTGAAGACCGGATCCGAACTGATCGAATTGGTCGATGAGAGGACCATACGCTTTTTATATCCCGGCATGGAGATCGATCTGGGAGGGGTGGCTAAGGGCTATGCCGTGGATGAGGCGGCGCGTATCCTGAGGTCGCATGGTTTTAAGGATTTTTTTATCGATGCAGGGGGAGATGTTTACGCGGCGGGCCTGAATTTGAAAGGGGAACACTGGCGCATCGGGATCCAGCATCCGCGGAAAAAGGACGAATTGCTGGATATTCTATCGATCTCGGACCAGGCGGTGACCACTTCGGGGGATTATGAACGCTTTGTTGAGATCGATGGAAAACATTACTCGCATATCATTGATCCGCGGACGGGCTACCCCCAGGTCGGAAATATCAGTGCCACGGTCATCGCTCCTTCGGCGATGGAAGCCGACGCGTATTCAACAGCGCTGATGATCTGGGATCCGCAGGCGGGGATCGCCTGTTTGGATGGGCTGGGGGAGGGGTTTGCCGCGCTGGTGATCGCAGAGGGGGATGGCGGGCCGCAGTTTTTTTCAAGTCGCGAGTACCGTTCCGTTCAATCAGAGCCTAAAAACTTAAGTTTTTGAAAAAAACCTTATGGGGCGGATAATTTTTGTTATAATACCGCTGCACATAGACGAGAGGAAAAGGAGAATTTATGGAAACGGCCCCCAAGCAGACCATGTCATATAAATACGACGACATCGCTGCGAGCATCGAGCGTTTCGATCCTGATTACAAGGATGATATCACCGAAAAACAATTTTTTGGTTTCCCGCTGAAAGCCGTTCTAGAGGATGAGAAGAGGCTTTTGAATCCTGAGATCCCGTCGGTGGCCTATTTTTCCATGGAATACGGCCTTGCGCCGAGCATTTACAACACATTTTCTTCAGCGCATTCCATGGGTGAGAAAAACCAGTTCTTTACTCACGAGGTCTTTTCCAATTACTGGCTGGCGGATTATATTTTTAAGATCCATATCGATAAAATGCTCGACATCCCGATCTACAGCGGGGGGCTGGGGGTTCTGGCCGGAGATACGATCAAAAGCGCGGCGGACAGGGGCGTGTCTTTCGTTGGATTGGGGATCCTTTGGAACAAGGGGTATTTCAAACAGAATTTCTGGTATAAGCATGGGCAGATCCCGGAGGAGCTTCAGTGGGACCCGGACGCCTATCCCGGGCTGGTCCCGCTTAAGAACATTGTTTATCTGGACACGCGCGAGGGAAGGCTGGCATTGCGCCTTTGGAAATATTATGTTTATAGTTATGACAAAAAGCATGTTTGCCCTCTGGTCCTCTTGGATTCCAATGTCGAGGGCAATCCCGAACATTTTAAGAAACTGACGGATCAGCTCTACCGCAGTGATGATGTGTGGTGGAAGATCTTTCAGCGCTCCATCCTTGGGATCGGCGGCATGAAGGCGCTGGATTCTCTAGGTTACAAAGTGGACCGGTATCACCTCAATGAAGGCCACGCGGCCTTTGCCTTGCTTGAAAAATACATCAGCCTGCAGGACAAATCCCAAATGGAAGAGCACCGTAAGAAATTTATTTTTACTTGCCATACGCCTGTCGCCGCGGGACACGACCGTTTTGGAGTTCATGATCTGTCCCGGGTTTTGACCCAGCCATACATTGACGCGGCCCAGATGTTCGGGAAGGAAAATCCTTCGTCGGACCAGGTCAATCTTACGCTGATGTCCTTGAACAACGCCAGCCGCATGAACGCTGTTGCTCAAAAGCACGGAGAGGTCATGCGCCTGCAGTTTCCGATGTTTAAGGAAAAGATCCAGGCCATCACCAACGGCGTCCATCTTCATACTTGGCTTTCCGAGAGCTTCGCGAAACTTTTCGATAAGTATGACCGGGTGTTCGGGGATTGGCGCAAGGACCAGCACAATCTGCTTAAAGTCCTGGAGCTGAAGAGCGATGCGGCGTTCCGGAAGGATCTTTTTGAGGCCCATCAGCAGAACAAACGGAACATGATCTCCATCATCCGCCATTGGGGCCTGCGGGAGGATGTGTTCACGATCTCCTGGGCCCGGCGGATCGCTTCCTACAAACGTCCCGCTTTGATTTTTCAAGATGTGAAGCAATTGGTCCAGATCGCAAAAGAACAGGGGCCGCTTCAGATCGTTGTGGCTGGTAAGGCCCATCCTAACGATAATCTCGGCGGGGCCCATATCGACAAGATCATGGACCATATCAATGAGCTCAATGAATATCGTGATGATATCCGCGTCCTGCTTTTGGAAAATTATGACACGTATTTCGGAAAACTTTTGAGCAATTCGGTTGATGTCTGGCTGAACAACCCGCTGCCGCCATTCGAGGCCTCGGGCACCAGCGGAATGAAGGCGATCATGAACGGGGTCCTGCAGTGCAGCACGTTGGATGGGTGGGTCGTGGAAGCGGAGAATGACGATATCGGATGGATCTTTGGCTACCGCCACACGGGAACGGACCTGGGGGGTGAGCATGACGCCCGTTTGCAGGAAGACAGCAAAGCTTTGTATGAAGTCTTACGGCAGGCGGTCGCGTTGTATTATCAAACTTATAAAGCCGGACAGTTGAACGCTAAAAGCGCCTGGATCGATAAAATGATCCATTGTATCCAAAGGGCCGCGTTCTTTAATACCGATCGGATGGTTTCGCAGTATGAATCCGAAATGTGGAAATTGCCGTCCTGATTTTCTGGCACAACCGTTTTAAAATAGAGGCTGTTGTTTATGAAGCAATATCTTGAGCTCGTGCAGGATGTTCTTGATCACGGGGAACGCAAGGAAGACCGCACCGGGACCGGAACGCTGTCGATCTTCGGTGTGCAGAAAAAATATGATCTGCGGGAAGGGTTCCCGCTTCTGACCACGAAAAAGGTCCTGTTTGACGCCGTTGTTCATGAATTACTGTGGTTCCTTAAGGGGGCGACCAATATCAATGACGGCCTTAAAGAGCATACTCCGATCTGGAACGCCTGGGCTGATGAACGGGGAGAGCTTGGCCCGATCTACGGTTATCAATGGCGCAAGTGGGAAAGGTTCGCGTGGGATGACGATTCACAGCAATATCGTAAAACGCATATTGATCAGATCAGGGGAGCTATTGACCTTATCAAGAACCAGCCTGATTCCCGTCGTATCATTGTTTCCGCCTGGAATGTCGCAGACCTTGACCGTATGGCGCTTCCGCCATGCCATGCGTTTTTCCAATTTTATGTGATCAACGGCCGTCTGGACTGCCAGCTTTATCAGCGGTCAGCGGATATCGCTTTGGGCGTGCCGTTTAATATCGCCAGTTATTCGTTGCTTTTGATGATGGTGGCCCAGGAGTGTGGGCTGGTCCCCGGGGTCTTTGTCCACACGATCGGGGATGCCCATATTTATTTGAATCATGTGGAAGGATTGCGCCTGCAGTTAACGCGGACGCCGAAGCCGTTGCCTCAAGTCCATATCGCCCATAAGCCGGTCATGGATGTTCAATTCTCGGATATCAAACTTTTAAATTATCAGCATGATGCGTTCATAAAATTTCCGATCGCGGTCTGAAGGAGGGGGGATCCATGAAAGATTTTTCCATCATTGCCGCTATGGATTCACGCCAAGGGATCGGGAAAGGCGGATTATTGCCGTGGCGTTTATCCGCGGACATGGCGCATTTCAAGAGCGTGACGACATCGTCCAAGAGTGGACAACGGAATGCCGTGATCATGGGCCGCAAAACATGGGAATCGATCCCTGAGCGGTTCCGTCCGCTGCCTGAGCGCTTGAATATTGTTCTTACCCATAACACGCGATACGCGCTTCCTGAGGGGGTTTTGCGGGGGTCCTCCTTGCAAGAGGTCCTTTCGAGGGTTTCTCAGATGGCGGATGTCGATCAGGTCTTTGTGATCGGTGGGGCGCAGGTCTATAAAGACGCGATCATGTTGGCGCAGTGTCGCATATTGTATCTTACTGTCATTCACGGTCTTTTTGAATGCGATGCATTCTTTCCTGAAATCCCTTCTGATTTTAAAATTATTTCTTCTGAAGATCCGCAGTCAGAGCAGGGCACAATCTTTCATTTTTCCCTATTTTCAAAATAAAATTGAAAAATGTTTAAAAATTTAGACACTACAAATTAAATTTATTGATTTTTTTAAACAATTATAATATACTTATGGTGGATAAAAGCAAACGATTCATGAACTCCATATGAGAGAGTGTGCTTCATGGACAGTGGTTCGAATGGTCAAAAAAAGCAAATCCTTTTGGTTGACGATGAAAAGGGTTTGACCGACCTTCTGGGAATGCTTTTAGAAACACGAGGCTATGCGGTGGAGGTCGCTGGGACCGCTACGGAAGCCTTACATAAAGCATCTTCAGAATTTGATCTGATTCTGTTGGATTTAATCCTTCCTGATTTCAATGGACTGGAAGTCTGCCGCAAGCTCAAAGAATCCCAAGAGACCGCACATATACCTATTATCATGCTGAGCGCGCAGTCGCTCTCAGAAGATAAGGTCGAAGGCCTGTATCTGGGTGCTGATGATTTTTTGGTGAAGCCTTGCGACCATGAGGAGCTTTTTGCCCGAATGGAAGCGGTCATGCGGAGGGGTCGGTCGTTCTCTTCAAAGAAGGAGGACGATACGATCGTCGTTCAACTGCGGAAGATCCTGGATGAGTCGCTGGTGGTCCCGCATTTTCAACCGATCTATCTTTTTGAACCCTTTTCCCTTTACGGGATCGAGATCTTGAGCCGCCCATCCGTTTCCGGGGTCTTGTCCAACCCGGAAGTTTTTTTTAGAGCGGCATTGCAGTATGGTCTTTACACAGAAATGGAGATCATGGCCTGGTCTTTGGCGTTGGAACGTTTGTCGCGTTCGATCAGCGATGAGAGGATCTTTTTAAATTGCAATCCGTATTTTATTGAGACCGCGAAATTCGAGCGGGTGAAGACGGTCTTTGAGCGACACGAGATCGCTACCAAAAATGTGATCCTGGAGATCACCGAGCGCTCAGCAATCACGGATTTTAAAATGTTTTACGAGCAGTTGGACCGTTATCGGAAATACGGTTTTCATTTCGCGGTGGATGATGTGGGCGGGGGGTATGCCAGCCTTGAGTCCATCGTGCAGACAAAACCCGAGGTCGTTAAGATCGACCGACACATTATTTCTGATCTGGCCAAAGACCCGTTCAAAAAGAGCATTGTGAAATTCATTGTTTCCTTTTGCCGGGAAAACAACATTATTTCCATCGCGGAAGGGGTTGAAACCCGAAGCGATCTGGATGCTGTCCGTGAGCTGGGAGTTTCCTGCGGGCAGGGATTTTATTTGTTTAAACCTACAGCAGAACTGAACTTGTCCCACTTCTCCGATATTCAAAAAAGTTAGTTCCTCACCAGTAATTCTTTTATATTTCTTTTTGCAATTGCATGTTTTGTTGCTATAATTTGTTGGCTTTAATACTAATCTATATATTAATATGCTTAGTCTAATTATTTTATTTTTTGTTGTCATTCTGGCCTCGGCAGTTTGCTCTATGACCGAGGCTGCCTTGCTGAGCCTTCCATCGATCCGTGCGCGCATCCTTTTGGACGAAAAGCGACATGGTTCCAAAGATCTTATGTTTCTCAAAGAGCATATCAGCATGACCATCGCGTCAATCGTTATTGTCAACAATGCGATCAATATCATTGGTTCTATTTTTATCGGCCAGCAAATTGCCAAGAAGTTTGGAGATCAATGGCTGGGCTTGGCGTCAACGGTCTTGACCTTTACGATCATCGTCTGCGGTGAGATCATTCCAAAAACGATCGGGGAGCGTTATAAGGCTCGGGTTTCACTGTACACCGCCAAATTCGTCCGGGTCTTGGTCTGGATCTTGAAGCCGTTCGTGCTTTTTGTGACTTTTGTGACGAGGCCGTTCGTTCTGAACAAAGGGCTTCCCCGTGTCACGGAAGATGAGATCAAAATGATGCTTAAATTGGGACGGGATTCCGGAACGGTCGAAATGGATGAAGCGGTTCTTTGTGACCGGGTCTTTCGGCTCAATGATCTCAGGGCTTTTCAGATCATGAAACCGATCGATCAGATCTTCGCACTTCCAGCGGATAGAACACTGGGAGAACTGCGGGAGGAGATCATTAATTCGCGGTTCAGCCGGCTGGCGGTCTTCGATAAGGACCCGAAAGATTTTGTCGGGATGGTCCAGCACCGCGTGCTGTTGCGAGAGATCGCTAAGGATAATTACAGTGCTAAGCTGCGCGAATTCATGGCGATCCCGATCTTTGTGAATTGGTTCACAAGGGCTGATGAATTACTGGAGAAATTTCAGGTCCATCATCAGCACCTTTTTATCGTGCAGGATACGCATGGCAAAGACGTCGGGCTTGTGACCATGGAAGACGTTTTAGAAGAACTGTTCGGTGAAATTTATGATGAAAAGGATGTTAAGCCAAAAAGTCATCTGAATATCGAAGCGAACGCCAAAGGCGCTGAGGGAATGACCAATGATTTTGAATTGAGGATACGTCATCCGAAGGACGGGGATGATTTTAAAATTCAATAATCGTTCTATTCATGGAGATGGGGGGGGATTTTGGAAACTGCAATCAGACATGATGTGAGCCGTTTTTCAGATGAAGTTATTTATTTTTTTAAACAGGGCACGTTATATCGCGCCTATGAACATTTTGGCGCGCACGTCATGAACGCCCATGGCCAGCCGGGGACCTATTTTGCGGTCTGGGCCCCCAATGCGGCCGCAGTTTCATTGATCGGGGATTTTAACGATTGGGACGCAGACCGGCACCCGTTGGCGCCTCGTTGGGACAGTTCAGGGATATGGGAAGGATTTGTCCCACGGGTTATGCAGGGGGAGATCTACAAATATCACATTCGCTCCCAGCACAATAATTACTGCGTGGACAAGCAGGACCCTTACGGATTTCAATGCGAAGTTCCGCCTCGCACAGCGTCTGTGGTCGGCGACCTTTCTTATAAATGGAACGATCATGGATGGATGAAGCTTCGGCATGAACGCAACGCCCTGGATGCTCCAATGGCGGTTTATGAGCTCCATGTGGGGTCCTGGATGCGCCATGTCGAAGGGAATCGTTATTTATCTTACCGGGAATTGGCGGACCAACTGCCGAATTATATTCGGAATATGGGCTACACTCACGTGGAATTGATGCCTGTGATGGCTCATCCGTTCTACGGTTCATGGGGGTATCAGGTATTGGGATATTTTGCTCCCAGCGGGTTTTACGGAACGCCTCAGGATCTGATGTATCTGATCGACTGCCTTCATCAGGCAGGCATCGGCGTTATCTTAGATTGGGTCCCATCGCATTTCCCGACCGATTCGCACGGTTTAAGTTATTTTGACGGGACGCATCTTTATGAACATGAGGATCCTCGCAAGGGGTTTCATCCGGATTGGAAAAGTTGCATTTTTAATTACGGTCGCGCGGAGGTCAAGAATTTTTTGATTTCCAGTGCGCTCTTTTGGCTGGATAAATATCATGCTGATGGGCTGCGGGTCGATGGGGTGGCATCCATGCTGTATTTGGATTACTCCCGAGAAGACGGGCAGTGGATCCCCAATCAGTACGGGGGACGGGACAATATCGAAGCGATCCATTTGATCAAAACGATGAATGAGGCGATCTATGCGAATTTTCCTGATGTTCAGACGATCGCGGAAGAGTCCACCGATTGGGGAGGGGTTTCGAGACCGACATTTATGGGCGGCCTGGGATTTGGCCTTAAGTGGAATATGGGATGGATGCACGACACCTTGAAATATTTTTCAAAAAACGCCATTCACCGGAAATATCATCATAACGAGTTGACCTTCAGTATGTTGTATGCCTATACCGAAAATTTCGTTCTCTCGTTGTCGCATGACGAAGTCGTGCATGGAAAGTGCTCGCTTTTGTCCAAGATGCCGGGGGATAACTGGCAGAAGTTCGCGAATTTGCGGTTATTGCTTTCTTACATGTATGCTCATCCTGGAAAGAAACTGCTTTTTATGGGATCGGAATTCGGTCAATGGGCGGAATGGTATCACGAACAAAGTCTGGATTGGCATTTGTTGGAATTCGATACTCATAAGGGGATCCAGCATCTGGTCCGTGATCTGAACCATTTATACCGACGGAATCCGGCTTTTTCCGAAAAGGATTTTGACCCGGCGGGGTTTGAATGGATCCATTGCGATGATTGGCAGAACAGCGTCTTGACGTTTCTACGTAAGACCTCCCACAGTATTGAGGATGCGATCCTGGTCGCCTGTAATTTCACTCCTGTTCCCCGGCAACATTATCGTGTGGGCGTCCCGGTTATCGGGTATTGGAAGGAGATCTTCAATTCCGACGCGCCGGTCTACGGCGGAGGAGGAATAGGGAATCTCGGCGGTCTTGAGGCTGAGAATACGCCATATCATGGCCGGCCTTTTTCTTTAGACTTGACCATTCCTCCGTTGGGGGCTGTGTATTTTAAATTAGATGTTTCACAGCGGATGGCCGCGGAGTCTCCAGAATAACGGATGTCAAAAAGGATTTTTGAGAAAGATCGTAATGACCAAAAAGGGGGGCAATCATGAAGGACAAAGTCATTGAAGTGGCCGGAAGAACGTGGCATGAGCTGGGTGTCAAGGGCGAGGCGTCGAGCCGACAGATCGCCAGTGCTTTAAATGAGAATGAGGCGATCGTCAACATGGCTTTGGGATGGCTGGCGAGGGAGGATAAGGTCCGTTATACTCAGGGCCGAAGCGAGATTATGTTCTCACTGGTTGAATCGGAGCTGAATATTTTTCGCGAATTTTATAAGCGTTCAGATCAGAAATCGGAAAAAAGTTTTTGGCGCAAGCTCTTAAAGCGTTTTTAAAACGGCGGCACTAATCAACAGTGGTCAGGAGAAAAACTGAGCTTTTACCGTGTTTTGACTGGCAGACGCGGGACGGCTCGTGAGATCATCTATGAATAAATTTATTTGCATCCATGGGCACTTCTATCAGCCTCCCAGGGAGAACCCCTGGCTGGAAGAGATCGAACTTCAGGATTCCGCTTTTCCATATGCTAATTGGAACAAGCGCATCACGGATGAATGCTATGCCCCCAACGTCGCTTCGCGCATCCTTGGGTCAGAGGGAAAGATCACGGATATCGTGAATAATTATTCCAAGATCAGTTTCAATTTCGGCCCCACGTTACTTTCTTGGATGGAACGGGAAGAGCCCGACATTTATTTAGCTATTTTAAAGGCTGATAAATCCAGCCAGCATTTTTTTAACGGTCACGGCGGGGCGATCGCTCAGGCCTACAATCATATGATCATGCCGTTAGCCAATGCTCGCGATAAGCAGACCCAGGTTATCTGGGGGATCCGGGATTTCGAATACCGTTTCAAGCGTGAGCCGGAAGGGATGTGGCTTCCTGAAACCGCCGTGGACATGGAAACTCTGGAGATCTTGGCGCAATATGGCATTCGATTCACTATCTTGGCTCCGTATCAGGCGAAGGCGTTTCGCAAGATAGACGAGAAGGATTGGACGGTCGTAAAGGATGCGGGTGGTGTGGTCGATTGCCAGCAGCCGTACATTTGTCGTCTTCCAAGCGGACGATCGATCGTTATTTTCTTTTATGATGGGCCGATCTCCCATGATATCGCTTTTTCGGGCCTGTTGGGAAATGGGGAGGCTTTCGCCGGCCGTCTTTTTAATGCCGCTGCCGCCTCAGATGAGCGGCCGCGGTTAGTGAATGTGGCTACCGACGGTGAAACATACGGGCACCATCATCGTTTCGGTAATATGGCGTTATCGTACTGTTTGCATTATATTGAGCAAAAGCAGGCTGCGGTTATTACGGTTTTTGGGGAATATCTTGAAAAACATCCGCCGGAGCATGAGGTGGAGATCGTCGAACAATCGTCCTGGAGTTGTTCTCACGGGGTGGAGCGCTGGCGCTCGAACTGCGGATCTTGCATCGGAGGGCATGCGGGACGGGACC
>ERZ795055.943-NODE-943-length-24794-cov-4.931808_pt1 | contig 24794 bp, 19 predicted proteins | sample MGYA00375139_ERZ795055 | MGnify/ENA primary metagenome ERZ795055 (study PRJEB30184, sample SAMN05720283) | anaerobic digester metagenome | isolation source: active sludge of municipal wastewater-treating anaerobic digesters | place: USA | collected 2015-01-23 ... | reverse complement strand
AGCAAAAATAATTAGGCCGGCATACGCGATAGAATACGATTATGCGAACCCTACGCAGTTAAAGCCGACGCTCGAGACAAAGCTTGTAGAGCGGCTCTATCTCGCCGGCCAGATAAACGGGACGAGCGGCTATGAAGAAGCTGCGGCGCAAGGACTTATGGCAGGCGTGAATTCGGTTTTGCAGCTTGATGGCAAACAGCCGTTCATATTGAAAAGATCAGAAGCGTACATAGGTGTACTGATAGATGACCTTGTCACAAAAGGAACGGCCGAGCCGTACCGGATGTTCACATCTCGCGCAGAGTATCGCTTGCTTCTCCGTCAGGATAATGCCGATCTTAGGTTAATGGACTATGGGCACGAGCTTGGATTAATAGATAGTATGATGCACGCAAGACTATGCGCGAAGCGCGAGTGCCTGGACAATATTATGAGGCTGAAAAACAAAGACATTTCCGATAGTATAATACGAGATATCTCAGAAAAACGCTATCAGGCAATTGATGCGGTTGATAATAACCCGGCCTCTCTCGATCGATTCGCAGGTGAGGTAACCGAGCAGTTTAGAATAGAAACAAAATATAAAGGATATATTCAGAGACAGCTTGACCAGGCAGAAAGGTTCAAACGTCTTGAGGATAAGACCGTTCCTGATGGTTTCGACTTCTCTGCAATAAAGGGCCTCAAGAAAGAGTCGATGGAAAAACTGATTAAGATAAAACCGAAATCTGTCGGTCAGGCTTCGCGTATCTCCGGTATTACCCCCGCCGATATCTCTATACTCTTGGTATGGCTTGAGCGTCGTCGCTCGGCACAGCCGCAAGATTGATAAGCACGCAGCGCACATCTCCTATTTGTTCCACGTGGAACACCGCCAGGCACCGTTTAGCACCTGCCACTCTGTGTCGAAATTATCAGAATAAAATAAAGCAGATTCCCAATAGGGTTCATCTGTTGATCACAATGTTCCACGTGGAACATGGGAGACATTCCTTGTCTGCCACCCCGCAGTTGAATGGTTACTTCATCTACAACAAAAACATTGACAGTATTTATTATGATGATACAATAACGCGCAATGGGAAAGATCATAGCAATTGCCAATCAAAAAGGCGGCGTCGGCAAGACAACGACAGCCGTCAACCTTGCCGCGATCCTCTCGAAAGCTGATAAAAAGGTTCTTCTCATCGATATCGATGCCCAGGGTAATGCAACGAGCGGACTCGGTGTCGATCAGGCGAAAATAGAAAAGAGCGTCTATACTCTCCTGATAGATCGTGCGGATGCGGCAACGTGTGTGCAGAAGACGGCCTTCGATAATCTTGACATAATCCCTTCCGATAGAAATCTTGCCGGTGCCGATATCGAACTTGTTAACATAGCAGATCGAGAATATATTTTGAAGAAAGCGATTTCATCAGTGCGCGGCAATTACGATTTCGTCATATTAGATTGTCCGCCTTCGCTGGGCCTTCTGACCGTTAATGCGCTTACGGCGTCCGATTCGGTTATTATGCCGATACAGACGGAATATTATGCCCTTGAAGGCTTGAGCCAGCTGTTGTCAACGGTCGAACTGGTGAAGCAGAATCTTAATCCGGCCTTAAATATAGAAGGCATTTTGCTTACCATGTCTGACATCAGGACAAACCTTTCCAGGGAAGTGATCAAGGAAGTGAAGACGCATTTTCCGGAGAAAGTCTATAACACGATAATCCCGAGAAATGTAAGATTAAGCGAGGCTCCGAGCTTCGGAAAACCGATCATTCACTATGACATCAGGTCGCAGGGGGCGGAGAGCTATTTGTCCTTTGCCAAGGAGATCTTGGATAAACACGGCAACAACTAATCTGTAAGTAATTGCCCTGCAGTTATTTATAACGGAGTAACAATGGAGATAAAACCGGTTCTTGGCAGAGGATTGTCGGCGCTCATCCCCGAAAAAGAGAAAGTAAAGAAAGAGACAGGCACGTTACAGCTTTCCATAGAGACCGTTAAGAAAGGCGAGTACCAGCCTCGTATCAATTTCAACCAGGAAGCGCATAAAGAGCTGGTCGATTCCATAAAGAAGCAAGGGGTCATACAGCCGATTATCGTGCGTCCGTCCAACGGGCAATATGAGCTGATAGCCGGTGAGCGGCGTTTGCGCGCGGCCCAGGACGCGGGACTCTCGACGATACCGGCAATCATCAGGGATGTGTCGAATAAAGAGGCGATGGAACTGGCGATAATCGAGAATGTCGTGCGCGAGGATCTCGATCCGATCGAAGAGGCGAAAGGGTACAACCGCCTGATCAAGGAGTTCGGCATGACGCAGGACTCGATCGCCGACGAGGTCGGCAAGGACCGGTCCAGCATCGCGAACTCGCTCCGCCTTCTGCGCTTGCCCGAAAACATCAAGGAGCTAGTATCGCAGGGGCTGCTCTCGGTCGGCCACGCGAAGGTGCTCCTGATGTTCGGCGACGACCCGCAGATCGAGAGCATCTGCAAGCAGATCGTTAACAAGAACCTTTCCGTCAGGGAGACAGAGCGGCTTATCGAGCGGTTCCGCACGAAGCCGGTGAACAAGCGCTCCAAGGCGAAGAAAGACACGCAGCTCTCCTATATAGAAGAGGAGCTGAAGCGCAAATTTGCCACGTCGGTGAAGATCTGGCAGGGGGCGAAGGCGGGGAAGATCATCATCGAATATTATTCGAAAGACGATCTCGAGCGGCTCATCGATCTCCTCAAGATAAAGTTATAATACGTACGGCTTCTTCAGAGACAGATCCCCTACAGGAAAGCGACAGTCTGTTAGGACACCTATGGAAGAAACACGTCGGCAGGAAAACCCCGAGCGGCTGAAGAAGGCCAAAGAGTACGAAAAGATACACAATAAGCTTTTCGTGCTGGACATCGCCCTTTCGCTGATCGTTATCGTCGTGTTCATTTTCTCCGGCCTGTCGCAGTTCCTTGCATCGCAGATCGCGCGCTTCGTATCGAATATCTGGCTGACGGTCGGCCTCTACGTGCTGGTCTGCTATGTCGCCAGCGCCTTCCTGTTCCTGCCGCTCAATTTTTTTTCCGGATACATCCTCGAGCACCGCTTCGGTCTCTCCAACGAGACCAAGAAGATGTGGGCGGCGGATTTCTTCAAGAACTTCGGCATCAATCTGGTGCTCATGACCGTGCTGGGAGAGTCGCTGCATCTCTTCGTTCGGCATGCGGGCGGCTGGTGGTGGGTATGGGCCGGCACATTCTGGCTATTGCTGGGCGTGCTGATCAGCAATATCTTTCCGGTGGTCATCCTCCCGATGTTCTATAAGGTCAAGCCGCTCGGCGATCAGGACCTAGTCGGGCGTCTCGTCCGGATGTCAGAGGCGGTCAAAGCGAAAATTCTCGGCGTCTTCGAGATGGACATGAGCAGGAAATCGAAAAAGGCCAACGCGATGTTCGCGGGAGTCGGCAACACCAAGCGGATCATCCTCACCGACACGCTGGTGAGGGATTATACGCACGAGGAGATCGAATCGGTCCTCGCCCATGAACTGGGGCACTTCTACCATCGCCACATCTGGAAGCTGCTGGGCGTTTCCGCCGCTGCGACGTTTGCCGGGCTGTACCTGACCAGCATCCTGCTCGATCTCCTGGTGAGGCTCGGCGGGTTCAAGGGGATCGCCGACGTGGCCGCGCTGCCGCTCTTCGCGCTGGTGCTGGCGGTCTTCGGCGTATTCACGATGCCGCTCACAAACACCTATTCGCGCATCCTCGAGAAAGAGGCGGACGTATTCGCCCTCGAGAAAACCGGCAATCCCGCGGCGTTCATCAGCAGCATGAGGAAGCTGGCAAGTCAAAACCTGTCGAACCCCGAGCCGCATCCGGCCGTCGAATTCATCCTCTATACGCACCCGGCGATCTCCAAGCGCATCAAGCTGGCCGAAAGATATCTTAAATAGGGGACGCAGCGATGGCTACCGGTATCCTCTATGTCGTGGGCACTCCGATCGGCAACCTCGAAGACATGACGCTAAGGGCCATTCGTATTCTGAAGTCGGCCTATATCATCGCCTGCGAAGACACGCGTCACACGCAGAAACTCCTCAACCACTACGAGATCCGCGCGAAGACGGAGAGTTATCACAAGTTCAGCGAAAAAAGCAAGAGCGGGAAGTTTATCGCTCTTCTCAAAGACGGCAAAGATGTCGCGCTGGTCTCCGACTCCGGGACGCCGGGCATATCAGACCCCGGGACCGTCCTGATAAAGGAAGCGATCCTACATGGCATTACGGTCGTGCCTGTTCCCGGGCCGTCGGCGGCGATATCGGCGCTGGTGGTATCGGGTTTCGACACAGACCGCTTTTTTTTCGAAGGCTTTTTGCCGCAGAAGTCGATGGCGAAAAAGAAAAGGCTTGCCGACCTTGCATCGGAACGCGCGCCGATCATCCTGTACGAGTCTCCGAACCGCACGGTCGATACGGTAGTGTGCATCCATGAAGCGATGGGCGAACGGCGGATCGTCGTCGCGCGGGAACTGACAAAATATTACGAAGAGGTCATCCGCGGGAAAGCGGGCGATGTCCTGGCGAAAATAAGAGAGGCCGAGATCCAAGGTGAAGTGGTGATCGTCGTCGAGGGGGCTCCGGAGTCTGAAGGGGAAGAGAAGCCGGTCAATATCGAGGAGAAAGTCACGGAAGCGATGCGGAAATTCAACCTGACGAAAAAAGAAGCGATCGTCTTCGTCGCGAAACGGTATAACGTGCAGAAGAGGGAAGTCTACAAGAAATCTATCGGTTGCCCACGAGCGTCGTGAAATCCATCCGCTGCTGTTTGTTCTCGTCGGACTCTTTTGCAGGCCAGAAGACCGAAACGACCACTTTTTTTAGTTTGTCGGTCGATCCGTCGGTCTTGAGGGTTGCCGCGGAAACGTCGACCTTGTATTGATATGATTGCTCAGGGTCTTCGGCTGCCGGGAAATTGGTCTTCGCGACGTTGCCGAGATCGCCGAAGGTCTTTGTGGCCCGGAGCTCTTCCATCTTCATCTCCCCCAACAGCGTCGCTTTCGTTCGGACCGCCGCCTTTTTCGACGACTCGATCCCGACCGGGAAAATAGTCAACACCGCGAGGATCCCGACCGCGAGTATCGCGATCGCCGCGACGATCTCGATGAAGGTGAAGCCGCTCAGCCGCTTTGACCGTTTCATACCGCTATTATATGGCTTCCGAATCTAGGGGAGAAGATTTTTTTATAATACCAGCAAAATTGTACTAGTGGGAGGCAGTCAGTGAGTATCCGCGTCAGCATCGCGAGATTTCCCCCTGCGAGGGAAATCCCGCTCAGCGACAATGCTCGCTCGTCCCGCCTTTGGCGGGACACCGTGCCCGCTCGCATTGTCAATGTGCTGACACGGACACTCACTGCCTGCCTCTGTAACACAGCCAACGCAGTTCTTTGGGGAGCTGCTCCTCACTCACGCAACCATTACAGCGGGTGACAGGGCGGCATTCTTTCAGCACGTTGAGAATTTCTGCGGCTTGGTCGCCGACGGAACGTCGGCGCGCAGAAATTCTCGCCGAGCGAGGGGCCCCGCCGGAGGGACCCGAACGATGCTGAAAGAGTGCCGTCCTGTCAGGCCCCGCTGAAAGCCATTTTGTTTTCAAACTTTCTTATTGACATTATTTCCAAATACGGGATAATTGACCCCTTTCAAGAAGGGGTGTGCCATGAAGACATGCAAGATGGGCCTTATAGGCAAAAAGATCGGGATGACGAAGATTTTCAAAGAGGCTGGCGTGATACCGGTGTCGGTATTGCAGGTTGGGCCGTGCGTGGTCCTCAAGAAGAAGACCGCCGCAGGGAAGGACGCTTACAACGCGATCCAGATCGGGTTTGATGACAAGAAAGAGAAAAAGACGAACAAAGCGGATGCGGGCAACTTTAAAGCCGCAAAGGCCACACCGAAGAAATTCCTGAAAGAGATCAGGCTTAACGATGCGGACGTCGCGAAGTTTGAGGTCGGCCAGGAGATCAAGGTAGCCGATGTGTTCAAGGCCGGCGATCTCGTCGATGTGACCGGTACGTCGATCGGCAAAGGGTTTCAGGGAGTCGTCAAGCGCCACCACATGGCGGGTAACACCTATACGCGCGGTACGCACGAGTATCGTCGGCACGTCGGCGCGGTGGGCTGCCGTTTCCCGCAGCACATCATCAAGGGTAAACGTTTCCCGGGCCATATGGGCAACGTGCGTGTGACGGTGCAGAACCTGAAGATCGTCGATGTGAACGTCGAGGACAATCTTCTCCTCATCCACGGCGCGGTTCCCGGCAAGAACAATTACCTCGTCATCAAGAAGGCGATAAAGATCGCGTAGGCGTTCAGCGCTTGCCGATGCCAACGACATAAACCTCAAAGCTCTCCTTACGGGAGCTTTGAGGTTTTTCCGTTTTACAGGCCCTGAAGAGTTCCGATGTCTTCTTGAAGAGAACGGGCAGGTCAGGACCCTGGAAAACCTTGAAGACGAGGTTTCCTCCCTGTTTCAGAACTGCGGAAGAGAGCTCGACGACTTTCTCGCAGATCCGCAGCGACCGCTGCTGGTCGGTGAACCTGTCACCGGAGGTGTTCGGCGCCGCGTCGCTGATGACGCAGTCAAATACGGGCGCAACCTGCGCGAGGTCTGCGGGGGTAAGCGTCATCAGGTCTTTCCTGAAGAACGTGATCTCTTTCTGGATGTCGGGGAGGACCGGGAGGATATCGACACCGACCACTTTCCCGCTCGCTCCGACCAGCGAACGCGCGTACTTGCTCCACGAGCCGGGGGCGCACCCGATATCGAGGACGGTATCGCCGGGGCGGATGACCCGGTGTTTCTTGTTGATCTCTTCGAGCTTGTAGACCGACCGTGCGGGGAAATCCTCTTTCTTCGCTTTGTGGTAATAGAAATCCTTGATCCGTTCTTTCTTCATGGTTTTCCTGTCCTTTTTGTCCGCGGGCGCGGATGGGATCTCCCGGGCGCGTCGTGTGTGCCGGTCGCACGCCGGCGTAAGGCCGGTGCGGTGCGTTGCAGTATCGCTCTTTGTATTTTCCTTTCGGAGGCCGATCTCGCCACGTGGATCGGCCTGTCCTCGAGGTCCCGTTCCGCGTAGTACATCGCGGTGGCGAGCGTCATCGGCGTCGGGGTGAAATCCTGGATTTGCTCGGGCGTGAATCCGAGCTCGCGCATATAGCGTTCGAGCGCGGCCATGTCGCCCGTCGTTGACCCGGGGAACGAGGAGATGAGATAGGTCACGAGATATTGCTTTTTGCCGAGCTTTCTGTTGATCTCGGCGAATCTCTTCCTGAACTCGTCGAAGACGCCGTTCGGCGGTTTCCGCATCAGCTCGAGGATCCGGTCGACGGAGTGTTCCGGCGCAACCTTGAGCTGGCCGCTGACGTAGTGCCGGCACAGCTCCTCGAGGAAATTGCTCTTTTTGTCGCGCAGGGCCAGGTCGAAACGGACGCCGGTCGACAGGAAGACATGCTTTACTTTCGGGTGCGCGCGGACGCGCGCGAGCATCGCGAGCTGGGCGGAATGGTCGCAGGGAAGCGCCGCGCATATCGCGGCGCCGACGCATTCCTTGCCGCGGCAGCGGCCATGTTCCGCCATCTTCCTGCAGGACGCCATGTACATGTTAGCTGTCGGCCCGCCGATATCGGAGATCGTTCCCCTGAACTCTGTGAGACGGGTTATCTTTTCGACCTCTCGGAGGATCGAATCGGCGCTGCGCGACTGGATGATGTGCCCCTGGTGCGCGGCGATCGAGCAGAAGGTGCAGCTGCCGAGACAGCCGCGGTGGCTGGTGATCGAGAATTGCACCGGGGCGAGCGCCGGGACGCCGCCTGCTGCGTCGTATGACGGGTGCGCGCGGCGATCGAACGGCAGGTCGTAGAGCGCGTCGAGCTCCGCTGTCGCGAGCGGCGCCGCGGGCGGGAGCTGGACTGCATAGCGCCCGAGGCACCCCTGTATTACCGTCCTGCCGTTGAACGGGTCGCACTCCTCGTGAATGAGCCGCGTTGCCTCGATCAGCCGTTCGCGGTCCCGGACGATGTCATCGAACGAGGGGATCTCGACCTGGCTTTCAAAAGCGGCGGTATCTTTTGCGATGAACGCGGTACCGCGGATATCTCTGAGCGCGTCGATCGTTTCGCCGCGTTGGAGCCTGCGAGCGATCTCGACTATCTGGCGCTCTCCCATACCATACACGAGCAGGTCTGCCTTTGCGTCGAAAAGAATCGGTTTCTTGACGGCGTCATCCCAGAAATCGTAGTGGGCGAACCGGCGGAGGCTCGCCTCGATCCCGCCGATGACGATCGGGAGCTTGCCGAAGGCCTCGCGGACGCGCTGCGCGTAGACGACCGTCGGCCGGTTGGGCCGCAGGCCGGTCTTGCCGCCGGGGGAGTAGTCGTCGGTTGCGCGGAGATTCTTGTAGGGCGTGTAATGGGCGAGCATCGAGTCGATATTGCCGCCCGAGATCCCCGTAAAAAGGCGCGGTTTGCCGCAGGCGAGGAAGGCGGCGGCGGAGCGCCAGTCCGGCTGGGCGATGACGCCGACCCTGAAACCTTCCCGCTCGAGAAGGCGCGAGAGGAGCGCGGCGGCGAACGAGGGGTGGTCGACATAGGCGTCCGCGCTCACGAGGAGGATGTCGATCTCGTCCCATCCCCGGCTGTGCATCTCTTCCTTGTTTGTCGGCAGGAGCATGGTGTTATTGTAACATAGAAGGTTCGTGAACGAGATATTTCTATTGCGCCGCAGCCCAAAAGACATACAATACAGAAGCGGTTCGACAGAAGCGAATCAGCGCGGGATCATCCGTTTATGAGATCAGAAAAGAGAAACCTCAGGATCGCCCTTGCCCAGATCAACCCCACGGTCGGCGATATCGGCGGCAACGTCAAGAAGATCATCTCGTATATTCAGCGCGCCCGGGATGCGGGTGCCGACATTGTCGTCTTTCCGGAACAGGCCGTTCCGGGATATCCCGCCGAGGACATCCTTCTGAAAAAGCAGTTCGTCGACGACAACGCGCGCGGGCTCCGCAAGATCGTCTCGGCGGCGACCGGCATCACGGTCGTGACGGGGTGCATCAGGTCGGCGAAGGGGCACAGTCAGAACGCCGCCGTGGTCGTCCATGAACGGCGCATCGTGGCCACGTACGCGAAGATATGCCTCCCCAACTACGGCGTGTTCGATGAAAAGCGCTACTTCGGCCACGGCGAAGCGCTTACGGTCTTCGTGAAGCACGGCGTCCCGATAGGGCTGACCGTCTGTGAGGATATCTGGGTAGAGGACAGCCCGGCAGAGAAGTACGCCCGCTGCGGCGCGAAGCTGATATTGAACCTGTCCGCGTCGCCGTATCATTACGGCAAGCGGCGCGAACGGGAAGACCTCATCAGGTCGCGCGCCGCAGCGGCGAAGGTCCCTGTGGCGTATGTCAACATGGTCGGCGGGCAGGACGAGATCATCTTCGATGGCGGCAGCATGGTGATCGACCGCTCGGGCGAGGTCGTTGCGTCGGCCCGTCAGTTCGAGGAAGAGCTGCTGTGCGTTGATATGTGCCTCCCGGCGCTTTCTCCCGCCGGATCCGCGCTCGCGAAGAAGGCGGGCGGATTGCCGGTAAACGTCGCGTTGATCGACAGGCTCGGCGACGCGTGCGACCAGCGGCCGATCGAGCATCCCATACAGAAACATCTCAAAGAAGAAGACGAGGTCTACCAGGCGCTGGTTTTGGGGGTGAGAGACTATGTCCGCAAAAACGGGTTCCAGAAGGCGGTGCTGGGGCTTTCGGGCGGGATCGATTCGAGCCTGGTCGCGGCGATCGCCGTCGACGCGATCGGCCAGGAGAACGTGACCGGCGTTTTCATGCCGTCGCGGTATACGTCCGACGAGAGCCGGAAAGACGCGCACGCCCTGGCTGCGAGCCTTGGTATACGCTGCATCACCGTGCCGATCGACCATATATTCGGCATCTACCTGAACGAGATGCGCAAGCCGTTCGCGGGGACGAAGCCCGACATAGCCGAAGAGAACCTGCAGGCGCGTATCAGGGGGAATATCCTGATGGCGTATTCCAACAAGTTCGGCTGGCTGGTGCTCACCACCGGCAACAAGAGCGAGACGAGCGTCGGCTACTGTACGCTGTACGGCGATATGGCCGGCGGCTTCGCCGTGATCAAGGACGTTTTCAAGCAGCGCGTCTACAAGCTCTGCCTGCATCTCAACCTGACGAAGGGCAAAGATATCATCCCGCTGAACGTTATCCGCAAGGAACCGACCGCGGAGCTGCGGAAAAACCAGAAGGACTCGGATACGCTGCCGCCCTATGCGGTGCTCGACCCGATCCTGAAAAACTATATCGAGAAGAACAAAGGGTTCCGGGAGCTGGTGCGGCTGGGGTTCGACAAGCGGACGGTGCGCCGCGTGATCAACATGGTGGATACCAACGAGTACAAGCGGCGGCAGGCGCCCCCGGGGATAAAGATCACGCCGCTCGCCTTCGGGCGGGACCGGCGCTATCCGATCACCAACAAATACCGTATCGTCAACGGCGGCGGCCGGCCGTAATATTTTATTGAAACGTCGTATATGCGCTGATAGTATAAGAGCGTAAGGAGAGAGATCATGAAGAACAATAATTTTCACGATGATGAGCTGATGGACTACATCGCGGACCTGGAAGACGCGCTCCGCGAGATCATAGAGGAACTGCCGGAGTTCCATGACCTGATGGACCTTATCCACCGGCGCCGCGGCAATGTATCGCTGTTTATGGGTTTGCAGGTAACTGACAACCAGCAGAGCAAGACCTGCGCCCGCAAAACAAAGAAGCGAAAAAAAGGCCTGATCAAGAACGTCCCGCTCAAGTTCGAGTTCACGCCGCAGGACAAAAAATTCCTCAAACAGCTGCGGATCGATTCGGATACCTGAGGTTCTTTCCGCATGGCACGTTATCTCGGCGCCCATATGTCGATCGCAGGCGGGTTGGACCAGGCGCCGCTGCGCGCGCAAACCATCGGGATCAACGCCGTCCAGATATTCGTCAAGAGCGCCAACCAGTGGAAGGCGAAACCGCTCACCCCGGCCGAGGTCGATTCATTTAAGAAGAATGTCCGCGCCTGCGGCATAGATGTCATTTTCGGCCACGATTCGTACCTGATCAACCTCGCCGCCCCCGATCCGGCCAACCGCACGAAGTCCGTCGACGCCTTTCAGGTCGAGATGGAACGTTCGGAGGCCCTAGGCCTGTCCTATCTCGTGATGCATCCCGGCTCGCACACCGGCAGCGGCGAAGATGCGGGGATAGGCCGCATCATCGAGTGTTTTGATCAGATACATGCAAAAACCAAAGGCTTCAAGCTGAAGGTCCTGGTGGAGACGACGGCGGGGCAGGGGGATAACGTCGGTTACCGGTTCGAGCATATCGCACAGATCATCGGCGGCGTGAAGGAGAAAAACCGGCTCGGCGTCTGCTTCGACACCTGCCATGTCTACGCGGCCGGCTACAACATCAAGACCGAAGAGGGATACAAGAAGGTGATGGAAGAATTCGATGCGGTCATCGGGCTCGAGAATCTCTGCGCGTTCCACTTGAATGACTCCAAAAAAGGGTGCGGCTCGCGCGTCGACCGCCACGAGCATCTCGGCAAAGGTGAGCTCGGCCTCGCCGTCTTCAAATGCCTGATGAACGACAAACGTTTCGACAGGGTCCCGATGGTCCTCGAGACACCGAAGAGCGAGGACCTGCACGAAGACGTTGAGAACCTCAAAATATTACGCAAGCTAGCAGCCAAAGCCTGACCATCCCGGAGGTGAGCGCTATGGATCAAAGCCAAACAGTATCCGTCTTCGTCGCGTTCGTCGCGGGGCTCCTGTCGTTCCTGTCGCCCTGCGTCCTGCCGCTGATCCCGTCATACGTCTTTTTCATCACCGGCCTGTCGCTTCAGGACTTGAAAGACGACGCGCAGAAGAGCAGGATCGCGTTCCACGCGTTCATACAGTCGATCTCGTTCGTTGCCGGCTTCACGCTCGTCTTCTGCCTGCTCGGCGCGACGGCGTCGTTTCTCGGCCAGCTGCTTTTCAAGTACCAGGCGTATATACTCAAGGCGGGCGGCGTCCTGATCATCCTCTTCGGCATCCACCTGACCGGCGTCTTCCAGTTCGCCTTCATGCAAAACGAAAAGCGGGTCCATGTCAGCAAGCGGCGGTGGGGCTGGATCGGCTCGTTCGTGATCGGCGTGGCGTTCGGCGCCGGCTGGACGCCGTGCGTCGGCCCGATCCTCGGCACGATCCTCGTGATGGCGAGCGCCGCCGAGACGATGGCAAAAGGGATCGGCCTCCTCGCCGTCTATTCGCTCGGCATCGGCCTGCCGTTCATCGCCGCAACGATGATGCTGAGCCGTTTCATGACGCTCTTGCAGAAATACAAGAAGGCGATCCGGGTTTTCTCGGTGGTGAGCGGCCTCTTCCTCATCGCGATCGGGATCCTCCTCTTCACCAACCAGTTTACCGTCCTCTCGGGTTGGCTCGCCGGATTCACGCCGGAGTTCATGCGGAAGCTATGACCCTTGCGACTACTCCTAGCGGGCATTGTTTTCGATGCGATGCAAGGGGAGGATGGAAAGATCTTCCGTAACATTCTGTCATGCAAGGCTTAACAAAGACCATAAAGGCCCTTGCCATTGACATATCGAAAGAAATAGTATAAAATCCAACCGTATTGCGTTAACAATATCTAGTGTAGCCGGTCATAAGCAAGGAGGCGGTTATGAGGACGAGTTTGCTCACCAAAGCGGTATGTTTGTTAACGGCGGTTATGTTCTTGCAATCGCAGTTTGCTTACGCCGGTTTGCGGACAGCCTCTGGTCCAGAGACATCCGCGCTTGCTGTATCCTCAAAGATACAGGAGGTGGCGGAGGAAATAGAGAAGGTCGGCGCAGCGCGCGAATATTTGTCGCAGATATCCGCGATCATTGTCGAAGTTGCGAACGACCCGGCATATCAGGCAAACATCGGCACCGCGAAGGCAGAAATCAATAAGAGGATCAAAGGGCTCAAGAAAGAGAGCCAGCTCATAAGAGTCAATACCGACGAGCTATACCCTTTCGATTTTACCGATACGGATCCGATCGATGTGATCTTTGTGGGCGTCATGCTTGGGGATAAGAAATGCACAATGATCATCCAGGCGAAGGATAAGGAATTGGGGGAATTGTGGATCCAAATCGCGAAGAATATGAATGATGCCTTACCGGTCGTCGAAAAGGAGTGGGAAGTCGCGAAGAGGTACGCCGTGACGGTGCGCGAGGGTAACGCCGTGTCCATCGTGAAGCAGAATATAGAAGCGCTGAATAACATGATCAAGGACGATCCGGAAGCGCTCAAAAAGGTCGAAGAACTGGAACAGGCCCCTGCATCCGTCGTGAAGATTGGCAAGCGGACCCTGCCGAACCTGATTTTGGCCATCATCGTGTTCTTGAACAGCTACATGTTGGCTGTACCGGAGCCGGTGCATGCCGCCGGGAAACGGGCAGTACTCGAACAACTAAAACAAAATGTCCCCGGCTATGTGTCCGGAAAGCCGTTCTATCTCGATAAGACCCGGGTGACATTCCCACCGGCGATGGAGGACTACAAGCTGTGGTTCGATAATCATTCACCGAACGCTCAGGACAATGTGCAGATTCTCCCCGGAGACCCGGCGTTTGGCGGCGCAGGGGTTGATGTTACATTGAATCCTTCGAATCCGCCGCCGCCCCATTTGGGCTATCCCTGGGCAAGGTCGTATGTCTCCCTCATGAATGAGTTTGAAAGCAGCGTGCTTGGCCGCGTCAAGTTCAGGATCAAAGTGGATGCGCTGCCTGACGGGGTGAAGTTTTACGTCAAGGGGCTTCACGCTGAAGGGACCGGGAGCGACACCGACATTCGGGACCTGGATGTGCGGAAGCTGAAGTCAGGTGAATGGGTGGAATTCGATGTCGGGTTGCGGACAGCAAAAGGAAATATGCGGCAGATATCGGTCATTGCGGAGAACCAGACACAGGAGTCGAAGCATGTGAAGTTCTTCGTGGCACCCGCAACTGAAGCATCTGTGCTCCTTTCGCCGCAGGGCGCGGCGCCTCAGGTTTCCGTCGCGAAAGCACCGGTCGTGAAAGAAAGTGCTTCTGCGCAAAAAGGAGCGGCGGCTGCCGGCCAAAAAGAAGTATTTACGCAGACCTCACCCGGCACTCCGGTGTACGGGAACAATAATTCGATCACCTTCCCTGCCAACCCAAGTGAATACGGCGGCTGGTCGTCCAAGGGGGATGCGAAGCAGGCTGGGTTTATCCGGGCAGGTGGAAAGGGAGGGTTGCTGAAAGGGCGTTTGGGTAAGGGGGAATATGTTTCGATGTTTCACAAATACCGCTCGGGCAATAAAGTCGGTGTCATTAGATTCCGCTTGAAAGGCAGGGTGTCGCCCGGCCAGCAGGTGTTTATCCGTTACGGCGGGCCGCAGGGGGAGGATCGGGGCAGAAGGGTCCCCATCTCACCGAATAGGTTCAACGCGAATGAATTCTCGGAGATCGCGGCTGACCCTGGCATGATTGACGACGTCCATCAGGTAGCGCTTCTCGTTGAATCACCGGGCGGCGACGGCGAGGTCGAGCTTGAAGTTGCCCCTTCGGAGGGAGAGGCGATTAAGACCGGGATGGCTGTGCCTGTCGAAGAGGTGACGACGGAACTCGCGGGGAAACCAGGCCTCTTTAGACAAGTGATATCTCACACACCGGTGCTTGGATCCAATGACCCGCTGATGGATCAAGGACCAGCCGTTGAGATCAGCCCCGATTTCACGACGTTCCCGGCCTCATCGGGTGAATATCGCGGCTGGTCTGAAGGGAGCTCCTACAGCGTAATGCCGGGCGACCCCGCGTACGGCGGCGCCGTGGCGGAGAAGCAGGTTAAGGGATATCTGTCGGTCTTCCACGAACCGGGCGACAGGTATATCAACAAGCTGCGGTTCAAATTGCGTGTGACGCTGTCGCCCGGGCAGAACCTCATATCGCGCATCAATGTCCAACGGGTCATACCGATCGATCTGACCAAATTCAAGAAAGACAAGAACGGTTTCTATGACGTCGAGCTTGATGTCGGGCAGCAGGTGAACCAGGCGGCGGTCGTGGTGGAAGGTCCCGGTCACGCGAAGATAGAGATAGCGCCGATGGCGTCGCCGGCGAAAATAGGCATGGCTGCGCCGGAGGAAAGCGCGCCGACGAAGCTTGCAGTCGCAAAGCCGTTGCCGGAGACGGAGGCGGTTCCGGAAGCGCCTGCTGAAACGGCCGCAGAGGTGACGACCTTCCCAGCGTCTTCCGGGGAGTACCGCGCATGGTCCGAGGGGAGCGAGTACAGCGTGATGCCCGGCAATCCTGCGTACGGCGGGGTAACGGTGGAGAAGCAAGTGAGCAAATACCTGGCGGTGTTCCATGAACCCGGCGTGCGGTATATCGATGTGATGAAGTTCAAGCTGCGGGCGGCGCTGTCGCCGGGTCAGAGGCTTGTGATGCGGATCAATATTCAACTCGACCGCGACCAGCCGATCGACCTTAAGCAGTTCAAGAAAGACAAGAACGGGTTCTACGACATCGAAATGAAGATCGGAGAGCAGGTAAACCAGGCGGCGGTCGTGGTGGAAGGTCCCGGCCATGCGAAGATCGAGATCGCGCCGATGACAGCCCCGGCAAAGCTCGGTATGGCGGCTCCTGCCGAAAAGGCGCCGGCGAAAGTTGCGGCGGCACCCGCGTCCGCGAAGGTTGAGATCTCCGAGGTGCCGCTGCCGCCTGCCAAGGCGGTGACGCCGCAGGAGGCGGTGAAGAAGATCATGCCGCAGGTCCAGAAGGCGGTAAACTGGCTGACAGGCCGGTTCAGGGCTCAGTCAGGGCTGGTCGACAGTTACGATGACGAGGCGGTGACCGGGAAAGATGAATGGTTCAATAAATTTAAGCCTTCCGCGCATCTTTTCGACCAGACGCTCTGGGCCATGGCGATGGATTCGCTGGGGGCGCACGAGCAGGCGGCGAAGGTCCTGGAAACGATGACAAGATTGCAGAAGCCGGACGGTTCTTTTCACATCAATTATGATTCTCGAAATCGATCGATGCTGTTCCATGAGCAGCATATCGGACCGATCGCCTTTGTTGTCATGGCGGTGAATTTCCACGTGTACGCCACGGGCGGACTCAAGAAGGGGGACAGACGGTTTATTGACATGGCAAAGAAGGCCGCGGATTACCTGATCACCAAGCAGCGGGATACCGGCGCAATCACGTCGCCGGAGTGGGTGAGCTGCGAGGAGAATATGGACACCTATTCCGCGCTGTATAACCTGTCAAAAATAACCGGCGAGCAGAAATACCTGGACAAGGCGAACGAGTTGAAGAAGTTCATTCAGACCCTGTGGGATAATGACCAGGGCTATTTCTATATGGGGTTGAAAGGATTGACGCCGGAACCGAACAAAGACCTCGCCTACGACACAAGCGTCTGGGGGTATATCCTGTTTGGCGGCAAGGGAGAGAACGGCGAGGATTACGGGCGGGGGCTGGATTACGTCATCCAGCGCCAGCTGGCGCAGCCCGATACCGGCATAACCCATTATGCCAACCAGGTGCAGGAACTTAAGAGGATGGTCTTCTGGATCGATCCGACGATGTGGTACGCGATCGCGCGGCTGAAGCAGGGGAGACTGGACGAGGCGCAGCGGTTTTTCAGTAACATGCTCAAGTTCCAGAACCCCAAGACGGGAGGCTTTCCGGCGAATGAGTGGAAAGACCGCGTATACAATAAAGAACATGGAATCAAGACGGGCATACCGAAGGTAGACAACGCACCCGATTGGCCGATCTTTCCTCTCGACCATGTCCATCCGGCGGCGGCGGCGATCTTCTACCTGAAGACGCTACAGGATCCGAAATTCAATATCTTCATGCCGTCTGAGGGCGTGGGGACGCCGATCAACGGATTGAAGGTGGGGAAACTCCCGGGGATGGATATGGTCGTCCCGGGGCGTGAGTTGGCGGTGACGCACGAAGAGACGCGTAAGGAGATCGACGGAGCGCTGGCGGCCGGCGTCAAGACAAAGGCGTGGGGTAAAGCTGTTGCCGGCGCCGTTCTCAACCGGCAGACAGGTAAGCTGGAACGGACGGCCCTGACGGCAGGCGAAGCCGCGGCTCTGGATGAGAAGATGAGTGCGGTAGAGAAGATCATCGGCACTATATCGCTCGAGAACCTGCCGTTCAGGAAAGACGGGACGCAGGTCACCTATGACGAACTGATCAAAGCGCTGCAGGGCGCCGAGCTGTTCTTCGTCAAAGGGCTGACGGTCGGGAAGGATATCTTCTCGCATACGGGCAAGCGGTTCGGTAACCGTGTCTATCTGTGCGAGGACATGGTCGCGAAGCTGTCGCCCGAAGAGGTCTCGGAGCTTCTCCTCGAGGAGGCGAAGCACCTCGTGCTTGACGATCCCGAGCACGCGCTGGTGACGCACGGGAAGGCGATCCGCAAAAAGATGGTTTCGATCTATTTGAAAGACAGCGAGCGGGTGAAGGAGATCGAAAGAGATATGCTGGCCGATCCCACGGTGAAGGCGGGCTTCGAGATGGGCGAGCATGCGCGGGCGAAGGACCCGGCGGCCGCCGACAGGATGACGGTGGTCTATCTGACCGTCGATCCCTATTTCGTCGTCAATCTCGAGAAGGAGATAGCGAAGCGGGGCGGGCGTAAGGATTTCAAGGTGATACCGGTCTACAATGATGACAACGTGAGCGTACTCGATCACGTTAAAGGGATACAGGATGCGTACAAGGGGATCGTCCTGAAGCCGGTCAGTGTCGACGATCTCAGGAAGTTGAAACAGGACGGGCAGCCGCTGGAGGTTGCGGCGATAGCGTTTGCCAGGCAGGAATTCCCCGAGGCCGGGATGGATCCGGTAGACATCGGCTGGATAAACTCGTCGCAGCGGGGTTTCGGCATCGAGGGGATCGTTGCCGACCCGCTCGAGCCGCAGATCTTCGAAATGGTCCCGGTGTTGCCCGTCGACAGAGAGAAAGAGATCCTGAACGTGGGGCTGCTGTTCGACCTCATGGACACGGCGATCGTGGCGCGCAGGGCCGCCGGCGCCGATTTTACGAAGATCACCTTTAAGGAGATAGAGAAATACCTGGCCGATGACGTAAAGGAAAAATTCAAGGAGGCGGTGAAAGCGCTGGGGATCGCGGACCAAAAAGTGTTCGATTACGTACAGGCGCCGCTGCCGGTCGTTTCCGCCACGAAGACGTTGACCGAAAATGTGAATGCGCTGACGGACGTGATGTCGGCGGCATAATACATGGTCAGGCACTCTGTATAGGGCGGCCGCAGTGCCGATGTCAACGCGATTGTCTTACCCCCACCCTGTCGCAGTAGCGCGCGACCGGGCACCTGCTGCACCATGGCGAGATCGGCTTGCAGAGGTTCTGGCCGTAGGTGACAAGGATGTCGTTGTAACTCTTCCAGTATTTCTTCGGCAGGATCTCCCGTAAAGCGAATTCGCTCTCTTCGGGGTTCTTCGTCTTGATCAGCCCGAGCCGGTTCGAGATGCGGTGAACGTGCGTGTCGACGCAGATGCCGTATTTGTCATACCCGAGCGTGATCACCAGGTTCGCCGTTTTTCTTCCCACCCCTTTTAGCTTCAGGAGCTCATCGAGCGAGTCGGGCACATGGCCGTCGTATTTCTCAAGCAGTGTTTTGCAGAGGTCGAGGATCGTCTGCGCCTTGGTCCGGTAGAAGCCGACCGGGTAGATCAGTTTCTCGATCTTGGCCGCCGGAACCGTGAGCATCTTCTGCGGCGTGTCGGCGACGGTATAGAGACGCAGGGATGCGTCGCGGGTGGTTTCGTCTTTGGTCCGCAGGCTCAGGACGGTCGAGATCAGGATCTTGAACGGGTCGCGGTTGTGTTTGGATAGCTCGGTGACGATCGGGTCGGCGAACTTCTTCACTTCTTTCCTGAGGAGCGCAATAACGATGTCGATGTCGGAAGGTTTCATGAGGGCTTAACTCAAATTCCATTTCACCATCGTCGCGATGTCGCGGAGGCGGTTGCCGGTCTCGTAGGCGATCGTCGGCTCGTAGCCGCAGTGCATCATGCAGTTGGCGCAGCGCGGGTCTTTGCCGGGGCCGTATTTCTCCCACGGCGTCTTATCGATCATTTCTCGGAAACTCCCGTAATGCGCGTCGGTGATCAGGTAGCAGGGGCTTTTCCATCCCCGGACGTTACGGGTCGGGTTGCCCCACGGCGAGCAGCGAAAGTCGCGTTTGCCGCGCAGGAAGTCGAGGTAGAGCGGCGTGCTGATGATCGGGAATCGCGCGAAGGCGCTCTCCAGCGAGCGGAATTTCTCGTGCACCCGTTCCCTCGTCAGGAAGATCTCCTGTCCGCTCTCGAAATAGCTGAACCCCGGCGCGACGAGGATGCCGTCTACGCGCAGTTTCGCGAGCAGCTCGAAAAGCGAGATGATCTCGGCGTTGCCGGTGTCATAATAGACCGTTGTGTTGATGACGACGCGGAAGCCGCGCCGCTTCGCCTCGGCGATCCCCGCGACCGCTTTTGTGAAGACCCCCTTCGCGTTACGGAGCCGGTCGTGCGTCTCCTCCATACCGTCGAGCGACACGTTGATGTTGAGATTGGGGCTCGGCTGGATCTTCGGCAGGAACTCCTCGAGCAGGATGCCGTTGGTGCAGAGGTAGAGATGTTTCTTGCGGGCGACCGCCGCGGCGACCAGCGCGACGAGCTCTTTGTGCATCAGCGGCTCGCCGCCGGTGATCGTGACGACCGGCGTGCCGGCCTCGTCGATGGCGCGGATGCATTGCTCCAGCGACAGCTGCTCTCGCATCGTCCCCTTATATTCGCGGATCCTTCCGCAGCCGCGGCAGGCGAGGTTGCATGCGTGGAGCGGCTCGAGCATCAGGACCAGCGGGGCGCGGCGCGAGCCCGATAAGCGCGTTCTCATGATATAACGGGAGAGAGAAAATATCAGCGAAGGATGAAATTTCATAATCTCAGCGAATAAATATTTTGAATTATTTTTATTGTCCGGGAAAATAAACGCATGTATACTATCAAGTAATACGGGAGCACCGTCAAGACTAAAGGTTGTTCGGGGGCCACAGGTGGAAGACGTTTTCGTCAAAGAGAAAGAATACACGCTCGGTGTCATGAAGGAGCTTGCCCGCTCAGGCGGAAGCTCGGTCAAGCTGACCGACGACACGAAAGCGGTCCGCGGCGCGATCGAAACGGCGCGCCGCTTCCTGCTCGGCGTCCAGGACGAGCGCGGCTTCTGGATGGGCGAGCTCGGCGCCGACTGCACCACGACGGGCGACTATATCATACTCCTCCATTTTCTCGGCTGGCAGGAGGGCAGTTACAAAAAGAAGATCAAGAAAGCGGCGGTACATATCCGCGATCTTCAGCTCAGGGACGGCAGCTGGAACATCTTCGCGGGCGGCCCCGGCGACATCAGCGCGACTGTGAAGGCCTATTTCGCGCTCAAGCTCGCCGGCGCCGGACAGAACGAGCCGCACATGAAGAAGGCGCGCGACTACATACTGCAGAATGGCGGCGTCGCGCGCGCCAACACCTTCGTCAAATTTTACCTCGCACTTTTCGGGCAGTACAGCTGGGACGGCGTACCGGCGTTGCCCGCCGAGCTGATATACCTCAAACGCCGTTTCATCTACGAGATGAGCTCGTGGACGCGCACCATCGTGATACCGATGCTGATCGTGTGGGCCTACAAGCCGATCATCCCGGTCGAGGGCGACAAGGGCGTCCAGGAGCTTTTCGACGGCAAACGGTACCGCAACGATGTCCTGGTTTCGTTTGACGCGAAGATCTTTTCCTGGAAAAACCTTTTTTTGGCGTCTGACGCCGTACTAAAGCTGATCGAGCGGATCCCTTTCAAGCCGTTCCGCCGGCGCGCCGTCAAAGAGTGCGAGCGGTGGATCGTCGAGCATCTCGCGGATACGGACGGCCTCGGTGCGATCTGGCCGGCGATGGTGAACGCGGTGATGGCGTTCAAATGTCTCGGCTACCGAGAAGACGACCTGATCTTCATAAAGAGCATGACGGACGTCGAGGATCTCATCATCGAGGAGAAGAACACGCTCCGCGCGCAGCCATGCCTTTCGCCGGTGTGGGATACCGCGATCTCCCTCCTGGCTCTGACCGAATCGGGCGTCGAGCCGACCGCCCTTCCGGTGAAAAAAGGCGGGAAATGGATACTGTCGAAAGAGGTCCGGAAAGACGGCGATTGGAAGGTAAAGAACAAGAACGGGAAGCCGGGCGGCTGGTATTTTGAGTTCGCCAACGAATTCTATCCCGATATCGATGATACCGCGATGGTGCTCCTTGCCCTGAAGCGGCTCGACATGCAGCAGGACGACGAGCGCAAGGCGGCGGCGGTCCAGCGCGCGATCGGGTGGCTGGTCTCGATGCAGAACAAAGACGGCGGCTGGGCTGCGTTCGACAAGGACAACACGTCCGAGCTCCTGAACGCTGTTCCCTTCGCCGACCACAACGCGATGCTTGATCCGGCGTGCAGCGATATTACCGGACGCGTGATCGAGGCGCTCTGCAACTTTGGATACACGACCGAAGACGAGCCGGTGAAGCGCGGTATTGCGTATCTCAGGCGGCATCAGGAAGCCGACGGCTCGTGGTTCGGCAGATGGGGCGTTAACTACATTTACGGGACGTGGGCCGCCCTGAGCGGTTTGGCGAAGGCCGGGATATCGCCGAAAGAAGCCTTCTTCCGCCGCGGCGTGGAGTGGATCAAAGATCACCAGAACGGGGACGGCGGCTGGGGAGAGACCGCGCTTTCGTACGATAAGAAAGAGCTTAAAGGGACCGGCGCCAGCACGCCGTCGCAGACCGCATGGGCGGTACTCGCGTTGTGCGCCGCCGACGAGTTCGAGTCGGCGGAGGCTCGCAGAGGCATCGATTTCCTCGTTAAGAGACAGCGCAGCGACGGCTCATGGAACGAAGCTGAGTTCACCGGGACCGGCTTCCCGAAGGTATATTACCTGAGGTACAGCCTCTATAAGACCAATTTCCCGCTTTTGGCGCTATCGCGTTATTTCTACCGCCGGCCTGTCTAGCCTATTTTGTTTCTTGCTCTCCACCGGAACCCATCTATAATACTGGCAGTATGAATCGCCAACGAAGACACATCCGCAACGGTAGTATCGTCGCGTGCCTGACGGCGGCCGCATTCGCGCTCAGCGCGTGCGCGACCGTCCATCCGCTGGCGAAGTATGATTCGCTCACCAAAGAGAATCTCCCCTTGATGGAGCGGATCTATCCCGCGCCGGAGCAGTACATGGACATGGGCGGCTATAAGATGTGTTATGTCGAGGCAGGCGAGGGGAAGCCGCTCGTTATCCTGCCGGGCGTCAGCCTGACGGCGCACAATTGGCGCTTCAATATCCCGCGGTACGCGAAGCATTTCAAGGTCTACTGCATCGATTTCCCCGGATACGGCAAATCCGATATGCCCGATGCCGATTATTCCATCGAGTTCTTCACCGAGGCGGTCAGGAAGTTCATGGAGAAGAAAGGGCTGGCCAAGGTGTATCTGCTCGGTCATTCCCTCGGCGGGCAGGTCGGCATCAATTTCACGAGCAAATATCCCGGCAAGGTGGAAAAGCTTGTCTTGGAGACCGCCACGGGGATCCGCACGCGGTACGGGCTGCTTGAGGACCTGTTGATACCCTGGTTTGTCACTGAGGACCGCTTCGCGAACGTTCCGTTCCATAGCCTGCGCGAGTACACCGAGGTGAACTTCTACAACATGTGCGACGCGTGCGAAGAGCTTTTTTTATACCAGGTAGCATACCGGCTGCATAAGCAGGGGACCGAGGAGTTCGAGCTGCGCAACCGTGCGTTCGTCCGCGGCGTCCGGAATATCATCAAGACGAGCGTCAGGGACAAGGCGGTGAAGATCGAGACGCCGACCTTGATCATGTGGGGGCGCAACGACCGGCTCGACGACATCAAGAACGCCTATTTTCTCAATGAGCAAATGAAAAATTCGCGGCTGTTCGTGATAGAGAACTGCGGCCACCAGCCGCATCTGGAGTGTCCCGAGATCTACGACGAAGCGGTCATCAACTTCCTGACCTGGGAACTGAAGCCGGACCCCAAGCGGAAGCCGATCACGACAAAATCGTTTATAGTCCAGTAAGGGCCGGGGAGTTTTTATGAAGGCATTCGTAACGGGCGGGACGGGGTTTGTCGGTTCGGCCGTTGTCCGCGAGCTCCTGAAAGAGGGGTTTGCGGTCAGGGCTCTTGTCCGGCAAGGCAGCGACCTCCGTAATCTCGCGGGGCTCGATGTGGAGCTGTTCCACGGCGACCTGCGGGACAAGGAGTCGCTCCGCCGCGGGGTCAAAGGATGCGGCGCGCTCTTCCACGTCGCCGCGCACTACGAGCTGTGGCATCGAGACCGCGCAATCCCCTACGCGGTCAACGTCGAGGGGACGCGGATGCTGTTCGAGGAGGCTGAGCGGGCGGGAGTCGGCAGGGCGGTTTATACCAGCTCGGTCAGCACGCTCGGGATATGCCGCGAAAAGAAGATCGGCACGGAAGAGACGCCGATCGACGAGCGATACATCGTCGGCCATTACAAAAAGTCGAAATACCTCGCGGAACGGGAAGTGATGCGTTTCGCAGAACGGGGCTTTCCCGTCACCGTCGTCAACCCCAGCACCCCGATCGGCGAGCGCGATATCAAGCCGACGCCGACCGGCAAGATCGTCGTCGATTATCTCAACGGGAAGATGACGGGATATGTCGAGACGGGTCTCAACATCGTTGATGTCCAGGATGTGGCGAAAGGACACCTGCTCGCCTTCAAAAAGGGGCGTGCCGGCGAGCGGTATATCCTGGGGCACCGCAATATGACGCTCAGGGAGATTTTTGCGCAGCTCGAGAAGATATCCGGAGTGCCCGCGCCGCGGTTCAGGGTGCCGTACGCGCTCGCGTTCCTCGCCGGCGCGACCGACCACGCGGTCTCGAAGATCACCAATCGACGCCCGTCGGTCCCGCTGGACGGCGTCAAGATGGCTCGCAAAAAGATGTTCTTCGACTCGTCGAAGGCGGTGCGGGAACTCGGCCTGCCGCAGTCGCCGGTCGAGGACGCCTTCGCAAAGGCGTGCGAGTGGTTTATCGGTCACGGGTACGTCAGGAAAGGGAGGGGAGCATGAAGAAGAAACTGCAGGGCGATATGATACTGGCAATGAAGTCGGGCAATAAGGTCACGCTCGACGCGATCAGGATGATCGTGTCGGAGATCAAGAAAGAAGAGATCGATACGGGCAAGGAGCTCGCGGACGCCGACGTGATCCGCATCCTAAAAAAAGGGATCAAGTCCCGCGAGGACGCGATGAAGCTCTACCGGCAGGGGAACCGACCCGAGCTCGCCGCGAAAGAGGAGCAGGAGATTGCCGTGTTGTCAGGCTATGTGCCTGCGCAGATGGCCGAAGCCGAGCTGGAGAAGGTCGTGGCCGACGCCATCGCCGCTCTCGGTATATCGTCGAAAAAGGAGACCGGCCGGCTCATGAAAGAGATCATGGGCAAATACGGCGCCCAGGTCGACGGCAAAAAGGTGCAGGAGATCGCGCAGAAGAAGCTTGTCTGACGGCTGCGAGCGTCAGACGTTGCTCCCCTCCAGTATCGTCAGGAACGTGACTTCGGGCCGGCACAAGAACCGGAACGGCAGATA
>ERZ795055.936-NODE-936-length-24878-cov-4.703783_pt1 | contig 24878 bp, 38 predicted proteins | sample MGYA00375139_ERZ795055 | MGnify/ENA primary metagenome ERZ795055 (study PRJEB30184, sample SAMN05720283) | anaerobic digester metagenome | isolation source: active sludge of municipal wastewater-treating anaerobic digesters | place: USA | collected 2015-01-23 ... | reverse complement strand
GCGGCAGGACGATCGGCGCGGGCAGCATTACGGAGATCATCGAGTAACCGGCGGAAAACTGCAGGCGGGGATCGCCGGCGTATAGCAGATAGAGAAAGGAGCAGTTGTGCAAGAACAAAGGATAAGGATCAGGCTGAAGGCGTACGATCACCGGCTGTTGGACCAGTCCGCGGAGTCGATTGTCGAAACAGCGAAACGGACAGGCTCGCGCATCGTGGGGCCGATACCGCTGCCTATGGATATCGAGCGGTTTACGGTCCTGCGCTCGGTGCACACGGATAAGAAGTCCCGTGAGCAGTTCGAGATCCGGACGTACAAGAGGCTGCTGGACATCATTAATCCGACGGCCAAAACGGTCGACGAGCTGAAAAAGCTGAATCTGCCTTCGGGCGTGGATATCAAGATCAAGGCATAACGTTATTAGCTGTGAGCTATTGGCTGTATGCTATAAGCGAAAGCGGTACGGTCCGCTTACAGCCTAGAGCTAATAGCTTATGGCTACAAAAGAAGAGGGTTCTATGGCAACGCTGGATATTATCGACATGAACGGAAAGGCCGTCAGTACCGTCGAGGTTGACAAAACGTTGGCCGACGTCACGATCAACGACAAGGTCGTGCGCGATGCCGTCATCGCGATGCGCGCGAACATGCGCCGCGGCACCGCGCATACCAAGATCAAAAAAGAGATCAACTTCTCGGGCGAGAAGCCATGGCGCCAGAAAGGCACCGGCCGCGCGCGAAGCGGCGAGCGCAACTCGCCGCTGTGGCGCAAGGGCGGCATTGTATTCGGTCCGCGGACGCGCGACTTCAACCTCGGGCTTCCCCGCAAGGTCAAGAAGAGCGCGCTGATCAAGGTGCTCGCCGATAAGCTCCAGCAGCAGTCGGTGATCGTCCTCGACGGGCTCAAGATGGAAAAGCCGAAGACCAAGGATTTCATCGCGATGCTCGGCAAGATCAAGGCGGCCGAAGGGGCGCTGATCGTGCTGGCGCGGAAAGACGATACGGTAGAGAAGTCGGCGAGGAACATCCCGCGCGTCGATGTCGTGCACGCGGGCGACCTCAACACCCTCGACGTGTTGTCGCATAAAAAGATCGTGTTCACCAGGGATGCGTTTGAGACTGTTCAAAAAAGGCTGGGCAAATAAGAGGGGTGTGTCGTGAGAGATCCGAACATTGTCATCAGGAGCCCGTTGATCACCGAAAAAGCGACGCGGCTGGCGGAAAAAGAGAATAAATACCTGTTCGAGGTCGACAATCGCGCCAACAAGATCGAGATAAAGAGCGCGATCAGGCAGATTTACAAGGTGACCGTCGAAGAGGTCAATATCGTGAACCAGTGCGGAAAGTGGAAGCGGGTCAGGCAGCAGCCTGGCATGACCGCGGCATATAAGAAGGCGATCGTCACACTCAAAAAGGGAGACAAGATCGAGTTTAAATAGCGCAGGGCGCGCTCCCGGGAAGGAAAGCTATGGGCATCAAGAAATTCAGACCGACAACACCGAACAGACGATATGCGACGGTCTCCGATTTTACGGAGATCACCGCGTCTAAACCCGAAAAGAGGCTGGTCGCGCGCCATCAGCGCAGCGGCGGACGCAACAACCTTGGCCGGATGACGTCCCGGCACATGGGCGGCGGCCACAAGCGGCAGCTGCGCGTCATCGATTTCAAGCGCGACAAGAAGAATCTGCCCGCGAAGGTCCTGTCGATCGAATACGACCCGAACCGGTCGGCGCGTATCGCCCTTGTCTGCTACAAGGATGGCGAGAAGCGCTACATCGTCGCTCCCAACGGTATCAAGGTCAACGACGTCATCGTTGCCGGGGAGAAGCAGGAGATCAGCATCGGGAATACGCTGCCGCTGCGCGATATTCCCGTGGGCGTTCCGATCCATAATCTCGAGCTCCGGAAGGGGTGCGGAGCCAAGATGGTGCGGAGTGCCGGTTCGTCGGCTGAGATCATGGCCAAGGAAGGCAGCAACGCTCACGTGAAACTCCCGTCGGGCGAGGTGCGTTTGGTATCGTTGGAGTGCACCGCGACGGTCGGACAGGTAAGCAATATTGAGCACGAATCGATCGTCCTTGGCAAGGCGGGACGCGCGCGTTGGCTCGGCTGGCGGTCGTATGTGCGCGGTGTCGCGATGAACCCGGTCGATCATCCGATGGGCGGCGGCGAAGGACGGTCGTCCGGCGGCCGTCATCCGTGCTCGCCGTGGGGGCAGATCGCGAAGGGTTTCAAGACGCGCAAGAAAAACAAATCTTCGAAGAACATTATCAAGCCGAGAAAAAAGTAAAAATAGTTCTTGTATTGTGGCGATGGTTATACTAATATACCGCCTCTTTTTTTAATGCAGGAGAGCGGATAGAGGAGGGAAGATGGGAAGGTCGATACGCAAGGGACCGTTCGTAGACGAGAAGCTCCAGTTGAAGGTGGAGCGGCTCAACCGGTCTGGCGAGAAGAAGCCGATAAAGACGTGGTCGCGGCGCAGCATGATCGTGCCGGATTTCATCGGCCACACGTTCAACGTATACAACGGCAAAAAGTTCCTTCCGGTGTTCGTTTCCGAGAACATGGTCGGCCATAAGCTCGGCGAGTTCTCGCCGACGCGGACGTTCAGAAAGCACGGCGCGCATACGGAGAAGGTCGTCGCAGCCAAATAATAATGCGGAAGAGAGATGATCATGGATATTAAAGCCATTACACGACATGTGCGGGTATCGCCTCAGCGGACGCGTAACGTCATAGACCTGATACGCGGCGCGAAGGCGCAGGCGGCGCTCACCACGTTGCAGTTCACCAACACCAAGGCGGCGCGGATCGTTGGTAAAACGCTGAAAAGCGCTATCGCGAACGCGAAAGAGCAGGAGATCGAGAATCTGGACGGTCTGTTCGTGAAAGAGGTATTCGTGGACGGCGGCCCGATCATGCGGCGTTTCATTGCGCGCGCTATGGGGCGCGCCACGCGGATCAGGAAGCGCACCAGCCACGTCACCGTCATCCTGAGCGACGGTTCAACCGAAGTTAGCAAAGCGCACCCTCGCGAGGCGCAGGCCGCGACCGTCGAGAACGCGGCAGTGTCGAAAGACAAGCATAAGGATGCTCACAAGAAAGATATCGTCAGGCCCCAGGCCAAAGACAGCCGTCTGAAGTCGGGCGCCTTCAGCAAATTCGTGCGCGTGAAAGACCAGAAGAAGATCGGGATGCACGAAAAGAAGGGCATGTAAGAACAGGGCGGACACAAGGGAGGGATCGTGGGACAGAAGGTAAATCCGATAGGGCTGCGCGTCAGCGTCTATAAGGACTGGAGATCAAAGTGGTTCGCGGACAAGAAAGAGTTCCCTGCGCTGCTGCGCGAGGATATCAAGATACGCGCCTTCGTCAAGAAACGCCTTGAATCGGCGGGCATCTCTCGCATCATGATCGAGCGCACCTCCGATAAGGTGCGGTTGACGCTCTTCACGTCGCGGCCCGGCGTGGTCATCGGCAGAAAGGGTTCCGAGATCGACCGCATCAAGGAAGAGCTTTCCCGGATGGCGGCCAAGGAGATAATAATTGATATCGCCGAGGTGAAGGTCCCCGAGTCTGATGCCCAGCTGGTGAGCGAGAATATCGCTTTGCAGATCGAAAAGCGCATTTCGTACCGGCGCGCGATGAAGAAGGCGATCAGCGCGGCGATGGACTCCGGCGCGTTGGGGATCAAGGTGCGTTGCGCGGGGCGGCTCGGCGGCGCCGAGATCGCGCGCACGGACAGCGCAAAAGAGGGGAAAATACCCTTGCACACACTCCGTTCGATCATCGATTACGGCTTCTCGGAAGCGCACACGACGCACGGGCTGATCGGCGTCAAGGTGTGGATCTGCAAAGGCGAGCAATCGCCGGCCGCAAAAAAGAAGCAGCAGATTGCCGGCGAACGTCCGGCGGCGACGGATGCGGGGATCGTAACGCCGCAGACGCCTGGCCTCAACGATAAAGGGGAATAAGCGATGGCACTGCTACCGAAACGAGTAAAATACCGCAAGACGCAGCGCGGGAAGATAAAAGGGAACGCCACCAGCGGTACGGATTTGGCTTTTGGCGAATTCGGGCTGCAGCTCCTGGAAAGGGGCTGGCTTTCGAACGTACAGCTTGAGGCGGCGCGTGTTGCCATCACGAGGCACATGAAGCGCAAAGGGAAGCTATGGCTGCGGATGTTCCCGGATAAGTCGGTTACTAAGAAGCCGGCTGAAACGCGCATGGGAAAAGGCAAGGGCGCTCCTGAGATGTGGGTCATCGTTGTGTTGCCGGGAAAGATACTGCTTGAAGTCGGCGGTATTCCCGAGGTGACGGCGCGCGAAGCGATGCGCCTGGCGGCGGCGAAGATCGGGATGCGCACAAAGTTCATAACGCGGCACGGATTCTAGGAGCTGAAAGCGACATGAAAGCGAAAGAATTGCAGGAATACTCGGAGAAGGAACGCGAAGCAAAGTTGCGCGAGCTGCGTGCCGGTTTGTTTAATCTGCGCGTGCAGGCGAAGACGGGCCGGCTCGAGAAGCCGGGGCAGATACGCCTGATGAAGAAAGACATCGCGCGTTTGTTGACCGTTGAGAACCAGAAGAAGAAAGCAGGCGCGGTAAAAGAGGGAGCCCATGATAAACGAGCAAAGTGATATCCGGGGCAGCCGGAAGAACAGGGTTGGGACGGTCATATCCGATGCGATGGAAAAGACGATCGTCGTGCAGTGCCAGCGGTCATACAGGCATCCGCTGTATCAGAAAGTTATCAAGACGGCGACGAAGTTTTACGCGCATGACGAGAAGAACGAGTGCAAGAAGGGCGACGTGGTGAAGATAACGAGCACGCGGCCGTTGAGCAAGCTCAAGAGATGGAGACTGGTAGAGGTCGTTAAGAAATCCGAAGAATAGGAATGGTAAGGTGTAACTTATGATACAGATGCGTTCACGACTCGATGTTGCAGACAATACCGGGGCAAAGCGGGTGATGTGCATTAAGGTCCTCGGCGGTTCGCGCCGGCGTTATGCGGCGATTGGCGATATAATCGTTGTGGCGGTGAAGGAAGCCGATTCTGACGCGGCGATCAAAAAGGGAGAGGTAGCCAAAGGGGTGATCGTCAGGACCAAGGCGGCGATAAAGCGCCCGGACGGCTCCTACCTCCGCTTTGATCGCAATGCGCTCGTCTTTATCGACGACCAGAACAACCCGAAGGGGACGCGTATTTTCGGGCCCGTCGCCCGCGAGCTCAGGGAAAAGAATTTCATGAAGATCATTTCGCTTGCGCCTGAAGTGATCTGAACGTATAGCAACCGGGGATCTACCTATGATCAAGACAAAGATTAAAAAGAACGATACCGTGGTATCGATCAAGGGACGCGACCGCGGCAAGAGCGGCCGGGTGATCCGTGTCGACCACAAATCCGGCAAGATCCTCGTCGAGGGGATCAACATGCACAAGAAGGCGTCCCGGCCGAACCGGAACAACCCTCAGGGCGGGATCATCCATATGGAAAAACCGATGCCGCTGGCAAACGTCATGCTGTACTGCGGCAAGTGCAAAAAACCGACAAAAGCCTCGATGCGCTCGCTCGCGGAAAGCAAGAAAGAGCGCTTCTGCAAGACGTGCGGCGAAACAATGTAGGGACGGAAACCATGGCTCGATTGCTCAAGCAGTTCAAGGAAAAAGTAACGCCGGAGATGATGAAGAAGTTCAACTATACGAACGTCCATCAGGTGCCGAGGATGCTCAAGATCGTTGTCAACATGGGCGTCGGCGAAGGAGTGACCAACCCGAAGGACGTCGAGGACGCCGCGGTTGAGCTGGGGATGATCACCGGCCAGAAACCGGTCGTCATACGATCGAAGAAGGCGATATCGAATTTCAAGCTCAAAAAAAACACCCCGGTCGGCTGCAAAGTTACGCTGCGCGGCAAGATCATGTATGAGTTCTTCGACCGGCTGGTCAACGTAGCGATACCCCGCATACGCGATTTCCGCGGAGTGCCGCGCAGGTCGTTCGACGGCCAGGGCAATTATACGCTGGGCGTCACCGACCAGATCATTTTTCCCGAGATAGATCTCGATAAGATCAAGCGGACACAAGGTATGGACATCACCATCGTCACCTCCGGGCAGAGCGACAAGGAGGCCGAGGCGCTGCTGGAGCTGATGGGGATGCCGTTCAAAGGCAAGGAGTAATCATGGCGAAGAAGTGTCTCAGAATCAAATGTACGCTGCCGCCGAAATTCAAGGTGCGGAAGTATAACAGGTGCACGCGCTGCGGCCGTCCGGGCGCATTCATACGCAGGTTCCAGATGTGCAGGATCTGTGTGCGTCAGCTCGCGTCAAACGGGATGATCCCGGGCGTCATCAAGGCAAGCTGGTAAGGAGATCAGGAGAACACTATGGCTGTCACAGACCCGATTAGCGATATGATCATCAGGATAAAGAACGCCCTGCGCGCGAAGCATACGACGGTCGACGTGCCGCAATCGAAGATCAAGACCGAGGTGCTGCGCATCCTGAAGAGCGAAGGATACATCGACAACTACTACCGCGTCGATGACGAAAAGCACGGCGTCATCAGGATTGAGCTCAAGTACAACAAAGAGGGGGCGGGTGTCATCAAGTCGCTGAAGCGCGTCAGCAAGCCCGGGCTGCGCATGTACGTGAAGCGCGACGAGATACCCCGGGTGCTCGGCGGGCTCGGGACGGTCATCCTCTCGACGTCGAAAGGCATCGTTACCGGAAAACAGGCCCAGAAGCAGAACCTGGGCGGCGAACTATTGTGCGAGGTTTACTAATGTCACGGATAGGCAAATTACCAGTGGTGATACCGCAGGGTGTCGAAGTCAAGGTCGAGGGAGGGAAGGTGCATGTGAAAGGGCCGAAAGGCGCTCTCGCGAAGGACTTCCATCCCCGCATCACGGTCACGGTGGCAGACGGCAAGGTGGCCGTTGGGCGCGCCAGCGACGCGGCGGCCGACAAGGCGCTGCATGGCTTGGTCAGGAGCGTGATCAACAACCTCGTCGAGGGAGTTACCAAGGGCTATAAGAAGTCGCTGGAGATCGTCGGGACAGGGTTTCGCGCGAAGGTCGAAGGTAATCTGCTCGACTTGGCGCTCGGGTATTCCCACCCTATCAAGTTCGCGATTCCGGCGGGCATCAAGATCGAGGTCGAGAAGAACGTGATGGTGCATGTCAGCGGTATCGACAAAGAGCTGGTGGGGAAAGTAGCGTCGGAGATACGGAAGTTCTATCTGCCGGAGCCGTATAAAGGAAAAGGCGTCAGGTATCTCGGAGAACATGTCCGCCGTAAGGCTGGAAAGACGGTCGCATAAACAGAGGGACTATGGCTAAGGTAACCAACGTACGCAGTATCAACCGTACCCGCAGGCATCATCGGATACGGAGCAAAGTCAATGGCACTGAGGCGCGCCCGCGCCTGTGCGTGTTCCGCAGTCTTAAGCACGTGTACGCGCAGCTGGTCGATGACAACAAAGGCATTACCATCGCCAGCGCGTCGACGCTTGACAGCTCGTTCGGCGAAGATAAGAAGAGCCGTTCGAATATCAAGTTCGCCAAGGAGGTCGGCAAGAAGATAGCGCAGATAGCGAAAGAGAAGAATATCAGCGAGATCGTCTTCGACAAGTCCGGGTACAAGTACCACGGCAAGATCAAGGCGATAGCGGAAGCCGCGCGCGAAAGCGGACTGAAGTTTTAGCGTCCCGAAACAGGAGGATCAGAGTGGCAAAGTTTAGCGAAAGAAGAGAGAGACGGGTCGAGGAAAAAGAGCATATCGAGAAGGTCGTGAAGATCAACCGCTGCGCGAAGGTCGTCAAGGGTGGCCGACGGTTCAGCTTCAGCGCCATGGTCGTCGTCGGCGACGGGAAGGGGCATGTCGGCTACGGATTCGGCAAGGCCAATGAAGTGGCGGCGGCGATCAAAAAAGGGATCGAGAATGCGAAGAAGTGCTACATCAGCGTCAGTATGAAGGGGACGACGGTGCCGCACGAGATCATCGGCGCGTTCGGATCGGCGCGCGTGCTCCTGCGCCCAGCCGCTCCCGGCACGGGAGTCATAGCGGGCGGCGGCGTGCGTGCGGTTCTCGAAGCAGCCGGCGTGAGGGATGTCCTCACCAAGTGCCTCCGGTCGAACAACGCGCTGAATGTGGTCAAGGCGACGTTCGACGGCCTCGAGAGGCTGACCATCAAGGAGATCATCCGCGAAGAGCGCGGAGTCGATCCCGACGCAGACCAACAGAAAGAATAGACAGGTGTACCATGGTTGAACTATGGAATCTCAAGAATAGCCCCGGTGCGACAAAGCGCAGAAAGATCGTCGGGCGCGGGGTCGGGTCGAAACACGGTAAGACGTCGACGAGAGGGCATAAGGGCCAGAAGGCGCGTACGGGCGGCAGGATCAGGCCCGGTTTCGAAGGCGGGCAGATGCCTCTGTATCGCCGGCTTCCGAAGCGCGGCTTCAACAACCCGTTCAAGAAGGAATTCGCGGTTGTCAACGTGCAGGACCTGAACGGGATGAAGGACGGGACGACAGTGACGGTGGATCTTCTCCATGAAAAGAAGCTGGTCAAGAACGTCAGGGACGGCGTAAAGATACTCGGCAACGGCGACCTCAAGAAGAAACTCACCGTTGTTGCAAATACTTTCAGCGCGTCCGCCAAGAAAAAGATCGAAGACCTCGGCGGGCAATGCCAGATCGCTCCGAAGGCAAAGACATCAGCTGCCTCAGCGTAATTTTTGCCGATGGGAGCGGCAGGCACGTAAAACACAACAGCGACACTAACGGCTTCACGCCGCGCAGCGGTATTTCTGTCTCTGCGCGGCTGACAATGCACGGGGGATGTCATGCTAGCGGCATTTCGAAACGTATTTAAGATCCCGGATCTGAGGAAGAAGCTGCTGTTTACCGCCGGGCTTCTGGTCGTCGAGCGTATCGGAGCTTATATCCCGACGGCGGGCGTCGACGGCTATCAGCTGAGCAGGTTTTTCGAGGATATCGCGAAGCGCAGCGGCGGCGACTCTCTGTTCGGCCTGATGAATCTCTTCAGCGGCGGCGCGCTGAATAACTGCACCATTTTCGCGCTGGGCATCATGCCGTACATCAGCGCGTCGATCGTCCTGCAGCTGCTGACCGCCGTCATCCCGTATCTTGAGCGGCTGATGCGCGAAGGCGACGCGGGGCGGCGAAAGCTGACGCAGTACACGCGCTACGGCACCGTCGCGCTGTCCCTTTTTCAGGCGTTCTTTATCAGCCTCTGGCTCGAGAACCCGGCCGCGTTCGGCGGGCGTTTGATCGTGCCGCATCCCGGCTGGGCATTCCGAATACTGACCATGCTGACGCTGACGTCTGGCACTGCCTTCCTGATGTGGATCGGCGAGCAGATCACTGAGCGCGGCATCGGCAACGGCATATCGATCATCATCACGGTCGGTATCGTTTCCCGGCTGCCGACCGCGGTGACGATGACGTGGAATATGATGAGTCCGGGCGCCGAGGGCGGCGGCAGGCATCCGCTGCTGCTTGTGCTGATGGTCGCGATGCTTGTTGCGGTAGTTTTCGCTGTGATCATGCTGACGCAAGGGCAGCGTAAGATACCTGTCCAGTACGCGAAACGCGTGATCGGCCGCAAAGTCTACGGCGGGCAGAGCACATACATACCGCTCAAGGTTAACTACGGCGGCGTCATACCGATCATCTTCGCGTCGTCGATCCTGCTCTTTCCGGCGACGATCGGCAGTTTCGTCAACGCCGGGTTCCTGAAAAAGATCAGCATGTGGCTTGCGCCGGGGTCGATGCCTTACGAATGCATGTACGTCCTGCTCATCGTCTTCTTCTGCTATTTCTGGACGGCGACGCAGTTCAACCCGATACAGTGGGCCGACGACATGAAAAAGAACGGGGCGTTCGTTCCTGGCGTTCGGCCGGGCAAGGCGACCGCGGAGATGTTCGACACCGTTATGACGCGCATCACCCTTTCGGGCGCACTCTTCCTTGCGATCATCGCCATCCTGCCGAGCATCATCAGCGGCTGGCTCAAGATCCCCTACCTGGTCGCCAGCTTTTTCGGCGGCACTGGGCTCTTGATCATCGTCGGCGTCGGCCTCGACACTATGCGGCAGATCGAAAGCCACCTGCTCATGAGGCACTACGACGGGTTCATGAAGAAGGGCAAACTTCGCGGAAGATATTAGGGCAGACCGGAGCCTGCGGCCGAAAGGCGCCGCGAGCCGATAAAAGAAGGATATAATCGTATGAGAGTTGTGCTGCTGGGGCCGCCGGGGGCGGGAAAAGGGACGCATGCGGTCGATCTGTCGAAAGAATACGGAATCCCTCACATATCGACCGGCGACATGCTGCGTGCGGCGGTGAAGGCCCAGACCGAGATCGGTATCAAGGCCAAAGGCTTCATGGATAAGGGAGAGCTTGTCCCCGACGCCGTGGTAGTCTCGATCATCAGGGAGCGTCTTGCCGGCAAGGATTGCAAAAATGGATTCCTACTTGACGGTTTTCCCCGGAACAATGCGCAGGCGAAGATGCTTGACGAAATGCTCGCGGGCATCGGCGCGCCGGTGCAGGCGGTCGTCTATCTCGAGACGTCGAACGCGACGATCATCCGCAGGCTGACCAACCGCCGCGTCTGCAAGAGCTGCGGCGCAACGTATAACGTGTTGACGATGCCGCCGAAGAAGGAAGGCGTATGCGATCTGTGCGGCGGAGCGCTCTACCAGCGCACGGACGACCTCGAGTCGACGATCATGAACAGGCTCAAGGTGTATGCGGATCAGACCGCGGACCTTATCGATTATTACAAGAAAAAGGGACTGCTCAAGGTGGTCAACGGAGACCTTGACCGTTCCGCTGCGTATAAAGAGTTCCAGAAAACGCTGGCGTCTATCAGTTAATTGCGATGCCGGCTGACGTTCTTTGACGTTCATCCATGACTATCGTATTACGCTCGCAACTGGAGATCGAAAAGCTTCGCCGAAGCGGGGAGATCACTGCAGATGTCATGGATGCCTTGGGGCGTGCTATAAGCCCGGGGATGACGACGCTCGACCTCGAAAAAGAGGCGCTCCGGGTCATGGAGGAGCGCGGCGTCAGGTCGGCGTTCAAGGGATACCACGGCTATCCGGGGTATATTTGCGTGTCGGTCAACGAAGAGATCGTGCACGGCATACCCGGTAAGCGGAGGATAAAAGACGGAGATATCGTCAGCCTTGACGTCGGGATCGTCAAGGACGGCTACTACGGCGATATGGCGAGGACTTTTCCGGTCGGGCGCGTCGCCGGCGACAGGATGGCGCTGCTCCAGGCGACCGAAGAAGCGCTCATGCGGGGGATAGCACAGGCAGTACCCGGCAACCGCCTGCACGACATATCGCACGCGGTCGAAAAATGTGCGACGTCTGCGGGATACTCGGTCGTCAAGGTCTTTGTCGGGCATGGTATCGGGACGAGGATGCACGAGGATCCACAGGTGCCGAATTTCGGCAGACCGCACACCGGGCCGGTGCTGCGGTCGGGCATGGTGCTGGCGATCGAGCCGATGGTCAATGCGGGCACGAGCGATGTCGTAGTGCTGAGCGACGGGTGGACGGCGATCACGAAGGACGGAAAGCTGTCGGCACACTTTGAGCATACGATCGCGATAACGGAAGACGGGCCGGAGATTTTGACATGTCGAAGGAAGAACCGATTCGGGTAGAGGGTACGGTCGCCGAGCTGCTGCCGAACACGATGTTTCGCGTCGAGCTGCAGAACGGTCATAAGATACTCGCTCACATTTCCGGTAAGATGCGGATGAATTTTATCCGGATCCTGCCGGGCGACAAGGTCGTCGTCGAGATGTCGCCGTACGATCTGACAAAGGGCCGTATCGTATACCGCGAAAAATAAGAGAGGGGAATGCCATGAAAGTGCGCGCATCGATAAAACGTATTTGCGAGCGGTGCAAAATCATCCGCCGCCAGGGGATCGTGCGGATCGTCTGCACGAACCCGCGCCATAAACAGAAACAGGGATAGCAGGCCGTCGTCTGCGGCGCGTCTCGCGACAGCGTCAGGCGATTCGTTCAGTCACCGATAAAGGGGAGGTAGCTGTGCCACGTATCATGGGTGTTGACATACCGAAAGAAAAGAAAATACACGTCTCACTGTGCTATATCTACGGCATCGGGCCGACGATGGCGCAGCGGATCCTGACGCTTGCGGGCATCGAGCCGAACAGGCGCGCGAAGGACCTGAAGGAAGAAGAGATCTACAAGATAACCGATGCGATCCCCAAGGTATGCTCGGTGGAAGGCGACGTGCGCCGCGACATCGCCCAGAACGTGAAACGGCTGATCCAGATCGGATGTTACCGCGGCCAGCGGCACAAGAAGAACCTGCCGGTGCGCGGGCAGCGGACCCACACCAACGCGCGGACCCGCAAAGGTCCGCGACAGACGGTCGGCGTGGCCCGCGGCGCCAGCAAGGCCGCCGCGCCGGCACCGAAGGCCCCGGCCGCAGCAGCGCCGAAGGCAGAAGCAAAAAAATAATGTGACGGGTGCGCGTCAGCCGGGCGAAACCAGAACGGTGAGCGCCGCGCAGTGAACAGAGAACGCAGAAGGGGGAGAATGTGGCAAAACCAGAGGTCGTAAAAAAAAGGACGTCTCGTGCGAAGCGCAAGGTGTCAAAAAACGTGCCGGCAGGAGTCGCGCACATACAGGCTTCGTTCAATAACACAATCGTATCGATCACCGACATGAAGGGCAACGTCGTCGCGTGGTCGAGCGCAGGGCGCGTCGGTTTCAGCGGCGCGCGCAAGAGCACGGCATACGCGGCGCAGATCGTCGCGGAGGACGCGGGCAAGCAGGCGGTCGCGAGCGGCATGAAGACGGTCGAGATCAACGTGAGCGGCCCGGGTGCGGGCAGGGAATCGGCGATACGCGCGCTGCAGGCCGTCGGTTTCATAATCACCCTGATCAAAGACGTGACGCCGATACCGCATAACGGTTGCAGACCGCCGAAACGCAGAAGAGTGTAAGAAAGGAGTCGCAGAAGGCATGGCAAAGTATACCGGACCAAAATGTAAATTATGCAGACGCGAGTCGACGAAACTGTTCCTTAAAGGGACGCGTTGCTTCACAGCCAAGTGCGGCATCGAGCTCCGCAACTTCGCTCCGGGACAGCACGGCCAGCAGCGGACGAAGCTGTCGGAGTACGGCCAGCAGCTTCGGGAAAAGCAGAAGCTCCGCCGGATATACGGTATCCTCGAGAGGCAGTTCAAGTTCTATTTCGTGAAGGCGCAGAGGCAGAAGGGTGTCACGGGCGAGAAGCTCCTGCAGCTGCTGGAAACGCGGCTGGACAGCGTCGTCCTAAGCCTGGGGTTCGCGTCGGCGCGGCCGCAGGCGCGGCAGCTGATACGGCACGGCCATATCAAGGTCAACCGGCGCAAGGTGAACATCCCCGCGTACAACGTCAAGGCGGGAGACGTTATCGAGGTGAAGGACGCGGAGCATACGAAGAAGCGTATCCGCGAGAACATCGAAGCGTCGGCCTCGCGCGAGATACCGGTGTGGCTGCGGGTGAACAAGGAAGCGCTCAAGGGCGAAGTCGTGAGCGTACCCACACGCGCTGACATCAAGGTGCAGGTCAACGAACAGCTGATCGTCGAATTGTATTCGAAGTAACGTGTTATTATCCGCCACAGGCGTGCACAAGGAGGAGAGATTATGGCAGTGAAATTAGGGCATTTCGAAATGCCGAACAGACTTATCAAGGAAGACGACTCGGCGACCGCGACCTACGGCAAGTTCATCGCCGAGCCGTTCGAGCGCGGGTACGGATATACGATAGGCAATTCGCTGCGTCGCGTGCTGCTGTCGAGCCTTGAAGGCGCTGCGATCACCAGCGTCAAAATCGAAGGGTGCATGCACGAATATGCGACGATGCCGAGCGTCGTCGAGGACGTCATCGAGATCATCCTGAACCTCAAGCAGGTGCTTATCAAGATGCACACGAAGGCGGCCAGGAAGCTCGAGATCAACGTGAACAAGCAGGGCGCCGTCACAGCCGGCGACATCAAAGGCGACAGCGAGGTCGAGATCCTGAACCCCGGCCAGCATATCGCGACCCTCGACAAGAAGGTTAATTTCAAGATGGAGTTGGAGGTCGGCATCGGGAGGGGATATGTGCCCGCGGAGCGCAACAAGAAGGAAGGCCAGGCGATCGGGGTCATACCGATCGACTCGATATTCTCGCCCGTCCGCAAGGTGAAGTATTACGTCGAGAACACCCGCGTCGGCCAGATGACCGACTACGACCGGCTTATCGTCGAGATATGGACCGACGGACGGATCACGCCGGAAGAGGCGCTGCGCCAGAGCTCGGGCATCCTGCGCAAGCATCTCGACATCTTTGTCGATTATAACGACAACTACGTCGAGTTCGAGCGGATGGCGCAGAGCGAGTCGAGCCCGGAGGCGGAGCTCGAGAAGAAATTGAATATGAACATCAGCGAGATAGAGCTGTCGGTCCGGTCGGCGAATTGTATCAACAACGCCGGCATCAAGACGCTCCGCGACCTGGTGTGCAAGACGGAGCCGGAGATGCTGAAGTACCGGAACTTCGGCAAGAAGTCGTTGAACGAGATCAAGGCGATCCTCACGGGGATGGGGATGTCGCTCGGTATGAAAATCGACGCCGACGAAGAGGCTGAGACAGAAGCGAAGTAATTTCGCGGGAGACGGAGCAAACCATGAGACATCGCAAAGCAACATTGAAGCTGAATATGACGGCGACGCACCGGAACGCCATGTTGGCAGGTATGGTCAGGTCGCTGTTCGAGTCGGGGCGCATCACCACGACGGTGCCTCGGGCGAAAGCGGCGGCGCGCATAGCCGAGAAAATGGTCACGCTGGCCAAGAAGAATACGCTCGCGGCTCGGCGCGAGGCGAAAAGCGTGCTCCAGTGCGACCGTGCGGTCAAGAAGCTGTTCCAGGAGATACGCGACAAGAACGAAAAGCGTGTCGGCGGGTACACGCGCGTGCTCAGGGCGGGGTTCCGCACCGGGGACGGCGCGCCGATGGCGATCCTGGAGCTCGTCGAGAAGATAACCGTCGACGTGAAGGAAACGCCGAAGACCATAAAAGAGAAGATCAGCGCTTTCAAGAAGAAGCAGGAGAGCGCGAAGGAAGACAAGAAGGAAGAGGCTGCGGCGAAGAAGTGATCGGCGCAGGCGGAGAACGGCGTAAAGGCCGGGTGATGGTTTCCATCACCCGGCCTTTTTTATTGTGGGCCGCTCCGATATCTTGTATCCTATCTGGCGGATTCGAGTGATGTTCCACTGAGAGCTGGCAGGTTAACGAGGTCGATATGGCCGATTGCATATTTTGCAGGATAGCGCGACATGAGGTCCCGTCGTCGGTGGTATATGAGGACGAGCATGTGATCGCTTTCATGGACATCATGCCTGCGAAGAAAGGCCATCTTCTCGTCGTCCCCAAGGCGCATTACGGGGCGCTCTTCGATGTCCCGGCGCCGCTGCTCGCAAAGACGGCGGCCGTGCTGCAGCGCTGCGCGCGCGGCGTCCGCAGGGGGCTGACAGCCGAGGGGCTCAATGTCCTTCAGAGCAACGGCAGCGCGGCGGGGCAGGTCGTCGATCACGTGCACTTCCATATCATCCCGCGCCGCCTGGGAGACGGGCTGAGGCTCGATTGGGACCACGAGACGTATGCGCCAAACGAGATGGCGTCGTTCGCCGCGAAGATCAAGGAAGGGTGCGAAGCGGAACGTTCGGACGCTTAGCCTTACGGCAAGTACAGGCGCTCGAGAAGTTCTGCTCTTCCGGCATCCCAGGAGATCGTGTGTTCACTGAAATGCGTCGCGTCATGCTCAATGCAACGGTCATCTGCGCAGTGCTCTGCGCATGCGGAGGGTCGAACAGTATGGCTGAAACCGATACAGCGGTCGCGCGGATAGCCGCGGTCTCGCCGCAGCGGCATGTGCTTCCCAACGGCATGGTCGTTCTGCTTAAGGAAGATCACCGCAATCCGGTCGCGGCGATACAGGTCTGGGTCAGGACCGGCAGCGCGACAGAAGGACGTTTGGGCGGCTCGGGGGTGTCCCACTTCGTCGAGCACATGATGTTCAAGGGGACCGCACGGCGCGCTGTCGGAGAGATCGCCAAGGAAATCCAGCAGTACGGCGGCGAGATCAACGCGCACACGTCGTTCGACTCGACCGTCTACACGGTCAACATAGACAGCCGTCACTATTTGCGGGCGCTTGATACGCTTGCGGACTGCATCATGCATCCCTCGTTCGACCCCGCCGAGGTCGAGCGGGAACGTTCCGTGATCCTGAAGGAGATCGCGATGAACGAAGACGACCCCGGCCGGAAAATCTACAACATATTCTTCAATACGGCCTATGCGGTGAATCCCTACAAAGACCCTGTCATCGGATATGAGGACATATTCAAGCGCCTCACCCGGGACGACCTCAGCCGTTATTTCGCTGAACGGTACGCGCCGAATAACATGGTCATCGTCGCGGTGGGGGATCTCGATGCGGCGAAGGCGCACGAGAGGATCCGGGAACTCTTTGGGACGCTCGAGCGCGCTTCCCTCCCCGCCGTGTACGTTCCGGCCGAGCCGGCCCAGCTCGGCGCGCGCGTCCGCATCGAGAAGGCGGATGTCAACAAGGCGCATCTGTTCGTCGGGTTCCATACAACCGACGTCAAGCACGAGCACAAATATGCGCTGGACGTGATCGCGATGATCCTTGGCGAAGGCCGCAGCTCGCGGCTCTACCGCCTGCTTCGCGAGAAGCTGTCGCTGGTGTCGACCGTCAGCGCGTGGTCGTATACGCCGGAGATGCCCGGCGTTTTTGCGGTCAGTGCGACGTGCGAGAGCGACCGCATGGACCGGGCGCGCGACGAGATAGTCGCGCAGGTCTACCGGCTGAAGCGGGAACCGGTGGCCCTGGACGAGCTCGAGAAGGTCAAGCAGACCATCATAAGCGAATATTACTTTTCGCTCGACACCGTGTCGGGCCAGGCATCCGATATCGGGTACAGCGAGGTGTCGACGGCGAACTGCGATTTTTCAGCGGAGTATGTCGCGCGCATACAGAAGGTGACAGCCGATGACATCATACGCGTCGCAACCACCTATTTTTACGATGAGAACCTGACAGTCGCGGGTATCGTCCCCCGGGGATTCCGCGAAGGGCCCGCGGCAGCCGCGGCGGCTGTGACCGCGGAGCCGGTTATTACGCGGACGGTGCTGCCCAACGGACTGACGCTCCTGGTCCGGGAAGACCATGCGCTGCCCACGGTCAGCGTGCGCGCCCTGATGCGCGGCGGCGTCATCGTCGAAAACGAGAACAACAACGGCATATCGAACCTTTGCGCGCAGCTCATGCCGAAAGGCACGAAGACGCGCAGCGGCGAGGAGATAGCGCGGGCGGTGGAATCGGCGGGCGGATCCATAGAGAGCTATTCGGCGAACAACAGCTTCGGCTGCAGCGTCGACATCGTTTCGGACAGGACAGAGATGGCGCTCGACATCGTCGCCGATGTTTTGTCGAAGCCGGTGTTCGACGAGAATGACGTCGAGCGGGAAAAGAAGATGGTCGAGCTGAGCATCAGGTCGCTGGAGGACCAGCCGTTCCAGGCCGCCTTTACGCTGTTCCGCAAAACGATGTTCAAAGGGCACCCCTACCGCTTTCACTCGCTCGGCAGCGTGGAGAGCGTCGCACGCATCACGCGCGGCGACATCGTCGCGTTCCATGAAGCCTACGTCGTTCCCGGCAATATCGTGCTGGCCGTTTTCGGCGACGTTACCGCAGAGCGGGTGCGTGCGCTTGTCGAGGCGCGTTTCGGCGCTATGCAGCCGAAGCAGGCTGTCTTCCCGAAGGCGGAGACGCCGCGCGAGAAAGGGGTCGTCCGCGCCGAGGCGCGGCATGCGGGCAAGCAGGCCATCGTCGTGGTCGGGTACCGCGGGGTGGATATATATAACACCGACAAGTATCCCTTTGAGATCCTCGACGCCATGTTCTCAGGCCAGTCGTCGCGTCTTTTCGCGTCGATACGCGATGAAAAAGGGCTGGCGTACGCGGTCGGCTCACAGATCATTACCGGTCTCGACCCGGGGGCGTTCGTGCTGTATGTCGCCACCGCGCCCGGGAAGGCGGACCACGTGGTCGAGCTCATCGCCGCGGAGATCGCCCGCCTGAAGAGCGGCGGCGTCGCGCAGGAAGAGCTCGCCCGCGCGCAGAGCGGCCTGATCGGGGTGCGCAAGCTGCAGCTCCAGACCAACAGCCAGCTTTCGCTCCAGTCGGGGCTTGATGAGCTCTATAAGCTCGGCTATGACAATTACAGGAACTATTATGCGCGGGTCGGCGCGGTGACGGAGGGCGATATCGGCCGGGTTGTCAGGACCTATTTCCCTGACGACGATTATGTCGTCACCGTGCTTACGCCTGATACGAAAAAAGACAAGTGACGCAGGGGGAGGAGGGCGGTATGAACGATCAGAACGAAATGAACGGGAACATGCATTTCCTCGGTCTGGTGTCGGCGCTCGCGTCGTCGGCTATGCAGCAGATGGGCAAAGTTGCAAATCCTGCGACGGGAAAGATCGAGCGCGACATGGACGCGGCGAAGACGTCTATCGACATGCTTGAGATGCTCAAACAGAAAACGCAGGGGAATCTTACTGCGCAGGAATCGGGCATGCTGATGGCACTCCTGAGCAACCTGCAGCTCAACTACGTCGACGAGCTGAACCGGGGCCCGGCCCCCGCGGAAAAAGGGCCGGAAGAGAAGAAGATCATCATATAACGCGCAGGAGCTTTTGCCGTCATGGAATGGAACATTCAGCTTCCCAGTAAGACGTGCGCGAACTGCGCGGGCCAGTTCGGCGACAAGGACCCGTGCCATTCAGTTCTCGCGATGAACAATGTCGAGCTGATCCGCCGGGATTATTGCGCGGCATGCTTCGAGGGGATCAGGGAGCAGGCGAAAAGCGACGCCGGCAGCGCGTACTGGAAAACGGTCTACAAGCTGGTATTGCCGCCGCCGAAGGTCGATCCGGTAAAGAAAGACAAGGTCGAGAGCCTTCTGCGCGCATATCTTGCCGGGGAGATAGACGATGAAACGAAGAAGATCTGCTATCTGCTTGCCGTCATGCTCGAGCGCAAACGCGTGCTCAAGCATCTGAAAACGTTCTCGGATACGCAGAACGACAAGCGGGTCCTCGCATACCAGCACGCCAAGACCGGCGAATCGTTCGCGATCCCCGACCCGGGCCTTGCGATGACCGAGATCCCGCAGCTTCAGGCAAGGGTCAAGGAGCTGCTCGATACGATGGATAGGCCGCCGGCCGCCCCAATGCCCGCCGATCCGCCGCCTACGCCTCAATCCTGATGTTCGACGGGACGAGCGAGTGGCCGACGAATATCGCGCCGTCGTTCACGATCAACTGCGTTGCGATCACGTCGCCGTAGAGGCGCGCGGTCGACTTGAGCTCGACGACCCCCTCGGCCGTTATCTTGCCGACCATCTTCCCCTCGATAACTGCGCTGCCGACCTTCACGTCCGCGTGTACGTCGCCGCTGATGGTGACGGTCATCGTCCCCTTGGTGCTGAGCTCGCCGTTGAACTTTCCCTTGATCTCGTAGTCCTGAAGGTTGATCCGGTTGCCGCACTTCTGGCAGAAGCTCGACAGTGCGTTGTTCGGGACGTGCTGCGGCACGCCGCAATTCGAACAGGTGACAGAACGGACGTGGTGCGTGAACGCGGTTTTCTGGGGCTGCGGCGTCTTCGACGGCGCGGCTGCGAGCGTTATCCGTTTCTTGCAGTTCTTGCAGAAGTCGGAAAGCGCTTCTTCGTGGACGAGCTGATCGTAATTGCAGTGCGGGCAGGTGACCTTCCGCAGGTTGGCTGCGGGTTTCGGCGCGGCCGCAGGCTGTGACTGCTGCGACTGCTGCGCCGACGCGGCTTTAAAGACCCGGTAATGACTGTGAGATTGATCCTGGCGCATACCTTATTTCATGTCCCTGCAGAAAAAGTGAATGACGACATGGTAACGAAAAACCTGCAGGTTGCGCGTCAGGCCTGATAATTCTGCCGGCCGAGCAGATCGGGCGTCGATGATACGTCTCCTGCGTCGGGGGCCGCGTACGCGTCTTCCGGCCGTGCGGAGCGCGGGGCTGCTTTCTCGACTTTGTTGTTCGGGTTGACGTCCGACTTGCCGACGAAGACGACGCCTTCGCTGATCACCAGGCGGGTCGCCTTGATGTCGCCGAAAAGCTGGGCGGCGCCGCGCAGCTCGATCTTGTCCTGGGCGGTGATGTTTCCGTAGACCTTGCCTTCGACGATGACGTTGCCGACGCTGATCTCGGCCTTGACGACGCCGTTCTCCCCGATGATCAAGGTGCCGGGCGAGTTCAGCTCGCCTTCGAACTTGCCGTCGAGCCTGAGGAAGTCCTTGAATGATATCGTTCCTTTGAACTCGACGTCGCTGCAGAGGTTCGTTTTGTTCTGGTCGTGACGGGACGGCATCGCGGGCGTGGACGGAGAGCCGAAATCGCGGGAACGCTGGGACGCCGCGTAGATGTCGTCGACCGGACGGGGATTTTTCGTTTCGGTTGTGTCGGAGGTAAATTTACGCAACAGGCTGCTCATGGGGCAACTCCTTTCGTTGATGTATGACCCCTTATTTCGGTTACGATAGCGTGATATGACGAGAGTACAAACGGGAGTTTCCGCCGGAAAAACCCGACAACGATTATTTTAGGAGAAGCGCAGGAACGCGTCAATAATAATAAGAACAATAATGTGATCCTTCAACCATGGGTGGCTGACAGGCCTGCATGTTGACATGTTGTCCCCGGCGTCACCTGAACGCTCCGTCCGCTGGGTTGCGCGGCGCCCCGCAGTCGTCAGAGGGGAATTCATTTGACCTTGCGCCGTTTTTGCATATAATCTTTTGACGGTACGCAACGGGAGGCTGTGCGGTGAAGATTGGCGTTTTGGGCTCGGGCAAAGGTTCCAACTTCGATGCGATATGCGACGCTGCCCGGGAGGGCCGGATCGACGCGCAGATCACCGTGGTGCTGAGCGACGTCGCCGACAGCCTCATCCTCGAGAAGGCGCGCTCGGCCGGCATCGCGGCGCGCTACATCGCGCCGGGCGCTTTCAAGACGCGGCTGGAAACGCAGCGCGAAGAGGAGTATGTGCGCGTTCTGCGCGAGCATGGCGTCGAGCTTGTCGCGCTGGCCGGCTTTATGCGGGTGATCAAGGAGCCGCTGCTCCGGGCGTACGCGGGGAGGATCGTCAACATCCATCCGTCCCTGCTGCCCGCGTTCAAGGGTCTCAGGGCCTGGGAGCAGGCGCTCCAGTTCGGCGTGAAATTCGCCGGGTGCACGGTCCATTTTGTCGACGAAGGGGTCGACACCGGGCCGATCATCGCGCAGGCGGTCGTGCCGGTCCGGGATGACGACACGCCCGAAACGCTGCACGCGCGGATACAGGCGGAAGAGCACCGGATCTATCCGGAGGCGATCGGCATGATCGTCCGGAATACATATGCCGTTGCCGGCAGGAAGGTCGTGCGGCGGCCGTGATCGCACAATAATCTCACAGGCAAGGAGACACACGTTATGGCGCACAAACTGAAGATCGGGCTGCCGAAGGGCAGCTTGCAGGATTCCACCGTTGCGATGCTGAAGAAGGCGGGGTACAGCGTCATCATCAGCAGCCGCTCGTATATACCGACGATCAACGACCCGGAGCTCGAAGGGTTGCTGATACGGGCGCAGGAGATGAGCCGCTACGTCGAGGAGGGTCTGCTCGACGCCGGTATCACGGGGAAGGACTGGATCGCGGAGAACGGGTCCGATGTCATCGAGGTCGCCGACCTCGCGTATGCGAAGCAGGGGATGAAGCCGGTCCGATGGGTGGTCGCGGTTCCGAACGATTCCCGTATCAAGAGCGTCAAAGATCTGGAAGGGACGCATATCGCCACCGAGGCGGTCAACCTGACGAAAAAATATCTTAAGAAACACAACGTGAAGGCGGAGGTCGAGTTCTCGTGGGGGGCCACCGAGGTCAAGGCGCCGCAGCTGGTCGACGCGATCGTCGAGCTGACCGAGACGGGTTCGTCGCTCAGGGCGAACAACCTCCGCATCGTCGACGTTGTCCTGGAGTCGACGACGAAACTCATCGCAAATAAAGAGGCGTGGAAAGACGCATGGAAAAGGAAGAAGCTCGAGAACTTCTCGCTCCTTCTTCAGGGCGCCATTGCCGCCGAGGAAAAAGTCGGCCTCAAGATGAACGTGCCGGAAGGCGTGCTCAAGCGGATCCTCGAAGAGCTTCCGGCGCTGCGAAATCCGACCGTTTCAAAGCTGAGCAAAGACGGCTGGTATGCGATCGATACGATCATCGACGAGTCGGTCGTCCGCGAGATCGTGCCCGAGCTCAAGAAGCACGGCGCGGAAGGGATCATCGAGTATCCGCTGAACAAGGTTATTTATTAGCGCGGGAAGGCGGATGCCCGCCGCCGCGGGCGCCGGCGGGGCTTTGCTGCTGGAAGCTTCTCAGCCGTTTCGAATAGAATAGTACAGAAAGGGGGGATAGTATGCCGTGCGGCAGAAAAAAGAGAAAAGTTAAGATGAATAAGCATAAGAGGAAAAAGAGGCTGAAGAGAGACCGTCACAAGAAGAAGTAAGCGTGACGTGACGTTCCGGCCCCCTTTGCTCGATCATCGGGCAAAGGGAGGCCGCGTGCGTATCGCGCTGGTGTTTTATGACGAAAATAAAGATTGTTGCCGCCGTGATGTGTGGTTGTGTCTGCGTGTGCGCGGCGCCTGCCGTTTCAGCCGACGAACTTCTGGATGGCACAGAGATCGTCTATCCGTCGTCTTCATCCGCGAAAGCCGTATCCTGTTACCGCGATATCGGGGGCTTCGCCGGGTCGTTGTACCACTACTGCAAAGGAAACCTCCTTCAGAAAGACAACAGGCTCGAAGAGGCGCTCGCCGAGTACCGGAAGGGCCTCGACTGCGATCCTGGTTCCGCCCAGCTTAACGTCAAGATCGGAATGGTCTACCTGTCGAAGCGGGAATTCACTGAGGCGATCCCCTACCTCAAGAAAGCGGTCGCAAGCGACCCTGCCGATTACATCACCCATGTCCTGCTGGGCGCGGCCTATTACATAAACCGCCAGGCGGAGGAGGCGATCCTCGAATACCGCGAGGCGAAAAGGCTCGATCCGGAAAAGGCGGCGCCGTACCTGTCGCTCGGCGAGATATTCATCCAGGAAAAGCGCGAAAAAGACGCCATCGATACCTACGAGGAATTCCTAAAGCTCAAACCTGACCTCTTTCTGGTATGGTTCAAGCTTGGGCTTCTCTACTCGCGGCAGGGGCAGTATGACAAGGCGGTCGGCATCTTCAGGCAGGTTATCGACATGCGCCCCGAGATGCTCGAGGCGCGGCTGGGGCTTGCGATCACGCTCGAGCTGCGCAAAGACCGCAAAGGGGCTATCGCCGAATACGAAAACATCCTCAAGGTCAACCCGCTCGACGTCAACATCTACCGTCGTCTCGCCAAGCTGTACCAGGAAGAGGGGATGACTGAGGAGGCGGTCAAGCTCAACGAGCTCCTGATCGAGCTCGACCCGAAGAACGTGAACAACTACACCGCGCTCGCCTATATCCTCCTGAAGCTCGAGCGGCCGGAGGAAGCGGTAAAACTGCTCGAACGCGCCCTGTCGCATAAGCTCGAATCGGCGGAGCTCTTCTACCTGGTCGGCCTGAGCAACGCGGCGCTCGGCCGGGACAAGGACGCCGTCGGCTATTACGCGCGTGCGCTAAAGGAGGGCGGCGAGAGCGATACGATCTATTTCCGGATGGGCTCGAGCTACGAGAAGCTTGGCGACGTCGCCGAGGCCGCCCGCTGTTTCGAGAAGGCGATCGCGCTGAACCCCAAGATGGCGGACTGCTACAACTACCTCGGATATATGTACGCCGACCGGGGGATCAAGCTCGACGAAGCGGTCGCCATGATCAGGAAGGCCGTTGAGTTGGAGCCGCAGAACGGGGCTTTTGCCGACAGCCTGGGGTGGGCTTATTTCCGCAAAGGGATGATCGACGACGCGCAGCGCGAGCTCGAGAGGGCGGTCACGCTAATCGGCGACGACCCGACCGTGCGCGAGCATCTGGGCGACGTCTATAGCCGCAAAGGGATGGCAGACAAGGCGCGTGAGCAGTACGAGAAGTCGCTGCAGCTGGCGCCGGCCAACAAGTCCGTCAGGGAAAAACTGGAAAAGCTGCCGGCTGCCGCGAGGTGAGCGGCCCGGCGGCTTCTGATGCCATGAAAAGCGTTCAGGTCATCTCTCCCGCAAAGATCAATCTCTTCCTCGAGGTCGTCTGCAAGAGAAAGGATGATTACCATGATGTCAGGACATACATGGTACCCATCTCCCTCTCGGATACGGTAATGGTGCGGCGGACCGGGACGGGCTCGATCGCGCTCAGGACCGAAAGCGCCGACGTCCCGCCCGGCGCCGACAACCTTGTCTGCAAGGCAGCGGAGCGCTTCTTCCGCGAGGCCCGGATCTCGCGGGGCGGCGCGGATATCACCCTGGTCAAGCGCATACCGGTCGCCGCGGGCCTGGGCGGAGGAAGCAGCAACGCCGCTGCGACGCTTATCGGGCTGAATAAGGCCTACGGCGCGCCGCTTGGCGATGCCGCCCTCAGGGAGGTCGCGGCGGGGCTCGGCTGCGATGTGCCGTTCTTTCTCGGGAAGGGCGGCGCGGTATGCGTCGGGCGCGGCGACGAGGTCGTTCCATTCCCGTGCCGTAAAACGTTCTGGGTCG
>ERZ795055.935-NODE-935-length-24880-cov-5.036012_pt1 | contig 24880 bp, 20 predicted proteins | sample MGYA00375139_ERZ795055 | MGnify/ENA primary metagenome ERZ795055 (study PRJEB30184, sample SAMN05720283) | anaerobic digester metagenome | isolation source: active sludge of municipal wastewater-treating anaerobic digesters | place: USA | collected 2015-01-23 ... | reverse complement strand
GGAGGCTGCCACGAGCCGGAAGCCGTCGAAGACCAACACTGCCAGCGAGAGGTCGCGATGCGAACGGATCTTTTGAGGGGCGAACACGGCGACCATGTCGCCCGCGTTCATCACCCCGACAACCCGTTCCCATCCGCGCGCCGCCATGGCGCGGTCGATATCGCCGAGCATGTCCCGGGGTTTTGCAGATAGCTTCGAAGAGGCGACCTGGTAGACGCCCACCTCGACGGCGCGGACGGCGCCGAGCGCGGCGTGCAATTCAGGCGGATGATCGGCCAGCGCCGCCCCGGCGCGCAGGAGGGCGCAGGCCGCGGGCCGCAGGGCGATCTCGATCTCGGGCTCGAGATCGACCCGGGCCGATCGAGCCACGGCCTGGCGCACGACATCGAGGCTGCCGCTGGGACGCAGGGACAGATAGAGGGCTGCCGGAACCATGAGTGGCAGGAGGACGACGGACGCCAGCGCGAGTGCCAACCCGCCGAGCAGGATGGTCTGCACCGAGCCGCGCACAGCGCGGAAAGCGGGTGTGTTTAAAGGAGGGCTCATGGGAACAGAGGCTCCGGGCGCAATGGCGCACGAGGGATGCGGGGTCAGTTCGCCTTGGGCGGCTCGGCGACAGGCCCCAGTTTCTTGAGGTGTTCGATGTGGAATCGCTCGCCGATCATGGCCAGCTTCTCCGGCTTCAGATTGCCCACGATGTTGACCAGAACGGCTTCCTTGGCGTCCCCGATCACGGTGACAACAAGTCCTTCGATGGCCTCGTCGCCTCGCAGCTTGAGGTATACGCCCACGTCTTCCTTTGGATTCTGCACCGTGACAATGCGTTCCCAACCCCGGGCGTCCAGATCGGCCCGGATGGTTTTGACGCGCTGTTCCATCTCGGCACGGTTCTTGTCGTCCAGGGAGATGACATTGACACGGATGAGCTGGAGGCCGCGGATCAACTGGGCCACCTCAGGCTCGGCTTTTTCCGCAAGGCGCGCCGCCATGGCGATCAGGTTGCTGCGGATGTGGACCTCGACGAACTCGCCTCCGGAATCAGACGGAGCGAAGGCGCCGAAGTCGATCTGGGCATCGGGCGGTTCCGCGGCGAAGACGGGGACGGCAAGGCAAGCGGCCAGCGCAGTGGCGGCCACGGCATGGCGAAGAGTTGCGTTCATAACAGTTCCTCTGGTTTTGCACCGACTTTCGTTTGTGCGGGGATTGGATTCCCAGCACCCTCAAGACCCCGCTGTGCCCGGCGAAGTTTCACAAACTGCGATTGGAGTTGTAATCGAGTTGCGGGGCGCGTTTTGATAGGGGCCGAGACGCATCGAAGCCCATGAACACGGAACAACTCTATCAGGAACGTTTTAACCGTTACGTGACGGCCCTGCGCAACGAGAAGCCGGATCGGGTCCCCATCCGGCCCTTCGTCGCCGAATTCACCGCCAAGTATGCCGGCTACACCTGTCAGGAGGTGGCCCATGATTACCCCAAGGCATTCGAGGCCGCGATCAGGTGCGCGAGGGATTTCGGCTGGGATGCCGTCGTGCCCAACATGGTCTATGTCTGGACCGGTCTCGCCCAGGCGATGGGTTTGCGCTACTACGGCATCCCGGGCATCGGCATCCCGCACACCGTCGGTTTCAACTACATCGAGCCGTCGGAGGATCAGGCCTTCATGAAGGCGGACGAATACGATGCGTTGATCGACGATCCGACCGGTTTTCTCTACAATGTCTGGTTCCCGCGGGTTTCGACGGAGGTGAGCCGCATCGGGGAGTCTTCGACGTACCGCAACAACCTGGCGTTCGTGAAGGGGGCGATGGCCATGCTCACGTACTTCTACGCGTTCGGCCCGCAGACGGCCCGGTTGCGGGCGGAGTGCGGCACCGCCTCGGCTATTGCCGGGATTTTCAAGGCCCCCTTCGACATCATTGCCGACAAGCTGCGCGGCTATGTGGGGTTGACGCTCGACATGCACACGCAGCCCAAGAAAGTGCTCGAGGCGTGCGAGGCGCTCATGCCCCACCTCTGCCACATCGGCCTGGCGACCTCGGATCCCAACAGGCAGGTGCCGATCGGATTCTGGATGCATCGCGGGTGCGTGCCGCTCATCAATCCGGCCCAGTACGCCTCGCACTACTGGCCGACGCTCAAACCGATCATCGAGGAATTCTGGAAGAACGGGCACCAGACCCTCTTCTACGCCGAGGGCAAGTGGCAGCATCACTTCGATTCGTTCCGCGAACTGCCCGACCGCAGTATCGTGTTCCACTGCGATCGAGACGACATCTTCGAGGCGCATCGTCGGCTCCATGACAAGTTCTGTTTGAGCGGCGGGATTCCGAACGGGCTGCTGAGCTACGGTCGACCCGACGAAGTGCGGGCCTTCTGCACGCGCGTGCTCGATGAGGTGGCCTCCGAGGGCGGGTACATCATGGATGCCGGCGCCATCATGCAGGATGACACCAGCATCGAGAACGTGCGAGTGATGACCGATGTCTGCCGCGAGAAAGGCGTCTATTCCTCCGGTTCGTACGCCCCGCCGACAGCGACCCCGCCCGCCGACCTGCCCGCGTCGGTGGCGGACCGTGCGGAGCTCGGCGGACTGGCGGGACGCCCCAAGCCCCGGGTTGCGCCCGGCGTGTGCTACCCGTGGGAAGACAAGGCCGCTCAGTTGCCTCCGATCACGGGCGATCCGGCGATGGTGCGCCGGGTGTGGGAAGAGATCGACGGCATGGGCAACATGTTCATCTGGCAGTGTCTGCTGAGCTTTTAGCGCGCGAAAGGGGAACTCTCTGCCAGGCATCCTCGCGCCGACACCCTCCATAGACCGAATCGAGTCTCCTGAACAGAAGACCCGCCGCGCCGGGCGGGCACACTGACTCGAGCCGCATCGCCGACCATTCGCTACCAGCAACCGGCACGAGCGTCGACAATTGAAGAGGACAGGGTGGCGGGCGGGACGGATTGGGGGTCCGCGTGCAGTTGGCGCGCGATCGTGAGAAGATCGCCGAGTTTTCGAACAGTTCCCCCTGCTCGAATGAGCGTTTTTGTGACTGCCTCTGCGCGTCGCCCCAGGCCGAGACGGTCGATCCGAACAGGCGTTCAAGCTCCTCGCGCCGCTTCGTCAGAGGACGTATGCGCCAATCCACCCCACGGCTTTCGAGCAGGTCGCGGGCGATGAACAGCAGCGGGTGTGTGGCGGTGCGTCGGCGCGCGAGTTCGCGGAGGAGGGGTGATGCGGAAGCGGGAGGTTCCGCGGGTCCACCTCCGCCGTGCCGAGGCGAGAGGACCCCTTCGAGCACCGTTCCGTCGGGGAGGAGCGAGGCTGCCTGCGCCAGCCCGGGCAGGGCGTCTGTGAGAATCCCTTTCGGCTCGGACCATAGGATCGTGTGGCCGCGACGCCGAATCACTTGGAGTCGCTGGCCGATCCAGTCCCATTCGACCTGGCAATCAGGCGCAGGGGGCTGAGCGGACGCCGCCTCATCGGGTTCGGCGAGAGGATGGAACGGGTACGGGCGGGCGGCGTCATCGAGCGTCGTCTCGGGTGAGACGAGCCTGCGGAAGTCCTCCGCGCGCGGCTCCCAACCGCTCATCATTCGGTATTCGAGGATCGCGGGGTCGATGGATGTTTGGCGGGCGAGTGCGCGGGCGAGCATGGCGCGTGACACGCCAATTCGGAACGTGCCAGTCAGGAGTCGGTTCCAAAGCAAGCGCTGGCGCGTGCCAAGTTCGGCCCATGTCGCGAGAACCAGGTCATGCTGGGCGGCGGTATCGAGACCACTCAGGGGCAACAGTCGGTTCTCGATGAGTTGGCGCAGGCTGAGGGCGGATTCCGCCGATCCGCCGTGTGCGGGCGGACAAGGCCCTTGAGGGTCCGGGCTTGATTCGCCGACGGGAACGCGCGGCGCCGTGTTCAGACCTGCGACGGGCGGCAGGATCAGCGCCAACGTCTCGCCCAGGTCGCCAGCCACCTGATGGCACTCGTCGATCAGCCACAGCGGAATGGCGGCGGCCTCGGCCGCCCAGAGGCGGAGGAGGGCCGGTTCGACCAGTTGTCTCGAGCGGCGTCGGTTGAGCAGGGCCAACGCCCACGCGGCGTCCGCAGGCTCCGCCCGGCAGAAGTAATCGGCCAGAGCCGCCACCTTCCCGGAGGAGGATGGCGTGGCGCGGACCGTCTCGATCAGTTGCGCGAAGGCCTTCATCCTCGATGTGTTGGCAGGACTTCAGCCGGGCGCCCGTTTTCCCGAAGATAGCGCGCCAGCGGCTCGGCATAGCCGTGGGTGGTCAGCACCAGATTGGCGCCGCTCGCGCCAATGGCCGTCACTAACCCGGTCCAATCGGCATGGTCGGACAACACGAACCCGCGCCCCACGCCTCGCCCCACGCCTCGGTCGCGCTGCATCTTGCGCAGCAGCATCCAGCCCGACACGAACGCGGTCGAGGGCGGCCCGGAGAGGTTGAGCAGGGCGGACGGATCTGACGTCGGGGAGGCGATGACCAGGCCGCGCCCAGCGATTCGCCGGATGTTCTCGTCGGTTGCCGGGGCGACTGGAGGCAGGGGGACACCCGCAGCGCGGTAGCAGGCGAGCAGCCGATGCGCAGCCTCATGCACCAGGACAGGTCCGATCGAGGTGTCGAGGTGCGCAAGGAGGCGCTGCGTCTTTCCGAACGCGTAGGCGAAGATCACGCTGGTTCGCCCCGCATGCTGATTGGCAATCCACCACGCGTGCAGGTCCGCCACGACTTCCGTTGTCGGGGGCCAATGGAACAGCGGCAGGCCGAATGTGGACTCGGAGACAAACGTGTGGCATCGGATCGGCTCGAATGGACAGCAGGTTGGGTCGGCGTCGAGCTTGTAGTCGCCGCTGACCACCCAGACTTCGCCGTGATGCTCGATGCGGATCTGGGCGGAGCCAAGGACATGGCCGGCCGGGTGAAACGAGACCCGGACTCCGTCCATCGAGACGGTCTGGCCATACGCGATCCCGGTGATGTTGGCCTTGCCGCCGAGGCGTGCAGCGAGGAGGCCGGCGCCCGGTTCGGCACAGAGATAGGCCTGCGAACCGGGGCGCGCATGATCGCTGTGGGCGTGCGTGATCAGGGCACGGGCCACCCCGCGCCGCGGATCGATGTGGAAATCGCCCGCGGGACAGAACAGGCCTTCGGGCGCAACTTCGATTACACGTCGCAAATTCGGATTGCCTGGCGCAGCGACGCGATCGGGTCGGGTCGTTTCGGGACAAACTCCTGACCGACGAATCCCTTGTATCCGGTGGCGACGATCGCCCGCATGACAGCCGGGTAGTGGATTTCCTGGGTCTCGTCGATCTCGTTGCGGCCCGGGTTGCCGCCGGTGTGGTAATGGCCGATATAGGCGTTGTAATCGTTGATCGAACGGATCAGGTCGCCCTCCATGATCTGCATGTGGTAGATGTCGTAGAGGAGCTTGAGCCGTTCGGAGCCGACCTGTTTGCAGAGTTCGACGCCCCAGACGGTGTGATCGGCCATGTAATCCTTGTGATCCACCTTGCTGTTGAGCAACTCGACAATGACCGTGACCTTGTGTTTCTCGGCGATGGGGATGAGCTTCTTGAGGCCAAGGGCGCAATTCCTCAGGCCTTCGTCGTCGGACATCCCGCGGCGGTTGCCCGAGAAGGTGATGATGTTCGGGAAGCCGAACTCGGCGACCTGCGGGATCATCCGCTCGAAGCCCGCGAGCAGCTTCTCATGGTGCTCGACCCGGTTCCATCCGTAACCGATGCTGTCCGGGCCATTGCACATGGCGCAGACCAGTCCGTGCTTCTTGACCACCGGCCAGTCGTCCGGTCCGAGGAGTTCGACCGACTCGATGCCGATCTCCTTGCATGCGGCGCAGAGGGCGTCGAGGCTGGTTTTTCCATAGCACCAGCGCGAGACCGAGTGGTGAATGTTGCCCTTGAGCCCGGTCGAGCCGCTCTCGGCGGCCAGGGCGGTCGATGTCCATTGAGCCGCGCCGGCCAATGCGGCGCTGCCTGCGAGGGTCTTGAGCACGGAACGGCGTGAGAGGCGTCTGTTCATACAAGGATTGGAGTCATAGCGTCTGCCAACACGATGTCATCGTCGTGAGGTATTCAACCCAACACGCGCGCGGCGTCAACCTGCAATCACGACACCTGCCATCGTGGGCGCGCGCGTCTCCTCAGGCCAGCAGATCGGACGGCGCCACATCGATCAGGTCGGCCAGCTCTTGCGGGATCGGCCTCGCCTTGAGTTGGCCGTCGGCCGTGTGCGTCACGCAGACGACGGTCAAGACGCCGCGCGCGGCCTCGACGGCCGGCTCGGCGGTGAGGTTGTGGAACTTGACCAGGTAACTGAGCACCTTCGCCTTCTTCATGCGGACCAGCAAATGAACCTCGACCAGATCCTCGAATCGCAGAGGCGACCGGTAATCGCACGAGACGTGGACGCGAGGGAATCCGAGCGGGGGGTCGAAACGCCTCATCATGATGGAATAGCCGAGCGACCGGAAAAATGCGTGTTCGGCGCTTTCCATGTAGCGGAAGAAATTCGAGAAATGGACGATGCCGGCCGCATCGGTTTCCGAGAACTCGACGCGCCTCTGGAGTTTGATTTCGAAAGCCATGGATGCGGGTTGTCGACGGCGTGTTGCGACGACGCGTTAGGCAACGGGCTCAGGCGGCGGATGTCAAGCGCTGGAACAACCGGAGCATGGCGTCGGCCCCCGATGCGATCGAGTAGGCGGTATGGGCGGCGCGCTGACCGGCCTCGCCCAGTGCCCGGCAGCGCGCCGGATCGAGCACCAGATCCTCGATAGCCTGCGCCAGGGCTCGAGGGTCGCCCGCGGGACAGACCACGCCGCCGCCCGTCGCCCGCACAACCTCAGGAAAGGCTGCATGGTCGGGTTGGACAACCGGCACGCCGGCGGCCATCGCCTCGAGCAGGTACATTCCGAAGGCCTCGCCATAGAGGGCTGGAACCGAAAACACCGTCAGCGAGGTCAGGAATGCGATCTTTGCCGAGCGAGGCAGGTTTGGATGGAACTCGACATCGGCCAGCAGGCCGCTGGCCCGCAGCCGCGTGCGCATCTCTTCGACAAAGGCCGCATCGGCCGGTCCGCAGCCGCCGCCCACCTTCAGACGGAGTGTTGGCACTCGCGCGCGGCGTCGGATCGCGATGAACGCGTCAACCAGCGTGTCGAGGCCTTTCTCCGGGCACATGCGGGCGAAGTAGCCGAGGACGGGGGCGTGGCCCGAAGGCACGACCCGCGCTCCGTCGGTCGTCAGCCGTGCGGCGTCGGGCGCGGAGGCGGACGCCTGGGTTGTGGACTGCGGCGCTTTGGATGCGGGGGGATGGGCGGCAGGCGGGGCGGGGTAGCCATCGAGATTGATCGCAGTCGGCACCACCTCGATGCGGTCGTCCGCCATCCCCAGACGCGCGCGCATCCGATCCGCGAAGTAGCGGCTTGGGGCGATGAACAACGCGATGTCAGCCGCCCGGACGGCGAGGGTCTTCCAGACCTCGGTTCGCCACGGCTCGGGCATGCTGTCGAGAAAACTGTCTTCGCCGGCCAGCAGGCACACCACCGGAACGCCCAGGTCGCGTCGGATCCGGCGAGCAGCTCCGATCAGCAGCGCGTTCGACAGGCAGACCACGTCCGGCTTGGGCTGAGCGCGCAGCCAGACGATGAACTCATCCAGATCGCGCGCCTGGTTTCCTTCCTCGCCGCGCAGCATCGACAGCGTCAGATCCGCCACGTCGCGCGCGCGCGTTTTGGCGGCGAACCGTCCGGTCCAGCGGAGCAGGGCAGGGGAGGCCAGCCACCGGCGCAGCCAGGCGGGTGCTGAGCGGAAGAGCGGCGTCTTGTGGTCGAGATAGACATTGATCCCGCCAAAGAAGACGGGGGTTCCCGCGCTCAGGTCGGGCTCGTCGAGGGTGAGCGGCAGGTAGAGCGGCACCATGAGTGCGGTGTGGCCGCGTCGGCGATACTCGGCGACCAGGGCGTTATCGCGCAGGCAGTTGCCGCAGTACATGCCGCCCGCGCCTGGGGTGAGCTGGATGATGTTCATTATCCAATCCACAGTGAGCCGCTCTTTGCACTGCAATCGGTGACAGTCTTGCATTTCTGGCAAGATTTCCGCACTTCTATTCTCCAGCGCTGCGCAGCAGCGCCGGCGCAGCGCGGCGACCGGGGCGTGTTGTCGAGCCATTTCCACAGCCGCCCTTAGCGCATCAGCATCTCCAACCGACATCTGGTTCGTGCTTTCGCCAGCGGTCGAGTTGAAAGTGATGCTTAAGATGATGGCCGGCAAAAGCCGCCATCCCCTTTGAAGGTGCGTCGCCTGATTCATGTTGAAAGCTGTCGCTCACGGATTGGACAACTCCCGCGGACGTGACTCACGGAGTGTCAGGGTGATTTGAGCCTGGTCACGGCTTCAGCGATTTCGTGAAAGGGGGCTGGATTCACCGCCCCACCACGACCACCTTCTGCCGCGCCCGCCAGGTTCACGGATCCAACTGCATGGTCACGGCCTTGGACGCAGATGCACGCGGAGCATCCAGTCGGCGGTCCCCTTCATGTCGTCGACGTAGGAGTAAGGCATCGCCAACCGTGAGTGGGATCGCCTGACACTGGTGTCCTTGGCCACATAGACGCCCTTGGTCGCCGTGGCGTGGAAGTCGATCCCCAGGTAGAAGGTCTTTGGCACAGGGATGGGGGCGAACGACACCGTGTGCCATTTCTCGTCCCCCTTCTCGAAGTTCGAGTAGGCAATCTTCACTTCCCGCAGGAGCTCGAAGCTTTCATCGCAGAGGTAAAGAGAGACGTTTTCTTCGGGCGGCTCGTCTTCGCCGTACCGGGCACTGTAGAGCTTGATGCCGTCGAGCAGCCAGGCCCCCTCAGGGAGTCGGAACAGCACCGTCTCGGCGCAGCCGGAAATGCTCTGCTTGTCCTCCATCGTGCCGTCATCGTAGTACAGCCAAAGACCCGGGCCATCCGGCTCGACTTTCTGGTCGGCGAAAAAATCATCGCCCGGCAGGCGTTCCTTGGTTTTCCATTCAGTCCGAGGCACGAGCACACTCTCCGGCACCCAATTGGCCGCCGTTGGATTGGCCGTCGCCTGCCGCAACTTCGCGAGCAGGAGAGGCAGGAGCTCCTTGCCGGTGGGGCGTTCCGCCAGGGCGGCCGTCATCGCCGCTGCGAGTTTGTCCCTGCCGCACTCGGTCTCCATCCGGTAAAAAGCAAGCGCCGCGCGCGAGGTTTCATCCATCTTCTCCCAGGACCTGGCTTCGGCCGACGCCTGCACTAGGCGGCCAATCCCCTCCACTTCGGCGACGTCGTAGGACTCGGGCCAGATGGACGTGCCGAGTTTCGCGGCGACTTCGGTGATGACGATGCAGCCGGCGTAATGCGCCCAGCCTTCGGCGACACCCTGTGGCAGGCCCATGTTGCTTTCCAGGCTCCGGTACATGGCGACGTGCCCCAACTCATGGCACATGCCATAAAGGTTGAAAACGCCTGTTCGGTAAGCCGGGGCAAGGAGCTCTTTGGATTTCAAGTCGAGGTAGAGTCGCGACTCGCCGTCCGTCCAGAGTTGGGTGGCTTGAGGGTCGATGCAGGCTTCGAGGTTGACCTTCGGGGGCATCTTGAATCCGAGCGATTCATAGACATTCAGCGCCTCCGCCAGGATGTTGCCGAACGCCTCGGCATACTTTCGATCGAAGCGCGCGTAGGTCACCGTCACGCGCGGCAACTCGAAGGTCTTGAAGTCTTCAGGCTTCAGCTCCGGCACCGCGGGCTCTTTCCACTCGGCGAGCGTGACAGCTTTGGCCAAGGAGACATCGAAGCGGACGAGTTGGTTGTTGGCGAGGATGCACACGGCTTCGTCGCCGACCCAGGCCATCTGGAAAGGCCCTTTAGGCAGTTCCCGGCCAATGTCCTGCGGCAGGGCCTTGCTGCTGCCGTCCCGATTCGCAATCCCGATCTTCCCGCCCGCGACGTAGGCCACGAGGTTCCCGCTCTTTGACCACGCCGGCCGCAGGGCGCCATCCGTGCCTGCCACGACGCGCATCGCGCGCGTCTGCACCTCATAGATCCCCAACTTGCCATCGTTGGGAACGCCGGCGATCCAGGAACCACCGCGCCGAATATCCGTGGTGCAGGCAACGAGCGTGCCGTCCGGGGACCAGCTCGCGCCGACTCCGAACGCGCCGGTATCGTCCACCTGGCCGGTGGCGACGTCGACGATCCGCAGCGGGTAATCCTTCCCGTAATCGCCGATGCCGACGGCAAGTGTCCGCGAGTCGGGCGACCAAGCGGCCAGCGACTTGATATTCTTCTCGATCAGCAGTTTCACCACGCCGCTGTCGACGTCACAAACGAACAGGCCATGCCGCTGCTCGCCCCCGACAGAACAGCTTCCCGTGAAGGTGACCTTCTGCCCGTCGGGTGATACCGCTAGGTAGACGACGTCGCACCCGGAGGGAAGAACAACATCCGGAAGCCGCTCGCCCGTGGTGTCCAGCACGGCACACCGCTCGGCGAAGGCAAACTCGCCCAGGACAATGCGGTCGTTTCCGATCCAACTGATCTGATCGCGTCGGCCTGGCACTGTACCCAGAGCTCGCTTTGAGGATCCATCGCCAGCGCTGACGAAGACCTCACTGTAGAGGTTCGCGTCCTTGTCATAGGCTGGAACCGCGTATGCGACAAGCGTGCCGTCGGGCGACACCATGCCAGCCCGAAGCGACGCGCTCATGAAGGCGAGGGTCAGTAACAGCGTTGTTAAACGAGCATTTGGTTGCAGTTTCATAGGAGTTTAGGTGCTCGACGCAGAAATATTGCCCAACTGTGTGACATTCCCGCGGGCGAATCGTCACGTCGAAGCCGAAGAGGTTCACGCCGGGCCTGGTGACAGGGCTCGTCGATGTTTCTGCCAGGGTGTCCTCCGCGGCGGTGCCATCGACCATGGCCAGACATCCGGCCAGACAGACCATCGGTTACGAAAGCATGAACATGGTCGTGTTCCAGTTGAACTGTGCGGTCATGGTGTCTTGACGGATCCTTCGATTTTGATTAGGCGCAACTCACCCGGTGGCAGATTGAACTGAATGCGCCGCTCATTAGCGACACCAATGCTCTCGATCCGCACTGTGTCGGCGTAAATCAGCTCCGACACTTGCGCGCGTTTTCCCTGAAAGGAGATGCCCACGCGCTGGGTTGCTGAAGGATCGATGACCGGCTTCTCCGCCTACTGGCGTATTTGGCCAGTATGACAAGATTTCCGACTCGGGCATGCCACCCGACACACTCGCTCCAAACCACGCCGATACTTCCTCGAACCACGGGATTCCGAATTGCCTGGCCGCGCCTCGCGCAAACGCCCGCTTGACCTGGGTCGCGGGGATCGTCTCCGAGGTCTCAATGCCGATCGCATCCAGCCCGATGTCCGCCAGGTGGCTCCATGGCTGGCTGGAGGGTGTTTGCAGCCGCTGATGGCGAGAGCGGATGCAAAACTTGCCAGCCAGACCAGTGTGGTGTTGGTGGGGCTCATGTTCTTTCTCTTTATTGGATCTCTAATCCGTGTGGCTGCAGGTCGGAGCTTAGCCCAACGACCTCATTGCCCTCAAATGTAAGCCCGCTGACTTTCACCACGCCGCGGGCGCCGTTGGCCGTCTGGAATGCGAAGGTGTGATCCGGAAGTGTCGGACGGCCGTCTAGCCGCACCTGAAGGAGCTCGACACCCTGATCAAGCAATTGAATGACTTCGGCCGACGCGGGCGGGCGCCCCCCGTCCTCCGGGCCGAGACCTCGATTTCGGTGCCGTTGGCCCGGGCGGCGGTCGGAGCGCGTTGAAGACGCTGCACGACGATGGCCAGTCAGAATACCATACCAGGAGCGCCATCACGGCGACGGTCATGCAAGCCAGGCTGCCGCGTTTGGGCCGGGGGCTTTCAGGCGGCAGCCTCCGGGCTTGGCCAAAGGCCTCGCGCACCTCGCGGCGAGAAAGCACGGCCAGCGACCAGATCCCTACTGGCAGGCCGATGATGTTTCCCGGCGCGACGAAGATGGCGAGAAGGCTGCCGATCATGGCCAGACGATAAGCCTCGAGGCGTTGCATCTTCAGGGCCGCGAAAAGGACCACACTGCACAGGACCAGCGAAGCCACGCATACCACTTCCACGAGGGTGTTGGAGAGATGCAAGGCAGGCAGACCCTGGCTTTGCTCGGCGAGCGGCACGATCACAACCGCCGCCAACGGGATAGATACCCAGTTCAGGGTAGCCGTCGCCACCAACCAACTGGCGGGAGCTTTGACAGCCTGGCGTGCCATGGCCAAGATGCCTTCCTCCCCACTGGCCGCCGGCGCGTGGGGCTTCGGCGCCAATTCCTGCCGCCGCCGATTGGTCCCGGCGGCGCCGACCAAGTATCCAGCCACAACCATCACCAGGGCCAGAATCAAGACCAGCAGGATACCGAAGAAGAGTTCGTGCGGCTGGAGATCGAACTTCGGCAACTCGAGGAAACCCAGAACCAAGATCGCCAAGGCCGCGCCGAAGCTCAGCCATTGCGCCCAGCGGGCCGCGGTATCCTCGGGTATCAGACTCCGCCGCAGCCAGCCCGATTCGCCCCCGGGCGTCTTTCCCGTTGCTGGTGCCAACGCGCCGCCCGCCTGGCTTCTCTCCCATTCTGCCCGCGGCGGGATTTCCGGCAGACAGCCCTGGCTCAAGCGTGCGCGCCAGCGCCGCGCGAACACCTCCGCCACCGCCACGCCGACCCGCTGGCCAGTGGCCAGGTCCATCACGAAGCCTCTCTTGAACCAGAGCCGCGTCCCGTTGAACCACCGCACCTCTTTGACCGCGACGATGTCCGCCAGCGGCACCATGCTCGGCGAGCCCACGATCGGCTTCAACTCCAGCCGGTCGTCGTGCATCACCGCCACGCCCGGCGACTGAAACGGCCTGCGGAACATCAGGCACTCCGCCACGTCACGCTCGGTTCGTGGCACCTGCTCCCGCACCCGGCGCACCTGCCGGCCGACGATGGCATAGGTGATGGCAAACGCGATGCCTGCCAACTCGAAGGCGAAGACCCACAGCGCTCGCAGCCCAAAACGGGGCAGGAGGAACGGCAAAACCAGTCCACCCGCCACCAGCGGCACGATCAGAAACAACTGGATATACTCCCAGTTCCAAATCCAGGCGTCACGCCAGCGCTTGATCACGACGGGCGGCACGGGCGGTCTGGCGCTTGCGGTCGCCGCCTTGGGCGTCGCCGCAATCGTCTCCACGTCCGTCTTCACTTCACTCACGTGCTGATAACGTCGTTCCGGTTCCTTTTCCAGCGTGTGCAAGACAACTTCGTCCAGGCGCACGTCCACCTGCACTTTCTTCGATGGCGGCTGGAATCTGCCCAGCGGTAGTTCGCCCGTGAGCAGCTCGTAGAAAACCACGCCGAGTGAATAAATGTCCGCGCGATGATCCACGGCTTGTGGATGCTCCACCTGCTCTGGTGCCATGTAGTGTGGTGTGCCCACGACGTCCTTCGCGCCGGTCAGCGAATCCTTTCCTGAAGTCGCGCCCAGAATCTTCGCGATGCCGAAGTCGGTGATTTTGACGCGGCCCTTTTTGTCGAGGAGGATGTTTTCCGGCTTGATGTCGCGGTGGACGACGCCTTCGTTGTGCGCGAACTGAAGGGCTTCGCAGATTTGCGGAACGATCTCGAGTGCCTGGGCCGCCGTGAGCCGGCCGGCCTGTTCCACCTGCCGCAGATTCGGGCCGTCCACGAATTCCATCACCAGATACGGCTGGCCACCCACCTGGCCGAAATCATGCACCGCCACGATGTGCGGATGGTTCAGTCGCGCCAGCGCGCGGGCTTCGCGATTGAACCGCTCCGCAAAGCCGGCATCGCCCGCCACGCCGGGCGGCAGAATCTTCAGCGCCACCAACCGGTCCAAGGCCGCCTGCCGCGCTTTGTAAACCGCGCCCATCCCGCCCTGGCCGATGAGTTCGATGATCTCAAGCTGGGGAAAGAGCTTCCGGATCTGCTCGACCGGCGGCGGCACAAAGCCGGAGGCCTTGCCGGGAGTGCCGGGTTCGGTTCCGGTATTGAAGCCGGACTTGATGAGACACTCCGGGCACAGCCCCAGCGGCACGTCGGGCGGCAGCGTCTTGTGGCAACTCGGACAAATTCGTTTCGTTTCCATAAATGCGGTCCTTCCACCCATTACTTAGGAAACGCCGGGCCGAGGTTGAGCAAAAAATCGCTCAAACGCGGACCCGTCAGGGGGTTGCATCGTGCTGATTGGCATGGCGGTCTGGGTTTCACGATGCGACACCTTACGAGTTCAGCGTGCTTATGGACCAGCCAGCGCTGCGAACAAGTGGCGCAACTCCTCATCCACCTCGGTCGGGTCGTTGACCGTTTGGGCAATCTCCTCCCGCAGCAACTGCCGGTAGCGCTGGCGCAAGCGATGCACCGCGGATTTCACGGAGCTTTCGCTGACCCCCAGCTCCGCGGCCAGCTCCGCATAGGGCTGGGCCGTGCGTTCGCCGACCAGACACGGATGGAGCGCGGCAAACAAGCTGCCCTTGCCTTCGGTCTCGTATTCCTTGCGCAGGCGGTTCAACACCTCCTCCAGCAGCGTCAAGGCCCAGCGCCGTTCAAAGCTCCGTTCCGGCGTGGCGGGATCGGCTGGGTCGACGCCGTAGCGTGTTTCCGCGGTGTCGAACTGCAGCGGCACGAGCGGCACAGCACCGCCACGTTTCTGGGCCCGCACCTTGTCCCACTCGTCCGCCAGAAAGCGCTGCATTGCCATGAGCAGAAACGAACGGAAACGGCCTTTGGTTTGATCGGCGTCGCCGACCCAGCTTTTCTCCAGCAACCGAGCGAAAAACTCCTGCGTGAGATCCTGCGCATCTTCCGGCGAATGGCCGCGCCGACGGACATAGGCATAAAGCGGAAACCAGTAAGTCTGGCAAAGGCGGGCCAGCGCGTCCCGGGCGCGCGTGGTGTCATTGCGCCCGGCGGTGAGCACCACCGACCAGTGCGTGGTGACGAAGGCGGGCCGGGACGACGGTTCAATCTCCGCCGAAGTCGTCTCAGGAACGTCAGCTTTGGAGGATTGGCTCATTGATGGGAATCATGGGGATCTAGTTTCGTTTGCTTGGTGCCCACGGCGGCGGGAGGAGACGTTCCTCGCCCCCCCACAGGCCGTTGTCGGCTGAGAGAAATGCAGGCATGCAGCGCGGAACTTGCCAGACACGCAGCCGGCGTTCGAGTGGAAATCCGACCGAAACCTACCTTTTGAAGCCGATGCCCGCTGAAAGCCACTGCAAAATCGCCAGTTTCATCTGGAGCATCTGCAATCTCCTTCGCGGCCCCTACAAACGGAACGAGTACCGCAAGGTCATCCTCCCGCTCACTGTCCTGCGCCGCCTCGATTGCATCCTCGCGCCGACCAAAGCCGCGGTGCTCAAGGAACACGCCGCCATCAAGACCAAGGGTGACAACATCAAGCTGCCGGGCCTGACGGCGTAGCGCGCCGGGCCGACCACCACAATGCCTTCGCCATCGGTGACGTAGAGAATGTGCTCCTTGGCTTCGTGGCTGTGAGGCGGCCCCGCCAGTCCCTTGCGCCACCGATTCCAGCCGACCTCGGTGAGCTGTGTTTCGCTCCGGTCCACGAGCACCGTGACGACGTTGAGTCCGGCCACATCCAGTTGCTGGCCATTTTGATAGCGACGGCAGATTATGATGGTTCCTGGGTCTCGTCACTGTGGTTCCTGGGAAACACTGCTCCCCCCGGCCACCACGCGTCCAGCTTCGCGCGCAGCCTTTCGACTCGTTCGAGGTTGTCTGCAGCTCGATCCAGCTCTCCGTGCGGGTCATTCGTCAGGCGACACAACTCGGGCTCGCCCTTTTCGGCCAGGATGCGTTCGGGCGGAGTGTGTCGATCGTGCGGCATCAGCGCCGTAATAACCGCCAGCAAGTGCGCCTGGGTCTGCTTTGGTTTCAACGTTGGTTTCATGATCTCCTGGTTCCTGGTTTCAAGGAGCACGCCCCGCCACAATGCCTTCTGGCCATGGGTAACTTCCCGGCTTGATGGTCAACAACGTGAAGCTCCCACCATGCGGAGAGAGCGTCACCACGCCGGGGGCGAGTTCGGACGTGACCTGCAACCGATGCCAAGCCATCTGCCGCGCGAGCCCCACGGCGGTTGCGCCGCCTTCGGCAAAGACATGGCCGACCCCGGCGAGCGGGATGACCTGCTCCGCGACGCGGACGAGATGCAAAGCCAGGATTTCGGCAATGGCGAGGTCTTTCATCGGCGGCAGGCTGATGTGGAGAATAACCCGGTCGGCCCCTTTCAGCCCTGCAACGACTTCGTCCACCAACGAGGTCAATCTGCCGGCTTCAAACGAACCACCGGAGGCCACTTCCGGCGGTAACGAGAACATTCGTACACGCCGTGCCTTCTGACGCGCCACGAAGTCCCGGGTGACTTCGCTCGCACTGCCGCAAACGAAGAGTTCCTTGGCTGGCCGACAGTCGGTTTCCCCCCTCTCCCCTTCCGAAGGGGAAAGGCGCAGGGTGAGGAGTGCATTCGAGGTTCGAGGTTCCTCCTCAATCCGTTCCCCCTCACGTCGGCCCTCTCCCCCTCGGCGGGGGAGAGGGAGATGCGCAGATTCGCTGGTGGCTTGCGATATGCCACCTGCCGTTTCTTCTGTGAGAAGTGCACCAAAGAAGTCTGCTCCGCCGGCCATCAGCCAACCATGCTGTCTGAGCGCGGCCCATTGGCGCAGGTCTGTCAAGTTTGCAGCGTCACCGATGACAATACCGCGTTCGGGCAAGCCCTCTTCCGCTCGGCGGACAAGCAGCGGAAGGGTGGCTGGCGTGCCCACCAACTCGCGCACGTGGGAAGACAAGCGCGGATACTTCGGGTCGCGAGCGAACTCGGTTTCGTGAACCAACTGCCCGCGCACGAAATAGTGTCCGCCCACAATCGTTCGGCCCAGGGAGGGATTGGCCGGGACGAGCAGGACGCCATCCAAGCCGAGTGCGGCGACGATGGCTTCGATCTCCGGCGTGACGTTGCCGCGAAGAACGGAGTCGGTTTTCTTGTAGAGCCAGCCGGCTCGGTGCTGCCGCATCCGGCGCGCGGCGCGAGCAGCGCGTTCGGCCGCCTCGCCCGGCGCGCACGCGCGCGAATCGGTGTCCAGACAAACGAGGTCCGCCTCGCCCGACGGTTCGCCGGCGAGGACGACTTCCGCCCGCAACTTGTGGCGCAGTCCCACCGCGCCAATTTCCGCCGCGCCGGTCAAATCATCCGCGATGACGCCGATCATGGAACTGGCTTTGTCCGCCTGCCGAGAGCGAGTTGAGCCGCGACGCGGATGGCTGAGTAGAGGCTGGTCGGATCGGCTTCGCCCTGCCAGGCGATGTCGAACGCCGTGCCGTGGTCCACGGACGTGCGGATGATGGGGAGGCCGAGTGTGAGATTCACGCCCGTGTCGAAGGCCAGCATCTTGAAGGGGATATGCCCCTGGTCATGGTAGAGGCAGACGAATGCATCGAACTTCTTCCGCATGCCCGCCGTGAACGCCGCATCCGGCACGAGCGGGCCGCTCGCGTCAATGCCGCGCCGCCGGGCCTCGGCCACCGCCGGCCCGACGAACGTCTCTTCCTCGCCTTGCCCGAAGAGGCCGTGTTCGCCCGCGTGTGGGTTCAGGCCGCAAACGCCGATGCGCGACGCGCGGCGCAGCATCCAGTTCATCGTCTCGGCGGTGAGTTCAATCACATTCAATATCCGCTCGACGGAGAGTTTGCCTGGCACTTGGTGGTAGCCAACGTGGGTCGTCACCATGCTCACGGTGAGCTTGTCCGAGGAGAGCATCATGCAACTGCGCGGCGCGCCGGTGAGAGCCGTGAAAACTTCGGTGTGGCCGGGGAAGTTCACGCCGGAAAGCCGCAGTGCCTCCTTGTGGATCGGGGCGGTGACGACGGCCTCAATTCTGCCGGCGAGCGCGGCCCGGATGGCTTCCTCGATGTAGCGGTAGCCCGCTCGACCCGCCGCGGCGGAGATCTGGCCCGGTTCGACTTGGTCCAAGTCGGGAGTGGCGCAATCCACGAGGAGCGGCTCGGTGCAGGTCACGCCTTCCTGCCATTCCGCGAGCGAGGCTGTGCGGTAGGGCGAGGCTGGTGTCGTTTCTGTCCCTTCGCGTCCTTTCGCCGCAAGCGACGAACAGGACTCAAGCGACACAAGCCTCTGGAGAATACGCGCGTCCCCGAACAGCACCGGCACGCACTCATCGAGCACTGTCCGCTCGCGCAAGGCGCGCAGACAAATCTCCGGCCCGATCCCCGCCGGATCGCCCATCGTGAGACCAAGAATGGGCTTGGACCTCATGCCAGATACAGCTTGGCCGCCTCACCATGCAGGGCTTCAACTTCGTCGGCATCGAGCGGCAGCAACGGTGGAAACACCGCTGGTGAGCAGAGTCCGCGCAGATGCAGCACGCTCTTGATGGCCGCGAGCGATTGCCCGAGCGTGCGGCCCTTTTGGTAAAGCGCCGCCACGGCGTTCATGCGGTCGGCGTGTTGGACGGCTGTGGTCCAGTCACCGCTCCGTGTCGCAGCGCAAAGTCTGTGGCACACGTCAGGAATCAGATTCCCCACGCTCGGCACGATGCCGTCCATGCCCGACTTCAGATCCTGCGCCATGAGCGCGCCGACTCCGCAAAAGAGGGAAAAATCCGCCCGCCCGCCAAAGTGCCGCAGCAGGTCCGCATGCCGTTGGGCGTCGTTCTCGGAATCCTTCAGCCCGACGAACCGGGGATGGCCGGCCAGTTCACCGATGAGTTCCAGAGGGATCGAGACGCGCGTGGTCATGGGGATGTTATACAGGAGCACCGGGCCGGGCGAGGCGTCGAGCAGCGCGCGAAACCAGGCGGTCAATTCCGCCGGGCGCGGCGGAAAGTAGAACGGCGGCAACGCGGCAATCGCATCCGCCCCCAACGAGAAACAGTCCTTCGCACCGGCGAGGGCATCGGCCAGAGAATTCTCCGTGACATTCACGTAGACGCGCAGCCGTTTGCGGGCGGTGGCGACAGCGCGCTCGATGAATGGACGCCGCAGCGGTCGCGGCACGCACGGCCCTTCGCCAGTCGTGCCCAAGAGGAGCAATCCTTCGACGCCGCCGGCGATTTGAAACTCGATCAGCCGGTCGAGCGCGGCGCAATCAAGCTGGCCATCGGTCCCGATCGGCGTGACCAGGGGCACGACGACACCGCCGGGCTTGGTGGTTGTGTTCATGTCAAAAAGCCGCTTCGTAAATCGCCACCGCGTCGGGTTCGGTGACGGGGCGGAGGTTGTTTTTCAAAAGGCGCGTCACGTGCATCGCCGCCTGCGCCATTGACGGGATGGCGTCGCGCGGAATCTTGATTTCGGAGAGTGTCTGGGGCACGCCGCAGTTGCGCGCGAGTTGCGCGAGAAACTCGACGCCCCGTTCGGCGGTGGCGGCGACCGAACCGGCGCGTTGCGCGCCGAGCGCCAGCGCGACTTCCGCGTAGCGCTCCGGCGCGGCGGGCGTGTTGAAGCGGATGACGTGAGGCAGCAGGAGCGCATTGGCGACGCCGTGCGCGATGTGAAATCGCCCGCCGAGCGGATACGAGAGCGCATGCACCGCGCCCGTGTTGACCGGGCCGAGGCAGAGGCCGCCGTAGTAGCTGCCCAGCGCCATCGCGGCGCGGGCTTCGATGTCCTGACCGTTGCGCACGGCGCGCTCCAGATGCGCCGCGATGAGGCGCATGCCCTGCGAGGCGTAGATGTCCACGGCGGGGTGCGCGAACGTGTTGGCGTACGCTTCGATGCAATGCGTGAGCGCGTCCAGACCCGTCGCCGCGGTCACGCCGGGCGGCACGGTGAGCGTAAGCAGCGGATCAATGAACGCCGCGTCCGGCACCAGATGCGGACTCACGACGCCCTTCTTCAGGGAGGCGGCCTCGTCGAGCAGAATGGCATTCGGCGAAACCTCCGCGCCCGTGCCGGAGGTGGTGGGCAGGCAGACGAGCGGCAAGGCGCGGCCTGCCAGCAAGTTGACACCGAAGACTTCCGTCACGGTCTGTGTTCCGCGTGTGAGGGCGGCGAGGAGTTTGGCGACATCCATCGCGCTGCCGCCGCCGATGCCGAGCACGGCTTCGATGTTCTCGCGGCGGGAGGCGGCCAGCATTTGCTCGAAGCGGGCGCAGGTCGGTTCGCCGTCCACCGGCGGGGCGTTGACGACGGCGACGTCGGCTTTCTTCAGGACCTGCGCCACGGCGCCGAGACTGGGGAGCACAGGGGTGCTGGACACGAGCAGCACACGGCGCACGCCGCGCTGGGCGAGGTATTCCGCGCATAGCGGCGCACAGCCGTTGCCGAGGACTATGCGCGAGGGTTGGAGAAGCGTGACGCGGTTCACGGTTGGCTTGCTGCGTGGATTCGTCGCTTTTCCAGCCAGCCCCAGAGTGTCCATTCGGCCTTGCCGCCGGGTGGGAAGAAGAAGCTCGCCAGGTAGCCGACCACCAGCACGATGACGTGGGCGGAGACCCCGATCATCACGCCGGTCCAGGGGAAACTGTAATCGCCAAGGTCCAACATCTTGTTCTTACCGCTGGTCAACGTGGCCCAGGCCGTGAAGATCAGGCTGACGATGATGCCGACCCACAGGCCTTGCTTGTTGGCGCGGCGACTGAGAAACGAAAGGATGAACATGCCGGCCAGTCCGCCCGAGATAATCGAAGAGACGGCATAGTAGAGGGAGAGGACCCTTTCACTCTTCCAGGCGATGAGCGCGGCAATTCCCACTGCCGCAAAGCCGCAAACGCCCACGATGATCTTTCCCACGAACAACCGTCTCGCGTCGGAGGCGCTGGGGCGCAGCTTGCGATAATAGTCTTCCACGGCGACGGCGGAGAGGCAGTTAAGATCGGAGGACAAGGTGGACATACCCGCTGCAAACACGGCCGCCATGAAAAGCCCCAACAGGCCGACCGGGATTTTGGTCACGAGGAAGTGCGGGAAGACCTTGTCGGCAATCACCTTGCCGGTTTTGTCCAGCAGTTCAGGGGGGAAGGTTGCGCCGGACAGTTGGTAGTAGCACCACAAGAGCGTGCCAATGAGCATGAACAGCGTCCAGATGGGCACGCACATCAAAGCCCCGAGCGCCACACCTTTGAGCGCCTCGCGGTCGGACTTCGCCACCAGGTAACGCTGCACGAGGGTCTGGTCGGCGCAATACTTCTGCAGAAACCAGAAGAAACCGTAAAGCGTCATCACCCACAGGCTGGTCTTGTCCGCGAAATCCAACTTCGGCGTGCCGAGGCTGAATTTGCCTTTCGCGCTGGCGAGCTCGAAGGCCGCGCCGATGCCGCCGGGCATGAGGAAGACGAGGAATCCCAGAATCACCACCACACTGAGGCACATGATGAGACCTTGGATCACGTCGGTCCAGATCACCGCCTCCAGCCCGCCAAACAATGTGTAAAGCACGGTGATCACGCCGGTGATGAGCAACACCAGGTAGATGTTCCAGCCCGTCATGCTGCTGGCGGTGAGCGAGAGCAGGTAAAGCACGAAACCCATCTTGGAAAAGTGGCCGGCGCTGAAGGCGAGTCCGCTGTAGGCGCGCGCGCCGTAGCCGAAACGCTGCCCGAAGTACTCATAGGCGCTGAGGCCGACCGCGTGCCGAAAGAACGGCACGATGACCGTGCCGACCAGCAGCAGCACGCCGAGAATCATGAACATCGGATACAATTCGCTCCACGTTCCAGCGTACGCGGAACCGGGATACGCGATGAAAGTGATGCTGCTGATGAGGGTCGCGAACATCGAGATGCCCATCGCCCAGTGCGGAATGGAGCGTCGCGCGGCAAAGTAGGCCTCGGTGGAGTTCTGGCGGCGCGAAAAGCGGAAACCGATCCACGCCACCACGACGAAATACAAAACCACAATGACCGCATCCAACCAGCGCAACTGTTCCATGATGCCGCGCTAATCGTTGAAGGCTGAACAAGCCGTTGGGACGATGGCGGCTTCCGATGAATCCTCAGGCACGGGGGAATCCGGCAGGTGGGCGTCCCTGACCTTGACCACGATCTTGCGCACCAGTTTCTCTCCCCCGTCCTCCAGGGACAAACAGGGGGCGTGGGCGTCCTGGGGCAACAGGACCGCCACCTCTCCGGCCTGCAACAGCAGGCGCGAATGGACTTCATCGCCGATCGGACAATAGACATTCCCGTGTTCGTCCCGCGCCGGCAACGGCTGCAACCTGCGCACATCAAAGACTTCAATACACTCGCGACCGCTCCAGAGAAACTGCAAATCGGCGTGACGAGCGTGGGCCTCAAAACGTCCCTCACCCCGTCGCCTTGTTTTATAGCATTGAATGAGCACGTACAAGGCATCGCCATTCACGGTAACCCGCCTCGTTTCTCCCGGCTGTAGGGACGAAAGCTGGCTTAGGACCTCTGGGAGGCGACCCGCCAGACAATCCTGCAACAGCTCCAGTCCCCGCCGCAGGCGACTTCCCGGGCTGACGAGCGCCACGAGATCGTCAACCTTGCCCAACATTGACATGTTCGTCCGGTTCTCCTGCACGCACGGTCGAGGCAACTCTGCCTTCGACTGCTGTGTTTCCACCATGTCAAGAACTTCAAAAAGCATACGAAAAAGTGCGGCGCTGGAAAGCCATGCGGACCCGCACAAAGCCGGCCTTGCCTGTTGGCACTGTCCCCAGTACCGTCACGCCTGGTCACGGCGCCATGAACGAGAGAGGCAACCGATGGGAATTGCAGGCGGTCGTTCCGTCCGCGAAAGGGCGGAAGTTGCTCTGGCACGCGTTCTCACTGGACACGGCTCACCTGAAAGGCGCCGACCATCACGAGCCCTTTGAGAAGCCCGGGGCGCATCTGTTCTGGATTCTATCAGGTCATGGCACCCTGGAAACCGATGGCAACAAATACCTGCTGCAGCCGGGCAATGGCGTTTGGCTTGTGGACATGACCAAGGTGCGAACCTATGCACCTGCGGCCGGGAAAGGGTTGGTCAAGCGAGGCATCCGCTTCGGCGGGCCCGCACTGGAGAACTGGCACAAGGAACTTGGAGGCAGCCAGCAGGCGCAGTTTGACTTAATGGACGCAACCCCGCTGCATGACGCCTTCCGCAACCTGTGGCGCATTTGCCGCCGCAAGGGGCGGGGTTGGGAGTGGGAAGTCCACCTCCTCCTCACTGAAATGCTCGGCGCCCTGCTCAATGCACGGGGCACGCTCTCGCCTAATCCGCCCGACCTGCCCGCAGCCGTCATTCGGGTCCTCAACGCGGTGGAATCCAAGCCCTATTACGACTGGCAAGTGAGGGAGTTGGCCCGCATTGCCGGCGTCAGTTACTCCGGGTTGCGAACGTTGTTCTTCGCGGTGTTGCACGAAAACCTTCACAGTTTTGTCCAGCGCCGTCGCCTGGAACACGCTCAAATGCTGCTTGCGGATCCCGGGCTGTCCATCAAGCAGGTAGCCGAGCAAATGAACTTTTCCAGCGAGTTCTACTTCAGCCACTTCTTCAAGAAACTCAACGGCATGAGCCCGCGCGGCTACCGGGAGCAACAGCGCCTCAAACGCTGAGAGGATACTGGCGCCGTACCCCAGGCGGACAGCGTCTCCCAGCTTCTCCCATCTGCAGCAGAGGGGAGCAGTGCAAGGGCGGCAAGAGCCCCGTGGAGAATCCGCCGCTCACAACAATCGACGCACTCTTCCGGGTGCGCGCGAACGGGGGTCTCGCGCCGTTCAAGAGTTGCCTGATCGATTCCGCAGGTGCTCCGGGTTTCCTTCGGATTGACCGGGATAAGGACAGGAACAGGGCACTCGGCTTTCGATTTCGGCCAGCTCCAGAAGGCTGACGGCGTGCACTGCGACCACCTTCTTCATTTCCTCGACATCCACCGCCACGTAATCGGCGCGGCGTCTGTCGCCGGTCGCCGCTTCCTCGCTGCACTTCTCCACGGTTTCAACCTTGAAAAAGTTTACAGTCGCCCGCAAGAGGACAGCAACGGTCGGGACCCCGCCCTTGGTGAGGGGGCCGTCGGAATCAAACCGATGAATACGGCTTGGCAAAACCGAAACGGCAATGTGCAGCTATTGTTCATGAATCTGCATTTTCGGCGCACAGAAAGGGAGAGAATCTGGGGTCAGGCAGTCTCGAGTCCGCGAGACGGTTGCATGGCGCGCACTCCCCAACGATTCTTCGTGCCTCGGTCTGGAACCGCCCTTTTTGCACCTTGCAATATACAACATAACAGGTAATCCTGTTTGCATGTATCTGAGGCGAGAAGCGGAGAAGCCCCTGAAGGACATCCTCGCAGGCGATAAGGTCGGTATCATCCTCGGTGCCCGTCAGGTCGGCAAGACAACCTTGGTGGAACACGTTCTGGCCGGGCAAGGCGCAGTGTTTCTCAACTTCGATGTCGAGGTGGATAAGGCCCGCTTCCAGGCCGCCGCCGCCCTGGCGCCCGGCGATGCCTTGCGGTCCCTCGGCAGCCCATCGGTGCTGGTGATTGACGAGGCGCAGCGTCTGCCCAGGGCTTCCCAAGTCATCAAGGGCTGGCATGATGCGCATTTGCCCGTGAAGTTCCTTTTGCTGGGCTCCTCCTCCCTGAATCTGCTTGACCAGGCGGCAGAGAGCTTGACCGGTCGCAATCGGAAGCTGGTGCTGCCGCCGCTGTTGTTCACGGAGGCGCTGGGCGCCCAGGTATGGGCCGGAGCCGAACCGTCGCCCGACCACTTGAGTCGGCACTTCGCGTCGCAATTGCGGGCGTTCCTGATGCAGCGGCTGGGTTTCGGCAGCTATCCCGAAGTCGTT
>ERZ795055.924-NODE-924-length-25004-cov-42.528598_pt1 | contig 25004 bp, 21 predicted proteins | sample MGYA00375139_ERZ795055 | MGnify/ENA primary metagenome ERZ795055 (study PRJEB30184, sample SAMN05720283) | anaerobic digester metagenome | isolation source: active sludge of municipal wastewater-treating anaerobic digesters | place: USA | collected 2015-01-23 ... | reverse complement strand
CAATCACCTGGTTCCAGCCGCGCATCTCATCGCACGCACCGCCGAAACGCGCCGCGCCGACGGACAGATCGGCAAACTCCGCTGTGCTGTCAATACAATACCGGCAGGCCATCCTTACACAGTTGTCCACCTCAACCATCGGGACGGCGATAACGGATCCCTTCGTGTAAAGTTCCAGAACATTTTTCCCGGCCGGGATGTCCATGCCCGTGAGCATTGCATGGGATAACCCATATTGATGCAACAGGCGGTTAAAACTCTCCAGGGAAAGCGTCCAGCCGCAGAACAAACCAATCACCAATTTCAATTGATTAATTTTATGGTAGCCCTGAACGTCTGCCGTCCTCATTTTGGCCAAAGCGATGGCCTGGCAGGGCGTCGTCACAGCGCCAATTTTTTTATTCCCTGCTTCATCCAGTCGGTTGAAAGCAGCGACCGTCGGCGAAACCGTGAAGTTGCTTTTTGCGTTATCGCGCAACAGATGTTGATCAGCGATGAGCTTTCCCTCCTGCTCCCAATCAGCATTGCGGTTTGAAATAATGGCAGCATCAATCAAGCCGTCAGCCATCGCTGCTTCCAGCAGCGCCGTCACCGTGCCGCCGTGCTGGGCGCGGGCTCTCAGATCGGGATCAGCGGCTCGTGTCAGATAAAAGCCCTTTACTGCACCGATTTCGGACGTTAACTCGTCAACATTAAAAAGACTTTCACGCATTCTTCCATAGTCGGCAGGCGTCCGTGGACAAAACGCGTAACACTTGCCGTCCTGCAGATCACAGTCAAACAGCTGAACCGTCCGGTCGGAATAGATGACTTGATACGGACAAAGACTGACACAAGCCCCGCAGCCAGTGCAAAGGCTTCGTTCTAATACATCTTTTTTCAGTTTTGTCTGACTGCTGAGTTTTTTTCTCATCGGACATCCAAAATTTGAGCTGTCCGTTTATATCGCATCGCAGATTTTGAGGCAAGATAATGATGAAAAGGCAATAAAAAGCCCGCTTCGAAAAAGCGAGCTTTTTAAATTCTGGCTCCCCATGTGCAACCCTCTTCATAACCGTTCTCTTTCTCCCGCAGTTAACAGAAACCCTTCAATATCAATGAGTTATCAAAGAGCACACCGTTCCGGCAGGCCGGAAGCGGCGCCAAACTCAATTTCCCTTACACCTATTCTTCCAGGATACGTTTTCGAGCAATCTGTTCGATCCTGGCAGCCTTATTGAATATTGAATTGATAATTGATAAGAACTTGCTTTTATTTGATTTTTCAGCACTATAAGAAACGTTCACTTGTGTGTCAAGAATATTCTGCCACAAGATATGGTGGCTCGCCACTGCTGGCCGCGTTGAGGATACTTTTTGTCATCTATCGTTTTGAGAATCCACTCACCTTGTAGCCTGTTCGGACGCCAAGAAGGCCAATTTAACCGGAATACAGACAGGCCCGTCCGTTACGTCATAAACCCAGATTCCGCAACAGGTTGCAGAATTCTATTGCGTAGCAATAGAGATTCTAATAGAAAAGCATAAGGATATTGGTAATATTGATCAGAGTGATTTGTTTTGCAATTCCAGTAAGATCTTCTTACGGGAGGAATGATGGATTTTGAGATAGGATTTACGGATAAAGAAATCACCCCGTGGGGCGGCATGGCCCTGATGAAAAAGATGATGGATCAGTGCGACATAGACGGCATGATAAAGAGTCTGGGCCTTCTTGGGACTGGTTCCAATCGAGGCTATAAAGCGGAAGACATCATCAAGAGCTTTTTAGTCAGTGTGTGGTGCGGCGCCAACCGCTTTTTGCACACCGAGGTTACCCGCCAGGATGCCGTGATCCGGAAGATATTCGGATGGTCAAAAACGGGAATCGACGCATTCTGAAACTGTCATTGGCCATGAAACGTAGAGAATGGCTGCTGGGACTATGGAACAAAACATCGCGCTTCTCGCTCCCAATAACATTACCAATCCAAAACCCTATTGCGTAATCTGGGTTAAATATTTTGATGATTATAGCTTGAAACAGATAAAAATATGCATCTTGTACTTTGAGGGTAAAAGAGCGTCCGGGCATATTTCCTACCGCTCTTTATAGAACGACTTTTTTACTCAATTAACTTCTAATCTAAAAAACGCATCGCCCGAACACCTTTATGACCTATTTCATAAGCAAAGTCGCTGCTTCCCGGCTCACCGCTAGCGGCATTTTTTTATGATGAAATACTCTACCTGTGCTTTTTTACCCGTGCCTCTACGGGCTTCAAAATAGTCTAGGGGGTTGGTGTTTGATGTGCATGAAGACTAGAGTGAGTTAATCTTTTATGAAAAAGCAATTATGTAACCTAGAATGTAATCAGCCCCGCAAATTCGTGGGGCTGATTACATTCTAACTGTAAAGACACTAATAGTTCCAGCCCCATATTCCTAGTGCCAGTATATTCATGACAATAGGCACAGCATAAATAACAGCAAGCATCGTTAGTTTTGCCTTCTTTGTTTTAAGTCCAGCCATAATAGCACAGCCTGCGTAAAATGGGAGGTATCCGATAAAGAAAATTAACCAAATGCCGCCAAAGGATAGCATCCACCAAGGATAATGCCAAACAAGTTTGCCCCCGATATTTAGTAGGCATTCAATGAAAACACAGAAGATACAAAAACCGATAGCGATAGCCCATCGTTCATTTAAGCCAAGTATTTTTTTATCTCGATTTGGTGAAAGTGCGTAGTAATAAACAAATCCCATCAAGAGAAAAGTAAATACAATCTCGATGTTCCAGCCGATAAAAATCCGAAACGCGGTTTCTCCGGGAACAGTCCAAAACGCCGATTTACCCGTCAAAAACATAACCCAGCCGTTCCATGTCTCATTAATAAAATCCAGACCAAAAAATGTTAAAGCAATGTATATCGGATCCCAATTTTTTGTTTGCAAGGATTTATTAATTTCAATGGCATATACATACATAATAATTCCCAGTAAAGGAATGATGTACCATTGCACAGTTGAGAAGTCTCTAAGACCAATTAACGCTTGTTGTGTTGCTTCTGTCATAGTTACCTTCCTCCTTTGTTAAAATGTTTTGACGTTACCGTTTTCCTGCCATCGCACAGATATAGGTCTTTAAGTACTTGGATGCTCGACAAGGCTGATTTAATACTACATTCTCCCTCCTTTCGTTTTAATTTGATGAGAACTTGCTTTCAATGCTTTTAATGGAAGAAAACATAGGGAAACCGAGCTTGTATATCAAGGCAATATCGCCAAAAAAATGTAGTGTTCAACACATGACCGCTCCGTGGGCAAATTGCGGTTATTACGAATCAACTTCTCCATATTCTGCTAGGTTGCGTAGTGCAGAAAGCAATGCCTATATAAAACACAAACAAACGATTTTAAAAATTCTTGACGTTGTGAATTGCTATATATGATAGTTGATTAATAAGAACTTGCTTTTCGTTGTGGGGAGTATAAGAAATGATTTCTTGTGTGTCAAGGGGATTATGGGCACCGAATTGCCTCAAATAAAATGTTACCGAAGGGTCTTGTAAGAAGGATACGTTGACTCATAAATCAATGTTACCGAAGAACGATTCGGAAACGGAGGTATATTTATGAGTCCCCAGGCCAAGGAAGAGTATTTTGAGGTTCTTTACAAGCGGTATAAGGAAGCCTGCCATAAAGAAAAAACGGTTATCATCAGTGAATGTTGCGCTGTTTGCGGTTACCATCGGAAACATGCGATCCGTCGGTTAAGATGATATAAGCGGTTTACAAAGCCAAAGGTTAAGAAAAGAGGGAAACCTTCTGTTTACAATAAAGAGGCCATTATCCGTCCGCTGAAACAGATCTGGCTGGCAGCCAATCTCCCCTGTTCCAAAAGACTCAAAGCCGTCTTGCCGATATGGCTGCCTAAATACAGTGATCATTTCGGCCAGCTGGCAGAAGATATCCTTAAGGCTCTTTCAGCCATCTCCCCGGCAAGCATCGACCGAATTTTAAAACCCGTCCGGATTCAGTATCAAAAAAGAGGGAAATCCACGACCAAGCCGGGAACGCTCCTTCGCAAGCAAATCCCGATCAACACGAATCAATGGGATGAATCCCGGCCAGGTTATCTCGAAGCGGACACGGTCGCCCATTGCGGTGATTCTCTGATGGGCATGTTTGCCTACACGGTTGACTTCGTGGATATCGCTACGGGCTGGACGGAACAAAGAGCGGTCTGGGGCAAAGGAGAAAAAGGCGTTCTGGAACAAATCCAGGATGTCGAAAAAATGCTTCCCTTTCCTCTCCTTGGCTTTGATTCCGACAACGGCAGCGAGTTCCTCAACTATCACCTCCAGCGCCATTTCTCAGATCGTAAACAACCCATCCACTTTACCCGCAGCAGGGCTTATCACAAAGACGACAACGCCCATATCGAACAAAAGAACTGGACCCATGTCCGGCAATGGCTCGGTTATCAAAGATTAGACAATCCCAAAGTGGTTCCTTGGATGACTTTTCAAATTTTTTGTTAATAGGTGTAATGCACAGTATCCAAAAGTTAGAGGCGGGTGTGAAAGTATCCGCCTTTTTTGTTCATCCGGTTGATGCATACTTCCTGTACTGTTGCTTTTGCGATTTTCCTTCGGAATGCAACTCTTCAATCCGTAATAAACATTATTCGCGCCTAACGTTTTGTAGTCAAGATTGCCTTGACACACAAGGTCGGACTCCCTATAGTTCAAGCATTAATAAGCAATGCTTTATCAAAAAATAAAAGCGAATAAGTATCAACATTGATCAACAGGGGGTTGCATGCTATTTCATGAGCGAAAAGTATTCAAGTATGCCTTGTTCTTTTTTGTCATTTTGGCGCTTTGCGTTGTCGTAAACTGCGGTGGCGGAGGTGAAAGTAACCCGCAACAACCATTATCGGAATTTGTAACTGTTAACGTATTTTGTGGAAGAGGCGTGGTGGGCACCGAACAGGGTGTTTATTCTCAAAAGAGGGGTAGCGTTTTCGACTATACCTTTTCTTTGTCCATGGGATATAAAGATTTACAGGTACGACTTGCCGGAGACCTTGTCCCGTCGTCCGGAAATCCCGTTGTTGCCAAAAATGCTACAATCATTGCAACGGCCATTCCGATTAATGAACGCCCTAGGTTCAAGACCAACACACATACCCATACGACTCAGAGTGACGGGTCTTTGAGCCCCGAACAAATAGTGTCCCGATACCATGACCTGGCTTATGATGTGCTTTTTATTACGGATCACAATAAGCTTACCTTGGTGGATTCCCCGGAAGGAATGTTGGTTATCCCGGGAGAAGAACTAACTGGCGTTAAACATGCGAATGCTCTGTTTGCAACAAAAATTATAGATCCCGGCAACCGGCAGCCTGCTGAATTTTTAAAGGAGGTCACTGATTCCGGTGCATTACCCATGTTGAATCATCCCGTTTGGATAGTCGGTTGGACTCTACATGATATACGGTCGTTGACTGGCGTTACCTTGATCGAAATCTATAATGCATCCTCCGAGTTGAAGGGGTATCATGATAATTTAACGCTGTGGGATAATTTGCTCAGTCTAAATGAGCTCTGGTACGGTGTGGCATCCGATGACGCGCATCGCGAGTATGAAATCGGAAAAGGGTGGATTATGGTTCAGGCTGAACAGTTGGACTTGGCAAGCATTAAAAAGGGAATGGAAGATGGTGCCTTTTACGCTAGCACAGGAGTTGAACTCTGCCGGCTGGACTTTGCCGACGGTGTCGTCTATATTGAATCGAGAAACGGTGATGCCGTTGATTTTATCGGGAATAACGGAAAGCTGCTTCTGCACATGGAGGGGCCTTTTGCCCAATACCCGGTTCAAAAAGACGATGGATATGTTCGTGCTGTCGTCACAGGAAAAAATAATAGCAAGGCTTGGACCCAACCGTTGTTTTGGAGATTGACGCCATAAGTTGCCGCCTTCTCATTCCCACTGCCTTATGACTGACGGCCGTTTCAACCTCAAAGCACAATCCATGATTGGAATTGCTAATCCTCATTCAAAATTCGAACCGAAGACCCTTGCTTTGTGGATAATGCAAGACCTGGCCATTTCCGAAAACTAAGACAGCGATGATGGATTTGTTCCGTGATGTTCTTCCTGAAGTCAATAGGCCTACCTTTCTTACATGGACACAAGAATTCAAGTGGTAATCATTACACTGCGATAAATAAAAAGGTAGGATCATTTTGTGCTATAGTAACCCTATGAAGATCCATTCGCAATACACCCCGACTGAGGAAATATTCCATAGCATCACTCACGGCATCGGCACGGCGCTGTCCATCGCGGGGCTCGTGATACTCGTCGTCCTTGCGGCGCAGATGGGCGATGTATGGCGCATCGTGAGTTTTTCGATATATGGCGGGTCTCTCACCCTCCTATACCTCGCTTCGACGCTCTACCACAGCTTTCAGGATGAACGACTCAAACAATTCTTCCGCCACTTCGACCATCTTTCGATATTCCTCCTCATTGCCGGGACCTACACACCGGTGACGCTGATCAGCCTGCGCGGGGCATGGGGCTGGACGCTCTTCGTCCTCATATGGGGTTTCGCCGTGAGCGGTATCGTCTATGAACTGCTGTTTCTCGGCCGCTATAAATGGATAACGATGTCGATCTATCTGGGGATGGGATGGCTCGCTGTCGTCGCTATAAAACCGATGCTCACGATGACCCCACGTGGCCTCTTCTGGTGGCTATTGGCGGGCGGTCTGTGCTACACAGGCGGAGTCTTCTTCTATGTCCGTAAGAAGATGCGGTGCCACCATGTGTTATGGCATTTCTTCGTCCTTTTCGGCAGCGCCTGTCACTTTCTGGGATTTTTTTTCTACCTAACTTAATCGGTCATTGCAGTTGCTTCTTCCTGTAAGAGAAAATTTTCTATCATTAAATATTATGCTCTGTTTCAATTGGTAATCAATTAGCTCTGTATAATTAAGAATCACTAGTAAAAGAGTTGAGATATTATATCGATCCAGATAATATCCCCAATAAAGCTGAGCGAAGCAGGTTGAATATTGTTTAAAATTAAGCTATTAAGTTTATTGATAAGAACTTGCTTTTCGTTGTGGGCAGTATAAGAAATGATTTCTTGTGTGTCAAGGGGATTATGGGCACAAGATGTGGGGTGCGCACGAAATGACCGTTTCGAGGCAAGATAGAGCGACCGATCTTATAAGCCTTCCGGCCTGTTTTGCTGCCGGGAAGTCCAATATTAACCGGAATTCAGACGAGCTTATCCGGCACGTCATCAATGATTCTTGAAAAAAATCACCATGCGTTTACGACTGGATGTAATCATCCCAGGAGTATTCAAGGTCGGCGTGTGGATGAGGTGGATGCGCGTAGGAATCGGAGGCTTTGGATTCGGCTAATGTGATGGCCGCGCGTATTTTCGGCCTGTCTGCGTCTACCTGTGCCGACGGCACGGCAGACAGGTGCATCGCACAGGCAGGTGGCGGTCGTGATCGGATCAACCAGAGTCCCAGATGCGTAAGAATATCGCGGATGACCTGTGCATCTTCGATGAAGCTGATGATCCGCATGACTCCGTTGCAATGCGGACAGACCAGAGGATCAACCTGATATATTTTTTGAATCAGTCTTGCCCAGTTTTTTCTGATCGCTTTTACATTCCCCTCCTGTTTCAAATATAAGATACCTTATATTACAACGATAGCAGCGGCTGTTGCGGCCGTCACGGGTATTGCCGCGTTCCAGCAGGGACACGGGCGTGCCAAATCTCTGCAGCGTTATCATGCGGAGATTAAATAAAATTCATTTTACAGTTACACTGAAAAAAAGTACAATCCAATCACTTCACGATAAAACCATGTGGGTATGTAAACCTTAACCGTGAACTTGAAACGAAAGAGAGGTCATTATGTCACCCGATTTATGGTCCCTTTACGCTCTGATGCTAAAAGCCCGCTTATTTGAAGAGGCGACCGCAAAACTTTGGCATGAGGGTTTGATTTCCGGCGAAATGCATATGGGAACAGGCGAAGAAGGTATTATTGCCGGTGTTGTTTCCCACCTCAAAGACGGCGATGCGATGGCTCTGGATCATCGCGGTACCGCTGCCTTGCTCATGCGCGGCATAGAACCTGTTCCTCTCCTGCGCGAGCTTCTTGGTCATAAAGAAGGTCTTTGTGGCGGCATGGGAGGGCATATGCATCTTTTTTCCAAAGAGCATCTGGCCGCTTCTTCAGGCATTGTCGGTTCGGAAGGACCGGCCGCAGCCGGTTTTGCCTTGGCTGCGCAATACTTGCGTCCCCACGCGTCGGTCATTGAGGACTACCTGGGCCTTCACGGCGGTCAGGGTGATCCGGTCCGCGGGGTCGATCAGCTGGGCGATGCGGTTCACGAAAAGAACGGCGCCGCCGTTGTCGAAGAACGCTCTTGCGGCTTAGGCGAGATATCCGGCCTGCAGATAGGAACCGAACTTGTTGATGAACTGCTCCAAGCTCGTGGCCAGAACGGGCTTATTAATAGGGTCGCGATCGGCCACATCCACCATGCCGCAAGAGGAGGTGGATATCTGCTTGACGTAAAAGCTAAAGTCGACTTCGCGGGTATAGATGCCCGGTGACAGATACGTGGCCATGGGTTACCTCCGTTTCCGACGTTTGCCGCCGTTTGTTCCGGTGTTTTCGGTCTCGGTCTCGACCTGCTCTTCCCGTACCGTCTCGGGTTCGGGAACGGTCGGCGTCGCCGGCTTCAACGACACGAAGCCTCGCCTTGCCGCGGCATCGATCTCGGGGAAATGTCGTCCTCACCCAGCGTTCTGCGCTCGCGAGGATTCAGATGAAGCCCCCGGCCGCTTCCCGCGTGATGGAACGTGAGCGGTTGGAGCAGAAGATTCTTGATCTTGATCACAGTGGTTCATGGGGTATGGAGCCGATCTTCCTCGACGCCGTCCCGGAACTCGAAACGGCGGTCTTTGATGAGCGGCCCCGTTTCCACGAAGCCGTCGTAAACCGGACAGTCTTCAATTCGGCAGCGGCCGCTGCTCTGGCGCAGGTGGACAAGTTCAGTCGTCGCATCCCGCCCAGGGGGACGATCTCCGTAAGGTTGAAAGACCTCGGTTTTCTACGGCCATGACCGAGTGGAGCTGATAAAAACGCGCGACCCGTTCCTGAATATCCAGCAGGTCGCCTTCATGACTGGCGGTGACGATGACGTCGAAATCGAGGTGATAAAGCCGGTGATTGCGGCACCGCTCATAAACGAGGTTCGGGATGTCCTTTTCCACCATGGGACCATGGTGCGGTGGTTTCCGTTTTCGACCAGCGTCGGTCCCTACAGGACCAGGTTCGGCACATCGAAGACGTCGTCTGCGACGACGAGCACCGCGTCCAGGTCGATCTCCACTTTGATCAGGCGGATCAGGTTTTCGACGACTGTGCGAACGGTTTCCAATTCTGGTTCCTCCGGTTCAAGCGTACTTTTCTGTTGGATACGTACCGCAACCGGCTGGGAAGTGTCGACGGGGATCAGAGCGCCGGGATGGTCGTCTCGCGAGACATCGAAACAGCCAATCATCCGTGGTTTTCGGGCGTCGCCTCAGTTCCCCCATCCTGAACGAGCAAGAGACATTTTCGAAAAAAACTATTGACAAAGAACCTCCGCTGTGCAAAGATAGTTATTAATTACTCACATTATTCACCGGAGGTTCGTATGAGCGCATCGAGCAAACATCTTCCTGCCAAAGAACGGCGAGCAGTAACTATTGAGACTGTAATCGAGCTGGCTGGAGAACAAAATCCAAGTGAAATCACCACTGCAGCCATCGCCAAACGCATGGGACTGACCCAGGGCGCACTTTTTCGTCATTTCCCAAACAAGGATGCCATCTTACAAGCTGTTATGGAATGGGTGGCCGAACGATTAATGTCTCGCATTGAAAAAGCAGTTCATGCAGAGCCCTCTCCTCTTGCCGCACTCGAAAGCATGTTTATGGCGCATGTGGACTTTATAACAGAGCACCCCGGTATTCCCCGTATGTTGTTTGGTGAATTGCAACGACCTGAAGAAACCGCGCCCAAGCGGATGGTGCAAACGCTCATCCGCCGTTATGCGGAGCGCCTCAATCGTTTGTTTGAACAAGGAAAGGCCTGCGGTGAGCTTGATGAAAAGCTTGATAACGAGGCTGCGGCAACGCTCTTCATCGGCACAATTCAAGGATTGGTCATGCAATCGTTGATAGCTGGAGATGTTGGCCATATGCGCCGCAATGCACCGAAAGCTTTTGCCATCTATCAACGGGGTATCAGGAGTACATTATGAAAAGATTACCTTTCCAAAAACGTACATTGCCCCTGATAGCTGTACTTGTTCCTCTGCTTGCACTTTTTGTCTATGTGGCCTTGCGGTCGGGGCCGCTTGCTCCGGTATCAGTTGTATTGGCCACCGTCGAGCACAAGAGCATCTCACCGAAACTATTCGGCGTAGGAACCATTGAGGCTCGTTACACCTACAAGATTGGCCCAACGTTTGCGGGGCGGGTCAAACATTTGGATGTACATGTAGGTGAGCGTGTCAGGGCGGGGCAAGCGCTTGGCGAAATGGACCCGGTGGATCTTGATGAACGTATCAGGGCTCAGGATGCCTTGCTGAAACGAGCAAATGCTCAATTAAGCGAAGCGCAGGCGCGTAAGGATTATGCGCAGACACAGGCTTTACGTTACGAGCAGCTACTTAAAGCGCGCTCCACCAGTGAGGAAGTGGTTGCCACTAAACAACAAGAGTTGTTGGTTACGGAAGCAGGGCTGACTGCGGCGCGAGAGGAGCTATCTCGTGTACGTGCCGAGCGAGAGGCGTTAGAGGCGCAGCGCAGTAATTTGTCTATGGTTGCGCCAGTCGATGGCTTGGTGGTTTCGCGTGACGCCGACCCTGGAACCACCGTGGTCGCAGGTCAGGCTGTCGTGGAGCTGATCGACCCGAACACACTGTGGGTCAATGTCCGCTTTGATCAAATTCGTGCGCAAGGTCTCGTCGCCGGTTTATCAGCCCAGATCACATTACGTTCGCAGGCAGGTGAGCTGCAGGTCGGACGTGTAATGAGAGTCGAACCCCTGGCAGACGCAATAACGGAGGAAACACTGGCCAAGGTTGTCTTCGATCAAATTCCCGATCCGATGCCACCTATCGGCGAACTGGCAGAAGTCACGATTAACTTACCGAAGCTTGCGGAAACACCGGTTATCCCTAGTGCCGCTATCCATCACACTGGTGGCAGATTGGGCGTTTGGCAGGTGATAAATAGCGAACTTCACTTTACACCGGTGTCACTGGGGATCGCCGATTTGGAGGGCCGTGTGCAGGTGCGAGAAGGGCTCAGGATTGGGGACCAAGTTGTGGCCTACAGCGAAAACGCATTGAATAAGCACAGCCGGATTCACGTCGTTGACCATATTCCGGGGGTGACGCAATGATCAGCTTGGCAGGACGCGACATCATGCACTCCTGGGGTAAGTTCGTCTTCACAGGCATGGGTCTTGGGCTGCTGATCGGCATCACACTGTCCATGGCAGGGATTTATCGTGGCATGGTGGATGACGCCAAAGTGTTGCTCGACAATAGCGGTGCTGATCTCTGGGTGGTACAGAAGAATACCCTTGGTCCCTACGCTGAATCATCAAGCATCTACGATGATATCTGGCGTGGGATTCGAGGCATGCCGGGAGTGGACCAGGTGGCCAACATAACCTATCTCACCATGCAGGTGGGCAAACAAGAAGGTGACGTACGTGCCATGGTTACTGGCATCACTCCTGGAGAACCTGGGACACCCGGGTGGCCGCCCTATCTCGTCGCGGGACGTCAGATTACCCGGAGCCATTACGAGGCCGTTGCCGACATCGCTTCCGGATTTAAACTTGGCGACCGTATCCAGATCCGCCGCAATCACTACACCGTAGTCGGCCTGACCAGAAGGATGGTCTCTTCCAATGGCGACCCGATGGTGTTCATTCCACTTAAAGATGCCCAAGAAGCACAGTTTCTAAAAGACAATGACGCAATACGAGAGCAGCGTCGACGCACGGCCGAGAACCCTGCTTTCAACCGGCCTGGAGTGCCGGATCTGCTCGGTGCGATTATTGCCTCGCAAAGCACCAACCCCTACGTCAATGCGGTTTTGGTGCGGGTTGAACCAAGTCATGCCTCGGAAGAAGTCGCCGAGTCGATCCGCCGCTGGAAGCGTTTAACCGTCTATACTCGCAGCCAGATGGAGGAGATTCTGGTTGGTAAGCTGATTGCTACCTCCGCCAGACAGATCTTCATGTTTCTGGTGATCCTTTCGATTGTCAGCTCCGCCATTGTGGCCTTCATCATCTACACCCTGACACTCGGGAAAATTCGTGAAATCGCTGTCTTGAAACTGATCGGCACTAAGAATCGCACCATTGTCGGTTTGATCATGCAACAGTCCATCGCTTTAGGTTTGATCGGATTTGTGGTGGGTAAGATTTCGGCAACGTTATTGATGGCGCCAATCTTTCCCAAATATGTGCTGCTGCAACCGCTAGACTCCGTCATGGGTTTTATCGCCGTGGTTATGATCTGCGTATTGTCGAGCGTTATCGCCATTCGTGCCGCGCTCAGGGTCGATCCGGCCGAAGCCATAGGGGGCTGACATGACTGCGAAAGGTATTCGTATCCAGGGGTTAAAAAAACGTTATGGTAGTGGCGATACCGCAGTTGATGCCCTAAAGACCGTCGACATGCACGTGGCACCTGGTGAGGTCGTTGGACTGATCGGTCCTTCGGGTTCTGGCAAAACTACGCTCCTTAAATGTTTGGGAGCAGTGATCGAGCCGACCGCCGGAAAAATGATACTCGGAGATGACGTCATTTATGACGACGGTTGGAAAGTCAAAGATCTTCGTGCCTTGCGGCGAGATCGGATCGGCTTTGTATTCCAAGCACCTTATCTGATTCCTTTCCTCGATGTCACCGACAACGTCGCCCTTCTGCCCATGCTGGCGGGAATGCCAAATGCCGAGGCGCGTAAGCGGGCAATAGAATTGTTTACAGCGCTTGATGTGGAACATCGCGCCAAGGCCATGCCGTCTCAACTCTCTGGTGGAGAACAGCAACGAGTGGCTATTGCACGTGGCTTGGTGAATCGTCCCCCGGTAATACTGGCCGATGAACCGACCGCTCCGCTTGATAGTGAGCGCGCCCTGGCCGTAATCCGGATCTTGAACGATATGGCCAAAAAATTCGAGACCGCCATTATTGTCGTCACCCACGATGAAAAAATCATTCCCACCTTTAAACGCATTTACCATATCCGTGACGGAGTGACCTATGAAGAGGAAGGTCAAGGACGTGGCTTCGAATGAAATTTACCCAAAGAGGCCGTTCAGAAAGCCTCCTAAAGGAGCATTTACATGAGCAAAAAGAAAATGACCCGTTATACGTTGCTTGCCGTTTGTGCTGTTTTACTAACAGGGTGTGCGGTAGGACCAGATTTCCAGCGTCCACCCCCCCCTGATGTGACTGGTTATACTTCCACTCTGCTGGCTACAAAGTTAAATTCCTCCCCAACCACGCTGGGTGATCCACAAAACATTATCAAGGGAGGACGACTAACAAAACATTGGTGGCGAGCGATGAGTACCGACAAACTGGAAATGCTCATCAGCGAAGCATTGGAGCGTAATCCGACCCTGATGGCGGCAGAGGCTACTTTGCGTCAGGCGCGGGAGCTTTATGCGGCAAGGGCTGGTTCGACATTTTATCCACAATTAGAGGGAAACTTGGGTGGCCAGCGTCAACGCTTCAATCCTGGAACATTAGGACAAACCGGAGAAGCACGGGAATTCAGTCTCTACAACGCCGGCGTAGGTGTTCGATATACATTTGACCTGGCCGGAGGCAATCGTAGGGCATTGGAAGCTCTGGCCGCCCGGAGCGATTATCAGCAGTTTCAATTAAACGGAGCTCGTTTGACATTGGCGGCAAATATAGTAACAACGGCCATTACTCAGGCAAGCCTGAAAAGGCAGACCGAAATTATGGGAAATATCTTGAAGTCGCAAGAAAACCAACTGGAACTAACCCGGAAACGCATCCGCCTTGGTCATGGAGAGCCAGACGACGAGTTGGCCTTGCAAACACAGTTGGAACAAACGCGCGCCAAACTATCGCCGTTACGTTATCAACTTCAACAAAGCGAACATTTTTTGGCCGTTCTTGTGGGTAAAGCTCCAGGAAAGAGCTTGTTGCCGTCGTTTACCTTGGAGGATTTCATCCTGCCTCCGGAGTTGCCTTTGTTAATCCCCTCTGAACTGGTGCGTGCAAGGCCGGATATTCTCGGCGCTGAAGCGTTGCTGCATGTCTCTAACGCAGAATACGGGGTTGCAATATCGAAACTATATCCCCAACTTAACCTTAGCGCCGATCTTGGATCGCAGGCACTGACGACCGGTGCGTTGTTCGGCAGTGGTTCCGCTGTTTGGGGTTTGGTGGGGCAGCTGACACAACCCCTGTTCAATCCAGGCTTGCCTGCTGAAAAGAGAGCGGCTCTCGCCGCCTTCGATGCGGCTGCGGCGAACTACCAGTCCGTCGTTCTGGAAGCTCTTCGCAACGTAGCTGATGTATTGCGGGCATTGGAGAATGATTCAAAACGGCTGGAGGCTCTTTCTGCCGCTGATTCCGCTTCAGGGGCGTTTTTAGAGTCGACACAGCGTCGTTATAAGCTTGGAGCAGCCAGCTATTACGATTTGCTTATCGCACAACAAAAACGGCTTCAGACAGAACTCGATCTAACAGAAGGCCAAGCCAAACGCTTGGTCAACACTGCCGCTTTTTACCAGGCGATGGGCGGTGGCATTTTATATGACGAGTCTGTGAAAGGATCTTATTGAGTTCATCTGATATTATCAACAGGATTGAATGAGATATCGGAGGCTCAAAGCGCCGCGCGGATGGCTTGGCGGTAGTTCTCGATGATCTGGTCGTGGTACTTTTCCATGGTGGGATGCAGGAAGGGATGGGAGGACGATCACCGAGCCGTTGGGGTGCTGGATAGGCCGGTTATCGAGAAGACCGGAGGAGCCCGTTCGACAACGCCTGAAGGCGATGTCGGCGACACCCACAACGGTCTCCGATTTCACGGCTGTTTCCGCAGTCTGGTAATCCGTTTGCGCCGGACCCACTGATCCGGTTTTCGGCAGCTACCTACCGGAGAGGAGTTCGAAATGTCGAAGCGGGTGCACGGATGCACTCGGGCTGTTAAACAAGGCGGGTCGAAAAATGGAGAACGGGAGAATTCGGAAGGAATATTTTCGGAGAGTAGGCACAACCCCCAGGGTTGCACCCGGCCCCTGGACTGCGGGCTTCGAAACGGAGAATCAAGAAGGATGTGCGGGGTGGCGTAAGTGGGCGTGAGTACGGCAGAAACGACGAGACCCCGAGGGGATGAACCCACGGGGTCTTGCGTTAACTAAGCACCGCTGAAATCAGCGGATTGAATTCTGGCTCCCCAGCGCGGACTCGAACCACGGACATGCTGGTTAACAGCCAGCCGCTCTACCGACTGAGCTACTGGGGAACACATTTGATGTTTAAAGATTCTTCTTTCCCTTCACCCGATCATTATAAACGTGCTCAAGCTAATAAGGAAAATTTTCAGCGGCTACATAATACAAGTCTAAGCATATGTCAACAACTTCAATAAAATAATTGAATTTTTGTTAATTTTGTATTGCTTAAAATCAACACAATTATAAGTAACTGTAATAATTTATATTTAACAAATGACACACCCCCGTAAATTGCGAGCTTAATATTGAGGATCTCTGCGCTCTTCTTATTTTCGCCTTGACAAGGCTTTCGCGGCTATGTTAGGGACAAATCAAGTTTTTCGAAAGTTGATGGTAGTCGAGATGCAGATACAGATTCAAAACAAAAACTGGTGGTGGCAGACGAAGAATGTCTGCCCATAAGATTTTTTTAATGATCGAGCATGGGCAGGGAAGCTCCTTCCCATGACTCTTAAACGCCTTGAAATGCCGTGGGAAGAAACTTTCCATGGCATTTTTTTTAGCCTCGGCTCAACCAGAGGGATACTAATAAAAAGAAGGATACCGCAATATAAATTCTTTTAAAGGAGAGAGTCTATGGAACAGGTCAAAACATTATTAGAAGATCATGAAATACCTAAGCAATGGTACAACATTATGGCGGATTTGCCCACACCGATGAAACCACCGCTGCATCCCGGCACCGGCCAGCCGGTAACACCCGACGATCTGGCCGCCATTTTCCCCATGAATATTATCGAACATGAAGCCTCCACGCAGCGTTGGATCGATATTCCCGAAGAAGTTCTGCAAAAATATCTGCTCTGGCGTCCGTCTCCTCTCTGCCGCGCGCGCAATTTCGAAAAACTGCTGGGCTGTCCGGTAAAGATATATTATAAAAATGAAGGTGTCAGCCCGGCCGGTTCCCATAAACCCAATTCCGCTATTCCGATGGCCTATTACAACAAGGTGGCCGGAACCAAGCGAATCACCACGGAAACCGGCGCCGGCCAATGGGGCAGCGCACTGGCTATGGCCTGCCAGATGTTTGGCCTGGCCTGCCGTGTTTATATGGTCAAAATCAGCTATGGACAAAAACCCTATCGGCGCTTGATGATGAATACCTGGGGAGCCGAATGCATCCCGAGCCCCAGCACTTTGACACAATCCGGCAGAGATTTTCTGGCCAAATACCCCGATTCCCCCGGCTCGCTGGGTGTTGCAATCAGCGAAGCTATCGAGGACGCAGTCACCAGCAAAGTCAAGTCGCACTATGCCCTGGGCAGCGTACTCAATCATGTGTTGATTTATCAGTCGATTATCGGTCTGGAAGCTCAAAAGCAAATGCAGAAGCTCGGCATCTATCCCGATGTCGTCATGGGTTGTTGCGGCGGCGGCAGTAATTTTGCCGGTATCTCAGCGCCGTTTATCTGCGACAAAATCCATGGTAAACAGGTGAAAATTGTCGGAGCGGAGCCGTCATCCTGTCCCAGTATGACCAAAGGCCCTTTTGCGTATGACTTCGGCGATCTGGCTCAGAAAACACCCCTTTTACCCATGTACACGCTGGGCCACGATTATGTCCCCGCACCGATTCACGCGGGCGGTTTGCGCTACCATGGCATGGCCCCGATCGTCAGCCATCTGGTTCGCGAAAAATTCGTTGAACCCCGCGCTTATGACCAGCTAAAAACATTTGACGCCGGCGTCAAGTGGGCGCGCTCGGAAGGCTTTATTCCCGCACCGGAAACGAACCACGTTCTCGCGGCTGTCGTCGATGAAGCCATGCGCGCCAAAGAAGAAGGCAAGGAAAAAGTGATCCTCTTTAATTGGAGCGGCCACGGCTTGGTGGACATGGCCTCTTATGACGCCTATCTTTCCGGAAAACTGGAGGCTTATGAATTGCCGGATGAAGAAATCGAACGTGCGTTGTTAGCGATTAAAGATTTCCCGAAACCATAATAAAGTTCATTGAACGATTTTCAAAAGCCGTCAAGAAAAATATATTTTTCTTGACGGCTTTTCTTTTTTTCGTCAAGCTGATGCGCAATGAAAACGGAACACGACCATCAATTAATCCGCTGCCCGAAATTGGGCGACGAAATGACGTTTGCCTATTGTCTCACGGAAGCGGGCAACCTGCCGTGCGCGCGGGTTATTTCCTGTTGGCAATCGGTTTTTGATGTGGAGGCATTGCTTAGGGAACGGCTAAAGCCTGCTGATTGGGAGCGTTTCGCCTGTGCCCAGCCCAAGGACAAAATGACTACTTTGATTGAAATCATTGAAAATGCGAAGAGGCAAACATGAAAAATCTGGATCTGTTCAGTCTGGGAACCGAAAGCGACGCGCTGGACACCGCGCCGTTGGCCGAGAGGATGAGGCCGCGGAAACTTGCCGACTATATCGGCCAACAGCATCTGACCGGCGAAGGAACGCTGCTCAAACGCGCCATCGCAGAAGATAAACTTTTCTCGATGATCTTCTGGGGGCCGCCGGGCTCCGGCAAAACAACACTGGCACGCATCCTAGCCAACGAAACGAAGTCCAACTTTATCAGTTTTTCCGCGGTCCTCTCCGGAGTGAAGGAAATCCGATCGGTTATTGACGACGCCAGAGAAATCTGGGAAACCAAGAAGAAAAAAACCATCCTGTTTGTAGATGAAATTCACCGTTTCAACAAAGCCCAGCAGGATGCATTTCTCCCGCACGTCGAAAGCGGACTCGTCACCCTGATCGGCGCAACAACGGAAAACCCTTCATTTGAAGTCATCGCCCCTCTGCTTTCCCGAACGCGTGTACTGCTGCTCAAGCAGTTTGCGGAAGAAGATTTAATGGACATTCTTAAACGCGCTCTGTCTGATGAACAAAGAGGCCTGGGAAAATTCAAGATCCAGGTTGACGAGGAGGCCATCCGCTTTATGGTCCGACTGTCCGATGGCGACGCCCGTACGGCACTCAACAACCTGGAAGCTGTTGCCTCGATGATCCAGAGCCTGCCGGCGGAAGAAAGACTGATATCAGCCCAATCCGCACAGGAAGCGCTGTTTAAAAAAGCGCTCTTATACGACAAGGATGGCGAAGAACATTATAATTTGATCTCCGCTTTTCACAAAAGCATGCGTGGCAGCGACCCGGACGCGACCCTCTACTGGCTGGGGCGTATGCTGATTGCCGGAGAAGACCCGCTCTATATTTTGCGCCGCATGGTGCGCTTTGCTTCCGAAGATATCGGTAACGCCGATCCCCATGCCCTTATGCTGACTATGGCCGCCCAACAAGCCTTTCACTTTATTGGTTTACCGGAAGGTGAACTGAATATCGCGCAGGCGGCCGTCTATCTGGCCACGGCGCCCAAAAGCAATTCCTTGTATGTCGACTTTGGCCAGACAAAAGAACTGATTAACAAAACCGGTTATCTGCCCGTGCCGCTGCACATTCGCAACGCGCCGACCAAGTTAATGAAAGAGCTGGATTACGGCAAAAATTACAAATACGCCCACGATTATTCAGATGCTTTTGTTTCCCAGGAGTATTTGCCGGAAAAGCTTCAGGGGAAAATACTTTACCATCCGACAGACGCAGGTTTTGAGAAGACAATTAAGGAGAGAGTCAGTGCTTGGCGGCTGCAGAAAAACGACACGAAAGAAGATGTAACAAAAAAATGACAAAAAAATGGGAGGCTTGGTGAGGGCCTCCCGTTAGGAGAGAAGAGTGAAGGCCTGAATACCTTCCCGGGTTGTTTTTGCTGTCGGCTAATCATGCCCGTAATTTTTAGTCGACACTAACAAACTTGCACTTTTTATTTAGCAGATACTGTGCCATAGTTGCCATAAAAACTTAAGTTACTGATATTAAAACGTATTAATAAAAACAAATCTTCCTCTACTTTGCTTCACGCGGATGAACTTTCGGAAATAAATGTCGGGGTAATTTTGAATTTATAAAATTAACTAAATAATAACAATAAGATAAAAGAAATGCCAATCCTTGCACCCTTTCGACAAAAATGTCGAGCTGCCTGGTATTTATCGTTGACATTTCCCATGAATAGCTTAAAATGACCGGCACAATAATATAGTCGTTAAAAATATCTTTTATATTTCTGTAATGTTAGAATATTATAATGTTATTTCAAAAGAAAGAAACCATCATCAGACGAAGCGCCCATCCATACAATGGAAGTTTTCTTCAGCCATTAGCAGTCGGTATCGTTTCAGCGGTCCTGGTTGCGCTGATTCTCATCACGGGCTTTCTGGATATTCGCCGCAGCGAAGCTAATTTGGTCGGATTCCTGGAAGATCAGGCATTGAGCACCATTAGCGTCCTACAGCGCCTGACGGAAGATAATCTCAAAAGCATTGTGGCCAAGCCGGGAAAAAGCCAGACTCAGATAAAAACGGCCAGTCAGGAAGAAGCGGATTATTCGAAAAAATTGGTTGTTGAAGCCATCACGGGGTTGGGACAAAAAATTGATGAACAATGGAAAAAGAATTTAATTAACAATGACTACCTTCGCAAATTTGCAACCGATAATAATTTCTGGTATGTGGCCGTTCTCAATCGAGATGGCAACGCTATTTATCAAAGCAACCCGCTTAAAACCGATATGCTGACCGAAAGTGATCTGGACACCAATGGGCGCAAAGCAACTACCATTGAATTGTTGGAGAAAATACGCATCAAACAAGGCATCGGCTATGTCGGTCTGCGGCGAAAAGATGGAAGTGGAACCGTTGTTATCACTCTGGACAAAGCCGGATTGCGGTACTGGAGTATCAAGATTGCCGTGGAAAGAGCCATCAATAAAATGGGCGAAGGACACGGAATCGCTTATATGCAAATTTTCAATGATCAGGGAGAGCTCTTAAGTGTCATGGGCAACCCTATTGACGGATTAATCCATAAAGACTTCGACCGTCAGGAAATTCTAAAAGGGGAAAAAAGAATTCTCAGCAGACAAGTTGAGGTTCAGGACATCAAACTTCTCGATATGGCCGCCCCATTCATACTGGATAAAAAAATTGTCGGGATTGTCCGAATTGGTCTTGAGAGGGGGTCGATGGACAAAATTATCGCCGAAAACCGGCAAAATATTTTTATTTTCATGCTGCTGGTTGTCGGGATCGCCCTCTTATCCATGTGGCTGCTCTATTACGATCAGAACCGTCATTTAGCCGGCATTATCGATATGGAACGACGCCTGGAAAAAGCCGAACGCCTTTCTTCTTTAGGCCAACTGGCTGCAGGTGTAGCGCACGAAATCCGCAATCCGCTCAACGCCATCAGCATGGCAACCCAGCGATTAAAAAGAGATTACACCCCCTCCAACGACGTGAAGGATCAGGAATTTCAAAATCTTTCAGGCGTGATCCGAGATGAAATCCGGCGACTCAATGCGATTATCGAAGAATTTCTTTCCTTTTCCAAAAGCAGACGGCTTGAGTTAAGTGATTTTTCCGTAACGGAAGTTCTTCAAAAAATTGTCAGTTTGATTTCAGAAGAAGCAAAGTCACGAGGCATTACTCTGGAGACAAAATGGCGGCTAAACCCTGCCGTTATTCCCATGGATATTAACAAACTTCAGCAGGCATTCTTGAACTTCATTAAGAACGCCATGGAGTCCATCACCGATCAAGGTATCATCACGATTGCGGTAGATAAAGAAAGCAAAAATTATATTTTGGTAAGTATTTCTGACACGGGTTGTGGCATGACGTTGGAGGAAATTGATAAAATTTTCAGCCCGGAATACACCACCAAGGAAAAAGGACTGGGTCTGGGAATCCCCCTGGCAATGGAAATAATCCGTGGCCACGGCGGAGACGTCCGTGTCATTAGCCGTCACGGTGAAGGAACCACCTTTGAAATCATTTTGCCGCGTGAAAAAATAAGCGATAAAACCTGACGCCAGGGATGAGAACAAATGCAGAAATTAAATATTCTAATCGTCGAAGATGGCCGATCACAAAGGGAAATGCTTCGTGATTTTCTGATTTCCGAAGGGCACAGAGTCATGGAAGCGGAGAATGGCGAAACCGCGATTAAGTCGGTTTTAAATAGCCCTTTTGATTTGATTCTGCTGGATTACAAAATGCCTGGGATGGATGGACTGGAAGTCCTGAAGGAAGTCAAAAGGATCAACCACGAAATCGACGTCGTGATCATTACCGCTTATGGCACCATCGAAACGGCTGTAGAAGCGATCAAAGTGGGCGCCATTGATTACATCACCAAACCGATTGAGCTGGATGAACTATTGATCCTAGTGGACCGGGTGGCAGAGCGACGCGGGCTCATCCGCGAAAATGAGCTTTTGAAACAGGAACTGGGGAAAACCGGTGTTACCGCTGAAAAAATCATTTACAAAAGCGCTCAGATGGTGGAGCTGATTAATATGGCCAGCCGGGTCTCGTCCAGTCGGGCGTCCATATTGATCCAGGGCGAGAGCGGCACGGGCAAGGAGCTTCTAGCGCGCCTGATTCATCAATTGAGCCCACGCCTGCACAAACCCATTGTCGTGGTAAATTGTGGCGCTCTGCAGGAAAACTTACTGGAGAGTGAATTATTCGGCCATGAAAAAGGCTCCTACACCGGCGCAAGCTCGCGCCGTATCGGCCGGTTTGAAGAGGCGGACGGCGGCACGCTTTTTCTTGACGAAATCGGCGAGCTGAGCCCCAGCATTCAAGTTAAATTATTACGATTCCTTCAGGAACGGGAGATTTCGCGACTCGGCAGTAACATCAATATCGCCGTTGATGTGCGAATTATCAGCGCGACCAATCGTGACCTCGAAACCCAGGTCAAAGAAGGGTCGTTCCGGGAAGACCTTTTTTACCGATTGAAAGTGGTGGCGATATCCCTGCCTCCGCTTAGAGAAAGAAAAGAAGACCTGCCTGCGCTGCTCGACCATTTCATGGAGAAATTCGCCAGAGAAAACGGGAGAAATATCCAGGGCATGACTGCGGAAGCACGCGATTTACTTTTGAAATATGACTATCCTGGAAATGTCCGGGAACTGGTCAATATTATGGAGCGAGCTGTCGTCATAGCCAGGGACAACTATATTACCGTGAGCGATTTACCCTTCAAGAGCGACTCTTTTACCGAATCATCGGGTAAACGATTATCAGGCTCTCTGCGGGATTCACTCGAGGAATTGGAAAAGCACCTGATCAGTGAGGCCCTAACCAAGGCAGCTGATAATCAGTCAAAGGCTGCTGAAATTCTGGGCATGTCGGAGAGAATGCTAAGATACAAACTGAAAAAATACGATTTGAAAAATTGAATGAGATCTCATGTAAAATAACTTTTTTCCAAAGCATCGCTGGTCTCGTCACAGTGTGAGGGCCACCCCCTTATCTGATCTAATATTCCTGAGCATCCTAATGTCTTTTTAAATATCGGGAACCCCTTCAGCCTGAACTTCATCACTTTTTATGGGGCAATCCACTCGTCCACCTTTATCGATAAAAACAAAAATGCTCTTGACTGCGAGGTAAATACCGCTTTCGACATCAAGAGACAAGGGTTTGACTTCTGCCGTAAGTTTGCCGGCAATCTCACGAAACGATTTTTCTAAGAAGGATGCCGCTTCAATCGTCAGGGCCTGTGCGATTTTCGTGTTCTCAAGGTTAAGCTTGCAAATTTCCTCCGCGCACACTCTGATTCGAAGATATTTTTCATCCATTACCAAAACCATATTGATCGCTTTCCCCAAAGCGATTGCCAAAACAGGTGCAATCGCCAAGGCGACAACCATCGGTGAGGACTTCTGGACACAGACTATCCTTGCATGCTCTGCTTTCTCTCCCACCAGTTCACTGAAAGCACGAATAATTTTTGTCCACCGATCAAGCCAATCAAAGTCCACCATGTTCTCAATGGAGGCTTCATCGCTAAACGTTATCTCAAGGAGTGCTTCACCATCACGGAGGTAGGTTTCCTGTTTAGTAGGGATGAGCTGGAGCGCTGACTGAATGGTTTGGTTTCTCTCTATAAATTTTTTAAACTCACTAAACTTTTTCTCAAAATTTTCCAATACGCCTACTGGATCAAACTTTTCATCGTGAAGGATGTCTTCAATCTCAGTGATTGCTTTACTGCCAACATAATTATCGTATGACAGCGTCTGAAATATATTTTTCTCGCTGTATGTCAAAGACATTTTGTCGAAAGATCTTAGTGATTTAAATAGCTTGTTCTTCTGCTCAGATACCGGCTGCTCTCGGATGCCATGCAGGATCTGTTGAAGAAGATTTAATAAATTCTGGTAATTTTCTTCAGTCGCCTGCTTCTCCGCATAGGCAATAATTTTCGATGACAGGCTCTTGAGATCCTCAACTTTCATGTAAATCTCCTTTTATCATTTAAATGACAAGCATAAACCTTGCCAAGGCACACACGAAGCACCCCATGCTTTGGCTTGATTTATATAGGAAGTACTTTCCTGACTATCTGAACACCATAAGCAATATACTAAGACTCTATCTCCCTGAGCTCTGTATTAATATCAAACACCGGTTTTGTCTGGATCAATGGCTTGCCAAAGTTTAGACACTTCAAAGGGCCTTTGCAAATACAAATCTACTTTCGAGCCCATCCCTTCTTCACGTTTCTGTTGACCTGTAATACCGATGATGAATGCAGAGGAAGATCTTATCCGGAAATGCTGATCAGGATCGAGCTCTTCATATCCTCCATTGGTCAGAACAACGTTATATCGTTCGTCTGACAACATATTAATGATTTCAGGGCCATTCTTAGCAATCCCTGCCGCGTAACCATGATTGACTATACTCTCCAGCAGGAGATCCAGTCCATCCGATCGCTCATCATGAATCAACACTTTCATTGTTCTCACCTCGTATTGAGTTGCCTATTATTTAATGTTAATTTTATGCTTCTTATTTTCTCTCGTATATTTGTCATACATTGTAAGCATAATTCATGCCTCTAATAAAAAATATTATTGATCATAAACATTAAATCATTATAATAATTACTATAAATATAAATTATAAATGTAAAATAACCATGATAAAACTGAAACATCTGCATCAGAAATATTGGAATTGTAAGGAAATTCGACGGTAAAATGTCAAAAAACAGGCCTTATAGAGGTGATTTTTGGTGATATTGTTATGTAAGATATTGATTTAATATATTATTAAACATGTTTTACATTATTTTTCGTTTTGTAAAATATCCCGACACGTCTGTGGCTCCTGCAGAATAATTTTTCAATAAATAATCTCTAACAAATTAGAATAATTAAGAATGTGAACTTATAGAGGTACGAGAAAAAAGTGGGGATCCGTTGGATGAAACCAAAAAGCCGCTTCAGAAAGCGGCTTTTTGGTTTCCTTGATCGTTTATGGTTTTGTTTTTAGTCTATTGGTTTGTGTAACGTTTTT
>ERZ795055.923-NODE-923-length-25013-cov-5.406122_pt1 | contig 25013 bp, 41 predicted proteins | sample MGYA00375139_ERZ795055 | MGnify/ENA primary metagenome ERZ795055 (study PRJEB30184, sample SAMN05720283) | anaerobic digester metagenome | isolation source: active sludge of municipal wastewater-treating anaerobic digesters | place: USA | collected 2015-01-23 ... | reverse complement strand
CTATCGTCTATCAACATACGCATTAATTTTCTAAGTTCTGATTTATTCTTTACCGTACATTCGAACATCGTTCTCTTACGTTTCTTACCGTCTACATCTACAGATCTATGTACGTCTTCCATCATGATGCTTATATTGTGACGTACAAGCGGGGCTGTATAACAGTATCTCCACCTTAGAAAGTACACCCTGCCTTTTCTCTCCATCCGGTAATCTTCGTAAGGCCATAGATTGTGTTCGAACTTTGACTCAAACATCCATCCCATGCATTCTATATCTTCCTTATCAAGGTACTTAATCCTAAAATCACACTGGAACAGACTGAATGGAGCTGCAGGACTAATAGGCCCGTGCATCAGACAGGCCCTGTGCTCCCATTTACCATCTATCAGTTGCCGGTATTCCTGACCGTAAGGAAACTCGTCTATCTCCGGAGTATAGTATTTATCTCCAAAATGCAATATAAACTCCTCGTGATTTATCCCGCAAGAACCAGTGTCATCACTTTTCATAAGCCCACTTTATTTCTCTTGTACTAATGTACAGGTAATCCTTACCATCTATCTTTTCAACAGGTAGCATCACCTTGAACGTATCCGGCCCTGTTTCGTATTTGGCAGGGATAGCTTCTCTCGGAAACCTGGCCGGATTTAATTCTATATCCATACCTGGCTCTAACCCTGATGCTGGTCCGCAACAGATTACCGTCTGCCTTGACTTCATTTCACCTTTACCTTCATTCAATATGATACCGCCTTTAGACATAGTTACTCTATTAGCAGTACACAGAATGTGGTCTGAGAACATTCTCAACTTTGGCTGTTCTACTTCATTCAAGTTTTCTTTTACAATTTCCATTTTTCGTATCTCCCTTATTTATTAAATAGTTAATCAGTAGTATCAGTACCAGAATCACTTCCGCTACCAGTATCGGTAGAAGCGTCAGTACTGTCTTTATCTTTTCTTCTTCCATAAGTCTTTCCATACCTGTGTAAAATCCTCCCGAACCCGGGTATTGATACATTGACTGCATGTTTCCTTTTCAGTTCAGTGGTCAGGTACCTGTATTTAACCGCGGTCATTAACCTGTACAACATTCCTATGTAATGGTAATACACCCTTTCCACCAACTGTATATCCACGTGCAGTTCTTCTGCTACTTCCCGTATAATCTCTGCCAGGTACTTATCTTCCGTTATCATGGCTGGCAGGTTATAGTTATATGAACCTCACTCCTGGAATAGTCCGGCATGTACAACGGATTAATCTGTCCGTCTTCAGCCCTGATAAGGCCTAATCCTTTAAACTTATAGATGTAGTTCCTGAACACATGATTGTCCATTCCCAGCTTCTTCATCATCTCTCTCCTGGATTCGGTACCCAGGTAAGTTTTATCAGCCAGCTCCTTATCATACCTGTTCATTATCCTGATGTGAGTTTCTATTATCTCTGTAAACAACTCCATTTCCCTTTCCGTTAACTTATGAAATCCCTGTAATATTTTCAGGTACATAAGTATAGCGTGTCTCCTGTCTTTTGCCTGCAATTCAAGGTACATACTAATCGTTTATAGTTTCCAGCATAGCCATCAGTTCATCCGACGGGTACAAGTCTGACTTGTCATGCCTGAAGGAACAGTGCGTGTACAGACCGGGAGTACCGTTAAGAGCTTCCTTCTGCAGGTCGAATATAGAACTCACACCACCGTGCATTTCAAGCGGTATATTGTACTTGTCCCTCCAGTACAGAAGAAGTTCCTTTAAAGACTGTATCTGTGCCGTAGTATACTTCTCGAAATAAGAGTATCCCCTGTGAGAAACCTGCTCTACTTCTCCTTTAAAAGCATATCCATAAGCATCCAGCAACTTACTGTGGTACATCTTTAAGCCTCCCATACTGAGTAACTCTACCCCCAACGAACTCTTGGAGCAGTTCCTTGGTATAAGACTGAACTTAGCCATGTCCTGTGTCGTATCTCCTACGTGCCCGGCCCAGAAGCTATCATCATAAACCTGATAAATCTTTCCCTGACGGTCTATCAGGTGAGACGTACCGATTAACGACGGCTGCTTCTTCCAATAGTCTACAACTTTCTGCGCATTATCCCCTGAAACGGTATGGTGCATCACTATCTGATTCTTAAATGAGGCCTGATGAACGTACCTCCCGGTGAAGTCTAAAAGTTCCAACTGCATATCCTACTGTATTATAGTTAATAACCTGCACAAAACTACACATAATATTTTTAAAAACAAAAATATAATATACAGACCATACACTGTATCGTGTTAAAAAAGCAGAGGTCGATTTTCTACACGTTTAAATGTATGGAAGACAGGAAACGTGTTCCGAAAACTACACGTACCCATATATAAGTTTCACTGTTTTTTCTATACTGTTCTCGTATACGGAGAGGTCGATATTGGCTCTGTCCAGGGGGGTACCCCGTAGGGTATACGCATTAAAGGTGACCGTTTACACCTTATATACAGTAGTATGTCCTACCTTCAGTCGGTATGCCATCCTACTTGTATTGGAGAGTAGACGGGACTTCCGCCCCTTCTCCCCTCCAAACCTCCTCTCTTCCCCGATGCGTAAAGACGCAAAAAGAGCGACCGGTAGAAAAGTGCCCCCTCCAATAATTTTTCCTGCAGAAGACCCCCCCCCTCCACGCCGACCGTTGACGTGTCTGTACCGGTAGGTACGAAAACAGGTTATGTACTTGAGGACGAGAGTTATCCGACCGGGGAACCCGGTCGCGTATTTGGATTGTCAGGATACCCCCGGGTGTCTTCCAATCAATTGTCCACCGTTGACAGAGCCACATTTGCTGGTTCGGATGGTGCGCGAGCAGACCCGAAAGCTGACGTAGGGAAACGTAAATCGTATAATCATGGAACGTAAAAGTATTCAAATCGTTAGCATTCAATCGAATGAGGAAAGAACTGGTTTAAACCTTGCAGGTGAGGAGTTAGTATTCTTCTGTGATACTACACGTATCGGTAATCAACTCCTTGAGCTTGGTTGCCCTGTGAATAACAGGTTCTTCAGCGAGATGACTCGCAAAGCCGCTGAGATTAAGGTATATCCTACTCTCGAATACGAAGAGAGAAAGGTAAACTTGAAAGGTAGCACTTACGAGAAGAAAGACGGTTCGATTGGAACACGTATTACTGACAACCTGGAATTCACCAAGTTCAGTATCGTGATACCTATCAAGCTGTTAGGCGCTACACGTAAGGAGTTTGTTGAAGCCGGATTCGCTATGTCTGAATTGTCAAGCCTTGTCTCTAAGCAGGATATTGCTGACAACAAAGAGCGTATCAAGCTGGCAGTGACCGCGAAAGCGGACGCGTTGGCTGCGCTAAAGGTAGCAATGTCTGGCGTATCGAACGAGAAGGTAGCCTAAAAAGCACACGGTCAAAGCAACGGTCTGTTCGTCAGGCCATTGCGGTCGTACAATGGTCATCTCCCGCACACGCGGGGGGTGGCCTGCTTTTTCTTTACTATCTCTTAAAGGCGAGAGGTCAGCATTCGGTCATGTTATACGATAGTCACATTTGCCCACTTTTGTTAGGCAGGTGCGATTATTTTTACGTTTGTAGTACATAAGTATTATTCTCTTACTTTTGTGCTATTATATATTAGATTTCACAACACGTGTTGTTCACGTGATAAGATACAGGCGACTGTCCACAAATAGGGACTTGGATGTCGGGCGCCATGCCGGTGAAGGAGCCGGCTTTAAAATATTATTTTACAGAATATGTAAGACCCTATGACCCTTCGTGGGGACAAACCGTTCGATGGTTGGGATACTGTATATTCGACAAATACCTGCGTCTGGTCAACGCGGGTTGGGCTGTTTACTTACTGAAATATAATGTAAGGCCGTAAAGGTGCAGCTGAAATGGACCGGCAATATTGTTTAACTAATAATTTAATTCACCTTTAATGGAAGAGATATTCAACAAACTGATAAGCTTCTCTACTCAAAAGAGAGAGATAGAGGCTATAGCGGATATGTATTTGTCCGATATGAAAGACTTTCTTTATAGGCACTACAGGAATAAATATGTAGGAATTAAGAAAGTATATGAAGGCTTAGAGTTTAAGATTCATGACATTCAAATGCATAACGTGTATGTAAATGAGGATATGAGTCTGTACTTTCAAGTAGAGATGTTCTTTCTACGCACTATAAAACCTACCGGTGATTTCGATGTCGATTTAGCTACTGCTAAAAAGATACAGAAAGCCGTAGATTTTTATACCGCGAATTCAAGATTTCCTAAAAGAGCAGGAAAGCTTATATGCGGTAGTATTGAGTATGAATGTTGGCACCATAAAGGTAAAGAATTACCTTCCTTTAAACTGCCAGAGGATGATAAAGATAAAGATAGGTCTTTTCTGAATGATTTATTTTGATAGTTTGTTTTTAATCAATTCGTTTAATATTTAATCGTAATCGTAATGAGAAATTTCGTTAAAACCGTAGTTGAAACCAACGCTAGAGTAGAAACAGCAATCCTGTTCTCTGTACCTGTCGTTATGATAGTTGCAGTAGTATATAATGCTATGACACATGGCATGACCTGTTACTTAGGTTGGTAATCCTTATCTGTATGAGAAAAAGGATTAAGGTTCAAACTGCTGAACTGGTCGCTTCGACCGTAGTAGGTAAAAACTGGGAACTTAAACAGTCCCAGAAACAAGGCAAGCAATTGCCTAGTAAGTTGCGTAATGCCCTTGCTTCCTTTACAGTTATAGGGAAGAACTATGACGAGAGTCGTAGTGTTTGGGAGGGTACGTTGTGCTAACCGAATTAATGTTCGGTACTGTAAGTGAGGCTGAGTATACACTCGAGTCTCAAGGTTACAGGTTTTGGGGGTTTCTTAACCCTGTACAAGATCCGCCGGAAGGCGATTATATATGCGTGTTTGAGAATGGTACAAAGACCGTTCGCTTATATGCTTGTGAGTTACTCTCTGTCTACTATATACTAGACATTGAGGATTCAAATTAGGGGACTTTAAGCGACCTAATAGAGGAAATAGTTGGGTTTTAGGCCTTGCTATTTCCTTTTTTATTTTTCTTTTTCGTATTTAAACCGTTTAATATTAGTGTATTATGGAAGAACAAGAGCAATTGTACGCTGACTTTACCGTAAGAGAGAGTGAAGCCTGTTTATATTATGAGCCGTCATTCGCTGAACTTCTTGTACAGTGTGAAATACCGCAGGAAGAGTTAAATGATATAGAAAAAGCCGCTTGATTTAACATTTTTTAAGTAGATTTGTAGTCATAAAAACTGTAACTATGGAACCAATTTATTTACTAATACTGGCTATCTTCATACCAATTGTAATTTTAATAGTAATAATTGTTAAGGTAGCGAAGGATAATAAAAAGCGTAAAAGAGAAGAAAGGGAAATCTTTAAAAAGTATTACGAATGATAGAACTTGTACGAATAGCTATCGGTAATGCAGCATTTGTTATAATGCTAAAGCATTTTATGAACGAAGGTATGATATTCGAATTTGTACCTAAACTTTGTACAGACAGGCTTAAAAAGTTTATATGTTGCCCGTATTGTTACGGCACATGGACAGCTTTAGCATTCTGGTTTTTAATAAGACTAGACCTTCCTTTTCTTTACGTATTCTTATTTCTTGGATTTAATTGGCTGTTTATACGTTTATTCTATTTTTTATACAATCAAACAAGTTAAATTATGCCTGAAGAAGTTAGCGCTGTTCTGGTAGGAGCAGTATTTGCAGTAGCGATGCTGTTTTATATAGCATACAGAGTTGCAACTGGTAAATCCGCAATTGAGCGGGATAAATCTCCTGAGTGGAAGAATATAACAGATATACCACTGTAGGTTGGTATAAAGTATTAACAACTATAACCGTACGATGAAAAGAGATATTCAGACTTATCACGGTAAGCAATTAGCTATGTACACAGCGCCTAAACATATGCGTAATCGAATAGCTAATGCTGCATGGTCACCTAAGAGCAAGACCAAAGCTCAGATTGACCGTGAAAAGACACTCATGAACAATAACAGAAAAGCTAAGAAATCATGATGTCAGTTACAAGGTACAGTATTGTCTCTGCCAGAGATAATACTATGGAATTAGATGTAACTCAGGAAATGTTGGATGAGTGGCAGGCAGGTGCAAAGATTCAAGATGTAATGCCTCATCTTAGCGCTGATGAAAGAGAGTTCTTAATCTCCGGCTTATTACCTCATGAATTTGATGCACTTTGCACAGACTGGGAAGAAGAGGGAGATTTCATGTAAAGATTTTCAAAAAGGGGACCATATTAAGCAAGATTGATTCGAGTTTTTTAGGTTTTATACTAGGAGTTTTTACCCCTTTCTCCGCTATAGCAGTGCCCTGTCCTTGTGGGAAACCATAGACGCGTGAAAGACCGTGAAAGGCACTGCTTACTTTTAATTCTTTTTAAAGTAGTATGTTGCCAATTTAAGTAGAAATACTTACAACATGGATTTACTAATATAAATGTAATCAAGTAGATGTTGGGTAAAACTTGACCTATTAAGCTAGTTAAATAGGATTCGCAATGGTGTATAGCTGGTCATTGTTAATAACACTAGTAAGCTAACTTATAGCAGTGCCTTTTAAATACTGGTTTTTACGAATTCACGATGTAGCAGCAAATGCAGAAGTCGATTTGTAAATTGGTTAATCAGGTAGGGGATATCCTAACTCCCCAAAACTGTCGGGGTGGCGAAATTGGTAGACGCACAAGGAGGCTTGTCCTTGCGGGTAGCGTTGATGGATGGTGCACCAAAAGTCATATAAGTCTTTTAATTAACCACTGCAGGTTCAACTCCTGCTCCCGGCACAAAATTTAATAATTTAATGCATAATAAAACCTGAAATTATGATGAACAAGGAAACGTATTACTCTAATAGAAAAGAGAAGAACTATGCCGAAAGGCCTGAAAAGATGTGGGATATGTATAAAGCTGGTATTACTCAAAGAGCAATAGCGGCTAAATTCGGCGTTACACCTACAAGAGTGTCGCAGATACTAAAAGAGAGAGCATTTAAAAAAGATGAACCATGGCTGAAAAAATAGTGATTGATAGTAAAACTTATGTCAAAGAACCTTACCAAAAGCTGTATTCTAAAGAAACTATTGCAGGTGTACTGTCAGTATCCCGCTTTAGAAAAGACACTTTGGGCGTAGATCTTAGATTTACTGAACCTAAAGGTAGTTACGATACGGTACAGGAATTCGAAAAGATTGTCCTGGGTACTTCTTTACTCCTTAGAACCGAACAAGACTGGATTATTAGGGAGTTCTTTTCTCTTTATACTGAAGAAAAAACAGTGTGATAATATTAATTTTAACCGCATCTCTTATTATTTTAGGAGCTGCAATGATAGTGATTTACTCTTCTCCGGGTAAATGTGACCAAACTATTGATAAAAAGAAAGGAGGTAATAATGGTTAAAGATTATATCGATGTAGATTCCGATTTAATTACCCCTGTATCCAGAGGTTTGGTGATAGATGAGATATTTATACCATTTGATACTGTGAAGTATAGATTGGAGTCAATGGAGAATCTGAAAGTAAAAAAGTACAGGACCAGACTTTATCTATATACGAAGTATATAGATAAATTTATTTACAGACTTATCCAAAAGTATTAGTTAGTATTAGTGTTTAATTTTTAAAAGGTTAAAAAAATGGATTTTAGTTTCTTAAAGAATCTGGATCAGCAATTGGTCGAAACTCCTAAAGCGAAAAAGGAGAAGGTAGCTTACCCTATTGAAGGTGAGTTCAGAGTAAAGTCAAACGGGACTATTATTTTCTCAGAAGAGTTTGCTAAAACTGTTGGTGAGAAGTGGATAGATGTAGTGTTCAGTGATGACTGGCATCAGTATCCAAAAGATAACCCGCCTGTTTGTTTACTGGTTATCAATAATCAGGATAAACCCTTAAAAGCTGATATCAAAGCCCAGGGTAAGATTACTTATATACAGGAGCAGTTTATTCCTAAAGCTGAGGCTTTCTGGGGTATTGACTTCAAGGAAAGAGGGTTCGTGGACTTTTCTGTGGATAAGAATGGCGCTTCTATTAAGATAGCGTTACTTCCTAAACTTGTAGCCAGAGGTGAGTTGAAAGGCTCTCCTGACTATGCAAGAAGGGAAAACATCTTTATGCACCCGGTTACTCCCAATCTGAGCGACGCTGAAGTCGTTCACGAGATGGACGAGGACGACGATGAATAGTATGTTAAGAATCCTAACAAGAACGGGAGGTAAACTTAAAAAGTACCTTCCGTCTTGTACGGAGGATTTCGATTCCTTTATGTCCTGGATGGTAAGGAATCGAGATTCTTATGTACAACATGACCTTGAGACTACTGTTGACGATTCTGTACTTAACAGGGAAATTCTGGTTGCAGCTTATACGTTCGACCAGGATACATGGGTGTTGTTTGTACCTGAACTTTTAAACGAGGAGTTTCAAGAGTTATTAAAACTGATGGCTCTAGGTAAGTTCACTATCCAAAATGTCAAGTTTGAATACCAGATGTGGAAAAAGCACGGTGTCACATTAGAAAGATTCTATGATACTTACCTGACTGAAAAGCTTGTAACCATGGGGCTGGATGGGACAGACCACTCACTTGCCGGGTTAGTTTCAAAGTATACTGGTAAGACTTTAAGCAAGGATTTACAAAAATCGTTTGTTAATACGTCTACGATTACGGATGACCAATTGGAGTATGCTGTCTATGACACTACATTATTGAATCTTATCAAGAGAGTGCAAGAGTCTGATATTCTTACACATGACTTGAAATTCAAGAAGCTTATAAAGCATACTGATAAGAAGAACCGAGGTCTTAAAAAAGCTAACTGGTGGACGCATGAGTTCATTAAGGTTCTATCTGATATGGAATTCAGGGGTATCATCCTTAATAAGGATAAATGGCAAGTGCTATATGATAAAGCTTTGCCGTTGGTACGTGCTGCTGAGATTAAACTGGATGCTATAGTAAAGAGAGATTTCTATGTAAGAGCTGTTGCTTCCGGTTATGTTTACGATAAGGATACTCCTTGTGATAAGTTATTTACTTCTGCTACTAAAAAGAGAAAACTTTTAAATCTTGCTTTTCCTGATATGATGGAAGTTGCTGTAGATAAGTTACGACAGTATTTGCAGAGTAACGACCCTGATTGGCCGAAAGAAGCAGTATCACATAACAGTAAAAAGGCCGACAATTACCTTGGTACTTATAGCCAGAACCTATTCACTATCATTAAGCTGGTATTGAAAGGCGATACAAATTCAGTGTGGAAGTTCTTCTCTGATAATTACAGGGATGACATGATATCTTTAGGCCTTATGTTGCCCGAGGGTAGTGTGGATATAAACTGGGCATCTCACGTACAAAGGATGGAGATATTCAGATGGATAGCCCCTAACCTTGAGAGTACAGATAAAGAACACATGGAAGAGGTAGCTTATAGGCACGAACTGCTGGCTACTTATCTTGAAGATTATCAAGGGGCGGTAGGTAAGGTAACTAAATTCGGATTAGGGTATTTTAAACATATAGAGAAAGACGGTCGTATCCGTACTTACATTGACCCTGTTCTGAATACTGGTAGGATTTCATCATCCAAACCTAATATCCTTAACATTATCAATGATCCCGAGTATAGGGCAGCGTTCGAACCGGCACCAGGTTATAAGTTCATCATGTCAGATTACCAGTCAGAGGAACTTGTACTTACAGCTTTTATGTCCAAAGAACCTGTATGGTTGGATGCGTTAGGCAAAGGACAGGATCTACATTCAGTTAATGCCTCGCGTATATTTCCTGCTTTATGGGAAAAGGCGAAAGAGGATGGATGTAAGTTCGATATTGACAAGTCCAGGTGTAAATGTAAAGGCCATAATAAGCTTAGAGCCAGAGCCAAGACTTCTGGATTCGGTATTATCTATGGCATAAGCAAGTACGGTTTAGCGTGGAAGCTGAAAGATACTGAAGATGCTGCTCAAGGCACTATTGATGGGTTCTATAGTACTTATCCTAAAATACAGGAGTATTTTAAGCATATAGGTACGTTTTCCATTGACAATGGCTATACTCCTGAAGCAGGATTTGGTACGGCACGATTCTTTGATAAGAAGAAGGTACATTATGCAAAGGAGAGTATACTAAGAACTTCTGGTAATTTTACCATACAAGGCCTTGGTGCTGCTATTCTTAAAGTGTGTACTGTCCTTATGAGAAGGCACATACGTCACATGAACCATGATGCGCACATTGTTCTTACTCCTTATGACGAGATTATAATGGAGGTACATGAAACTATCGACGACTATTGGCAGGTTAAGCTTAGATATTTTATGGAACTGGCCGGCAGGTTAGTCCTTGGAGTACCTATACTTAAAGCTGATGAGCCTAAGATAGGGGATTATTGGATACATTAATTCATACGAATATGGTAAGTTTAAATGATGATAGTTTAATGCCCTGGGGAAAGTACAAGGGGTATAATATGGCAAATGTGCCTGCTTCTTACTTACTTTGGTTGTACGATAACAATAAATGTGACGGACAAGTCAAAGATTATATACTCGATAATTTATCCTTTTTAAGAGAGGAGTATAAAAAAGAAGCCAAATGAAAGAGATAAACCAAAGCGATGAGGTCGTCGCGTTAAGTAAAACCCAGGAAGAGGTTGTTATACCTGCTCCCCATGAGTTCAAGTATCTTGGCTCTAAGAAATGGGTAAGAGGCCTTACTCTTTATGAGTTTAATACCAAGACAATGGTATTCAGAAAGACTCTTATTGACAGGGCTGCTGTTTTAGAGAATGGAAAGCCCCGTTCTAAGATCTCTGTTATATTTGATAAGGATTGTATCTATCATCAGGCCCACAATGAACGTGCGGCTAAGAGAAAGTTTAATAACCTGTTTAAATTAATGGGTTTAAATTATAGTGTATGATAGAGACAGCCCAAGAGAAGATGCAGAGTGATGCTGTAGAAGCCTTTATGAACCTGGAAACCAAACGTGCCGTAATAGTTATTGGCACAGGTGGCGGTAAGACCCGCATATCCATGGAGATTATAAAGAGGCTTAAACCTGAAAAGGTACTATTCCTTATAGATAGTCTATTGGGTAAGGAGGTAACTATACCGGCTGAAATGGAAAAGTGGGGATTAAAAAGTCTTATTCCCAGTACTATATTTCAGACTTACCAGACTGCTTATAAATGGAAGAAGAAGAAGGTCGACCTGTCTAATACGCTTGTAATAGCTGATGAGATAGACTTTGCCATGACCGGTAAGTACGGCGCGTTCTTTAAAGAGTATGCTGACGTACAACTGCTGGGAATGACTGGCTTTATGCCTGAAGAGAAGAAGGAATACTATAAGGACCTATTGCCCGTACTGACTGAAATTCCCAGGGAAGACCTGCAGGAACAGAAAATCATTAATAAGGTAAAGTATAGGTTCATTCAGTTTTGTTTGAATAAGGAAAAGACTATCACGGTATCTTATAAAAAGGCCGGGGAGACTAAGACTTTTAAACAGTCCGAGAATGACGCGTACTTATATCTATTGAAAAGTATACGTAAATGGGAAGCCAAGAAGTCTGAAGCTTTCTCTGCAGGAGACTTAAAAACGGTAACTCAGTGCGATTATATACTCGGTAAGAAGATTCCAATGGACAGGATGAATTTACTTCACGGTCTGGATAGCGTAGTCGGTATTATAAAGAAGATAAAACAGGAAGTTCTGGAAGAGAATAGTTTTAATAAGATTGTTACATTCTCTCAGAGAACAGCTCAAGCTGATAAGCTTAGTCATAATACTTACCACGGGAAAAATAAAGATTCCCTTAATGTTGAAAGGTTCAATTCCTTTGCAGCTGGCAGGATAAGAGAGATGGCTCTATGCGGTAAGATGAAAAGAGGGGCTAATATCCCGAATTTAACCCATGCGATTATGGAAAGTTTTGTCGACGATGCAGTAACGATGAACCAGCGAAACGGGCGTCTGTTAAGGCTTCCAGTTGACCAGATGAGTACAGTATATGTAATGCTTCCGTATTATACCAATGAGAATGGAGAGCTAAAACCTACCCAGGCAATTAAATGGGCCCGGAACATGTTCTCTACCTTTGACCTGGACAATGAAGACTGGAAAGTTGAAAATTATTGCGGGTCGAACATTGTTAAATCAAAAGTTTAAAGTTAATTTTATGGTTTTAACGGAGAAAGAATTATTGGAGGCGTTAGTTTCCAATAAGGTAATAATTCCTGCGCAGGGTGGCAGGTTCGCAATATCTACATCATTAGCCAAGCTGATTAAGGTCAAGGACACGGAGGGTAAATGTTTAAATTACCCCGAACAGTTCTACGGTCTTAGTGACGCTATCATTTACAAAAAAGTGATGGATATGTGCGGAGTTCAGCTTAGTCATAAGAATGGACAAGGCAAATCCTATTATGTCAGGACTTGTACAAAAGAGTCGATTGCAGTGTTGAATAAAATATTGAAAAGTACTGAAATAGACTTTGATGTGTTTGTACGCACTGTATTTGCAGTTTATAGTTCAGACAATATGTTACCCGGATTTGCTAATTTTTTAACGAACGGCCTATGGGAGGAAGTGTATGAGTCAGGAACTCAAAAAGAGTCCGAGGATCTTAACAGAGATCGAAAGGGAATTATTTAAGCCTATGAAGGATAGCATCAAGAACAAACCGTTCTTTATGAAAAATGCTATCAACAGACTAGGTGAGATTTTCAATTTTTATTCTGAGCAGTATACTTTGCTCGGTTCTATCACAGGTACAGGCAAAACCAGTTTCATTGACCATAATATACTGGAGATGCTGGAGTCCTTTTTTCTATTGCCTCAAGAGGAGAAGGATAAGGTCCATTTGGAATTCTTATACTACTCAATGGAGAGGAAAAAGAAGTACAAGTACGCAAAATTCGCGTCATGGAAAATGTTTAAAGATTCCAAACTGCGTATACCGGCTGACATAATCATCAATCGTAATGGAGAACTGCAAGAAGACCAGTGTGACTGGATTATAGAGAATCACGGTGAGTGGTTAAATCAGATCACACAGTATATTGACATGCGGGAAAGTCAGAAGAGCGTTAAGCAGATTTCTACTGACATTGCTTTAAAAGCTAAAAAGATCGGTTTGTTTTTCGAGTCAGATAGTTCTACTATATATAAGTTTGGTGAGTATCATGCTTTTTTCGATGAAGGTCAGTACATAGATACCCCTTCAGGCAGAAGAAAATATTTTATAATCGAACATAATGGTATAGAGCATATCCTGTACGAGAATGATAAGATTTTTATCCCTTTCAAACCTACCTTGTTCTTTGTAATAATTGACCATGTCGGTAAAGTTAAGAGAATGCCCGGAGCTAATAAGAAAGATACATTGGATGCGTTAGACGATGAGATGTGCGCTGCACGTGATAATTATATGATGTCTCCTATTTGTATCTCACAGTTCAACCGAGCAATTTCTGCTACTGAAAGGTTAAAGTACAATCAGGGAGATTTGGACCCGGTACTGGAAGATTTTAAAGACACTGGTAACATGACGGAAAGCGCCGACCTTGTTCTGTCGGTATTTGAACCAGGACGTTACAAATCCTGGGATGCCAAGGGCAATTATAAAGGGATAAATATTCGTGACGCGATGGTGACGCCAAGAGGTATTTCCAGAAGTAGGAGTATTCATGTCCTTAAACATTCGACCGGTATCGCCGGCGTGTCTCAAATTTTAAGGTTCACTGGTGAATCTATGCATTTTCAGGCGATGCCTGTGCCGGAAGATGTAGATGCAATACAGGCAGTTTATAAAGAAATAGCACAAGGATATTAATGAAGACATTTGAAATTCCTTCAGAGCCTATAGAGCCTGTAAGTAAGGAACCAAAGACCATGATTATCTATTCTGCTCCTAAAGTAGGTAAGACGACTATTGTAGCCGGCCTTAAAAAGCACCTTATTATGGAACATGAGCCAAACGGTGCAGGTGCTGTAAAAGCAAGGTATGTACAGTTGGCTAATCCTTATGAGATAGGGGAGTTTGTGGAGTATATCAAATCAGATCCTATGGTATTGGAAGGTGTAGACTTTATCATAGTCGATACTATTACAAAGTGGGATGAATGGAGTGAGGTAGTAGGTACTCACAATTTCATGGCCAAGCCGCAGGGGAAAAAATGGAACCTGGTGGATAAAGAGCAGGTGTGGGACCATACCCATCCAATGTTTGAAACAGTTCATGCAATGGGAGAAGGTTACGGTTATCGGTATTCACGTGAGGCCATGATGAAGTGGTACGATAAAATTGTAAGTACCGGAAAGACAATTATTCTGCTTGCTCACATGAAGGATAAGTTTATCGAATCGTCGTCCGGGGATGTAGTGGAGACAGTTGAGATTAACCTGACAGGTAAGGTAAAGAATGCCTATTCAGCCAGGGTCGATGCTATTGCCCACATGAAAAGGGTAGGTAACAAAGCTTACCTGAGTTTTGAATCTGGTGGTAACGTAGCTGCAGGTAGCAGATATGCTTATCTTAAAGGTCAGATACTCATTTCAGAGTCGGATGAAGACGGAAACGTAGTTATGCACTGGGATAAGATATTCCCTTATACTTACGGAGTGAAAAAGTAATCTTTAATTTTTTATACGTATATTATGATTGAAATTGGAATTAACACAGGGTTAAAAATGGCGCCTGGAAAAGCTAACGATAAAGGTGATGCTTTCGAGGTAGTTTTCGTAAGAGGAAAACAGGGTGCAGATTTTATGGAAGTTATGGACAGTCCTGAAGAGGCTGAACGTAACCGTATAACTATCTTCCCGCCTTCAGTAACGGACAAAAAGAACAATACCCCGCGTTCGTGGGAAATGGTAAGTGCAGATTTAAGAAATTTCTACTACCTGTTCAAAGAGATGTTTTTGCAGTATTTTACAGAAGATGAACTGAAAGAAAAGTTCCCGACTGAAGTAGCAAAAGCCGGTATGAAAATCGACAAAACCAATCAGGAGAAGTTATTGGCATCACAGCCAACTGTAGACAAGATGTTCTTCAGTATCTGTAATGCTGCAGCTAAACTGATTGCTGATGAAGATTTGGTAAATGCAGGTTCATTACGTATTAAATTTTTAAGGCAAAGTGCTGACAAAGCTTTCCCAAGATTCACTTATAAGCCTTCTTATGGCGGATGGGTGGAGCTGGATTCTATACCTGAAGAGCAATCTAAGGTTAAGTTCACAGCTTATGAGATATCTCAGGGATATGCTGATGCAACTCCTACAGCTTCGGATAAAACGACTAAGGCCGGCAAAGCCAATCCGTTTACCAATGCTGCAGCGTCGACCGATACTGTTCCAACTACTGCAACTAAGGCTCCCTGGACCTAGTATGTGGGATAATCTTCTGTCAGAAGAGACTATATTAGAAAGGGTAGATGCATATAGCATCTATTCCTTCTATATAGGAACAGAGCAGGAGATAGGCAGACCTTTTATATCTCCTTTAAGAAGGAATGATATAAAACCTGACGTAAACCCCTCATTCGCTTTGTTCTGGTATGGTAAAGCCCTGATGTTTAAAGATTATGGAACCAATGTATCTGGAAATGTATTTTCTTTCGTCAAGCAACTATTTGGTTATAATAGTATTATACTCACATTATCGAGGATAAATGCTGACTTTAGATTGGAATTGGACGGCGGTGTAAACTTCCCTGTAAATGGAAACGCACCTAAGATATGCGCTACACCTAAATCCCGACCTGATTTATTGGCCATAAGGATAGTGTCCAAGCGTAAGTATACGCTGAATTTTATAGTGTTCTGGGCACAGTACGGTGTAAAGGCTGAAACTCTAAGGTATTATGATGTAAAAGAAGTATCGATTATCTATTTTGATTATGTGAATGGATATACTTCTACAGTTTACCCCAAGAGCTTATGTATAGCTTACCCTATATTCGAATTCTATAAATTGTATTTTCCTTTTGACAAGGACAACAGGTTTCTTAATAACTATCCTGCTGACTATGTTGAAGGATTCTTGCAGTTAAAGTTCGAGAGAGACTTCTGTATTATTACCAAAAGTACAAAGGAAGTACTGTTTTTCCGCGAACATTTCGACTGGGATTCAGTAGCAGGAAAAGCTGAAGGCAATATCATATCAAGATTTATGATGCTAAAGCTTTTACAGAAATTCAAAAGGTTGTATATTTGGTTAGATAATGATGTACCTGGACAAAAGTTCCAGAAGAAGTATCTGGATGAGTATCCTTTTCTAATACCGGTTTATTATAATGTAGAAGAGAAGGATCCGACTGACAGATATTTTTATCAGGAAGATAAGCAATTAGTTTTAAACGAAATTAAAGAATTAATAAATGAAAGATAGCTCAATAATAGGAGTAGCCCTGGCTAAAGAAAGATGTCCGGTATGCGGAAAGGACTTTGATGGCCCTATAATAATGAATAGCGTACTTACTGAAAAGAGAGCAAAAGAAGTAGAGGCTCTGAACGGGAAAGTGATAGGAATGGCCAATAAACCTTGTCACGAATGTCAGGTTATGATTGACCAAGGTATAGTTATCATAGAAATAGACGGTACTAAATGCCAGGAATCAGGACCGGAAGGACCTTACAGAACTGGAATGATGTTTTGTATGACAGAGGAAGCCTTTAAGCGTATATTTAATGAACTTCCGCCTGAAAGGATCTGTTATATGACTGACGATTTTACTAAAAAATTAGGATTACATGGCAGTATTTGATGACGAAATTGTAATTAATAGCGGTCTGCTGAAAGAAGTAGACGCGGATGGAATGCCAATTTTAATGGATGTTATCCAGAAAGATTTGTATAATTATCCCATAGAGTCCTCTGTAAGGGAGACTTTCTCGAACGGTGTAGATTCAATTGAGGAAAAGCTAATGGCTATTGCCATATTAAGCGGAAAAGCTACTATTGAAGATTACTATGTAGAAAGTGACCGTGCAGAGGCAAAGGCCAGTAAGTTTAATCCTGACTATTACGACCTGGAATGGCTGGATACCAGCATGAATCATGTCGATATTGTCTATCATAAAGGATATGACAATGGTAAGGATATGATTTTCTTTAAAGACTTCGGTGTAGGTCTGGCAGGTAAGAGACTGGAAGGTTTCTTCAGGCCTGGATTCTCGTCCAAGAGATTGAATAAGAAGATGCTTGGTAAGTATGGACTTGGAAGTAAAAGTGCCCTATCAACCAATATAGAATTCTATGTTTTGGAGTCCTGGTACAATGGTCACTATACAAAAGTTCTTATTTATGATGACTATTTCAAGTGTGTTATACCGGAATCTGTTACTGTTAAAAAGGATAAGATTTATGGTAAAAAACTTGTGGATGATAAGGTTATAGATAGTTTTGATTACATTAATTGGTCGAAGTCAGATAGGAAAAACGGAGTAACTGTATCTTTCCATGCGAAAAGCCATAACGAAGACGCTTATATCTCTGCCGTACAGAAACAGTTAATGTACTTTACGGATGAGTTAAAGTTTAGCGTTGTAGATACCTATGGCGATGTAACATACCCTAACTTTAAAGTAGAGGTCCTGCTGGATACTCCATTGTTTACTATTTCGAATAACAAGTTTTATAGTGTACCTCACATTCTAATCAATAAGGTAAACTACTCTGTTATAGATTTCAGTGAGCTGGAGATGAACAAGAAATACGGTAGTGTTGCTGTAAAGGCTGGTTCGAATGATGTCGATATGAATGCTTCCAGAGAAACTGTAAGATGGACTGCTAAGACCAAAAAGTTCATTCAAAGTGTAACTGAAGCTGCAAGTGTAATGACCGGTGAGTTGCTGGAAAAAGAGTTGGACGCTATTAAAAATCCGTTTAAAAGAGCGGCTATGGCTAGTTCTTGGAGAATACAGCGTTCAGGTTCAAGACAAGAACAGATTATTGAGCAACTGAAAAACTTTAGTGGCGCTTCTGAAATCAGCGTTCCGGTTAATCCCAGAGATTATATGGATGAGGAAGAAATTCCTGCTAACTATCGTAAATCTGTTTTTAGTATAGGTGATTTCTATAACGTATTCTCAGCCTGTAAAGCTATAAATGTGTCTATCAGTGATTATAATGCATCGGTTATAAAGCCTGGTATTAGAGGAGTAGACTGGGAACATTGTGTGTATAGAATAGAGGAGAAAGAGGATAAGGTGGAGACTTTAAGTATTGCTGAAGCTTCTTATATAAAGAAAATTGCTGGGTTCAGTAGCTTTGGACATATAGGCGTACCTAATAAAAAGTACACGGCCAAGTCTTATGAAGAGTTTAAGGACGATATGATAGACCCTAAAGCTAACGTTCAGTACGATAAGTCTTACATTAAAAAGATGTACATAAAGTATGTAAGTGAGCAGTCCAGGAATACTTTTCTATTGAAGCTGTTTAAAAAGATACTTATCAAGAACTGCATAAAAGATCCGTATGAAGATACTGAAGGTTTAAAAGCTTTTATCAAGGAGAATCTAATATTGAGTGATAATAAACTGGTTAGTAAAGATGATAATACTGCTACAAGCTATATCATTCAACGTAAAGATTCTCGTACAGCTGAAAGGGAGAAATTTGCCCAGTTAAAGAAAGAAAAGAAGGTAATTGCTGTTAAAGTTGGACATCGTGGGTATGGTAGTAAGGAGATTTCCTACAACCTGCTTGACGTTCATACTGACACTATTCCTGACATTACCGGTACTATTATATACGGTTTTCAAGAAGACAGGATGCTGATGGACTTTATGGGATGTTTTTTACCTCATAATAATTATAGTAAAGGTCTGCAAGATGGAAATATTATCCTTATTGCCAAAGAGAATCAGAAGTTCTTTAACCTGGACAATTTCATACATATAAACAATATTATTAAAACTATGCATATTGTAGATAAAGAAACTAACAGGCTTACTTTGAAGTTCGGGCCTGAAGTTGTAAAAATAATGACCAATATTAAATTGGTAGAACTTACTAAACAATTCCCTTTGGCTGCAATTGTAAGTGATAGTGATTTGGTAACGTATATCGGTAGAGCTATTCCAAAGTACCACTCAATACTTCGCAAATGCTATGAGTATATTACATTTCTCGGCCTGTCAATTGACAGCTTCTTTGTTTCAGGTGAAGATAAAGCTAACATTATTGCTGAAACATTTATCTCTAATAAGTCAGACGGTTACAGAAGACAGCTGATCGTAGAATTTGTGAGAAGCTTACAAGACATAAGTTATATTCAAGAATTGCCTATGTCAGAATTGACCGGTAATAGTAAGGTGTTAGTTAATTCATTTGAAAGTGTCGATGTACATATTTATGATAAAGACACTATTAATAAGTTTATACAGATACTTGAAAGCGATAGTGAAAATATCATTAAGGCGCTTGTTCAGTATTCTGTTAAACGTGCTGTAAACCCATTGTTTTCTTTCATTACATCTAAATTCCCTATTGAAATAGAGGAAGATGTAATTGAAGTGGTAGAAGATACGAAAGACGATCTCGAAGATACTGACGCAGAAAATGCAAGTCTAAACGATTGCTGTGTTTAGTATTTAATTAAATTTGTATGTGATTTCTAGTATTAATATTAAATTAAACGAAAATGATTATTGTAAACAGAAAAAATGACAGGATGACGGGTGCTGTAATGGGTAAACCTTTCAATATCCCATTCGACCAGGAAACTTTCCAGGACTTGTCTATGCTCTCTACCAGGTTGGAGAAAGCTCAGTCTCAGGAAGTTCGGTTGAAAATCATCGAAGAAGCTAAAGGTATGTTGGTAGTTGATTTTAAAGCTGAAGTAGCTGCTGCCAACGGGTATTTGAAATTCAGGAAAAACACCGGCAGGTATTATCTTGTGATAAACAAGGATAAAGTCGATGAGCAGGTGTCTTCTATTCCTTTACCTCAAGTACTGGCCGAACGTATTATCGCTTCTTATGAGGAGAAGTCTGATTTCATGCCTATTATTCTCGCATGGCAGAGGTTCCTGGCTAAACAACTTATCTTGCCCGAGTTCAGAGAAGAGAACCTTCAGTTGTTTGCCAATTACCTTACTGCAGAATATACTGATCAATCAGTAGTTGCTGAATTAATGGAGAAGGAAGGGCTGACTAGAGAAACTGCCGAAATGATGGCTACCATTTCCGATATTGCTGTTACCAATTATGGTTTACTGGCTACTTATAAGGTAGTCGATGTTGTAAAGGAAGTTTACAAACTGGAAAAGGATGAAAAAGGCAATACTGTAAGGAAGCTTGTAGAGTTATTTCCTTCTATCGAGACAGTTGATGAGGTTACCGGGGAGATTACCAAAGAAGAAGGGAAACCTGAGTATTTGGAAGAAATGGTATTTACTCCGGCAATTTACAAGGACGGAGATAAGTTTTTCTGTGGGGATGTTCTTGGCTACAAATACAAAATTGGCCAGGTTCATATTTTACCGGAAGATGCCAAACGTGAACATAGAAATGTGTTCGGCGGTGGCGGCCTTTATGCCGGTGGACAGAAGTACATTCAAGGGTATAGTAATAACCATACTGAAACTCTTACTTGCTTCATTGACCCGTTTGACATTATCTCTTTCCAGGACGACGGAAAAGCTTTCCGTACCGACAGGCTATTTGCATATGGTGCTTTAATAGAGCATACTCAAATGAAAGGTATGTATTTTGAAAGTAATTATGCCAAAGAAAGTGACGCACGGATCAGCGAAAGCATGAAAAAGACCTTGCAAATTGAGCAAGAGGCTATAGCTTCTCGTAAGATAGTTCTTGATGAGAGAGCCGCTATTGAGAAAGCTTACAGTGTTCTTACGTCAACTACCGAAGCGGATGCCGACGAGGAATGATATTGCGGGTAATGGTTATGAATTAGAGTTAGTACATCGTTACAACGCTTTTGAATATAAGGACGAGAAGGGGAATTCAATTCCCTTCTTTCCTAAAGTTGATACTTCAAAAAACGTGGACAAGTTCATAGACCATGAGTTTAAAGTGGACATCTGTACAGAAAATGTAGAAGATTTAACTGACTTCGGTCTTCTTATACAGGCTAAGAACAAATCGTCCATACCAGCTTATCCGAAGTTACTGAATTCGTTGAAAAAAGCTAGACTCCATTTTAAAGGTATTCCTGTAGTCTATCATTGGCAAACTCAAAGGGTGCAGAATAGCCCGGACGTAGTGCCCAGGTTTACTAAAAGAGGAGAGTTCGCTTTACTTAACGCTTCTGATTTCGAAAAGATATGGGTGGATTTACAGAGGTATAAGATAGCTATGGAAATTATAACCGGTTACATGGAGTTTCTCAGAGAGGAACAACGTGAAGAGATCGACAAAATTCTGAAAGGGTTAGGCTTATGAAGAACCTTACTATTATCGACCTTGACAGTATCATTTTTATCATAGCAGGAGGTCCTGTCTATAAAGACTTGCCCAGAAATACCGGAAGAGATGAAGGTATAAAGCTCAAGGTCGAGGAATTTATTGATACTATAATCGAAAACACTGAAGCGGATTTTGTTGTCGGGTTTTATCAGAATGAAGGACATAAGAATTACAGGAATATAATGTTTCCTGATTACAAGTCCAATCGTACTGAAAAGCCAGAATTTATAAAAGTATGGAAACCTGTTATAGTAGAAGCATTCAAAGACTTGGGAATGATCGGTCTGAACCTTATCGAAAGTGATGATGCTGTTAACATTCTTTATAAAGTTTATAGTAAAGAGTACGATGTTACGGTAGCGCACATAGATGTAGATTTGAACTGTATCCCAGGTAAACATTACAATTATAACAAGAATATAGGGTACTTTGTCGGAGAGGAAGAAGCTATCATAAATCATAAGATTCAATGTATTTCCGGTGCCGCTAAAGATGGTGTACCTGGAATATATGGGATAGGTAAAGTTAAAGCTGCTAAGTTTCTGGCCAAGAATGAAGGCCGTCTGGTGAAGTCTTTTAAAGAGGCTTTTATTCATCAGAAGGAATTTCACAAGAAGGACTCCTGGATTCATTTGTTTTATAAAACCTATAAGTGTAAGAGACTTTTAGGATCTTTGGATGAGCTGACTAAAATAACAGACCGTAAGGAAGTGGATATTTATACTTTAAAATCCTGTCGGTCGGAAAAACCATCTTTTCTAGGTAATTGGTAACTTTTAACTTTCGGTGTATGAGAAGTAGATATTTTCCAGACGGTGTAATGAAAGATGACTCCATTCTCAATTACTATGTTTTGCCATTGGTAGGATTACAGAAACAGAATTTTGGAGACAATTTTCATTATTCAAGAATTAACAAAGAAGGAACCATGGTGTACATAAAAGTGCATCAGGACATATACCCCGACTCTATACACGATAATAAATTGCAGATAGAAGATTTGCTATTCTTATATTTTGACATTCCTGGAAAATTCCATGCTGACATGCAGCATATTATAGAAGGAGCGTACAGTAAGATAAGCGATGAAGCTAAACATGCTATTATATCTAACTCAGGATTACTTTTTCGACACCGTGTAGGTGAAGATTATTATACTTCTAAGTTACTTTTTGCACTAGAGAAATCTCCTGCTTTGAAGGATTACTATTATGATGCGTTAAAGTCGCCACGTGATTTTAAGTCTAATGAAAAGCTTAAACTTATACTTGAGGAGGTTGAACTGATGGAGAAAGTGGACGAGGAGGATTTTATAGAGAATTTGTGGTAAACATTAGCCGGGTACTTGCTACCCGGTTATTTTAAATTTAAAATCAAACTATGGTAGGCTGTGGTTATTGTCTTTATGAAAAGCAATGTAAAATACACGATCCTAAAGTTAATAAGGCTCGTTGTGGTTGTCCTGGGTTTCGTCATTTCGATGATGCGCCCGTTCTCACTGAAAGTTTCCAGAAAAAGGAAGCGGCTATAAAGAAATTTAATGATGATTTACTTTCTAATACCAATTTAAAATGATAGGACTATTTGTTTTTATGCTCGCAGTATTTGTTATATACATTGGAGCTATTGTAAGGTCATACGGAATACCTAAATCCGTGAGTGATTCGTACTATTTAATGCCGGTCAAGTACAGACCCTTGTTTACCTTTTTCTGTTGGGGGATTGCTATACCTGCATTTATTATTGCTACTTCTCCTTATATGTTTGTCGCAGGTACAGCTATAGCATTGGTAGGTGCGGCTAATGCATTTCATGACAAGTTCATTTATAAGTTTCATATGCCGGCGGCGATAATTGCAGTACTAGCATCACAGGCTTATATAATGTTCGATCAGGATTTAATGTATTTAAGTATAGGGTTTGTATCATTCGTTGCGCTGGTAGTTCTAGTTACAGGAGTATTTAAGAAAGACTTCAAGTACTTTTTCTGGATAGAGATAGCGGCATTCTTCTGTATATTCTATACTTTCTACTTAAAATTGTTTACAGTATAATGGAGAAACTATTTGTAAAGATATCAGGCCCCGGTTATACGCCGGAATACGCTAAACACGGCGATGCCGGATGTGATTTACGATACTATGGGGAGAAGAACTTACTTCTCCCTCCTGGTAAAATCACATTGGTGCCGACCGGAATATGTATGGAAATACCTTATGGATATGAAGGACAAGTTCGACCGAAAAGTGGTCTTTCCCTGAAAGGTATTATTGCTGTTCTTGGAACAGTAGACAGTGGGTACAGAGGAGAAGTTGGTGCGATTATACACAACGTATCTCACGACCCTTATATACTTACTCCTGGACTAAAAGTAGCCCAGATGGTATTTAATAAAGTCGAAGAGGCTGTATTTGTAAAGTCAGCTATTTTGGAAGCTTCCGATAGAGGAATAGGTGGATTTGGACATACTGGAGTTTAATGTATATAATATGAGTACAAATTGCACAAAAACAATTAATTTTAAGGGAGTTGAAATGGAAGTAAACTTCGATTACACTCCTGCTGAACCAATGGTAAGATACTATTCAGATGGATCGGGATATCCTGGTGCAGCTGAAGAGCTGGACATTTGCTGGGTCACAATCGCTGATATGGATTGGAAAGACTATTTAAGCGATAAATGCTTGGACGAGATAAGTGCCCAATTAAGCGAAGAAAGAGAGGAGTAATAATGTCAAAGTTAGACGAGATACTTGATCAGGAGTGTATATATAAATTATGCATTCCTGATATACAAGCGGCTATGAGAGAATACGCCAAATTCTGTTGCAAAAAACAATTGGAATTATGTGCAGACCGATACAGTATCCTAAGAATGGCTACTAACGGCTAACTTATAGCCGCATTAAAAGCAAAAACAGAATTATAAACTAAGCGACAAGCCGTCCGCTTTTATTGACGGCTATAAAATGTTATGTGCATTTAACTATTAAATATTTATATATGATTAATTATGTGATTAAGCTAAAAGGAACTGAATTATTTGTAAAAGGATTTGCAAGTAGAAAAGCTTTGTATGATAACCAATTTCACAGAGCAATGCAATTTACATCATTGACATTTTTACTCGAATGCGCTCAAAAGTATATGAAAAATGATGAGTATGAAATTTATAAAATAATTTTAGAAAAGATTTAAGATGAAATACGACGGAATTGACTACAATAAAACGCCTTACCAAAATATGAAACATTTGTTTGATTCGATTTGCTATGAAGTAGTAGTTTCGAATGAAGTTTTATTTGATAGTGTTAAAAGGGTTACTTTAAAACACATTGATAAAATGATTTTAGAAACCCATGAAACTGATAAAAATAGAGAAGTTTTATTTGAATTAGAACCAACATGGAAAGCAATAAAAAAAGAACTTGAGGCAATCACTTTTTAATGGCTTATAACGGCTAACTTATAGCCGAAT
>ERZ795055.918-NODE-918-length-25071-cov-4.997442_pt1 | contig 25071 bp, 20 predicted proteins | sample MGYA00375139_ERZ795055 | MGnify/ENA primary metagenome ERZ795055 (study PRJEB30184, sample SAMN05720283) | anaerobic digester metagenome | isolation source: active sludge of municipal wastewater-treating anaerobic digesters | place: USA | collected 2015-01-23 ... | reverse complement strand
TCCATATCGACATCGACCCGAGCGCGATCAGCAAGAGCGTCCGGGTCGACATACCGGTGGTCGGCGATCTCAAGGGCGTCCTGGCGGAGCTCAACAAGATCGTCAAGAAGGCCGACACCGACGCCTGGCTCGCGCAGATCGCGGAGTGGAAGCAGAAATTTCCGCTGTCGTACAAGGACGATGACACGCTCCGCCCGCAGTATGTCATCGAGCAGATCTGGGACATCACCAAGGGCGACGCGGTCATCACGACGGAGGTCGGTCAGCACCAGATGTGGGCGTGCCAGTTCTTTAAATACGTCTATCCGCGCACGTTCATCTCCTCGGGCGGCCTCGGGACGATGGGGTTCGGTTTTCCCGCGGCGATCGGCGCGCAGCTGGGCCGCCCCGACAAGCTGGTCATCGATATCGCCGGCGACGGCAGCATCCAGATGAACATCCAGGAGCTGACGACGGCGGTCATCAACGGCCTGCCGGTCAAGGTCGTCATCCTGAATAACCAGTACCTCGGGATGGTCAGGCAATGGCAGGAGCTGTTCTACAACAAGAACTACTCCAACACCTGCCTGGCGCGCGGGCCGAAGTGCCCCAAGGTCTGTAACGAGCGCAAGGACGGCTGCCCGGTCTACATCCCGGACTTCGTCAAGGTCGCGGAGGCGTTCGGCGCCGTCGGCATGCGCGTCGAGAAGAAAAAGGATGTCCGGCCGACCCTCGAGAAGGCGTTCGCGATCAAGCGGCCTGTCTTCATCGACTGCCGGATAGAGAACGAAGAGAACGTCTTTCCCATGGTCCCGGCCGGGGCTTCCCTGACGGAGATGATGGGAGGACTCGCATAATCGTACAGCGTACTGCGTCGTGCGTGCAGCGTGTTTGCGCAGTACGCTGCATGCGGTACGCAGAACGAGGAGATGATATGAGGCATACTATTTCGGTTTTAGTTGAAAACAAATCAGGGGTTCTTGCGAGCGTGGCGGGGCTGTTCAGCGGCCGCGGGTTCAACATCGACTCGCTCACGGTGGGCGAGACGCAGGACGCGACCACGTCGCGCATGACGATCGTGGTGCGTGGCGACGACAAGGTCCTCGAGCAGGTCGAGAAGCAGCTCAACAAGCTGGTCGACGTGATCAAGGTGCACGATTTTTCGCAGGTGGATTTCGTCGACCGCGAGCTCGTGCTGATCAAGGTCAGCACGACCGAGAAGTCGCGCTCCGAGATCATGCAGATCGTCGATATCTTCCGCGCGAAGATCGTCGACGTGAGCCACAACTCGCTGACCGTCGAGGCGACGGGCGCGGAGGGGAAGATCAACGCGATCGTCGAATTGCTCCGTAACTTCGGGATCAAGGAGATGGTGCGTACCGGTAAGATCGCGATCGCAAGGAAATAACAGAAATGACCAATGTCCAATGAACCAATGACCAACAAGGAATAGTATTATTACTAATACCATGTTGGACATTTGATAATTGGTCATTGGTCATCCGGTAAATGTTGTTTACCGGGAAGCCAACAAACGGGAGGGAGAAATGGGCGCAAAAGCGTATTATGACAAGGATGCGGATCTGAAGTATCTCGAGGGGAAAACGGTCGCGATCATCGGCTACGGCGCGCAGGGGCACGCGCAGGCGCAGAACCTCCGCGACAGCAAGGTGAAGGTAATCGTCTCCGAGCTGCCGGGGACCGACAACTACAAGAAGGCGGAGGCCGACGGCTTCAAGCCGGTCGATGCGGAAGAGGCGAGCAAGCAGGCCGACGTGATCCAGATGCTGGCGCAGGACCACGTTCAGGCGATCATCTATAAGAACGTCATCGCGAAGCACATGAAGCCGGGGAAGACGCTGGTCTTCTCGCACGGCTTCAACATCCACTACGGGCAGATCGTCCCGCCGAAAGACGTCGACGTGATCATGGTCGCGCCGAAGGGGCCGGGCAACCTGGTCCGCCGCGTGTATGAGGAAGGCGGCGGCGTTCCCTGCCTGATCGCGATCTACCAGAACGCGACCGGCAAGGCGAAAGAGATCGCGCTCGCGTACGCGAAAGGGATCGGCGGCACGAAGGCGGGCGTCATCGAGACGACTTTCAAGGAGGAGACCGAGACAGACCTCTTCGGCGAACAGGCGGTCCTCTGCGGCGGCGCGAGCGAGCTGGTGAAGGCCGGTTTCGACACGCTGGTGAACGCGGGGTACCAGCCGGAGATCGCCTACTTTGAATGCCTGCACGAGCTGAAGCTGATCGTCGACCTCTTCTACGAGAAGGGGATCGCCGGGATGCGCGCCGCCGTCAGCGACACGGCGAAATACGGCGACATCACCCGCGGCCGCCGGGTCATCACCTGCGAGACCCGCAAGGAGATGGAGCGGATCCTGCGCGAGGTGCAGGACGGGTCGTTCGCCCGCGAGTGGATCCTCGAGAACCAGGCGAACCGTCCGGTCTACAACGCGCTCCTCAGGAAGGACCGCGAGCACCTCATCGAGACCGTCGGCGAGAAACTGCGCGGGATGATGAGCTGGATCAAGGCGAAGAAATAATCTTTCGTTTCGCAACGGCGGATGACCATTCGGGCTGTTATCCGCCGTTGCGCAGAAATGTATTGACAAATTCGCGGCAATCCCTAATATATAAAAAAACGCGACTATTTCCGTACACTTGAATAATGATACGTCCTATCTCTGAAAGGAGGATGTAATGAAGTCAGGGGTGTTCTTTGGCGTCAGATGCCTCTTTGTTTGCCTGTTAACGGCTTTTGTCGTTGTCAGCTTCGTGCACCATGTCTATTCCGATGGAACGCCGACAGCGAAAGACGAAGTAGTTATCGAGCCGGCAGGTAAGGAAGAGCCGAAAGCCGACGCCGCGAAAGCGGAAGAGGCCCCTGCTGTCATAGTCGAACCCGCCATCGGCCCGACCGCCGCTCCTGCAGACGAAGGGGACTTCAATCAGAACCATCTTGCGAAGATGCTGTGCCGGGTGCTGGCGTTGGAAGACCGTTTGCCCGCCGCCGCCAGCGTCGACGATTACTTCAACCTCCTGACGATCGTCGGCATTGCGCCGATGGACGGCTGGGAGGTCGATTCGCCGGTGACGCGCGACGACCTGGCAGTGGTCATGGTGCAGGCGCTGGGTCTCCAGGGCGAGGTCGAGGACACGCTCGATCCGCAGTGCTATATCGATGCGCTGAAGAGCGAAGGCGTCGATCTCGACAAGGGGATGTTCAACGTCGAGCACGGCCTGTCGTTCCCGAGCGTCGTCAATTCGTTTAACGCTTTGAAGTTCGGTGACACCGTTTCCGATAATTTCTGCACGTCGTTAAGCCCGATCCACACGAGCACGGGATATTAATCGAATCGAAGGGAGGGGGACCTTGAAAAAGCTTTCTATCGTAGCGTTCTGCGTCGTCGCGGCGCTCGCTGCTAACAGCTGCGCGTATGCGGTCAACGACCTGCTGGCACCGAAGAGCGAGGACGGGAAAAAGCAGTGGACCCATTTCTTCACCCCCTCGTTGCGCACCCGCGTGCAGTACGATGATAACTGCACGTCGTCGAACCCAAAGTTCAAGAGCTGGGAGAGCATGGTCGGCCCGAAGATGGCGTTCAAGCTCCCGTATGAAAAGAGCTATATCGGGGCGGACTGGGAATATACGAACATCGGTTACGCGCAGCGCCCCGGCGACAAGTTCGACAACAACCATGACGTCAATATGACGCTTCGCCAGGACCTCTCTGACCGGGTTACCGTCGGCGTTAAGCAATTTTTCCAGTACAAGCAGCAGCCGTACGTGTATCGGCAGCCGATCGATGATCTGCAGGGCAACCGTTCGACGTCGTCGGAATATGCGTGGATGTACGCGTTCACCTCGCCCAACCTGCAGGAGAACGCCGATTACGGCCTGTATGACGCGACGATAGGCGTCGATTACCGGATGAACAGGAAGGTATCGTTCGATTTCACCTATAACTTCGAGCGTCTTGATTTCATGCAGTCGAGCGGTATCGTCGGCGATTCGTTGACCTACAACATGCACACCTTCATGACGGTCCTCAATTACCGCCTGCTCCCCGAAGCGCTGTTTCTGATGGATATGCGTTTTGTCCAGGGCGACTACGACGATATCGGCAAGGATTATCAGGCGTTCATTATCGCGCCGGGGATAAAGAACCGCCTCGGCAAGAGCGTCATCATCAACGGCCGCGCAGGGTATGAGTATCGCAAACCGAACACGAAGGGGCCGCGCCTGGCGATCCCGGGACAGACGGTCGCGGGCGACACCGAGCACGGAAAGAACGAATCGCACGAGCCGTTCGTCGAGGCGGATATGACCTACCTCTTCTCCCGCGCGACGCAGGCGAAGATCGGCTACAAGCTGAAGGTGCAGAACACCGAGCAGCCGGCGTATTCCGACACGAAGGTGCAGGGCGTCTATGGCGCGCTGACGCACAAGCTGACGGCGAAGACCTACCTGATGTTCTTCGCGTCGCAGGAATCGCGATACTATTACGACTACCGCGAGCTGGAGGCGAACCTTTGCGGCGCAGCCGGCCCGTTCGAGCCGCACGAGACGATCACGAAGTGCGGCTTCATGGTCACGCAGCAGCTCAAGCCCTGGATGTTCCTGGAGCTCGGATACCGCTACATCGATGTGCATTCCGATTTCAGCCCGCTCGGCTGGAATACGGGTTTCGGCGATATGAATTTCGCCAGCGACAAAGGCACCGCGATGAACGCCAGCTACACGAGGAACAGGATCTTCAGCGGTATCAATATTGTATTCTAACATAGTATGGAATAACGCTGATAAAGGGGACAGACAGACGTCTGTCCCTCTTTATTTATGGCGCAACTGATTTTGCTATGGCGATCTTTGTCTGCGGCGTCTTCATCCTCAACGTGCTCTGCTTCGGCGGCGTGTCGTACATGACCGTCGCGCTGTCCCACCTTCTGGCGGTCTCGGGGCTGATCTGGTATATCGCCGCCTCCGTTCGCAAGGGGGAGATCTCGTCAACCGTGTCGTCTCTCTTCATACCGCTCGCGGTCGTGCTCGTCTTGGGCTTCGTCCAGTTCGCGACCTCTGAACGCTACTTTTACGCGCGCCGCGAATACCTGATCATCAGCGGCCTGGTCTTCGTTTTTTTTCTTGTTGTGCAGCACGGCCGCGACGTTGCGAGGATCAGATCTCTTCTGGGCATCATGACGGCGGTCGTCGGCGCCGTCTCGCTGTTTGCCGTCGCGCAGCACATCGTGACGCCCGACACGGCGCTCGGCGTTCTCAAGCCGTTCGAGTATCGCGGCCGCTTGAGCGGAACGCTCCTGTCGCCGAACCATTTCGGGAACCTCGTGGCAGTCGCTATCCCGGTGCTGGTGTCGCTGCTGGCGACGGCGGGAGAGACAGCCGTAACGAAGCGGCGCTTTGGTCCTCTGCTGAGGGCGGCGATGCTGCTGGGGATCGCGGCGATGGCGGCCGCGCTGATCATGACGAGGTCTCGCGGTAGCATGATCGCCGCGCTGGCGGGCTTGGGCGTGCTTGCGGTAGGCATGCTCGTTCAGAGACCGGTGAAGCGTTCGGCTTTGATCGCCGTCCTTGCGTTGATCGTTGTTATCCCCGCCGGCATGATGGCGGGACGGTGCGGCCGCGCGGGCGGCGCGAAAGCTTACGAAGGGGATCGCGCTCGTGTCGCCGTGTGGCAGGATACTGTCGAGATGATACGCCGCAGGCCGTTGGCCGGTTACGGTCTCGGCTCGTACCGCTGGGAATTTCCGGCGTTCAAGCGCGAGGGTATAAGCCGCGTCGTCGATTACGCGCATAACGATTATCTTCAGATCGCCGCCGAGACAGGGGCTGTGGGGCTTTTTCTCTTTCTGGCGGTCGCGGGAATGGTCGTCGCCCAGGGGCTGCAAACCGGCTACACGTCGAAGCCCGGCGGCACGCTGGCCTTCGGCCTGACCGCCGCCATGATCGCGGGACTCGGCCACGCATGCATTGACTTCAACCTGCGAATACCGGCGAACGCCCTGCTGCTGACGGTGTGCGCCGGATCGATCGCGGCGTTGCACGCCGCCGGTGCGGGCGGCAGGCTGTTGAGGGTGCCCGTCAAGAACGATGTCGCCAAGGCGGCTGCGTGGATCGTCGCATTTGTGCTGCTCATAGTCATGATCCAGGACGGCACGCTGGCCCTTGCGGCATACCGTTACAACGCGGCGGAAAAAGTGGAAGCGCGTCTGGGATGGGACGATGCCGCGCGCATCTACCGCGGCGCCTTTGGCCTCGATCACCGCAACCCGGTCATTGCCGGCAAGGTCGCGGATCTCGCGTACAAGAGATATCTTTTGTCGAAATCCGACAGGGACCTGCTTCGCGATGAGGCCGTAGCGTGGTATGATATAGCCGTCTCTCGCAATCCGGCTGACGTCGAGCTGCTGGTCAAGCGGGCGGATATGTATCATACCGCGGGGATGCGCGAAAAGGCTGAGGCCGACCTGAAAGCGGCGCTGGCGATCGACCCGTTCAACGGTTTTGTCCACAGGGCGCGCGGGATGTTCCAGCTGAGGGATAAGGACTATGCGAAGGCGGCCGAGACGTTCACGTATGTGCTGAAGCTGTACCCGCGTGACGAGAAGGCGAAGACGCTGTTGGAACAGGCGCGAAAAGGAAGCAAATATTGAAATTGCACAGGGGGAATCCTCAAAGGTCATCCTGCGACCGAAGATGGGCACAAGGGGTTTTCAGGTGAAAAAGGCGAGCAAAACGATACTTTTCCAATACACCTGCAGATATTTTGTCGGCGAGAAGCCGTGCCGGTACAAGCGGACATGCCCAGGCTGTCCGCATTTCAGCCCGTTCACGCGGCGGATCCTGATCATCAAGCTGGGCGCGCTCGGCGACGTCCTCAGGACGACGCCGTTGCTTCGGCGGCTGAAAGAAGATTTCCCGCAAAGCCAGATAACATGGCTGACCGATGCGGCCGCTGTTTCTCTTCTGCGGGACAACCGGCATATCGACAGGCTTTTCCATTGCTCATTCGAGCATGAGACCATCCTGCGGGCCGAGCGGTTCGACCTGCTGATCAACCTGGATAAGGCGCCGTTCGCCGCCGCGCTTGCGTCGCTGCTGTACGCGAAAAAGAAGCTCGGGTTCGGGATGCATCCGGCCGGAGCGATCTGCCCGTTGAACAAAGAGGCGCAGTACGCCTTCAGGCTTGGCGTCGACGACGAACTGAAATTCAGGAAGAACCGCAAGACCTATCAGGAGATCGTGTTCGAGGCGTGCGGCTTCCGGTACGCCGGAGAAGCGTATGAGCTGCCCTGCGCGGATCTGACGGACGATGAATTGTCACGCAGGGGCATCCCCGAACTGAAGCGGCCGGTGATCGGGCTCAACACCGGGGCGGGAAGCCTTTTTGCCGGCAAGGGGTGGACGCGCGAAGGATGGAAGTCGCTGATCGATATCGTCGTGCGCGACCTGCGGGGGACGTGCCTGCTCCTGGGCGGCGAGAGGGAGCGGGAGCTCAACGCGTGGCTTATGCGCAAGTGCGCGCACCCGTCGCTTTTCGACACCGGCTGGGATAACCCGCTGCCGGTTTTCGTGTCGCTGGTCGGCCTGTGCGACCTCGTCGTCTGCGGCGACACGCTCGGGATGCATATCGCGATCGGGCTGAGGAAAAAGGTCGTCGCCCTGTTCGGGTCCACCTGCCCGCAGGAGATCGACCTCTACGGCCGCGGCGTCATCGTGCAGGCCGACGATATCCCCTGCGCGCCCTGTTACCGGCGTACCTGCGACAAGGGCGAGATCTGCCTGTCCGGGATATCGGTCGAGACGGTTGCCGGAGCGGTCAAACGCCTTTTGAAATAGATCCTGCCGGGGCGATCGAGCCCGCGGTTATCCGCCATTTCTGGGTCTGTTATGAATCCTTCGAGTAAAATCTTCCGGTCCGCCTTCGTGATCATGATCGTGCTTCTGTTGGTCAAGCCGCTCAATCTGATCAAAGAGCTGCTGCTTGCTGCGCTTTTCGGTACGACGGCGACGATGGACCTCTACGTCGCGTCGCTGGTTGTCCCGCTTCTGGCGGTCGGGGCGCTCGGGGGGCTGTTTCAGGCGACCGTTGTCCCTATCTATAATACGTTCGATCGCCGCGGCGAGCGCGACGCATGGTTCAGCAGCCTGGTGACCGGGTTCGGCGCGGGACTTGCCGCAGCTGGGATCCTGCTCTACGCGTCTGTCGGGCTCCTGTTCCCGGTGTTCGCGTCGGGGGGGCTTGCTTCTCATCAGCGGACGTTCATGGTCCTTTCCCTGTTCTCGTTTGGCACGATCCTCCCGCTGGGCGTCGCGGCGCTCTACCGGAGCTATCTCGAGTCGGCATTCGATTTTAAGACGCCGGTCGTGTTGCAGGGCGTGATCGCGCTGGCCGTTATCGGCAGCACGATGGCGGTGAAGATCGCCGGGGTCTACGCGGTCGCCGCAGGCAACTGCATCGGGTCCGTGCTGTACGCCGTCTTTATGGCCGCGGCGGCGGCGAGGGCGGGTTTCCGTTATCGCCCGCGATTGGACCTCCGGAGCCAGCCGGTGCGGCGTGTCCTCGCGCTCATGGCGCCGCTGGTGCTGAGCGCAGCTTTCACCCACGTGAATGTGGCGGTCGATATCACGATGGCGGCGTGGCTGAAGGTCGGCAGCGTGTCGTCGCTGTCGTACGCCGAGAAGATCATGATCGCCGTGCGCTCCTTCTTTGTCTTTTCGCTGTCGACCGCGGCGATGTCGCATTTCTCCAGGGATATCGCGGACGGACGCTTCGACAACCTGGACCGTTCGATCCGCCACGCCGTCCGGTTCTCGGCGGTGTTCCTCGTGCCGCTGTCGTTGTTCTGCATGGTGATGGCGGTGCCGCTGGTCCGCGTTATATTCGAGCGGGGTGCGTTCACGCCCGAATCGACGCTGATGACCGGGAGGGCGCTGGCCTGTTTCGCCGCCGGGCTGTTCCCTGTCTCGCTTGTCTTTATCGTGCCGCGCGTCTTCTACGCCCTGCAGGAGAACAGGACGGTGATGGTCATCTCGGGCGTCGGGGCTGTCGCGAACGTCGCTCTGAACTTCCTCTTTATGCGGATTTTCGGCGCGCCGGGGATCGCGCTTTCGACGTCGTGCGTCTATGTGTTAAGCGCGGCAGTGCTGATGTTCCAGCTCAGCCGGCGTTCGCCGCAGATCGACGTCGCTTCGTACCTGCGTGATACGGTGCCGATAGCGCTGGCGGCGCTGATAGCGGTTGCGGTCATGATGGCGATCTATCACGTGGAGCTCCTGACGGATCCCGCGGCGAATCTGCTGTGCGCCTCCGGGATATTCGGCGCCGTCTATCTTGCGGCGCTGGCCGTCCTTGCGCGCGAGGATGTGCGGCTCCTGGCCGGGTCGTTGCGATCGCTATGGAATAAACAGGGCCGACAGTGATCGTTTGAGGTTTTGCCTAGTGAAAGTGCTGTTCATCCATTCGAGCGCCGATCTGTACGGATCTGACCGCAGCCTGCTGCGGCTGCTGCAAAAGCGGACTGCGGCGGATGTCGAGCCGACGGTCTGCCTGCCGTACCGTGGCGCCCTTGCCGGCCGCATAGAAGTGCTGGGCGTCAGGGTCGAGATCTTCGATATGGGGGTCGTGCGGCGGCGCTGCCTCAGCCTGTCAGGAATACCGGGGCTGATCTTTCGGACCGTGTCGGGTGTTCGGAGGATACGCCGGCTGGTGCGCGACGGCGGCATCGGCCTGGTCCACACCAATACGTCTGCCGTTATAGCCGGCGCGGTCGCGGCGCGTCTTGCCGGCGTCCCTCACGTGTGGCATGTCCGGGAGATATATACGCTGGGCCGGGCCTGCGGCCGGCTCTATGCCTCGTGCCTCGATCTGCTCTCCGACAGGATCATCTGCGTTTCGGGAGCCGTTCGCGATAACCTGTTACGGTATCGGCGGCAGTGCGCCAGAAAGATCGTTGTTATACCGAACGGGATAGACGCCGGGGCGTACGCGGCGCCGGCTGACCGGGCCGCGATCCGGGCGAGGTACGGCATCCCTGCCGACGCTCTCTGCATCGGTGCCGTAGGGAGGATCAATCGGGTGAAAGGGTTCGATCTCTTTCTGGAGGTCGCCGCGGTCGTGTGCCGTGCGCGGCCGAACGCTTTCTTTGTTATCGCCGGCGACGTTTTTTCTCCGGAAGGCGACTCGCGGGAACAGTGGCGGGTTGACGCCTTACGGGAACAACTTCGCGAGCTGGGGATCGCCAGCCGGGTGAAGCTCGCGGGGTTCGTCGACGATGTCTGTGGCATCTTCCGGATCCTCGATCTCTATCTCTTTACGTCGGTCTTGCCCGACGCATTTCCGACCACCGTCCTCGAGGCGCAGGCGGCGGGGGTGCCGGTGATCGCCGCCGATATCGGCGGCGTGCGCGACATCATCACCGATGGCGTTAACGGGCTTCTGGTGAGCCCCGGCGACCGCGACGGTTTCGCCGGCGCGGTCGACCGTATCATCGGGGATCCGGCGCTGCGTCAGAAGCTTTCCGAAAACGGCGCGCGGGTCTGCCGCGAGAAGTTCGACGCCGGCCGGTATGTCAGGGATATCGAAGCGATCTATAAAGAGGCGGGCGGCGTATGATGATATCGATCATGGGTACGCGGGGGATCCCTGCGCGCTACGGAGGGTTCGAGACGCTGGCGGAAGAGCTGTCAGTTCGGCTTGCCGCAGAAGGTCACGAAGTGAGCGTCTATTGCCGGAAACGCTACGCCGCCGGCGCTGCCCGCGATCATAAAGGGGTTCGCCTCGTCGTCCTGCCGACGATCCCGGCGAAATACTTCGATACGGTCGTTCATACGTTCCTGTCGGTGGCGCACAATATATTCATGTTGAAGACCGACGCGGTCCTCTTATGCAACAGCGCCAACGCTCTCTTCATACCGCTCTTGAGGCTGGCCGGCCGTCGTGTGGTGATAAATGTTGATGGTCTGGAATGGAAGCGTAAAAAATGGAATTTCTTCGGGCGGCTCTGGTACCGGCTGGGCGAGCGGCTCGCCGCCCGCTTCGCCGACCTGGTCGTTACCGATTCGAGGACGATAGAGCGGTATTATGCGGAGAAGTTCTGCCTCCGGACATCCTTCATCCCTTACGGAGCGACGGAGAGCGACTACGCGGTGACGGCCGGCGTTTTGCGCGGATACGGCCTTGAAGAGGGAAGCTATCTGTTGTACGTGGGGCGGCTTGAGCCGGAGAACAACGCCGATGCAGTGATCGCGGCGTACAACCGGATACGTCCCGCCGGCGTAAAGCTCGCGATCGTCGGCGATGCCCCATACAGCGGCCGGTATATCGCCGGGCTGCGCGCGATGGCGGGCGACGGCGTTGTCTTTTGCGGCCCCGTCTACGGCGCCGCGTACCGCAGCATCGTCGCGGGCGCTCTCCTGTGCGTGAACGCGACCGAGGTCGGCGGGACACACCCGGCGATCGTGGAGGCCATGGCCGCCGGCAAACTGGTCGTCTACAACGATGTTCCCGAGAACGTTGAGACGGCAGGAGAGACTGGGGTCCAATTCAGCGCGCACACGGCCGGATCGCTTGAAGAAAAGCTGCGAGCCGCCCTTGCCTCGCCCGGCGCGGCCAGGCAGTACGGCGAGCGCGCCCGCCAGCGGGTCCGCGAGCGCTACACCTGGGATGCCGTAACCGCCCAATACCTCTCAGCGCTCAGGACTTAAACTACCGGTCAAAATCCCTTTACTTTTGAAGTGTGTTCACATAGTATTAATCCGCATTTTACCCCTAGTAACGGTATATGAGCGAAATCAAAAAACTCGAAGAGAAAGCGCGGCATATTCGCCGCGAGATCATAAGGATGCTCACCCGGGCGGGCAGCGGCCACCCGGGCGGGTCGCTTTCCAGCACCGACCTCATCACGACGCTCTACGCCTGCATCCTGCGCCATGACCCGAAAAACCCGAAGTGGGAAGACCGCGACCGCGTCGTTTTCTCGAAAGGCCACGTGGCCCCGCTCTGGTACGCGGTGTTGAGCGAATTCGGCTACTTCGACAGGAAACACCTCGACACGCTGCGCAAGTTCGGCAGCATCCTGCAGGGACACCCCGACATGACCGAGACGCCCGGCGTCGATATGACCAGCGGCTCGCTCGGGCAGGGCTTGTCGGTCGCCGTCGGGATGGCGCTCGCTGGCAAGCTCGACAAGAAGGGGTACCGTATCTACGTGCTCCTCGGCGACGGCGAGCTCCAGGAAGGCCAGGTCTGGGAGGCTGCGATGGCGGCGGGCCATTACAAGCTGGATAACATCTGCGCGATCGTCGACAACAACAACCTTCAGATAGACGGGAAGATACAGGACGTGATGAACCCCGAGCCGATCGCCGAAAAGTGGCGCGCCTTCGGCTGGAACGCGGTCGAGATCGACGGGCACGACATCCGGCAGATCGTCGACGCGTTCAAGGCGGTGCGCGATGTCGCCGGCCGCCCGTCGGTGATCGTCGCGAGAACGGTGAAAGGCAAGGGCGTTTCGTTCATGGAGCACAACGTCGATTTTCACGGCAAGGCGCCGACGGCCGAGGAAGGCAAGCGCGCTCTCGCAGAACTGGGAGAAGTAGGCAATGCTTGAGATGATCGCGACACGCGACGCGTACGGCGAGACCCTTGTCGAGCTCGGGAAGCAGAACCCCAAGGTGATCGTGCTCGACGCGGACCTTTCCGGCTCGACCAAGACGGTGAAGTTCGCCAAGGCGTTCCCGGGGCGTTTTTTCAACGCCGGCGTCGCCGAGCAGAACCTGATCGGGATGGCGGCCGGGCTTGCCGCCTGCGGCAAGATCGTGTTCGCAAGCTCGTTCGCCATCTTTCTCACCGGGAGGGCGTGGGAGCAGATACGCAATACCGTTACCAGCGCATCGCTGAACGTCAAGGTGGTGTCGTCGCACGGCGGCGTTTCGGTCGGCGAGGACGGCCTCTCGCACCAGAGTATCGAGGATATATCGCTGATGAGGAGTATCGCGGAGATGCGCGTGGTTGTGCCGGCGGACGCGAAGGAGACGGCGCGGGCGATCCGCGCGGCGGTCGACCTGCCGGGGCCGATATATGTCCGCCTCGGCCGCGCAAAGGTCCCCGTGGTGACCGACGAGTCTCAGCCGTTCAAGATCGGCGCGGCCGCGACGCTGAAACAGGGACAGGACGTGACGATCATCGCCTGCGGCGTCATGGTGAGCAAAGCGCTTGAGGCGTCCGCCCTGCTCGAGAAGCAGGGGGTCGGCGCCCGGGTGATCAATATGCACACGATCAAGCCGATCGACCGGGAAGCGGTCGCCGAGGCGGCGCGGCAGACCGGCGCGATCGTGACGGCCGAAGAGCACAGCATCGTCGGCGGGCTCGGCAGCGCGGTTTGCGAGGTTGTCGCGGAAGAGTGCCCCGTCCCGGTGTGCCGTATCGGGGTTCAGGACGTTTTCGGCCAATCGGGGAGCCCCGAAGAACTGTTCAGGGAATACCGCCTCGAGGCGGTCGATATCGTGCGCGCAGCCGCCGAGGCGCTGCGCAAGAAGGCCGCACGCCCGTAGCGCATTCGTTCGAGCAATAACCGGAGATGACCATGGACAAGAGACGTTTTACGCTTCTCACCGTTGCCGTGCTGACGCTCTTCATGTGCGTCGCCGTTTTCAGGAACGCCTCCTCCGAAGAGAAGGCCGAGAAAAAAGGCGGCACCCAGGAGCTTTTCGAGAAGCTTGACGTCTTCACCGACGCCATCACCATCATCAGCCGTAGTTACGTGGTCGACGTCGATTTCAAGAAGCTGATCTACGGCGCGCTCAAGGGGATGATGAAGTCCCTCGATTCGCACAGCCAGTTCATGGACCCCGACGCGTACAAAGAGATCCAGATCGAGACTGAAGGTGAGTTCGGCGGGCTCGGCATCGAGATCACGATCAAGGACAAGTATCTGACGGTGGTGACGCCGCTCGAGGGAACGCCCGCATACAACGCGGGGATACGGCCCGGTGACCGTGTCGTCAAGATAGACGGGGAGTCGACCGAAGACATCACCTTGAACGGCGCCGTCAAGAAACTGCGCGGCAAGCCGGGGACGAAAGTGACCATCCTCATATCGCGTCCGTCGAAAAAAGAGCTGATGGACTTTACGCTGGTCCGCGACATCATCAAACTGGAGAGCGTCAAGGAGCCGAAGATCCTCAAAGGCTCGATCGGGTATGTGCGCATCACCCAGTTCCAGGAGACCACGGACGAGGACCTGGGCAAGGCGCTCGCCGTCCTGGAGAAGAAGGGCATGAAGAGCCTGATCCTTGATCTGCGCAACGACCCGGGCGGGCTCTTGCAGGAGGCGATCGACGTCTCCGACCGGTTTATCGGCGGCAAGAGGCTTATCGTATACACCAAGGGGAGGATGGCGGAACAGAATGTCGATTTCAAGGGAGAGGGGGACGGGCCGGCGTTCCCGTATCCGATCGTTGTCCTGATCAACGGCGGCAGCGCAAGCGGCGCCGAGATCGTCGCCGGGGCGCTCCAGGACTACAGGCGCGGCGTGCTGCTCGGCGAGAAATCGTTCGGGAAAGGCTCCGTCCAGAGCGTCATTCCCCTAAAGGACGGTTCGGCGCTCAAGCTGACGACTGCCCATTACTATACGCCGCGCGGCAGGATGATCCATGGGAAAGGGATCGATCCTGACATCGCCGTCAATATCCCCGAGCAGGATGAGATCAAGCTGATGTTGTCGAAGATGAAACGTCTCGATGAGACCGGCGTCAAGCTCGAGAAGCCCGAAGAGGTCAAGGATGCGCAGCTCGAGCGGGCCGTAGACCTGCTCGAGGGGGCGAAGATACTTAATAACAAGGAAGAGCTTACCGAGGACAAGCTGAAGTCGGAAGAGCCGAAAAAAGAGGAAGAGAAGAAGGCCGAGGGCCAGAAGAAAGAAGAGGAGGATGACGAATAGAAGCGCTATTCCCCGCCCGACGCCCCCCGGCCGGCATTCCCGCCGGCGCAACCGTTTCCCGATACTCCCCTTTTTGTCTTTCAGCCTCTTACTATTCTTCGCTCATTTCTTTTCGACGCCGCAGCTTTGCGCGCAATCACTTCGCCCCGCCGCTGTCGAGCCGCCGTACACGATCGAAAGTTACATCACGCTTATAAATCGGATCGTCGACACGAACGGCGCTGCCCTCAGGATCGCCGGGTCGGCGACCGGTTCGGAGCGCCTTGCGAACGACGGGGTCTGTTATGTACGCGCGCTCCGTGTCCGTCCCTCGCGCTCGGTGGACGCCTTTCTGTCGGCGGTCCGCTCAGATCTTTTTCAGTCAGGCTTTCTGACGGTCGAGCGATGCGTGTACGACGCCCCGGCCGGGCGGCGCATCGATGTTACGACCTTCATCGGCGGAGCGCCGGTACATATCCTGCGGGTCTACGAGCGTATCGCCGCGCGCGTCGCCTTCGTTATCGACGACGTCGGCTACAGCGAGCAGGCGCTGCCGGACGCCATCGGGGTCGCGTGCCCGGTGACGTTCGCGGTGCTGCCGCATCTCGCTTTTTCGCAAAAGACCGCCGAGACGCTCGACCGGCACGGATTCGAGATCATGCTGCACCTTCCGATGGAGTCCAGCCGGCGGTCGGTGCGGCCGGAGAAGGGGACGATCACGTCGCGGATGTCTGACGGCGAGATCTCGGAGCGCCTCGACGACAACCTGGCGGCGGTGCCGTACGTGAAGGGCGTCAACAACCACATGGGCTCTCTTGCGACGAAAGACGAGCGGGTCATGGAGGCGGTTCTGCGCGACCTGAAGCGGAGAGGCTTCTTTTATGTCGACAGCGTCACCGTTGGAAAATCGGCGGCCTGGTCCGCAGCGGAGCGCGTCGGGCTGCAGATCAAAGGCCGCGACGTTTTTCTCGACAACAAGCACAAACCGGCGTATATCCGTTCCCAGCTCGGCCAGCTCAAGGCCGTCGCGCTCGAGCGAAAGGAAGCGATCGGGATCGGTCATTTCTTCAGCGTTACGCTGCAGGCGATAGAGGAGATGCGGCCAGCGTTCGAGGACGCCGATATTAAGATCGTCTTCGTCTCCGAACTGTTCAAGCGGGCGGGAGAAAGCAACAGGATGGAAAAGGACGAACATACTGCAATGGCCAATGACCAATGAATCAATGTCCAACACGGTAATTAGTATATTTCCTGTTGGTCATTGGTCATTCTGGGATTATCGAACAGGCGTGTAACGATATGAACATACTCGGCATTGAAACCTCCTGCGATGAGACCTCGGCGGCAGTCGTCGCCGACGGCAGGCAAATCCTGTCGCATGTCGTTCTCTCGCAGATCGACGTGCACCGGCGCTACGGCGGGGTGGTGCCCGAGCTTGCGAGCAGGAATCATCTCTCAGAGATAGATCGCGTGGCGGCGGAGGCGCTTCGGAAAGCGTCCGCAACTGATCCCTCAGCGATCGACGGCGTGGCGGTCACCCATGGACCGGGGCTTATCGGGTCGCTCCTGGTCGGCGTGACGTTCGCCAAGGGATATGCGTGCGCGCGCCGCCTGCCGCTGTGCGGGGTCAACCATATCGAGGCGCATCTCTATGCTGCGTTCCTGTCGGGGAGAGACGACGTCCCCGCATACCCGTATGTCGGCCTGGTCGTTTCGGGAGGGCATACCTCTTTGTTCAAGGTCGACGGGATCGGCCGGTACGCTCTTCTCGGCGCGACGCGCGATGACGCGGCAGGCGAGGCGTTCGACAAGGTCGCCAAGCTCCTCGAGCTCGGCTATCCCGGCGGGCCGCAGATAGACCGCCTAGCCAGGCAGGGGAACCCGAAGGCGGTGGCGTTCCCTCGCGGCATGTCGCGCCGCCAGACGCTTGATTTCAGTTTCAGCGGCCTCAAGACCGCGGTGCTGTACTACAAGAAGGGTTTCGGGCAGTATGCCGTTTCAGGCAAGGAGCTGTCCGTCGCGGACCTCGCCGCCAGCTTCCAGGAGGCGGTGGTCGACGCCTTGTGCAAGAAAACGTTTCGCGCTGCGCAGCATCACCGTGTCCGCGATATCGTCGTCGGCGGCGGCGTCAGCCTCAACTCGCGCCTCAGGGAAAAGTTCTCCGCGGACGCGGCCGCGACCGGGATCAGGGTCCATTTTCCGCAGCCCGCGCTGTGCGGGGACAATGCGGCGATGATAGCGGGGCTCGGCTATTTCAAGCTTTCTAAAATGCGCGAAACAGACTATAATTTTGATGCAGAACCGTATCTCAAATTGTAAGGGCTCCGCGTGGGGCGGAGCGCTGTTGCGGCGCAGGTTGCGTCTGCGGGGAGGTTATTGATGAATAAGAATATCGTTCTGGCGAAGATACGCCGCCAGCAGGCGGAGATCGCCGAGATGATCGAGATGCTGAAAGAGGAGAAGGGCAACGAGAAGATGATCGAAATCCTTAACAAGCGCTGCCGGGAGACGGAAACGCTGATCGAGGCGCTCGAGGACAAGAGCGTCATACCGGAGGTGCTCGACGGGATGGATATCATGACGGAGCTCCAGAAGATCACGCGAAAGGTGGAAGAGACCAAGGACGTCATCGAGAAGATAAAAAGCCTCGAGTCGGACACGGGCGGGGATGCGCAATGAACGCGGAGACGCTGCAAAGACTTTTGAACGGGGTGGCCGCCGGCACGGTGAGCGTCGAGAAAGCAGCTGCGCGCCTGAAGGCCCTTCCGTTCACCGACCTCGGGTTCGCCCGGATCGACCATCACCGCGCGCTGCGCAAGGGGTTCCCCGAGGTCGTCTTCTGCCAGGGGAAGGCCGACAGCCACGCCGCGGCTATAATCGCAAAGCTTGCCGGGACCGGCCAGAGCGTCCTGGCAACGCGCGCCTCCGCCGCGCTTTTCGCGCGGGTGAAGAAACAGGTGAAAGGCGCGTCCTACAACGAGAGTGCGCGGACGATCACGGTGCGCGCCGCCGATGAAAAATCCTGCGGCGGCGCCGTCCTTATCGTTACGGCGGGGACGTCCGATATCCCGGTCGGCGAAGAGGCGGCCGTGACCGCCGAAATGATGGGTTGTACGGTCCGCCGTCTCTACGACGCCGGCGTGAGCGGCATCCACCGCTTGTTCCACAGTATCCATGAACTGCAGGCGGCCGACGTGGTCGTTGCGATCGCCGGCATGGAGGGGGCGCTGCCGAGCGTCATCGGCGGGCTGACCGACAGGCCGATCATAGCCGTACCGACGAGCGTCGGTTACGGCGCCCATTTCGGCGGCGTCACGCCTCTGCTGTCGATGCTCAATTCCTGCGCGTCTGGCGTGACGGTGGTCAATATCGACAACGGTTTCGGCGCGGGGTATTCCGCCGCGATGATATGCAGGCTGATCGCAGAGAAGGCGGCAAGAGGGAAGAAGAAAAGTTCCTGTGATACGAGGGGGTAGGCTACAGGAATGCCTGTAGCCTGCGGATTCCCGCTTGAAGCGTGCAGGAATGAGAGGGTAGTTTTATGAAGATCGCCTATTTCGATTGTTTTGCGGGGATCAGCGGCGACATGTTCGCCGGCGCCGCGGTCGATGCCGGCGTGCCGATCGATCTTTTCAGGAAGACGCTGAAGAAGATCGCTTTCGGCGGCTACGCCATCGCGGCCCGGCGCGTCACACGATGCGGCGTTGCGGGGACGCAGTTCATTGTTGATGCGCACGAACACAAGCGCGGCCACCATCATCACGGCCGCTCTTTCGACGATATCGTGCGACTGCTGACAAAGAGCGGACTGGACGAGCGGATTCGCGCGGACGCGATAGGGATATTCACGCTGCTGGCTCGCGCCGAGGCCAAGGTGCACCGCACAACGGTCGGCCGCGTCCATTTTCACGAGGTCGGCGCGGTTGACTCCATAGTCGACATCGTCTGCGCGGCGGCGGCGGTCGCCGCGCTCGGAGTCGAGCGCGTTTTCGTGTCGAAGCTTGCGCTTGGCGGCGGCACCGTGCCCTGCGCCCACGGCACCCTGCCCGTGCCCGCGCCCGCGACGGCTGAGCTGGTCGCCGGCCTTCCCGTTGTCGCCGGCCCGGTGGAAGCGGAGCTGGTGACGCCGACAGGGGCGGCGATCGTGAAATATTACGGCGCGCAGTTCGGCGCGATGCCCGAGATGACGGTCAGCGCGGTCGCGTACGGCGCGGGATGCAGGGACTTCCCCCAGATGCCGAACATGTTCCGCCTCGTCATCGGCGAGACGCGGGGAAGCTGCGCGTGCGGGACCGCGGCGCTGATCGAGACGAATATCGACGACATGAACCCCCAGATATACGAGCACCTTGCGGGGAGGCTGTTCAAGCTCGGCGCACTTGACGTCTGGCTGACGCCGGTTACGATGAAGAAGATGCGCCCGGCGGCTGTGCTGTCGGTGCTCTGCGCCGAGGCCGGCTGCGACGCCGCGGTCGACGCCATATTCGAGGAAACGACGACGTACGGCGTCCGTATCCAGACGGTCCAGCGCCGGACCCTCGAGCGCGAGACGAGTACCGTGACGACGCGTTACGGGAGGATACGGGTCAAAGCCGGATCGGCCGGCGGGAAAACAATGACGGTGACGCCCGAATACGAGGACTGCAGGGAATGCGCCGGAGCAAAGCGGGTCCCCCTGAAACGGGTGATGAGCGCCGCGGTCGAAGCGTACGCGAAGGATAGCGGCCGCTCTCCGCGCAAACGGTAATCGCATGTACACAAAAGAGACGGTCATCGATATCATCAAGGAGTCGGGCCTGGTCACCGCGGCCCAGCTGCGCGAGGCGCTGATCCAGGGCGGCGAGCGGGGCGTCGTCGAGAGCCTGATCAAGCTCAACTACATCTCGGAGACTGAGGTGATCAAGGCCGTCGCCAGGCATTTCGGCCTGGCGTTCGTCGATCTCAAGGAAGCCGATATAGAACCGCAGGCGCTGCAGCAATTGTCGCGCGATATGGCCAGGCGCTATCATGCGCTGCCGGTCTCTCTCAAAGGCAATGTCCTGACCCTCGCCGTTTCCGACCCGCTGAACCTGGACGTGATCGACTCGATATCTTTCGTTACCAAGAAAGAGATCGACGTCGCCATAGCCGGCGAGGCCGACCTGAAGCAGGCGCTTCTCAAGTATTACGCGATCGCCGAAGAGGGCGACCAGGACATCGTCCGCCGCGTCGAGGAGGAACCGGTCAAAGGCGACGAGGGCGATTACGACTCCGACGAAGAGGCCCCCGTCATCAAGCTCGTCAGCATGGTCATCATGGAGGCGTTCCGGATGCGCGCCAGCGACATCCACCTCGAGCCGCTGGAGAAGCGGTTCCGCGTCCGCTACCGCATCGACGGCGTCCTCTACGAGGTCGAAGGACCGCCGAAACGTTTGCAGAGCTCGATCATCTCGCGCGTCAAGATCATGGCGAACATGTCGATCGCCGAGAAGCGCCTGCCGCAGGACGGGCGCATCCGGCTCAAGATCATGAACAAGGACATAGACCTGCGCGTCTCGACGCTCCCGGGTACGCACGGCGAGAGCGTCGTCATGCGTATCCTCGACAAGTCGAGCCTCGTCATGGGGCTTGCCGAGCTCGGGTTCCTCGACGAGGACGAGAAGCGGTTCCAGGGGCTGATCTCGATGCCCAACGGCATCCTGCTTATCACGGGGCCGACCGGGAGCGGCAAGACGACGACGCTGTACGGCTGTCTCAACGAGCTGAATAGGCCGAACCGCAAGATCATCACGGTCGAGGACCCGATCGAGTACCAGATACCCGGCATCAACCAGGTCCATGTGCAGGAGAAGATCGGGCTGACGTTCGCGAGCGTCCTGCGCGCGATGCTCCGCCAGGCCCCGAACGTGATCATGATCGGCGAGATCCGCGACCTGGAGACGGCGAACATCGCCGTCAACGCGTCGCTGACCGGCCATCTCGTTTTCAGCACGCTGCACACTAACGACGCGCCCGGCGCCATCACCCGCCTTATCGACCAGGGGGTCAAGCCGTTCCTGGTGGCAAGCTCGGTCCGCGCCGTGCTCGCGCAGCGCCTGGTGCGCAAGATCTGCACCGAGTGCAAAGAAGAGTACGTCCCGCGTTCCGACGAGCTCAGGTCGCTCAATCTCGGCGAGCGCGGCACCAAGCGTATCCAGTTCTTCCACGGCAAGGGGTGCCAGGCGTGCAACAATACCGGCTTCCGCGGCCGTATCGGCATATTCGAGCTTCTGGTGATCGACGAGGAGCTGCAGAAGATGATATTCCAGAAGACCTCCAGCACCGAGATCAGGAAACGCGCCCGGCAGCTCGGCATGAGGACGCTGCGCGAGGACGGCGTTCTCAAGGTGTTCGGCGGGATCACGACGATAAACGAGGTGTTGCGGGTGACCGAGGGGGACGAAGAATAAGCGATAAGGGAGGCATTATGGAGATAAATGAATTGTTGAAGATAGTCTGCGACAAGAACGCGTCAGACCTGCACCTGATCGTCGGAAAGCCGCCGGTGCTGCGCGTCGACGGCAAGCTGTATTCCCTGGACGAACCGTCGCTCGCCCCGTCGGACACCGAGCATTATATGCGATCGATCATGTCCGACGATCATATCCAGAAGATCCAGACGAAGGGGAATGTCGATTTCGGTTTCGCGTTCGGCGACCGCGCGCGTTTCAGGGTGAACGTGTACAAGCAGCGCGGCTCCTACGCGCTGGCGCTCCGCCTCATCCCGTCGCGCCTCCTGACCTTGGACGAGATCGGGCTGCCCTCGCACATCAAGGAGACGCTCTACAAGCCGCGCGGCCTGGTTTTGGTGACCGGCCCGACGGGCTCGGGAAAGACGACGACGCTCGCCTCGATGCTCAACGTGATCAACAGCGAGCGCGACGAGGTCCACATCATCACGGTCGAGGACCCGATCGAATATTACCACTCGCACAAGAAGGGGATCGTCTCCCAGCGCGAGCTGGGCGTTGACGTCCTGTCGTTCGCCGACGCCTTGCGGGCGGCGCTCCGCGAAGACCCCGACGTGATCCTCGTCGGCGAAATGCGGGACCTCGAGACGATGGAAGCGGCCATCACCGCCGCGGAGACCGGACACCTGGTGTTCGGGACGCTGCATACTACCGGCGCCGCGCGGACGGTCGACCGCATCATCGACGCCTTTCCGATCAGCCAGCAGGAGCAGATCAGGGTACAGCTCGCTTCGTCGATCGTCGCGGTGATCTCGCAGATCCTTATGCCGCGCATCGACAAACCGGGGCGGATCGCGGCGTTCGAGATCATGGTGAGTACGCCGTCGATCCAGAACCTGATCCGCGAGAAAAAGACGTTCCGGATCACGTCGGACATCCAGACCGGCGCGAAACACGGGATGGTGACGCTGGATGCGCATCTGATGGACCTCTACAACAAGAAGATCATTTCCTACGGCGAGATGATCACGAAGTCGCAGGACCCCGAATACCTCATCCAGCGGTTGCGGACTGACAAGCCGGAGAAATAGGGGTACACATGGAGCGCGGCATGAAACAGATGGTCAGCGGCGGCTATATCGGTTCGCTGCTTCTCGGCAAGGGCCTCATCTCCAAGGAACAGCTCGATGAGGCGGTCGAGGAGCAGAAGCGCACGGGCAAACTGATCGGCCACATCCTGGTCGACCTGGGGTTCGTGTCCGAAGAGGACATCTACCTGTGCCTGGGAACGCAGCTCGGGATGGAGACGGTCGACCTCAAGAAGATCGAGATACCGAAAGAGGTCCTGAAATACGTCAACCCGTCCATGGCCAGGATCTACAACATCATGCCGGTCGCCTACGACGGCACGATACTGACCGTCGCCATCTCCGACCCGCTCAACCCGCACATCATCGACGACCTCCACTTCATGCTCGACATCGACATCCGCGCCGTGCTGTCGAACGCGGAGGACATCAAGGCGGCGATCAAGAAACAGTACGGCGAGGAGACGGAGTCGATCGCCGACCTGATCGAAGAGATCGAAAAAGAGCTCCCTAAGGGTATCGAGAAGATCGAGGAGGTTACCGACGTCGACAGCCTGAAGGAGCTGGCCAACGAGGCGCCGGTCGTGAAGCTCCTCAACCTGGTGCTTGCGCAGGCGATCAAGGAGCAGGCGAGCGACATCCACTTCGAGCCGTTCGAGACCGAATTCAAGGTGCGCTACCGCGTCGACGGCGTCCTCTACGAGATGGTGCCTCCGCCGAAGCACCTGAGCCTGGCGATCACCTCGCGCATCAAGGTCATGGCGAACCTCGACATCGCCGAGCGGCGCCTGCCGCAGGACGGCAGGATACTGGTCAGCATCGGCGGCCGCTACGTCGACCTCCGCGTCTCGACGCTGCCGACCGCGTACGGCGAGAGCGTCGTGATCCGCGTCCTCGACCGCAGCGTCGTATCGCTCGAGCTCACGCATATCGGGATGTCGAAGACGACGCTGGCCGACTTCGAGAAGGTGCTCGAGAAGCCGCACGGGATCGTCATCGTGACCGGGCCGACGGGAAGCGGCAAGACGACGACGCTCTATTCAGGGCTCAAGCGCCTCAACACCCTCGACAGCAAGCTCATCACGACCGAAGACCCGGTGGAGTACGACATCGAGGGGATCGTGCAGGTCAATATCCGCGAGGAGATCGGCCTGACGTTCGCGAACAGCCTGCGCAGCATCCTGCGGCAGGACCCCGACATCATAATGGTGGGCGAGATCCGCGATCTGGAGACGGCTGAGATAGCGGTCCAGGCGTCGCTTACCGGGCATCTCGTTTTCTCGACCCTGCACACCAACGATGCCGCCGGGGCGATCGTCCGAATGATCGACATGGGGGTCGAGCCGTTCCTGATCACCTCGACGCTCGAAGCGGTCCTCGCCCAGCGCCTGGTAAGGACGATATGCCCCAACTGCAAGACCGCGTTCGCGCCGACGCCGGAGATGCTTTCCCGTATCGGACTCACGCCGGCGCAGGTCGGCGACAAGAGATTTCATTATGGCAAAGGCTGCAAGAAATGCAATAATACCGGTTACAAAGGAAGGATCGGCATCTTCGAGCTGCTGCTTATCACCGACCCGATCAGGGCGCTGATCATGGACAAGGCGCCGTCGGTGGTCATCTATCAGAAAGCGGTGGAACTCGGCCTCAAGACGCTCCGCGACGACGGCGTCGAGAAGGTGTTCGAAGGGCTGACGACGATCGAAGAGATATCCAGAGAAACGTGATAGAAATGCAGCGGCGGGAAACCGGCGGGCCGTTACCCGCTGTTTGGAGGGACGTATGCCGTTTTTTGAGTACCGGGCAGTAAACAAAAAAGGCAAGGACGTTGTCGATATCATCGAGGCCGCGAACAACCTCGATGCCCTCAACAAGGTGCGCGAGCTCGGGCTCTACCCGATCAAGGTCGCCGAGAAGGCGAAAGGTGATACCAGAAAAGATGTCCAGGGGCCGGCGGCGGTCATGAAGGGGCTGGCCTTTTTCAAGGAGAAAAAGGTCAAGCCGCAGGTCATGGTCATTTTCATCAGGCAGTTCGCCACCCTGATCAACGCCGGATTGCCGCTCCTGAGGAGCGTCAAGGTGCTGTGGGAGCAGCAGCGGCCCGGCGCGCTGAAGTCGGCGCTCGAAGAGATGAGCGCCTCGGTCGAGAGCGGCAGCACCTTCTCGGAGGCGCTCCAGAAGAGGCCGGAGATATTCTCGAAGCTGTTCGTCAATATGGTCAAGGCGGGAGAAGCGGCGGGCGTTATGGACGTTGTCCTTCTGCGCCTCGCTGATTTCTATGAAAAAAGCCACAAGATACGCGCCAAGGTGAAATCGGCGCTGATCTACCCGGTTATCGTGGTGTGCGCGGCGATCGGCGTCCTCTTCTTCCTGGTGCTGTTCATTATCCCGAAGTTCGCGGAGATGTTCAAGGATATGGACCTCGCGCTCCCGACGCCGACGCGTATCCTCATCGGCATCACCAACCTGATGCTCCAGTGGTACACGTGGGTAGTGGCCGCCGGCGTCATCGCCGCGCTGGTCACGCTCTTCATCGCGATCAGCCGCACGCCGGCGGGCAGATACCGCCTCGACAAGATCAAGCTCGATTTTCCGCTGTTCGGCGTCCTGGTCCAAAAGGTGGGGATCGCCCG